>ENA-UOOI01000274-UOOI01000274.1-fermentation-metagenome-genome-assembly--contig:-NODE-274-length-66356-cov-8.992851_pt1 | contig 66356 bp, 66 predicted proteins | sample MGYA00245779_ERZ724027 | MGnify/ENA primary metagenome ERZ724027 (study PRJEB28704, sample SAMN03018318) | fermentation metagenome | biome: anthropogenic terrestrial biome; feature: soil; material...
TTTCGGGTGGCAGTAAGCTTTTCAGCCGGTTCCATTCTTCATTTGTTACTTCATAACGGTGTTTTGCATTTCTTCGTCCATTTCAACGGGATATGGGTGGTCGGGGAAATCGTCAATCTCAGAAATAGGCAGGTCTACCACTTTTTCTCTCTGCGCATCCTCCCGTTCCTCTTGGGAAGAAAAGAGGTCGTCAGCGGACGGCAGATTTAGACTTAGTTTTTGCGCCATCTGCAAGCACCTCCTTTGTGAAGTCGGCATACGCCTGTGCCACCTTGCTCCCTTTGTCATAGGCGAAAATGCTCTTTCCCGTGGTGCTTGTTTCGGCGGCCTTTACAGCGATGGGAATCTGCGTTTTATAGATTTTTAGAACGCCTCCATACTGTCGCCGTATGGTTTCAGCCGTCAGCCGTGCAAGGTTGGTGCGCATATCGGCAAGGGTGAGCAAAATCCCGTCCACCTTGAGTGACGGATTTAACTTTTTCACCTTGCCAATGGTTTTCATAAGCTGCGTCATGCCTTTGGCGGGGAGATACTGCGCCTGAACAGGAACAATTACGCTGTCTGCGGCGGCTAAGGCGTTGATCGTAATCATACCCAGGCTCGGCATACAGTCGATAATCACATAGTCGTACTTGTGCCTGATACGGTTCAGGTACTCCCGCAAAGTGATTTCGCGGCTCATGGCGGTTACAAGAGTCATTTCCATGCCGGAAAGCTCGATATTGGACGGCAGCAGGTCAACGCCCTCATCATGATGAAGAATCCCGTCAAAAGGGTTGAAATCCCTGTCGTGGATAATGTTATCCATGACGGTGGTGAGCGTAATAGGCAGGCTGTCGTTGTCCGGCCAGCCAAGGGCTGTGGTTAAATCGCCCTGTGGGTCTGCGTCCACAAGAAGCACCTTTTTCCCTTGCATAGCAAGCCCAATGCCGAGATTTGCCGTGGTTGTGGTCTTGGTGACACCGCCTTTCTGGTTGCATATCGCTATGACTTTGCCGTTTGACATTGCGGTTTTCCTCCTTTCAATGGATTTAGCCGCTCCCGCCCCGAAGTGGGGGAAAACGGCTATGTACGCATTTCCGGGAGGAAATGCAAAAAGCCGATTGCTTTGAACAGCGTCAAAAGCAATCGGCTCCCTGCGGATATGTACTATTCAGTTTTGTCTGCGGGTTCCGTGTCGGTGTCCGTATGAAAGTCCTCCCATGCGGCGGCAATGTCCTCGTCCCTTGCGTCGATAACGAGGGTGATGAGCGTTTCAAGTTCGTCGTGATACGCTCCTGCCTCTCTGTCACCGTTTTGAATGGCGTTCAAAGCCGCCAGCAGTTTCTCCTTATCCATGTGATGCGCCTCCTTCGTTTTAAGATATTCCAATTTTACTTTGGAAGGCGGAAAGCCGCAAAGGTGCGAATGATAAGTGAAGAAAAAGCCGCCTGTTCTTAATTCAAAGAACAAACGGCTCTTACCCTATGTATTCAATTTCAAGCAGATATTGACGGGATTTCATTCTTCAACTTTTACCCGCTTGATTTTGCCGCGCATGACTGCCAACAGCGCGTCGTCTACCGTGTCGGTGTATTTCCCTTCATTGTGCAGTTTGGTTTGAGTGCATTCAGGCATGTAGCAGATACCGCCATTAAGCTTCTGATAGATAATTCTTGGTCTTTTTCCTCGCGATACTTCCTCGTAATTCCATTATATCTATAATGGGTCGGCGTCTATTTCTTTATTGTGTTTTACGATAGCGCAGGCTGCTCTTCGGATTTTTTAACAGACGAAGATTTTTTTTGCTCAGATGTTAATCGTTCGTATATATTCTTTGCAACTTCTTGGAACTCTTTGATTATAATATCTTGATCATCTTTCATAAAAGGATGATGTAGAGGTCTACCATTTTCTTCGATAAAAGTACGACACATATCGACCTTCAAATCCTCTCCTTTAAAGCTAACGCCAATTATAAACTCTGTTGCTTCGTTACGATTATAATACCTTAACTTCATAGATGAAATGTAGAATCCTTCAGCTAAACAATTCTGAACAAACTCATTGTTTCGCAAGCCTTGTCCATTCAAAATTGCTTGACTGATACCTGTTAATTTTCCAGTATCCTCTTCAATGACTTCTTCATCTTCATCGTCGTCACTAATAATACTACCTAACTCATACTTTTTAACAGTGAGTCCTGTCACCGTTTTAAGACTCCATTGAGAAAATGAATTGTCGATTAAAGCGTCAAAAAATGCAACCCTATTTTCCTTACTTAGTATTCCAAAATTCAAGTGCCGAATAGAAAACAAATCATTTTCATCATCGATCTTACTCATACCGTCAAACAAATTGATGACACGCGATGCATCATAGGCAGATAGTATTTTGAGGGGTTAGCGTCCCTGTCCTCCAAAAACGAAACGATGTCTTGGGTTTTGATTTTATAGCGGCGTGTCTTTTTCTTTGAATTGACGCATGGGATAAAGCCGTTATCAAGATAATATTTTGCCGTCTTTTTGCTGATGTGACATATCCGATAAAATTGGTCTTTGGTCACGATTTCGGGATAGCTGTTCAGCAGAAAACTATAATCAGCCATTGGGAACACCCCGCTTTTTCAAGAAGGACATAAAGAGTTTTTGGTAGTCCTGTTCCTGCTCTTTATGTAAGGCGGATTTTCGGACAATGTTCCGATAGTATGGGCTTGCGAGAAAATCAATAAACGCCTCTTTGGTGATTAAGGTCCCTTTGCCAAGCTGCGGCGATTTGATCCGCTGATTTTGGTAGCAAAGGGCTTTGAGCAAATCGCGTTCTATCCAGTTGTTGACCGTGGTTTTTACATAACCTGTAAACCGCTGAATATCGGCTGTTATTAACAGTTTCGGAGATGCCTTTAATCGCTTTTCAAAGTAGTTGCGTAACATATCGGTAAACTCACTGTCGATTTCATTGAAGCACATCCGTTCGTATTGATAGCGCATAATGTCGGTGGCTTTGATTTGTTGCTGCCGCCCCTTGGCTGTGCTGTCATATTCAAAGGGAAGTTGCCCACTCTTTTGAAGGGCATAGATTTTAGATTTACAGATAGTCAGCATTGCCGCCATCTCTTTTTGGGTCATATACTCCGAGTAGCGTTCGCCCTCGGAGCGGATAAATTCTTTGTAATCCATTTGTCTCACTCGCTTTCTTAGATTCGTCAACCGGCAAGTGGCGAAACAAATTTAGTGGTTGTGGAGGATAGAATTTCAGTAGTTCTATCCGAGTTCTATCCAAAAGTGGTCAAAAACCCGTTTTTTGAGCCTTATTCGAATTATGCCGGTGTGGTGCGGCAAAGGTGTGTTTTTGACCCAAATTTCTTGATTTCATGCGGGTTTTATCGTATAATAACTTCTAATAACTTTCGGCAATTTCGGAGGCGGCGGGTTCACTCGAAATCAGTTTGAGAGCAATCTCACGTGGGTTCGAATCCCACCCTCTCCGCCAGTCGAGAGCCTCGACGCGCAGTTCGCGTATCGGGGCTTTTTCGTCATTTTCAGATTGACTGCCCGCGCCCCCAGCCTGCATCTCCATTGAGCAAACGGCACGGCGGGCTGAGTACGGACGCCAGTCGCGTCCGGACCCTTTTTCCGTTTCCGGATTCGGATGCCCGTGCCCCCAGTCCGCATCTCAATTGAGCAAACGGCACGGGGCGCCGCGGACAATTCGCGCGCTTTGTTTTGCGTCTCGCGGCGGGGCGCGCGTCGAAATGATGTCGACGGCGGGTCCGGACGATTTATTCTTTACGAGCGAAGCGCCGTCCCTGCGCAACCGGGACGGCGCTTCGTTTCGCTCTGCCCGGCGGTTTGGTCCGGCGGGCGGATCAAACTTGCGGCCGAACGCCTTTCTGATGGATTCAGGCTTTGATCCGGAGCCGTTTCTGATTCACGGCGTCGATCAGGACCGCGATGAAGATGATGAGTCCCTGCGCGAACTGCGACCAGAACGGGGAGATGTTCAGCAGGTTCAGCCCGTTGTTCAGGACGCCGATGATCAGAACACCGATAAAAGTGCCCAGCATGTTTCCTTTGCCCCCGCTCAGCGAGCCGCCGCCGATGACGATCGCCGAAATCGCGCTGAATTCCAAGCCCTCCGCCGCCGTGGGCAGCGCGGAAGCCAGCCGGCCGGTCAGGACCAGAGCGGTGACCGCGGAGGTAAAACCGGCGATGACGTAGGCGATCGTTTCGATGCGGCGCACGTTAGACGAAATGTCCGCTTTTTCAGGAGCGGAAACAAAAACCTATATTTGTCCTGTAAAATGCAAGGGCGCGGATTTTTCGTCTCTTGCCCGGCGGATGTGCCTTCGGCATTCGGACATCCGCGCGGTGGTCCAGGCCGAGGACGTCCTCCCGGACCCCTGCCTCGAGTGCACGTTCCGCTGCAAGCGGGACTTTGCGATCTACGTCTGGAACAGAAAGCTCGGACTTTTCAAAATGCCGATGGACAAGATGCACACGCCGGTTCCGCAGGACTCGGACAGCCGGTCCGGCGCGGACCTTCCGGCCGGGAGCATGCAAAAATGAAACGGACCCGGCGGCAGCCGTCGATGGAACTTTTGACGTCAAGGGAGAAAACCAGTCATGCAGAAATATCCTGAAAAAGATGATACGGAATATATCAGGACGCTGTTTCAAAAAGACACCTTCGCCGTGGAGACGACCGGCGCCCGGGTGGAAAAGGCCGGGCCGGGCTATGCGCTCTGCAGCCTGCGCGTCGACGAACGGCATCGGAATATCCGCGGGGACGTGATGGGCGGCGTTATTTTCACGCTTGCGGATTTTGCGTTCGGCGCCGCGGCCAACACCGGGGACTCGGGGAGCGTTTCGCTTTCCAGCAATATCAACTTTCTGCGCGGGACCAAGGGACCGGTCCTCTATGCCGAGGCGAAATGTGTGAAAAGGGGGAGAAACATCGGTTTTTACGACGTCACAGTCACGGACGGCGAGGACCGGATCATCGCGACCGCTTCCATCAACGGCTTTGTCAAACACGGCGGGAGCGCGGACTGACGGACGGTCACAGCAGGTCGGCTTTCGCCAGTTTGGACGCCGTCTTCTGTGAGCCGAGGATCCAGAGCAGATCGTTTTCCTGGATGCGCATGTTGATATTGGGGGAAAGAATGGGATAAAGATCCCGTTCCAGCCCGAGAAGCATTCCGCCCCATTCGTTGTGGATGACCGAATCCCTGATCCGGGTCCCCACCAGCGGGGAATCTTTTTTCACGGTTATGGCGTAGCAGAGCAGCTGATCGGCCTGCGCGTACCGCTCCTGCCGTTCGATAAAATCGTGCAGCGTCTCGAATTCCCCGCCTTCCGTTTTGACCAGATCCGTTTCGGCCGTAAGATCGAGATTGCTCAGCGCGATGCTTGTGCCGGCGATAAAAACGACGTCTCCCGGCAGAATCTTTTCGGTTCCGTTGGGGACGTTGATGTGTTTTCCGTTGCGGATGATTTTGATCACGATCACGCCGGGGTGCTTCGGGCCGAACGATTCATTCAGGGGCTTGTTCAAAACCGCGGCTTCCCGGGCGCAGTCGATCGCGGCCACATGGATCCGCTCATCCATCCAGCTGTGGTCGGGGCCCGCCTCTTTCCGTTCCTTTAGTTTCCGCTCGTTGAAATTGATGAGGAATCTCGCTTCGATTTTCAGGTAAGGCGCGATCAGCCAATCGGAACGGCCGATGATCAGGAGAAGCACCAGCGCCGCTGCCAAAATATAGAGGGCCGGGACCGTGAACACGATCCGGATCGGCAGCATGATGAGAAAGAGCATGGCGATCCCCCGCAGACCGATCAATGCGATCAGGGGCAGCCGGTTGGTATTGTTTTTGAACCAGAGCGGAACAAAGAACTCGTTTTTTTGAAACAGGCACTGCCGCAGGAACGGAGCCATGAAGAGGAAGATGACGAGCAGGGAGAGGACCGCGGCGGGCGCGGCCGCCAGGTGCCCGGCGAAGAACGGCCATAAAAACGAGGTGCCTCCCAGGATGATCCCGAGCATGACGACCGCGCAGAACGCCAGCCTGGAAAAGTATTTCTTCATAAAAGAGGCCCAGTCGCTGTCCTTTTCCGTCTCGGACGCGTCTTCCGACGTATGGCGGTTCAGATAACCGGAGAGCTTCGGCGGCAGGTGCCGGTTTAAAACGGCGTAGGCTCCGTCGGCAGCCCGGATGACATACGGGGTGGTGAAGGTGGTGATCACGGAAACTGAGACCACGATGGGGTAGATCTCATCGCCGATCACTCCCAAAGAGATCCCCAGGGAGGCGATGATAAAGGAAAACTCACCGATTTGGGCCAGCGAAAAACCGCAGGAAACGGCCGTTTTCAAAGGCTGCCCGGAAAGCAGGACGCCCAGGAAAGAAAAAAACGCCTTTCCCGCAATCGTGGCGGCGGTGATCAGCACGATGGGGCCCGCGTACTGCACGATCAGGGCCGGATTGACCATCATGCCCACGGAGATGAAAAAAACCGCCCCGAACAGATCCTTGATGGGTTTGCTGATCGACTCGATCTCCTCCGCGTGGATGGTGCCGGCCAGCAGGGAACCCGCCAGAAACGAACCCAAGGCGGAGGAAAATCCCAGGGAATTGGCCAGCAGCACCATTCCCAGGCACAGTCCCAGCGAAACGATCAGCAGGGTTTCCCCGTTCATCAGTTTTTTCGTTTTGTTCAGGACCGTCGGCAGCAGATAAATGCCCAGAATGAGCCAGAGCGCCAGATAAAAAACCATCTTCAGCAGGCTGACCGCCAGCTCGCCGCCGGAGATCTCCCGGTTGACGGAAACCGTCGACAGGATCACCATCATGAAGATGCCGGCAATGTCCTCGATGACCAATATGCCGAAGACGAGCTCCGTGAATTTTTTCCCTTTCAGCTCCAGGTCTTCGAAAGCCTTGATGATGATCGTGGTGGAGGACATCGAAAGCATCCCGCCGAGGAAGACGCTGTCCATCGTGCCCCGCCCCATCGCTTTGCCGCAGACAAAGCCCACCAGGAGCATGCCGGCCACTTCCGACATCGCCGTGATGATCGCCGTGCCGCCCACGGAGGCGAGTTTATGCAGATTGAATTCGAGTCCCAGCGAAAACATCAGGACGATGATGCCGATTTCGCTCCAGGTATTGACGCTCACCGTATCGACCACGTTGGGGAACAGGTTGAAATACGGGCCCACGAGAAAACCGGCGATCATATAGCCCAAAACCAGCGGCTGCCGCAGTTTTTTGAACAGGAGCGTCGCCGCCCCCGCGACCGAGAGCATCAGCGCAAGGTCGGTGATCAGTGCGGGCACATGCATACGGACGGTCGCCTCCCTTCAGGTTATATTTCCCATAATAATATATTAATGGGGAAATATGAACTCCGTATGAAGACGGACCAAGGAAGCGGCCCGCCGCTTCCTTTTGTATTTTCTTACACTTTCGGACGCTTTTCCGTATATGATAGAGGGGAAAGAAGGCGATGCGTTTTGTTCATCCATGTCGTCATGCCGGGGGAAACGCTCTGGCGGCTTGCGAACCGGTACGGGGTTTCGGTCGGGGAGATCGCCTCGGTCAACGGACTTCCGGATCCGAACCGGCTTGCGGTCGGCCAGGCGCTGGTGATCCCGAGCGAGGATTTTTACACCGTGAAGCCCGGGGACACCTTATGGAAGATCGCGCAGGTCCACGGGACGACCGTGCAGGCGATCCTGCGGGACAACCGGATCGCGGATCCCGACCGGATCGTCCCCGGAACGGTCCTGGAGGTCCCCGCCCTGCGGCACCGCGTCCAGCCCGGCGAAACGCTGGAAGGGATCACCCGGAGGTACGGGGTCCCGCTGCGGACCCTGATCGCGGTCAACCGAATCGCCGATCCGGACCGGATCGTTCCCGGGACCGAACTGATCATTCCCCGCAGGCCGCGCCCCCCGCTGAACGTGAACGGCTATCTTTATCTGCTGGGGGAGGACGCCGTCCCGATCGTCCGGGAGGACGGCCCGTTCCTGACCTTCCTGAGCCCGTTCGCCTATCTGATCCGGGAGGACGGCACCCTGCAGCCGATCGACGACGGGCCGGCCGTCCGGACCGCCCGGGAGGAAGACGTGGTCCCGATGATGGCGATCACCAATTTCACGGCGACGTCCCGGGGGGAAAACCTCGCCTCCGTCGTGCTGAACGATCCGCAGGTTTCGGAACGGCTGCTCACGGAGATCATCGGCGTGATGAACGAAAAAGGGTACCGGGGGCTGAATGTCGACCTGGAGAACGTGCTTCCGGCCGACCGGGAAGCCTACAACCGGTTCCTGGAACGTGCGGCGGACCGCCTGCACGCTCAGGGCTTCTTCCTGTCCACCGCGCTCGCGCCGAAAACGTCCGCGGAGCAGGCCGGCCCGCTCTACGAGGCGCACGATTACGAGGCGCACGGCAGGATCGCCGATTTCGTGATCCTGATGACCTACGAATGGGGGTACCGGAAAGGCCCGCCGCAGCCGATCTCCCCGCTCGATCAGATCGAGCGGGTCCTCGATTATGCGGTCACGGTCATCCCGCGGGAGAAAATCTACCTCGGCTTCCAGATCTATGCGCGGGACTGGCTGCTGCCCCATGCGGAGGGACAGGAGGCGGAAACCTTCAGCGCGCAGGAGGCCGTCGCGCGCGCGGTGCGGTACGGCGCGGAGATCCGGTACGATCCGGTCGCGCAGGCGCCGTTCTTCCGGTACACGGACGAACAGGGGCGGAGCCACGAGGTCTGGTTCGAGGATGCGCGCAGCGCCCAGGCGAAATTCGACGCCGTGCAGCGCTACGGCCTCGGCGGGATCAGCTATTGGGCCCTGGGCTATCCGTTCCCGCAGAACTGGGCGCTGCTTTCGGATCGCTTCACGGTCCGAAAAGGGGAGGCCGCCCTCCCACAGATCTAAAAAGGGGGCCGCTTTTTTAGCGGCCCCTTTGTCATGCGCGCCCCGGCTTTGCCCGGGGAAACTGTTTCGGCCGCCCGGCGGGGGCGGTTCCCCCGTCCTCCAGCGCGAGGAGGGCGGCCCCGAGCGCGCCGCAGAGCTCCGGATGCTCCGGCACCTCCACGGGGAAACCGAGTTTTTCCGAAACCGCGCGGACCACGCCGGCGTTGTTGGCGACGCCGCCGGTCATCATGCAGACGGGTTCCGCTCCGGTCCGCCCGCCCAGCGCGGTCACCTTGGAGGCGACCGCGCCGTAGAGCCCGTGCGCGATGTCGGGCAGGCGCTTTCCCGCCGCGACCAGCGAAACCACCTCGGACTGCGCAAAGACCGAGCACATGCTGGAAATCGTGACCTCCTCCTTCCAGCGAAGGCCGCAGGTGCTCAGCTCTTTCAGCGTGACGCCGAGCGACTGCGCCATCATTTCCAGAAAACGTCCCGTCCCGGCGGCGCATTTGTCGTTCATCGTAAAATCCTTTACCGTTCCGTCCGGGTGCAGCCGGATCATTTTGCTGTCCTGCCCGCCGATGTCGATGACGGTGCGGACCGCCGGGTTGAGGAACCGGGCGCCCCGCGCGTGGCAGGTGATCTCCGTGACGTCCCGGCCGCCGAGCCCGACGGCGGTCCTCCCGTAACCGGTGGCGACCGTCCGGGCGATCTGCGCGCCGTCCAGGCCGGCTTTTTGCAGCGCGCCGGCGAACGCCCGCCGCGCGCTTTCCGGCGCGTCGGCGCCGGTCGGCACGACGGCCGAGGAAACGATCCGGCGGTCCCCGCCGAGGATCACGGCGTTGGTGGAGGTGGAGCCGCTGTCGATCCCGGCAAAGTACCGGCCCGCGTCCGCGCGGGACTGCGGGCCGCCGCGCGCGGCTTTCGGCCCGGACGGGCGCGGCGGCCGCAGGGCTTCGAAAAAGGCGTCCAGCCGGTTCTCCAGCTGCGCGTCCGCCTGTCCCGTGTAATCGGTTTCGATCTTCACCATCGGGACGGACAGGCTTTTGCGCAGGCCGGCGTACTCGAAGCCGTAATAATCGCAGAAGCTGACGGTGCTGTAGATCACGCCGCACAGGTTTGGATCTTCGAGCAGCTCCCGGCGCGGCGCGATGTCGGTCATGCGCATGCACGGCGGCTGCGAAAGCAGCTCTCCGGCATACCAGTCCATCAGTTCCTCCCGGTCGTCCGTTTCCGGCGCGGGCCCCACCCGCCGGTTTCCGGTGCAGGTGAGGTTCGCGACGGGCAGCGGGGACAGCGCGCGGATTCGCTCGAGAAGCCGGTCGCTCACCCTGGCCCCGAGCAGCGCGACGGACGGCGCGGAGGAGACTTCCGGTTTTTCCCCGCACGCTTCCCGGAACCGGGCGCGGTCGAACTGCGCGCCGGTTCCGGCGGAAAATTCGTCGATCAGCCGGCACAGCTCCCGCCGGTAGAACTCTCTGGCGCACGGGCCGTCCCTGCGGGGCAGATGGAGCAGGAAGATCCTCTGGTTCTGCGCCCGGAGCACGTCGCAGGCGCGCCGCAGCGAATCGCAGCAGTCGGTCAGGACGAGGGCGGAGTCCGGCCGCCGCATCCGGGTTTCGATCAGCGCCCGCGCGTAGGCGCAGACGTCCCGGTGGATCACCCGGTCCGCGCGTTCGAAATTTTCCGCGCAGGGATTGCACAGGACGGGCCGGGCCCCGAAGCCCTCCAGGATCTCCACGGGAACGTATTTGCATCCGTATTCCGTCATTTCTCCGCCTCCAGCATCTCGAGAAACGCCTGCAGCCGCGTGCGCATCTGACCGTCGTTGACGTTGGCCCGGTCGCAGCCGTCCCCGTCCAGAATCAGCGTCGGGATCCCCGCGGCCTCCAGCGCGCGCCGGGTCAGATAAGCGCCGCCGAGCGTGTGCTCGCATCCCCAGTGGCAGAAATAAACGAGGCCGTCGGCGCGCAGCGCCCGCGCCGTCTCCAGCAGGCGCCGGGACCTCCGGCTGTTTGCCCCGCCCATCGTGTGGGAGAGCAGCTTGCGGGCGAGGGTCTCATAGGGTTCTTCCTCCCGCGGCTGTTCCAAAAAATCAAAATTCAGGTCGCAGCACAGCAGCCGGACCTTCGGGTTGCCGTTCAGCATCCGCTTCATCGAATCCTGCCAGAACGGCAGCGTGTGCGCCCACAGGAGACGAAGCTCTCCGCCGGCCGGCGGAGCCTTTCGCACGTCGTCGAGAAGCAGCTCGAAATACCGCTCCGCCTCCGGCGTGCCGAGCAGGACGTGTGTCAGAAAGATCTTGTACATTTCGGAGGTCATGTCGTTCGGCACGGATTTTTCCGCCAGCTCCCGGAACGACTCCCGGTACAGCTCCGCGCACCGGTTTTCCCGCCGGATGACGTCCCGGAGCGCGTCCTGCGAAAGCGCCCTGCCTAGGTGCTCTTCAAGGAACGCGGCGAGTTCCCGGAGCTGCCCGGCCACATAGGGCACCGCGCCGGAGCCGCCGCCCGGCACGTCGACGGTGAAGCGCGGCACCCGCCAGATGTCGTCCGCCAGCGTGCGGAACGTGTTGCTGTTCGCGTCGCAGGCGAGGGTGGTGTTGACGACGAGGCGCGGTTTCGGCAGCACGCCGGACAGCGCCGCCCCGAGCAGCGCCTTGTGGTAGGAGCAGTAGGTCTTCGGGATCCCCTCGTCTTCGGCCCGGCGGATAAAAACGCGCTCCGCGTCCGCGCCGTTCAGATAGCAGGCGAGCCCCTCCGGAAACTGCGGCGCGATCCGCATGGCGTGCAGCAGCTCGCACGGCGTGAACGCGCTGACCACCGCCGAGTCCTCCGGCTTTGAAAGCGGGGCGCGGATCGCCCGGTTGCTGACCGCAGCCGCGTATCTCTGATGGGGCAGCAGCCGGCGGTCGGGAAAGAAGCGAACCTGCAGGCCGCTCGCGGCGTAACCCGCCCGCAGCAGGCGCAGCGCCCGGTTCGGCCTGTCCTGCGCAAGCCTGCCGACCGCTTTTCCGAATCGCTCCACAACGGCGGACATGTGAGCGCCCCCTCAGTAATCGACCCTTTCCCCGAGATAGGAGGAAAGACGGTCGATCGGGATGCGCTCCTGCTTCATGGTGTCGCGGTCGCGGACCGTGGCGCAGCCGTCCGTTTCGCTGTCGAAGTCGAACGTGACGCAGAACGGCGTGCCGATCTCGTCCTGACGGCGGTAGCGCTTGCCGATCGAGCCGGTGTCGTCGTAATCGACCGTGAAGCGCTTCGCGAGCCGGGTGTACACTTCCTGCGCGCCGCCGTTGAGCTTTTTGCTCAGCGGCAGCACGGCGGCCTTGTACGGCGCGAGCGCCGGGTGCAGGCGCAGCACGCTGCGCGTGTCGCCGTTCTCGAGCGTTTCCGTGTCGAACGCGTCGCACAGGAACGCGAGCGCCGCGCGGTCCGCGCCGAGCGACGGCTCGATCGCGTAGGGAACATAGTGTTCCTTCGTTTCCGGGTCGAAAAATTCGAGGCTTTTGCCCGAATGTTCCTGGTGGCGGGAAAGGTCGTAATCCGTGCGGTCCGCGATGCCCCACAGCTCGCCCCAGCCGAACGGGAACAGGTATTCCACGTCCGTCGTCGCCTTCGAGTAAAACGAAAGCTCCTCCTTCTCATGGTCGCGCAGGCGGATGTTCCGCTCCGTCATGCCGAGGTCGAGCAGCCATTTTTTGCAGAAATCCTTCCAGAAATGGAACCAGTCGAGGTCGGTCCCCGGCTTGCAGAAGAATTCGAGCTCCATCTGCTCGAACTCGCGCGTGCGGAACGTGAAGTTGCCGGGCGTGATCTCGTTGCGGAAGCTCTTGCCGATCTGCGCGATGCCGAACGGGATCTTGCGGCGCGTCGTGCGCTGCACGTTCGCAAAGTTGACGAAAATGCCCTGGGCGGTTTCCGGGCGCAGATAGAGCTCGCTCTTCGCGTCCTCGGTCACGCCCTGGAACGTCTTGAACATCAGGTTGAACTGGCGGATGTCCGTAAAGTTGGAGGAGCCGCAGACCGGGCATTTGACGTGGTGCTCCCGGATGTATGCCATCAGTTTTTCGTTGCTCCAGCCGTCGGCGCTCTGCCCGGTCGCCTGCTCGATCAGCTTGTCGGCGCGGTGGCGCGACTTGCAGTCGCGGCAGTCGATCAGCGGATCCGAAAAGCCGCCGACGTGCCCGGAAGCCACCCAGACCTCCGGGTTCATCAGGATCGCGGAATCGAGGCCGACGTTGTACGGGCTTTCCTGGACGAACTTTTTCCGCCACGCGTTTTTCACGTTGTTCTTGAACTCCACGCCGAGCGGACCGTAGTCCCAGGTGTTGGAAAGCCCGCCGTAGATCTCGGAACCGGCGTAGACAAAGCCGCGGTTCCTGCACAGGGCGACGATCTGGTCCATCGTTTTTTCAGGTGATTGCATCGTGTTTCCTCCATGTCGGACGGGACGCCGGCTGCGCCCTTCCTTTATTTTTTACGGAATATAAAAAATTTGCTCAAAACGTAATTGATGGCGACGACGAGGACGTTCATCGCGATTTTTGCGGCCCAGACGTTCTGGAACAGGACGTCCACGAGCAGCCACATCCCGAATTCGTCGACTCCGAGCGAAAACAGGCGCGCGCCCGTAAAGCCGAGCGCTTCGCGCCGCAGAACGGACGCTTCGAAACTCTTGCTTTGAAAGACGTACAGCTTGTTTGTGAGGAAAGCGAAGGCGACCGCGAGGATCCACGCCAGCACATTCGCCACAAGGATGTTCCAGTGCAGATAGTCGTAGCACAGGCCGCAGACGACGGTATTGATCGCCGTCGTCAGGACGCCGAACAGGAGATAGAGCAGCGTTTCCGGGCTTGTCAGGAAACGCCGGAGCCTTCGCAACCGGTCCATGAGCTCCCCCGATCCGTTTCAGAAACTGGGATCAATCATTTTAGATATAGTGTACCATCCCCGGCCCGTTCTTTCAAGGACAACGCGTTTTTTCCGGCCCCGGCCGCGCCGGGAGAGGGTTTGACAGAACGGCAGGGAACCGGGTATAATGAACGGGAAAGCCTGAAAAACCGAAACCGCGCCCCGGGGACGGGGAACGCCTCTGTAAGGAGTGAAGTCCGATGGAGAAGAAAAATCTGCGCAAAACCGAAGGCCTGCCGTTCACGCTCGGCATGGCGGGCGGCGTCCTTCTGCTGCTCAGCGACGTTCTGTCGTACAGCCTGAATCCGGTCATCACCGCCGCGACCGTTTCCGCGCTCAACCTTCCGAACACGGCCGCCGGTTCCGGGACCGGCGGCCTGATTTCAACCGTCGTTTCGTTTTTGATCATGCCCGGCATTTTTCTGGTGCTGCTGACCCTCGGAAAGAACCGGGAAAAGCGCGGGAGCGCGTTCGCGGTCGTGTGGATCGTCATCACGCTGCTGATGCTCCTGATCGGCGTTGCGTCCCAGTTCTTTCTTAAAGCGATTCTCGGGCAGATCATCGCGGCGGTCGACGCGGTGATGCCGGGCGGGTACTGGATTCTGTACGGTTTCGACCTGATCGGCAGCGCGCTGATCGTCGCCTCCTGCGCCGTGTTTCTGCGGCGTCTGCATCAGCCGCCGTTTCCCGCCGGAGCGGAAAGCGGTCAGCCGAACGGAGATCCGCCGTCCAGCCAGCCCTGAGCCTGCCAGTACTGCCGGTCGGCGGGAACGCTCATTCCCCGCTTCTGCATCCACCGGCTCACGGCGAAATAGAAACGGGTGAACAGATACGGCGCGCCGGGCCCTTTTTCCACGGCGCGCCGGAATTTTGCCGCGCTCCGGCCGATCTGCCGGTCGTATTTCTGCCGCCGCCGGGCGGGCATTTCGTCCCAGTTCAGCGCGTAAAGCGGAAAGCCTTTCCGGTAGATCCGGTTGACGCCCCAGAATTTGAGGCAGACCGCGACCGACTTCATCGCGGACCGGAGCCCTCCGCCGGCGGCGGTGGACAGCACAAACGCTTTTTTCCGGAAAAACTCCGGCCGCGGGCGGTGGTTGATGAACAGGAACGGGTAGTGGTCGAGAAAATTTTTCATGACGCCGGAAGCCGACATCACATAGACCGGCGTCGTGAGCAAAAGCGCGTCCGCCGCGAGCATCGACTCCAGGACCGGCCCTGTGTGCCGCGCGTGCGGGCATGCGCTTTCGTCCTGCAAAATGCAGGCGCAGCAGCCCAGGCAGAACGCCGGCAGATCCTTCGGCAGGAAGAATTCGCTCGCTTCGACCGGACCGCGCTCCCCGAGCGCCTCGATGAACTTTTGAGCGGCGAGGTAGGTGTTGCCCCTTCTCGGGCTGCCGTGGATCACGGTGATTTTCATGGCGGATCCTCCTGTTTTCTCCCGCCTGCGCGGGAATCGCATTTCAGTATATCATCCCGGAGCCCCGCCCGCAACGTCCGGGGCGAAAAAAGGGACGGGCAAGCCCAAAAAACGGCTTGCCCGTCCCTTTTTTCAGCGCGGATCGCGGGGCGGCCGCGTTTCGAGCAGATACGCCGTCAGCCTTTTCCATATTTCCCGCGTTTCCAGGAACTGCCGATCGTGCCTTTCGACGTTTCTGCTGTAGTTTCCGAGCTCGGTCCGGATTTTCAGAAAGCCGTCGTTCCCGAAATAGGCGCAGATTTTCGGAAGGGTCGCGTCCAGCCGCTCGCGCATCTCCGCGATCTTCCGCTCGTAGCTTTCCCGCTGCGTGATGTAAATGAAAAGGGGCTTGTAGCGGACCCATCCGATGCAGGCGCCGTAAAAGCGGGAGGCGACTTCTTCGGAATCGGCCTCGACGGGCTTTAACTTGGTCGGCAGGACGCCGTCCATGAGATGGTCGTAGGTGGAAAAGCCGTCGTGGAACGTGTAGCACGGAACGCGCAGCACGTTCCGTCCGCGCAGGCAGGTGCCCAAAAAGGTATCCTCTCCGCGGGCTCCGGGCGGGTTGTAGAACGGAAAGACCCGTTCCGGCTTCGTCAGGTTGATGCACAGATTGGAGCCGGTGATGAATTTGGCGCGGTTGATCTCGGGGATTTCCTCGACGGTCTGGTTCACCAGGACCGACGTGTCGGCGTAGGTGACGCCGCCGTCCCTCATCACGGCGCGGATCGAGTCCCAGTTGATGATGTCGTTGCTGATCGCCTCGATAAAGACGCGGAAGTCGTCTTCCGTCAGGACCCGGTTGAACCGGACGAACGGGATCGGGGAAATGTAGCCGCAGCGGTAGCCGTTGGTGACGTCCGCCGAGCAGATGGATTCCAGATGGGTGGTCAGGACCGGCTGGCCGCCCCAGACGGCGCTCAGGCGCGTGTTTGTCACGGCGAACGGGTACTCGTCGTCGTCGAGGAAGACAAGATAGTCGATCCCGTCCTTGACCGCGGCGTAGAGGATCGCGTTCCGCTTGGCGGCGTATCCGCCGCCGAAAACCAGATTCGCCTCCCGCGCGCCGATGACGTTTTGTTCGAGCAGGCCGGCGATTTCTTTCTGAATGGCGCCGCGCCCGATGAAATGGACCTCGTCGATCAGGTCGAGCAGGTTCTTGTGGATGCCGGTGAAATGGATCGGCTTCGTGTTCGAATAGTTCAGGTCATAGGCCACGAAGAGGTTCAGGCTGACGTTTTTGTTTTCCGTCAGCCCGCATTCCTTCCAGTTGTAAATATAGGTTTTGAGCACCCTCTGAAAACTTTTCCGCCCGGTTGCGAATCCGATTCCAACCTTGATTCGATCGGCCTGTCCCACGGCGGGAACCCCCTTTCCTTCCTTTGCGGCGTCCCGGCGGTTCGACTCGTGGCCGCGGGACATCTGGAATCATCGGTCAAAAATACGGAATGGATTAAGAAATCAGTCCCTTCGCCTTCAGAAAAGCGGCTGCGACCGATTCGAGCGGCTTCTTTTCATTGTCGACCTGGTAATTCAGATCCTGCATCGCCGCTTCGTCGATCTGCCCGCCGAGCTTGTTCAGCGCGGCCTTCAGCTCGGGGTATTTTTCAAGCGTTTCGTCCCGCACGACCGGGGCCGCGTAATAGGGCGGGAAGAAGTGCCTGTCGTCCTGCAGGCACACGAGGTCGAGCGCCTTCAACTGCCCGTCCGTCGTAAAAGCGTCCGTTGCCTGGATCTTGCCCTGGCTCAGCGCCTGGTATTTCAGCGACACGTCCATCTTGGAGGACTGCCGGAACGTAAGGCCGTAAGCCTTCACAAGGCCCTGGTAGCCGTCGCTCCGGTCGAAGAACTGGTGCTCGGCGCCGAAGGTCAGGCCTTTGGAAAGCGGGACCAGGTCGCTGACGGTTTTCAGGCCGTTCTGCTCCGCGTATTTCCGCGTGACCGCGACGGCGTAGGTGTTGTTGAATCCGAGCGGCTCCAGCCACGACAGGCGGAACTGCTTTTCAAACTCCTCGCTGACGGTCTTGTAGACGCGGTCCGGGTCGGAATCGACCGGCCGTTTCAAAAGCGTCATCAGCGCGGTCCCGGTGTATTCCGGGTAGAGGTCGATCTGCCCGCTTTTGACCGCCTGGAAGCAGATCGGGCTGCCGTCCATGTTGAACTTCCGCTCGACGGCGAGGCCGGTGTTCTTTTCGATGAGCTGCGCCTCCATCTCGGCGAGCAGCTTGTTTTCCGTAAAATACATCGAACCGACCGTCACCCGTTTTTCCGAGCGGGAGCAGCCCGGCAGGACCAGCGCCGCCAGCGTGAAGAAGACCGTCCCCGCGGCCAGGATGCGTTTCGTTTTCATGGCGGAAATCCCCCTTGTCCGGTGGAAAATCGGTCAGATCAGGCCGCTTTTCGTCAGGAAGTCCTTTGCGACCGATTCCAGGCTTTCCTTTTTGTTGTCCACGCGGTAGTTCAGTTCCCGCATGGTTTCGTCGCCGATTTTTCCGCCGAGGCTGTTCAGGGCTTTCTCGAGCTCCGGGTGCTTTTTCAGCGTTTCGTCCCGCACGATCGGAGCGCCGTAATAGGGCGGGAAGAAATGCTTGTCGTCCTTGAGGACCTTGAGGTCGAACGCCTTGAGCTGGCCGTCGGTCTGAAAAACGTCCGTCACATCCATCTTGCCGCTGCCGATCGCCTGGTACTTGAGGGACATGTTCATTTTGGAAACGCCCTTGAACGAAAGGCCGTAGGCTTTGACCAGACCGTTGTAGCCGTCCTGCCGGTTGAAGAACTCGTGGTCGGCCCCGTAGGTGAATTGGCCGGGCTTTTTGGCGAGGTCGCTGATCGACTCGATCCCGTTTTCCTCGGCCAGCTTCCGCGGCATCGCGATGGCGTAGGTGTTGTTCAGGCCCAGCGGCTTGAGCCAGGTGATCTTGAACTGCTTCTCGAATTCCTCGCTCACGATCCGGTACACCTTGTCGGGGTCGGGGTCCACCGGCCGCTTGAGCTGGGCGGTCAGGGCCGTGCCGGTGTATTCGGGGTAAAGGTCGATCTCGCCCTTTTTGAGGGCCTCGAAGCAGACGAACGTCCCGTTCATGTTGAGCTTGCGCTCGACGGAAAGATCGGTCTTGCTCTCGATGAGCTGCGCCATCATCTCCGCGAGGATCTTGTTTTCCGTAAAGTCCTTGGAGCCGACGACGATTTTGCCGCTTTTGCCCCCGCAGCCGGAAAGCGCGGGGATCAGCAGCGCCGCGGTCAGCAGCGCCGCGAGGATCCGTCCTGGTTTCAATTTCAATTCTTTTTCCTCCCTTTTTGGAAACGGTTCTGCAGTCGGTTGAACAGGAACTGCGCGAGCAGGGAAAGCGCCATCACGGGGATGGTCCCCTCCCAGATCATGCCCCAGTCCTGCGCCTGGATTCCGCCGTAAATGACGCCGCCGAGCCCGCCCGCGCCGATCAGCACGCCGATTACGGCGGTGCCGAGGGCGGTGACGAAGGCGATCCGGATCCCGGAAAAGATCATCGGAAGCGAAAGCGGGATTTCGACGCGCGCGAGCGACTGGAACACGTTCATGCCCATGCCGCGCGCCGCCTCCCGGATCGAGGGCGAAACGCCGGAGATGCCGGTGTAGGTGTTGCGGATCACGGGCAGAAGCGAGTACAGGAACAGGCCGATGACGACGGTCGTGTCGCCGAGGCCGAACAGGATCATCAGGATGGCGAGAAGGGCGAGGGACGGGATGGTCTGGATGACATCCGCGACCGTCAGCACGGGCGCGGCGAACCCGGGCTTTTTCGCGATCAGGATCCCGAGCGGGATGCCGATCAGCACGGCGATGCCGACGCCGGCCGCCGTGACGGCGAGATGTTCCGCAATGGCGGGAATCAGGTCGCTCACTGTCCGCCGCCCCCTTTCACCCGCAGGCCGCGCGGGGTGACGGCCCGCTGGAACAGGTCGATCAGAAAGCCCGCGGCGATCGCCAGCAGCGAAGCGGGGATCGCCCCGGCCAGGATCATGTTCGAATTGTAGGTGGACAGGCCGGTCCAGATCAGGTCGCCGAGCCCGCCCGCGCCGATCAGCGCGGCAAGCGTGGCCCAGCTGATCGTATAGACCGTGGAGAGGCGCACCCCGGCGACGACCGCGGGCAGCGCGATCGGAAGCTCCACGCGCAGCAGAAGCTGAAAATCGCTCATGCCGATGCCCCGCGCCGCCTCCACATAGAGGTCCTCCACCGCGCGGATGCCGGTGTAGGTGTTCTGCAGGATCGGCAGCACCGCGTAGGCCACCAGGACGATGACGGCGGGCATGTCGCCGAGGCCGAACAGCATCAGCCCGATCCCGAGCAGCACGAGGCCCGGGATGGTCTGCACGATCCCCGCGACCGCCAGCACCGGCTTCGCCGCCTTTTCGTGCCGGGTCAGCAGGATGCCCGCGGGCACGGCGATCAGAACGGCAAACAGCAGCGAAAAACCGGAAATGCGGATGTGCTGGAGAAGCGCCGCCATGATTTCGCCCCAGTCGGAACGGACGTATTCCCCAAAGCTCATAGATCCTCACCGCCCCACAGAGCCTCGGCCATGGATTTGACCATGCCGGTGCGCGTGACGATGCCGACCACCCGGTTTTCGCCGTCCAGGACGACCAGATATTCCGCTTTCTGCCCGGTCAGCGTGTCGAACGCGTCCTTCGCCGTGCCGGAGACCGGAACGGTCAGCGCGTCCGGGTCGGCAAGGGAGCCCACAGCCTGACCGGGCTTTCCGGCCTTTCGGATGTCCCCGATGGTGACGATGCCCTGGAACACGCCGTCGTCGGTCGTTACGATCAGACTGTCGATTCCCTTGCTGCTCATCAGGGAGATGCATTCCAGCGTCTTTTTGCCGCCGGTGACGGTGACCGGATTCTTCCGCATGACCTCCGGCACGGTCATTTCCTTGATGCCGGTGGCGGCGTGCCTTCCGATGAAATTCCGGACGAAGTCGTTCGCCGGATGTTCGAGGATCTCCTCCGGCGGGGCGGTCTGGACGATCTGCCCGTGGTCCATGAACACGATCACGTCGGCCATTTTGACCGCTTCGGACATGTCGTGCGTGACGAAGATGAATGTCTTTTTCAGCGTGTGGTGCAGCTTTTTCAGTTCGTCCTGCAGGCTGTCGCGCGTGATGGGGTCCAGCGCGCCGAACGGCTCATCCATCAGGACCAGCGAGGGCTCCGCCGCAAGGGCCCGCAGCACGCCGATGCGCTGCTGCTGCCCGCCGGACAGTTCCCCCGGGTATTTCTGCGAAAAGTCGTCCGGGTCCATGCCGGCCATCTCCATCAGCTCCAGCGCGCGGGCGCGGCTTTTTTCGTGCGGCCATTTCAGAAGCCTGGGCACGGCTTCGATGTTTTCGAGCACCGTCATGTTCGGGAACAGGCCGATCTGCTGGATGACGTAGCCGATGTTGCGGCGCAGTTCGACCGGATTCATCCCGGCGATGTTCCTGCCGTCGATCAGGATCTGGCCGGCGGTCGGCTCGATCAGCCGGTTGATCATGCGGAGCGTGGTCGTTTTGCCGCATCCGGAGGTGCCGATCAGCACGACGAACTGTCCGTCCGCGACGTCGAGGTTGACGGTATCCACCACCTTCTGCGATCCGTATTTTTTGGTCACGTTCCTCAGATTTACCATAAACCAATTCCTTTCCCGGCGCCCCTCCCGACGGAGGGGCGCCGTTCAGACCAGAGCGAGCCTGCGCGCGGGACGGTCCGAATCCCGGTCCCGGTTTAAGTATTCCTCCAGAATTTCGTCGAAATTCATCGCGTCCCTCATTTCGTAGAGGCCGGTCTTCCCGAAGATGAACTCCGCGGCGCAGAGCGCCCCTTCGGCAAACGCGTCGCGCGAAAAGCTCTGGTGCGTCAGTTCGATCATGTCGTTCTCGCCGGCCAGCAGAACCTTGTGGCAGCTGACGATCCCGCCGGCCCGCACGGAGGAAACCGGCACGTCCCGCCGGCCGGCGCCCCGCAGGTTTTCCGCCAGCTTTGCGGCCGTTCCGGACGGGGCGTCGAGCTTGCGCCTGTGGTGCATCTCGATGATCTCGGCGTCGTAGCCGTTCAGAAAACGGGCGGCGAGCTCCGAGAGGAGCATCAGGACGTTGACGCCGCGCGTGATGTTCGGCGCCCAGATCAGCCCGCCGCCGGTCCGGTCCGCCAGTTCGTACAGCGTCTCCTTCTCCGCCTGCCCAAAGCCGGTCGTGCCCATCACGACCCGGACGTTCCCGGAAAAAAAGATCTCCGCGTTTCGAAGCGCCGCTTCCGGCCGGGAAAAATCGACCGCCACGTCCGGACCGGTACGGAAGACGCACGACTCGAGCCGGTCGGCCGGGTAGACGGGGACGCCGGCGGCGGCGCCGGAAACGATCTCGCCGAGGTCCCGGCCGGCCTTCGGGCTGCCGGGGCTGCACACGCCGGAAACCAGCTCCGCCCGGTCCGACCCGAGCAGAAATTTCGCGAGCTGGCTTCCGGCCCGGCCCAGGCCGGACACGCAGATTTTCATCATTCGAAACGCTCCCTTCAAATCCGACAATTTTCTTACGGGTTGCAGGTTGCCTGAAAGGTCCGCGGCGGTCCGGTTTCCGCATGCGCGGCGGTCGGACGGAAATTAAATTTTACAGTTTTTTACAGGCAACTTTTAAAATAAATACAAGTTGTTGCTTTATTATTATACAAAAACCCATGCGGTTTGTCAAATCCGTTCACAAAAATGTTCCGCGCGGCGGCAAAAGGGCGCGGCGCGTGCTATAATTGTGCCATGCGAAAGCCGGGCCGGGTCCGTTCCCGGCCGGCGGGCCGTGCGGGGGATTTCAGGCCCCGGGCGGTCCCGCGTTTTGGCCGTTTCAGTTTGCAGGGAGGGGGTGGTACCGATTCGCTGTTGTGGAATTCTGCTGCCGGTGAGCAGCCTGCCCTCGCCCCGCGGGATCGGGAGTCTCGGGGCGCAGGCGTACCGTTTCGTCGATTTTCTGAAGGCCGCCGGGCAGCATTTCTGGCAGATTCTGCCGATCGGCCCGACCGGCTGCGGCGACAGCCCGTACCAGAGCTTTTCGGCGTTCGCCGGAAATCCGTATTTCATCGACCCGGATCTTCTCGCCGCGCGGGGCCTGCTTTTGCAGGAGGAGCTTTCGTCCGTTTCGTTCGGGGACGATCCGGAAACCGTGGATTACGGCGCGCTGTTCCGGAACCGTTTTTCGCTGCTGCGCCGCGCGGCGCAGCGCTTTTGCCCCGGGGGGGCGGAATACGCCGCGTTCGAGACGGAAAACGCGGACTGGCTGCCGGACTACGCGCTGTTCATGGCGCTCAAGGAGGAAAACGGCATGGCCGCGCTGGGCGAGTGGCCGGCCCCGCTCCGCCTGCGGGAGGCGGGCGCGCTGAAAGCCGCGCGCGCGCGGCTTTCGGACCGCGTCCGATTCTGGAAGACGGTCCAGTACCTGTTCTTTTCCCAGTGGCGCGCCCTCAAGGACTACGCCCGCAAAAACGGGGTCGAGCTGATCGGCGACATCCCGATCTACGTTTCGCCGGATTCCGCCGACCTGTGGGCGCGCCCGGATTTGTTTCAGGTGGACGGGGAGCTGCGGCCCGCCGAGGTCGCGGGCTGCCCGCCGGACGCCTTCACGCCGGGCGGGCAGCTCTGGGGCAATCCGCTCTACGACTGGGACCGGCTCTCGCAGGACGGCTTTTCCTGGTGGATCCGGCGCGTCGGCTTCGCCGCGCGCGTGTGCGACGTCGTCCGGATCGACCATTTCCGGGGCTTCGAAAGCTACTACGCCGTCCCCGCCGGGGACCGGGACGCGTCCCGGGGAAGATGGCGCCGGGGCCCGGGGGCCCGCTTTGTCGGGGCCCTGCGCGAAAAGCTGCCGGGCGTGCGCGTCATCGCCGAGGATCTCGGCTTTCTGACCGAAGACGTCCGGCGCCTTTTGAAGGACAGCGGCTTCCCGGGCATGAAGGTGCTGCAGTTCGCGTTCGACCCCGGCGGACAGAGCGACTACCTGCCCTATCGGTACGAACGCAACTGCGTCGTTTACACCGGGACGCACGACAACACGACGACCGAGGACTGGCGGAAGAGCGCGCCGCCGGAAAGCGTCGCCTATGCGCGGCGGTATCTCGGCGTGCGGGACGGGGACGATTTCACCGGCGCGATGATCCGCGCGGCGTTCGGCAGCGTTGCGGACACCTGCATCGTCCCGATGCAGGACCACCTGCGCCTCGGGGCCGGGGCGCGGCTCAACACGCCCGGTTCGGCGGCAGGAAACTGGCGCTGGCGGGTCCGGGAGGAGGCCCTTTCGCCGGCGCTCGCGCGGCGGCTCCGCGGCTTGGCGGCGCTCTACGGGCGGCTCGTTCCGGACGGCGCGCCGTTCGACGGAGAACCTGAAAAAGAATTCGAAAGAAACTGAAACCGACAGAAAATGGCAAAAACCATTTTTTGCCGGATTTTTTGCGGCGTTTTGCAGAATTTAGCTGAATTTTTAGGAACAGAAAAATATTTTTGTGAAATTTTATGAATTACCGATTGACATTCGAAACTTTTTACTATATTATAATAACACAACGAAAGGAACAGGGACATGCTGACGGTTGAAAAGAGGAAGATGGTCCTCTCCATGCTGAAAACAAAATCCGTGGTTACCGTTCCGGAACTGAGCCGCGCGCTGCACACCAGCGAGGTGACGGTGCGGAAGATCCTCAACGAGCTGGACGGGCAGGGGCTCCTCAAGCGGACGCGCGGCGGCGCGGTGAACATCACCACCGTCCACGAGTTTGAGGAAAAGGAGAAGGAGCGCAGGAACCGCGCGGAAAAATGCGCGATCGGGGAAAAGGCCTACGAATATATCCAGGATTCCGACAGCGTCTTTATCGACGCGGGCTCCACGACGCTCGAGCTGGTCCGGCGGATCAAGCGGGGCGCAAAGCGGAACATCGTGGTCGTCACGAACGCGCTGAACATCGCGGCGGAGCTGCTCGACTCCGACGACATCGAGATCATCTTCATCGGCGGGCATGTGCGGCACAGGATCATGTCCTGCGTCGGCGGCCTTGCGGAGAAGGCGATCGGCGGGCTCTGCATCGACAAGGCGTTCCTCGGCTGCAACAGCGTTTCCGTGGAAGCCGGCGTCACGACGCCGAACCTCTACGAGGCGCAGATCAAGCAGTGCGTGCTGCGCGCCTCGCGGGAAAGCGTGCTGATCACGGATTCCTCCAAGTTCGGGCACACGTCGATGGCGCGCATCTGCCCGATCGGGGACCTCTCGCGCGTGATCACGGACAGCCGCCTCCCGCGGGAGACCCGCGGGAGGATCGAAAGCATGGGCGTCGCGCTCGACGTTGTGGAACCGGAGCCCCAAAATCTGAACGGCAGGGAGGGGTAGAGCTTTGAACAAGATCGTCAACGCCCCCGGGGCGATGATCCGCGAGATGCTGGAGGGCTACCTCGAAACGTGCCGCGGCCTTTTGAAGGCGACGCCGGACGGGACGGGCATCCTGCGCGGCGACAGGCCGCGCAAGGTTTCGATCGTCACGGGCGGCGGTTCCGGCAACGAGCCGTGGATCATCGGCTATGTGGGCAAAGGACTGGCGGACGGCGCCGCGCTCGGCAACGTCTACATCGCCCCCGCCGCGCGTTCGGTCCTGAACGTGACGCGCGAGGTTTACCACGACCGCGGCGTGATCTATCTGTGCACCAACCACGCGGGCGACGTGCTCAACTTCGAGCTGGTCGGCGAGCTCGCGCAGCTCGAGGGCATCGAAACCCGGTGCGTGTTCGTCGCGGACGACGTCGGCAGCGCGCCGCTCGGGAAGCAGGGCGAGCGCCGCGGAGTCGCGGGGATCGCGCTGGTGATGAAGGTGGCCGGCGCCGCGTGCGAGGCCGGGCTTTCGCTCGGCGAGGCGTACCGCGTGATCCAGAAGGCGAACCGGAACACGTTCACGTTCGGCGTGACGACCTCGCCCGGCTATCTTCCGTCGGGCGCCGCGATGTGCGGGCTTCCGGACGGGCAGATCGAGTACGGCATGGGCTTCAACGGCGAGCCGGGTGTGCTGCGCACTCCCTTAAAGCCCGCGGACGAGATCGCGGATACCGTGCTTTCCTATCTGTTAAAGGGCAGCGGTCTGCGGGAGGGGGACGAGCTCGCGCTGATGCTCAACGGCTACGGCTTCACCAGCCTGCTGGAGCTCTGCATCGTAAACCGCAGGCTGACGCGCTCGCTGCGGGAGAAGGGCTTCCGCCTGCACGACAGCTTCGTCGGCTCGCTGTTCGCGCCGCAGGGCACGGGCGGGTTTTCGGTTTCGGTCCTGAAGCTGGACGACGAGCTCAGGCCCTACTACGACGCCCCCGCGTATTCCCCGTTTTTCCGCTTTGTGAGGCCGGAGGAGGGAGAGGCATGAGCGGAATCGAACGCCTGACGCCGGCGCAGCTGCGCGACATGTTCCTGTTTGTCGCGGAGAAAATCTGCGAAAGCGAAAAGGATCTGACGGAAATCGACCTGAAGCTCGGGGACGGCGACCACGGCTTCGGGATGGCGCTCGGGTTCCGCGCGGTGAGGGAAACCCTCGCCGGCCGGGAGTACCGAAGCGCGGAGGCCGTGTTCCGGGACGTCGGCACGACGCTGCTGGACACGATGGGCGGCGCTTCGGGCGTGCTGTTCGGCACGATGTTCATCAGCGGCTCCGTCGGGGGAGAAACCCACCCGTCCGCGGACCTGGGGCTGCTCGCGCGCATCTTCCGCCGCTCGCTCGAAGCGCTCAAGCGCCGCGGCGGCGCGCGGGTCGGCGACAAGACGATGGTCGACGCGTTCGAGCCCGCGGCCGCCGCGCTGGAGAAAAGCGCCGAAGCGGGGCTGCCGCTCCCTCGGGGCATGGAAAAGGCGGCGCAGGGCGCGAAGCGCGGCGTGGAGTTCACAAAGAAATGCGTCGCGAAGTTCGGCCGCGCCAAGTCCTACGGCGAAAAGTCGCTCGGGCTGCAGGACGCCGGCGCGACCTCCGTCTGGATCATCTTCCAGGCGATGTCCGACTGGCTCGGCCGGGCGGAGGACCGCTGAGGCCGCGGCAAAAAACGAGATGGGCTGGAGGGTTCCGATGATCGTCACTGTTACTCTGAATCCGTGCGTGGACCGGACCGTGCAGGTGGACGGGTTTGCCCCGGGGCGGACGAACCGCGTCGCCGCCTCGCGGTGCGACGTGTCCGGCAAGGGGATCAACGTCAGCATCGCGCTCCGAAACCTCGGCGAACGGACCCTGTGCCTCGGGTTCGATTACACGGGAAGCGGCGGCCTGCTGCCGAAGACGCTGCGGCGGCTCGGCATCGAAAGCGACTTTGTGCCGGTGGACGGGGAGCTGCGCACGAACATCAAGATTTTCGACACGAAAACGCGCGTGATGAGCGAACTGAACGAGACCGGCGCCCCGGTCGGGCCCGGGGCGCTGCGGGCGCTGGAGGAAACGCTGGAGCGCCGTCTGCCGCAGGCCGGCCTGCTGGTCCTGGACGGCAGCGCGCCGCCCGGCGTGCCGGCCGATTTTTACCGCGCGCTCGCCGAACGCGCGGCGCGGCACGGCGTCGGGACGGTGATCGACGCCTACGGCGACCTGCTCCTCGAAGGCATCAAGGCGCGCCCGTGCCTGATCAAGCCGAACCGCGACGAGCTCGAGGAGGCGTTCGGCGAGAGGATCGCCACGAAGGAGGACGCGGTCCGCGTCGCGCGGAAAGTGATCGCCGAGGGGGTCGGCATGGTCTGCGTCTCGCTCGGCAAGGAGGGCGCCCTGCTCGTCACGGCGGACGAAGCCTATTTTTCGCCCGGCGCGGACGTTCCGGTCCGGGGCGTGCAGGGCGCGGGGGATTCGCTGGTGGCCGGCATGAGCTACGCGATGGTGCGCTCGATGCCGCTGCCGGAGATCCTGCGTCACGGGGTCGCCGTGGCGCACGGCTCGCTGATTCTGGAGGGGACGCAGATGTGCTCCCGGGAAGGATTTTTGAGGATGCTTCCGCTGATCCATGCGGAAAAGCTCGACGAACAGCCGTTGTAACGGCGGAATGGAGAATCGATATGCCTCTTGTTTCGATGCGCGATGTGCTTCCGAAGGCAAAAAGGGACGGCTACGCCGTAACCGCTTTCAATATTGAAAATATGGAGATGGCCCAGACGGTCGTCCGGACCGCGGCGGAGCTCCGCAGTCCCGTCATCGTCCAGACGACGCCGGGCACCGTCAAATACGCCGGGCTCGGGATGCTGCGCGCGATGGTGGCCGAGGAGGCCGGGCAGGCCGACGTCCCGGTCGTGCTGCACCTGGACCACGGAAACAGCTTCGAGCTGTGCGCGGACGCGATCCGCGCGGGATACACCTCCGTGATGATCGACGGCTCCAAGCTGCCGTACGAGGAGAACGCCGCGCTGACGGCCCGGGTTGTAAAAATGGCCGCGGACGCCGGCGTGGACGTCGAGGGCGAACTCGGCACGGTCGGCGGCAAGGAGGACGCGCACGAGGTCAAATCCGGCGCGGAGATCTACACCGACCCGCGGCAGGCGGCCGAATTCCGGGAACGGACCGGCGTGCGCTCGCTCGCGGTCGCGATCGGCACCTCGCACGGATTTTACAAGGGCGTGCCGAAGCTCGACTTCGGGCGCCTCAGGGAAATCGCCGGGCTGGTCGGCGTCCCAATCGTGCTGCACGGCGCTTCCGGCGTGCCGGACGAACAGGTGCGGCGCGCCGTGGAGCTCGGGGTCTGCAAGGTCAACTTCGCGACGGAGCTCCGCGCGGCGCTGACTTCCGGCGTGCGCGAAGCGCTGAGAGACGAATCGGTCTACGACCCGAAGGCGTTTCTGCGGAAAGGGTCGGAGCGCGTCGCCGAAGTCGTGCGGCACAAGATCGCCGTCTGCGGCTGCGGCGGGAAAGCGTGAGCCGGTTTTTCCGGCGGGGGAAGAACCCGGGAGCCGCGGCGCCGGCCGAAACATCCGGCGGGAACCCGGACGGATTTTGGTTCGAAAAAGCCTGATCGGGGCTTTTTGGAGCGCGGCCCTCACCGGGCCGCGAATGATAAAGGAGGAAGAAAAATGAAAAGATTCGGCAAAACCCTCAGCGCAGTCCTCGCCGCGGCCGTCGTCGCGATTTCGCTGGCCGCGTGCGGGGGAGGCGGCAACGCTTCGAGCGCCGCGCAGTCCCAGGCTTCGGCGGGCAGCGCGGGCAAACAGATCACGGTGGGCGTCAGCCTGCTGACCCGGCAGCATGTGTTCTACAACAGCATCGAGAGCGCGCTGGAGAAAAAGGCGAAGGAGCTCGGCGTCACGCTCGACGTGCAGGACGCCAACCAGGACTCGAGCAAGCAGCTCAGCCAGGTGCAGGATTTCATCACGAAAAAGGTCGACGCCATCATCCTGTGCCCGACGAACTCCGCCGGCAGCAAGTCGATGGTGGAGCTCGCGGAAAAAGCGGACATCCCCGTCCTGACCATGGACATCCCGTCCGACGGCAAGACCGTCAGCCACATTTCGACCGACAACTATAAGGGCGGCGAGCTGGCCGCGGAATACCTCGTCAAGAACGTGCTCAAGGACAAGAAGGGCAGCGCGGCCGTCATCACCTATTCGGAGAACGAGGGCTGCGTCAACCGCGAGAAGGGCTTTACCGAATGGCTCGGCAAGAACGCCCCGGACATCAAGGTCGCCGACGTTCAGAACTACTCCGGCGACCAGTCCAAGGCCGCCGACGTGATGCAGAACATGCTGCAGAAGCACGCCGACCTCGACGCGGTCTTCTGCGTCGGCGATCCGGCCGCGATGGGCGCGCTGTCCTCCATCAAGGCCGCGAACCGCCAGGTGAAGATCATCGGCTTCGACGGCAACCCGGAGGGCATCGCGGAGATCAAGAAGGACAACAGCCTCTGGCTCGCGGACGTGGCGCAGGACCCGGCGAAGATCGGGGAGACGGCGCTGCAGACGGCCGTGGATACGGTGAACGGCAAAAAGGCCGAGGCGAAGATCATGATTTCCCCGTATATCATCGACAAGAGCAACGCGTCCTGACGGAAACTCAACGGTTTGGTGGGAACGGGGCAGCCCGTTCCCACCCTTTTCCGTCAGGGTTCCGCCTGTTTGTTTCACCTGCTTTTTCGGAAAGGAAGAGGATTCGTGGAACCGATTGTAAGACTGAACGGCATTGGAAAATCGTTTCCGGGCGTCAGGGCGCTCTCCGACGTCTCCGTGGATTTTTACCCGGGGGAGGTCCACGTTCTGCTGGGCGAAAACGGAGCGGGAAAATCCACGCTGATCAAGATTATCGCGGGCGTGTATCAGGCGGACGAGGGCAGCGTCCGGGTGAACGGAGAGGAGGTCCGCTTCAAAAACACGCGCGAGGCGATCGCGCACGGCATCAGCGTGATCCATCAGGAGCTGAGCGTCATCCCGGATCTTTCGGCCGCGGAGAACATCTTTCTGGGCCGGGAGCCGAAGCTCGGGCGCACGGGCCTGCTCGACCGGAAAAGGATGAACGCCGAAGCCCAGGAGATCCTCGAAGGCATCGGGGTGAAGATCCGCGCCGGGGCGCTGATCCGGAACCTGAACAACGCCGACCGCCAGATGGTGGAGATCGCGCGTGCCGTCTCCCAGAACAGCGGGATGGTCATCATGGACGAGCCGACGTCCTCGCTGTCGAACAAGGAGGTCGAGGCGCTGTTCGCCGTGATCGCCCGGCTGAAGAAGAACAACGTCGCGGTCATTTACATTTCCCACCGCCTCAAGGAGATTTCGGCGGTCGGCGACAGGATCACGATCCTGCGGGACGGCGCGCTGGTCAGGACCGCTCCGCTTTCCGAAATCAGCCGGGACGACATGATCACCCTGATGGTCGGACGCAAGATGACGCAGTTCTACTACCGCGCGGAAGCGGCGGAGGACGAGGTCGTGCTGAAGGTGGAGCATCTGACGCGGACGGGGGCGTTCGAGGACGTTTCGTTCGAGCTGAAAAAGGGCGAGATCCTCGGCGTGGCCGGGCTGATCGGCGCGGGCCGCACGGAGGTGATGCGCGCGGTCTTCGGCGCGGATCCCTACGACGCGGGGACCTGCACCGTGTTCGGCCGGAAGGTGCGCTTCCGCAGCCCGCGCGAGGCGATCCGGACCGGGATCGGGCTGATTCCCGAAGACCGCCGCGGGCAGGGCCTCCTGCTCGAAAAATCCGTGCGGGAGAACACGAGCCTCGCGAGCCTTTCCGAAAACTCCAAACACGGGATCATCGACGAAAAATGGGAGGCGCGGATCGCGAAGGAGTACATCGGGCTTCTGCACACCAAGACGCCGGGCGACGGCGCGCTGGTCAGGAACCTGTCCGGCGGCAACCAGCAGAAGGTCGTCATCGCCAAATGGCTGGCCGCGAGGTCCAGGATCCTGATCATGGACGAGCCGACGCGCGGCATCGACGTCAACGCGAAGGCGGAGATCTACCACCTGATGAAGCAGTTCGTCGAGCGCGGCGGAAGCATCGTCATGGTTTCCTCCGAAATGCCGGAGGTGCTCGGCGTTTCGAACCGGATCATGGTGATGAGCGAGGGGCGCGTCACCGGCTTTTTGGACAACAAGGACATCGCGGAAAAAGACATTATGAAATATGCCAGTCAGAACGCTGGCTGAACCGGGGGAAAAACTATGAAACAGGGAAATGCCGCAGGGACGGCGGGGCGCATCCTGCACGACTTCACCATGCCGCTGTTCCTGCTGATACTCTTTATCGTCTCCGCGGCCTTCGTGCCGCGCTTCGGCGAAGTCGGCAACCTGATCAACGTGCTGATGCAGATCACGATCAACGCGCTGATCGCGACGGGCATGACGTTCGTCATCCTGACGGGCGGCATCGATCTTTCGGTCGGTTCGGTCGCGGCCGTGGCGGGGATCGTGTCCGCGACCGCCGCGAACAGCGCGCAGGGCGGGATCCCGCTCAACGTGCTGATCATTTTCGGAACGGCGGCCGTCGTCGGCGGCGTGTGCGGCGCGTTCAACGCGTTCACGATCTCGTGGCTGAAGGTGCCGCCGTTCGTCGCGACGCTCGCGATGATGAGCATCGCGCGCGGGCTGGCCTATGTGTTCACGGACGCGCGCCCGGTGTTCGGCATGCCGGAGGCTTACAGCTGGGTCGGCCTCGGGTACCTCGGTATTGTGCCGGTCATGGTGCTGATTATGATCGTGATCCTGGCCGCGGCCTATCTGGTGCTCCGGCGCACCTGCTTCGGCCGGTATGTGTTCGCCGTCGGCAGCAGCGAGGACGTCGCCCAGCTGAGCGGCATCAACGTGAGGAAGATCAAGGCGTGGGTCTACATCCTGTGCGGCTTTCTGGCGGCGCTCGCCGGCGCGGTGCTCTCCTCCCGCCTGCAGGCGGGGCAGCCCGCGGCCGCGAACGGCTACGAGCTCAACGCCATCGCCGCGGTCGCGCTCGGCGGGACCAGCATGTCCGGCGGGCGCGGCGGCATCGGGCAGACGATCATCGGACTGTGCATCATCGGCATCATCAACAACGCGCTCTCGCTGCTCGGCGTTTCCTCCTACTGGCAGACCATCGCGATGGGCGTCATCATCCTGGTCGCGGTCATCATCGACCAGAACAAGGAATAAGCCCCCGGATCCTCGCCGGCGGACGCCCGCCGATGGCATAATCGCCGCGATCCCCCCATACAAATGATAGAAAAACGATCGTTTGCATGGGGGGAAAACTGCATGAGAATCCTGCGGGAGGGCATGTCCGGCAGCGACGTCGCGGAGGTGCAGTCCGTCCTGAACCGCGCGGGCTTTTCGGCCGGGGCGGCCGACGGGTTCTTCGGGCCGCGGACGCGCGCGGCCGCGGCGCGGTTCCAGAGAAGGTTCGGGCTCGCGCCGGACGGCGTGATCGGACCCGCGACGCGGCGCGTTCTGGAGCGCTTTCTGCTCGGGTACGACCTTTACACCCTGCGGCGCGGGGACACGTTTTACAACATCGCGCAGCGCTACGGGACCTCCGCAGCGGCGGTCGCCGCGGCGAACCCGGACCTGCACCCGGAAAGCCTGCCGGTCGGGCGGAGGATCGTCGTGCCCTATTCGTTCGGGGTCGTGCCGACGGACGTCGGCTACACCTATGAGATCCTGACGCGGAACATCCAGGGCCTCAAGGCCCGCTATCCGTTCCTGGAAGTGACGAATTCCGGGACCAGCGTGCTGGGCAGGACGCTTTACACCCTGCGGCTCGGCAGGGGGGAAAATCAGGTGTTTTACAACGCCGCGCACCACGCGCTGGAGTGGATCACCTCCCCGGTGCTGATGAAATTCGCGGAGGACGTTCTCGCGGCCTATGCGTTTGGGCGCGAGATCGGCGGCTACGACCCGGCCCGGCTCTGGCAGCAAAGCAGCATCTACCTGATGCCGATGGTCAACCCCGACGGGGTGGATCTCGTGATCAACGGCCTTTCCCGGAACAACCCGTTTGCCGGCAACCTGATCCGCTGGAACGGCGGGAGCGCGGATTTTTCCGCGGACTGGCAGGCGAACAACCGCGGCGTGGACCTGAACCACAACTACGACGCGGCGTGGCAGCAGTCCAAGGAGGCGGAGGCGGCGCTCGGCATCACCGGCCCGGGGCCGACGCGCTACTCCGGCCCTTACCCCGTTTCCGAGCCGGAGACCCGCGCGGTCGTGCGCTTCACGCGGAGCCACGATTTCCGGCTGGTGCTCGCCTACCACTCGCAGGGAAGGGTCATTTACTGGAACTTTATGAACATGGCCCCGCCCGAGGCGCGGACCATCGGCGAGGCCCTCTCGCGCATCAGCGGCTACGCGCTCGAGGAGGCGGCGGGCGTCGCCTCCTACGCCGGGTACAAGGACTGGTTCACCCAGGATTTCCGCAGGCCCGGCTACACCATAGAAGTCGGGAAGGGAACGAACCCGCTTCCGGTCTCGCAGTTCGGCGACATCTACCGGGAAAACCTCGGGATGCTGCTCTACGCCGCCACCGTCTGAACAGGAACGCCGCGTTCCCGAACGCATGCCCCGCATACGCCCCGGCCGGGGCGTATTTTTTTATTTTCGCGACCGCGGCGCGCCGTGTTTACAGATTTGATACTGATTTTTCTCCGGCGGTATGTTATAATATGAACTGCCGGACCGCGGCCGCGCCGCCGTCCCGCGCGGCGGCGCGCGGGGACGGGACCGGCCCGCGGGACAACAGGGCCGGTCGAGGCCGGAAAGGGGAGCGCCGCATGAAATGGAAAATTGCCGTTCTGGCGCTTCAGATCGCGCTTGCGGCGGCTTTGTCCGGCTGTTCGTTCGTCGGGCTGGACGCGCAGTCGCTGATGCACGCGCCCCGGCCGACCGGCGAGAACGAGGCGGACATCCAGAGCCTGCTCGAAAGCACGGCCGGCGGGGAAATGACGCTGAAATACCCGTCGAACGGAGAGTACCGCTCCGCGATCCTCACCCATGACCTGTGCGGCGACAAAAGCGAGGAGGCCATGGCGTTCTACCTCAAGGGGAAGGGCGACGAAACGGCCGTCGGCACCAACGTCATGTTCATGCGGAAGGTGTCCGGGAAATGGGTCAGCATGGGTTCGTTCAGCAGCCCGGCCTCCCAGGTGGACCGCGTCTGCTTCGGCGACCTGGACGGAAACGGCCGGGACGACGTGATCGTCGGCTGGGGCAGCAGCCTGAACAACACCGCGAGCGTCAGCGCCTACTACTACCGGGACGGCTCGATGCAGGAGCTGCCGGTCAGCAAGAGCTACACCGAAATGACCGTGATGGATTTCGACGGCGACGGTCAGGACGAGATTTTCACCGCGAACGTCACGGTCGGCGACGAGCCCGCGGCGGCGCGGCTCCTGCGCGTGAAGGACGGCGCGATCGAGCTGATGGGCTCCGCCCCGCTCGACACCGGGGTCACGAAATACGCCGCCGTGCACACGGGGCTTATCAACGAAAAGCAGCAGGGCATCGTGCTCGACGGGATCAAGAGCGCAGACACGATGGTGACGGAGCTCCTGTACTGGGACAAAAAGGAACACGCGCTCGAGGCGCCGTTTTACGACCCCGCGACCAAAACGGCCAAGAGCACCGAGCGGAGCACCTCCGTCGTCAGCAGGGACATCAACGGCGACCGCATCATCGAGGTGCCGATCGTCACGCTGATGCCGGGCTACAGCGGGAAAACGTCCGACGACTCCGCGTTTCTGACGACTTGGCTGCGCTACAACACGGACGCGAACACGTTCGTCCGCGTGATGAGCATGCTGATCGACTATTCGGACGGCTACTGGTTTTCGGTCCCCGACATGTGGCGGGGGAAGATTACGACGAAACTGGACCCGAGCGCTCGCACGATGACGGTGTACGAGTGGATCACCACGGCGAAAAACAGGGCGGGTTCGGCGGGAAAGCCGCTTTTGATCCTTCAGACGTTCACGCGCAAAGAATGGGAGAAACAGCGGGGAGAGGGAAGCTATATCACGCTTGCCCAGACTGACAGTTCGGTGTTCGCCGCCCTGCTGCCGTCCCCGGACCACCCGCTTTCCATGACGGCCGGCGAGGTCCGGGAGGCGTTCCAGCTCATTACGCAAGATTAAATCGGGGAGGGGAAAACCCTATGAAAACGATCCTGGTGGCGGAGGACGAACAGGCGATCCGCGAGTTCGTCGTCATCAATCTCAGGCGCGCGGGCTATGAGACGCGGGAGGCCGCGAACGGCGAGGAGGCCCTTGCCATTTACGACCGCGAGGGGCCGGAGATCGACGTCGCCGTTCTGGACATCATGATGCCCGGGCAGTACGACGGCCTTGCGGTCTGCAAGGAGCTGCGCCGGCGCAGCGGCTCGATCGGCATTATCCTGCTGACGGCGAAGACGCAGGAGATGGATAAGGTCAGCGGGCTGATGATGGGGGCGGACGACTATGTGACGAAGCCGTTTTCGCCGAGCGAGCTCGTCGCCCGGGTCGACGCGGTCTACCGGCGCGTCGCGCTGGAGCAGTCGAAGGCCGCCCCGGGCTTCCGGGACGAGATCCGCTCCGGCGATTTTGTCCTGAGCCTGCGCAACCGGACCCTGCTCAAAAACGGGACGCCGGTCGAGCTGACGCAGGTGGAGTTCCAGATCATGGAATATTTTTTTTCGAACCCCGGCACCGCGCTGGACCGCACCGATATCCTCAAGCATGTGTGGGGCGAGGCGTACTACGGCGAGGAGAAGATCGTGGACGTGAACATCCGGCGCCTGCGGATGAAGGTGGAGGACGAGCCGAGCAACCCGAAGCACATCATCACGGTCTGGGGCCTCGGCTACAAATGGGAAAGCTGAGCGTTCGGGCGCGCCGCGCCGTCCGGCGCGGGGGAAAAATTTTCGCGGTGCGCGGCGGGAGCGAAAGAAGCCGCTCCCGGCAGGGCGCGGAGGAGTTGCAGACCGCCGCCGGAGCGCGAGGCTGCCGTCGTTTATCAGATTAGGGAGGGGGACCGGCATGATCCAAAAGGGCGGCATCACAAGGCGCTGGCTTTTAAACAGCCTCGGCGTCATTCTGCTCATCGTGGTCACGCTGATCGCCACCCTTTCCGCCGTTGCGCAGGACTACGTCTACAACGGCATCCGCTCTGCCCTGAACGGCCGCTCCGATGAGCTGACGAACATGTTTTCCAGCTACGGCAGCGGAGACGCGGGGGATTTTTCCGCCGCCGCGCGCAGCTATGTGGAAAATTTCCCGAATAAGGAGAGCATGGAGCTGATGGTCATCGGTCCTTCGGGAAAGATCCTGATCACGTCGATCGGCTTCGCGCCGGACGACAGCCAGCCGGTGCCGGACTACGACGCCGCGCTGAAAAGCGCGGACGGCTACGGCACCTGGACGGGGCGCCTGACGAGCGGCGAACGGGTCATGGCCGTCACCCGCGTGATGCGCGGCGGCCAGGGGACGGCGCTCGGCGCCATCCGCTACGTCGTTTCGCTGGAGGAGGCCGACCGGCAGATCGTCCTCGTGGTCGGGATGCTGGTCGCGGCGGGGCTGGTCATCATCCTGTTCGTCATCCTGTCGAGCTATTATTTCATGCGCTCCATCCTGGTCCCGATCAAGCGGATCGGCGCGACGGCGCGGCTGATCGCGCAGGGGGACTTCAAGGCGCGCATCAAGAAGACGAACGACGACGAGATCGGCCGGCTCTGCGACACGATCAACGACATGGCGGACGAACTCGGGCAGAACGAAAAGATGAAGAACGATTTCATCTCCTCCGTGTCGCACGAGCTGCGCACGCCGCTGACGGCCATCAAGGGATGGGCGGAGACGATCCAGGCGGGGGACACCGACCGCAAGACGTTCCAGCGCGGCATGAACATCATCGTGCGGGAGGCGGAGCGGCTTTCCGGCATCGTCGAGGAGCTGCTCGACTTTTCCCGCATGCAGAGCGGGCGCATGACGCTGACGATGGACAAGATCGACATCCTCGCGGAGCTCGGCGAGGCCGTCTACATGTTCAGCGACCGCGCCGCCGCGGAGCACAAGTTCCTGCTGTACGAGGAGCCGAAGATGCTCTCCCCGGTCCTCGGCGACATCAACCGCCTGCGCCAGGTGTTCGTCAACGTGCTGGACAACGCGCTCAAATACACGAACGAGGGCGGGACCATCAGCGTGACCGCGGACGAGGCGGACGGATTCATCCGCGTGGTCATCAGCGACAACGGCTGCGGCATCCCGGCGGAGCATCTGCCGAACGTGAAGAAAAAATTCTACAAGGCGAACCAGACCGTGCGCGGGTCCGGGATCGGTCTTGCGCTCGCGGACGAGATCATGGCCCTGCACTCCGGCAGCCTTGAGATCGAAAGCCACGAAAACATCGGCACGGCCGTGACCATCCGGATCCCGACGTTCGAGCATCTGGAAAACGAGCCGCGCGAAACATGACTCATGCGAGAAAGGAAAACCACAAAACCATGTCCGGACAAAACACCAAATGCATCACGTCGATCGGCGGACAGGCCCTGATCGAGGGAATCATGATGCGCGGCCCGAAAAAAACGGTGCTCGCCGTGCGCAGGCCGGATTCGTCGATCTCGGTCGAGGAATTCGCGGCGGCGGACCCACGCGGCAAATATCCGGTCCTGAGACTGCCCCTTCTGCGCGGCGTGGCGGCGTTCGTCGACTCGCTCGCCGTCGGGTACCGCGCGCTTTCCCGCTCCGCGGAGGTTTCCGGCCTCGAGGACGGGGACGAGGCGGAGTCCCAATTCGACCGGTGGCTCGAAAAGACGTTCGGGGACAGGATGATGAACCTGATCATGGCGGTCGGGACGCTGCTCGGGCTCGCGGTCGCCGTGGCGCTGTTCTTTGTGCTGCCGACCTGGCTTTTCAACCTGCTGCAGCGCGCGGCCGGGCCGGGACTCGCCGGGTGGAGATCCCCGGCCGAGGGGCTGATGCGCATCCTCATCTTTCTTCTCTATATCGTTTTGGTGTCGAGGATGCGGGAGATCCGCCGCCTGTTCGAGTACCACGGGGCGGAGCACAAGACGATCTTCTGCTACGAAAGCGGCGAGGCGCTCACCGTCGAAAACGTGCGCGGGCACTCCCGGTTCCACCCGCGCTGCGGGACGAGTTTTCTCGTGCTGATGCTGCTGATCGGAATCCTGATCGGCTTTTTGATCCCGTTCACGAACCCGTTCCTGCGCACGCTGGTCAAGATCCTCTGCATCCCGCTCGTGATGGGGATCGGCTACGAGGCGATCCGCTACTGCGGCCGCAACGAAAACCGGCTGACGCGCGTGATCGCCGCGCCGGGCCTCTGGGTGCAGCGCATCACGACGAAAGAGCCGGACGATTCGATGATCGAGGTGGCCATCGCCGCGATGAGGGAGGTCATCCCGGAGGACGGGGAGGACCGGATCGCGGTCAAAGCGGTGCCGTGAGCACGTTCGGCGGACTGTACCGGCAGGGCAGGAGAATCCTGGACGAAGCGGGCGTCGAGGGCCCGGGGTTCGAGGCCTCCCGCCTGTTCGAAAAGGCGTTCGGGGCCGACCGGCAGGCGCGCATCCTGCGCGCCGCCGAGGAGGCGGACCCCGAAGCGGAACGGGCTTACCTTTCGATGGCGCGCGAGCGCGCGGGCGGGCGCCCGCTCCAGTACATCCTCGGGGAATGGCCGTTCTGCGGCATGAGCCTGCTGGTCGGAGAGGGCGTGCTGATCCCGCGGGAGGAAACGGAGCTGCTGGTCGAAACTGCGGCGGACATGCTTGCGGACGTCCCGGCCCCGCGGATCCTGGACCTGTGCTCCGGCACCGGCGCCGTCGCGCTCGCGCTCGGCCGCGCGTTCCCGGCGGCCGAGGTGACCGCGGCCGAGCGGTTTCCGGCGGCGCTCGATTATCTCCGGAGGAACCGCGCGCGCCTCGGCGCTTCCAACGTCCGCCCCGCGAGGCTCGACGTGCTGGACCCGGCCGCCGCCGCCGGATTTTCGGGGCTCGACTGCATCGTTTCGAACCCGCCGTACGTCCGCTCGGACGAGCTCCCGACCTTGCAGCGGGAGGTCCGGCGGGAGCCGGCCGAAGCGCTGGACGGCGGGGAGGACGGGCTCCTGTTCTACCGTGCGATCGCCGCGCGCTGGCTGCCCGCGCTGCGCGCCGGCGGCGCGCTGTGCGTGGAGTGCGGGGAGGGGCAGGCGGCGGCGGTCGCGCGGCTGTTCGGGCGGGCCGGACTCGGGCGGATCCGGTTCCACAGGGATTTCAGCGGGATCGAACGGGTCGTTTCGGGAGAGAGGCGGGGCGCGCGGTAAATCCCCTTCGAAGAAAACATTCGTTCTGATCCGCGCCGCGTCTCCTTGCTTTTCGGTTTCGGATCGCTTATAATGAAAACGAAGAAACGGTGTGAACCACATGGGAGGAGACGGCATGGCGACGGGAAAAGCGGGAAAAAAGACCGCGGAAAAATCCGAGAGCAAGGCGGCGGACAAGAAGGCGGCGCTGGAAACGGCGCTTGCCCAGATCGAAAGGCAGTACGGCAAGGGCGCCGTGATGCGCCTCGGGCAGAACGAGGCCATGCATGTCGAGGCGATCCCGACCGGTTCGCTCGGGCTGGACCTCGCGCTCGGGATCGGCGGGCTGCCGCGCGGGCGGATCGTCGAGATTTACGGGCCGGAAAGCTCCGGCAAGACGACGCTCGCGCTGCACTGCATCGCCGAGGGGCAGAAAAACGGCGGCAACGCGGCGTTTATCGACGTGGAGCACGCGCTGGACCCGGTGTACGCGAGCGCGCTCGGCGTGGACGTGGACTCGCTGCTCGTCTCTCAGCCGGATACCGGCGAGCAGGCGCTGGAGATCACGGAGGCGCTCGTGCGCTCCGGCGCGATCGACGTGATCGTCGTCGATTCGGTCGCGGCGCTCGTGCCGCGCATGGAGATCGAGGGGGAGATGGGCGACAGCCATGTCGGACTTCAGGCGCGCCTGATGTCCCAGGCGCTGCGCAAGCTGGCCGGCGCGATCTCCAAATCGAACTGCGTCGCGATCTTCATCAACCAGCTCCGCGAAAAGGTCGGCGTCATGTACGGCAACCCCGAGGTCACCCCGGGCGGCCGCGCGCTCAAGTTCTACGCGTCCGTCCGCATCGACATCCGCAAGATCGAAACGATCAAGAACGGCGCGGAGATGGTCGGCTCGCACACGCGGGCGAAGGTGGTCAAGAACAAGATCGCGCCGCCGTTCCGCTCGGCCGAGTTCGACATCATGTACGGCCACGGCATTTCGCACGAGAGCGAGCTCGTGGATCTCGGCGTCCGGCTCGGCGTCGTCCAGAAGAGCGGCGCGTGGTTCTCCTACGGCGAAACGCGGATCGGGCAGGGCCGGGAAAACGCGAAGAACTTTTTCGCCGAGCACCCGGACGTCGCGGCGCAGGTGGAGGAAAAGATCCGGCAGAACACCGACAAGCTGTTCTCCAAGCCCGGGAAGGGTCCGGCGGCGCACGCGGTGCGCCCGGTTTCGAACGGCGCGCCGGAGCCCGCCGAACCCCCAGCCCGGTCCGCCGCGGACATCGACATCGAGGCTGACGACACATGATGCTCTCCGCCGCGGAACCGCGCAGAAAGGGCCTGGTCGCCCTGTTCCTCGACGGCGAATACGCCGTGAGCGTGGACGCGGAGACCTTTGCGCTCTCCGGCCTTCGGCCAGGTGCGGAGCTGACGGACGAGCGCCTGCACGAGCTGATCCGGGGAAGCGACGCGCGGCGCGCGCGGGAAAAGGCGCTTTCGCTGCTGGAGCACCGCGCGCATTCGCAAAAGGAGCTCACCGACAAGGTCAGCCGCTTTACCTCGCGCGAAGCGGCGGCGGAAGCCGTCCGCCGCCTCGCCGAGCTCGGCCTCGTCGACGACGCAAGCTACGCGCGGCAGCTTGCGTCGGAGCTGTTTTCCCGAAAGGGCTACGCCGCTTCCCGCGTGCGCCTCGAGCTGATGCGCCGGGGGATCGGCCGGGAGCTTGCCGGGGAGGCCGCCGAACAGTGCGAACCGGACCCGGCCGGGGCGATCCGGAAAATTATCGCGAAAAAATATGCGCGCGCGCCCGGGGACGAAAGAAGCCGCCGCCGCGCGGTCGCCGCGCTGCAGCGGCTCGGCTACCGGTGGGACGACATCCGGGCGGCGCTCGGAGAATTTACGGATGAGGATGAAGCGGAGTAAATGGCGTATTCGGTTGGACTGGTGAACCTGGGCTGCCCCAAGAACCAGGTGGACGCCGAGCTGATGCTGGCAAAGCTGCTGCGGGCGGGATACGAGCTGAAGGCGGACGCGAACGAGGCGGACGTCGCGATCGTGAACACCTGCGGCTTTATCGACGCGGCCAAGCGCGAGTCGATCGGCGAGATCCTCTCCCTCGCCGAACGCAAGGCTGAGGGGCGCGTGCGGGCGATCGTCGTCACCGGATGCCTCGCCGAGCGGTACAGGGACCAGATCCTCCGGGAGCTGCCGGAGGTGGACGCCGTCGCTGGGATCGGCGCGGACGGAGAAATCGCGGAAGTGATCGAACGGGCGCTCCGCGGCGAAAAGACGGAGCGCTTCCCGGACAAGACGGCGCTGCCGCTCTGCGGCGAGCGCAGGCTGCTGACGCCGCGGTACACGGCGTATCTGAAGATCGCGGAGGGCTGCGACAGCCGCTGCTCCTACTGCGCGATCCCGGCAATCCGCGGGAAGTACCGTTCCCGCGCGATGGAGGAGGTCGAAGCGGAGGCGCGCGCGCTCGCCGCGGGCGGGGCGAAGGAGCTGGTGCTCGTCGCGCAGGACACCTCCCGCTACGGGATCGACCGGTACGGCGCGCTGATGCTGCCCGAGCTCCTGCGGCGGCTGTGCCGGATCGGCGGCCCCGAATGGATCCGGATCCTGTACGCCTATCCCGATTCGGTCACCGACGAGCTGCTCGGAACGATCGCGGGCGAAACGAAGATCGTCAAGTACCTCGACCTTCCGCTCCAGCACTGCTCCGCGCGGATCCTGAAGGCCATGCGGCGCGCCGGGGACCGGGAATCGCTGGACGCGCTGATCCGGAAGATCCGGCGGGCGGTTCCGGGTGTCGTCCTGCGCACGACGCTGATCGCCGGATTCCCCGGCGAAACGGAGGAAGAGTTCGACGAGCTGTGCGCCTTTGTGCGCGAAAACCGCTTCGAGCGCCTCGGGTGCTTCGCCTATTCGCAGGAGGAGGGCACCGCGGCGGCCGGCCTCCCCGGCCAGATCGAGGAGGACGAGCGCCGCCGCCGGGCCCGGTTCGTCGCGGAGATCCAGATGGGGATCGTGCTGGAACAGAACGAAGCGCTGCGCGGCCGCACGCTGCGCGTGCTGACGGAAGGCTTTGACGCGGCGGAGGGGCTCTGCTGGGGGCGCTCGGCCGCGGACGCGCCGGAGATCGACGGCCGGGTCTGGTTTTCGGCCGCGGAAAAGCCGGCGCCGGGCCGGTTCGCGGACGTAAAAATCACGGGCTGCATCGACGGCGACCCCGCGGGAGAAGCCGTGGAACGGAGGGGCGGGTCATGAATCTGCCGAACCGACTGACGGTCGCCCGGGTTCTCATCGTGCCGGTCTTTCTCGTTGTCATGCTCGCGCCGTGCGGGATCGCCTACCGCTCCCTCTGGGCGCTGATCCTGTTCGCCGCCGCATCCTACACCGACCGCCTGGACGGGCGCATCGCCCGGAGAACCAATCAGGTGACGAATTTCGGCAAATTCATGGATCCGCTCGCGGACAAGATCCTCGTGATGTCCGCACTGATCTGTTTCGTGCAGTTCGGCCTGGCCGAGGCGTGGATGGTCATCCTCATTCTCGCGCGGGAATTCCTGGTGACCGGCATCCGGCTGATCGCGGCGGAGCGCGGGCGGGTCATCGCGGCGAACCGGTGGGGCAAGGCGAAGACCGTCAGCCAGATCTGCGCGATCATCGCGGTCCTTGCGTTCCGGTTCGTTCTGGAGCTTGTGGAAGCGGGGCGCGTTCCGCGCTTTGCCGTGCTGGGGGCGGACTGTGCGTCCGCGTTCGGCCGGGCCGGCAATATTCTGATTTTGATCGCCACCGTTTTTTCGGTGGTTTCGGGCGCGGTTTACCTGATCCGGAACCGTTCGCTGGTCGACGCGATGAAATAAATCGCGGCCGGGGTGTTTACAGGAGCGGATTTTTGTACTATACTTTGTAACGCCGGGATTGCAGCCCGGCTATTATAGATTGTAATATGAGATGCTGTGACCGGAAGAAGTAGTTTCCAAAGGCGGCAAAAGAGAAAGGGCGTCATCGGCTGAAAGCGCCTTGTGCATCGCAGGGAAATGAAATGCGTCCGCGAGCATTCGGGGGGAATTCAGTATCCCCGGACGGACGGCCCCGTTACGGGCCCTTGACGAGTGATAAAAACGGAGTGGAACCGCGGCGACGGCCGCCTCCGTCCCCTGACGGGACGGAGGCGGCCGTCTTGATTTTCTCCATGGGAGGCTCTTTTCTATGTTTGATCAGCTGAAGGCGGAGCTCGACTCCATCATCGACCGCGACCCGGCGGCGCGTACCCGGCTGGAGGTTTTCTTCCTTTATTCCGGGTACAAGGCGGTCCGTTCCTACCGGATCGCGCACTGGTTTTTCGAGCGCAACCACAAGTTCATCGCGCGCTATATTTCGCAGCGCGCGCGGCACAAGACCGGAATCGAGATCCACCCAGGCGCGAAGATCGGAAAAGGGCTGTTCATCGACCACGGCATGGGCGTCGTGATCGGAGAAACGGCCGAGATCGGCGACAACTGCACGCTGTACCAGGGCGTGACGCTCGGCGGCACCGGGAAGGACCACGGCAAGCGCCACCCGACCCTGGGCGACAACGTGCTGGTCGGCGCCGGGGCGAAGATCCTCGGGCCGTTCCGCGTGGGCGACAACGCCCGCGTCGCGGCGGGGGCGGTCGTGCTGGAGGAGGTGCCCGCGAACGCGACGGCCGTCGGCGTACCGGCGCGCATCGTCCGTCAGGACGGCGTCCGCCCGGCGAATCTGGACCAGATCCATGTCGGCGACCCGGTGTCCCAGCAGCTTTGCTACCTCGGGGTGGAAATCCGGCAGCTTCAGGGCCAGATCGAGCGGCTGCGGAAAGAGCGGGCGGAACCGGAAAAAATCAAGGCTTGAATTCGCGAAAGGAAGGAAACCAAAATGAAGATCTACAACACGCTTACCCGGCGAAAGGAGGAATTTGTCCCGATCGTTCCGGGCGAAGCAAAAATCTACGCCTGCGGCCCGACCGTCTACAACTTCATCCACATCGGCAACGCCAGGCCGATCTGCGTGTTCGACGTGCTGCGCCGCTACCTGGAATACCGCGGGATGAAGGTGAAATTCGTACAGAATTTCACCGACATCGACGACAAGATCATCCGGAAGGCGAACGAGGAAAAATCGGATTACCTCACCGTTTCCAAGCGGTATATCGAGGAGTACAAGGCGGATGCGAAAGGGCTGAACGTCCGCCCCGCGACCGTCCATCCGCTCGCGACGGAGAATATCGGCGAGATCATCTCCATCATTTCATCGCTGGTCGAGAAGGGCTACGCCTATCCCGCCGAAAACGGGGACGTCTATTTCCGCACGCTCCGGGACAGGGAGTACGGCAAGCTGTCCCATCAGCCGCTCGACGACCTCAAATCCGGCGCGCGCATCGCGGTCGGCGAGCACAAGGAGGACCCGCTCGATTTTGCGCTGTGGAAGGCCTCGAAGCCCGGCGAGCCGAGCTGGGTTTCCCCGTGGGGCAAAGGGCGCCCCGGCTGGCACATCGAGTGCTCCGCGATGGCGCGCCGCTACCTCGGCGAGACGATCGACATCCACTGCGGCGGGCAGGACCTGATCTTTCCGCACCATGAAAACGAGATCGCGCAGAGCGAGTGCTGCAACGGCGTGCCGTTCGCCCATTACTGGATGCACAACGGCTATATCAACGTGGACAACAAAAAGATGTCGAAATCCCTCGGCAACTTCTTCACGGTCCGCGAAGTCGCGAAGAAGTACGGATACGAGCCGATCCGCTACCTGATGGTTTCCGCGCACTACCGCACGCCGATCAATTACAGCGTCGAAGTCATCGAAGCGTGCAAATCGTCGCTCGAGCGCCTCTACAACTGCCGCGGCAACCTGGAGTTTGCGGCCGAACACGCGCCCGACGGGGAGAAGGAGGGGGAACGGGAACTCCGCCGCCTGTTCGAGTCCCGCCGGGACCGCTTCGTCGAGGCGATGGAGGACGACCTGAACACGGCGGACGCGCTTTCCGCTCTGTTCGATCTCGCGCGCGACATCAACACGAATCTGACGGCCGGCAAAGCGCCCTCGCGGGAGCTTTGTCTTGATGCGCTGCGTCTGTTCGACAGCCTTGCGGACGTCCTCGGCCTGCTGTACGGCAAACCGAAGGCGGCGGCCGAGGACGACGGGATCGAGCGGCTGATCGCCGAGCGCGCGAAGGCGCGCAGCGCGAAGGACTGGGCGACGGCGGACCGCATCCGCGACGAGCTCAGGGCCCGGCACGTCGTTCTGGAGGACACGCCGCAGGGCGTCAAATGGAAATTGGCGGACGAGCAGGCCGGAGATTAGAGAAGGATCAAAGGGAACCATGGCGAAGAAAGAGAACAAGACGAACGTGATGCGGATCCTCGACGCCGCCGGGATCCGCTACCGGCCGCACCGGTATGAAAACGGGGACGGGAAAATCGACGGGCTGTCCGTCGCGGAAAAGCTCGGACAGGACGTTGACAAGGTCTACAAGACCCTGGTCACCCGCGGCGCTTCCGGGGACTACTTCGTGTTTGTCGTTCCGGTGGCCGGGGAGCTGGACCTGAAAGCCGCGGCGAAGGCCGTCGGCGAAAAATCCGTCGAAATGATCCATGTCGCGCAGATCAACCGGGTTACCGGCTACGTCCGCGGGGGATGCTCGCCGATCGGCATGAAGAAATCGTACCGCACCGTGATCGACAAAAGCTGCGAGGCGCTGGACGCCATGTTCGTCAGCGGCGGAAGGATCGGCGCGCAGGTGGAGCTTGCGCCGGCGGATCTGATCCGGCTGACCGGCGCCGCGACCGCGCGCATCGCCCAGTGACGGCGCGCGAATCCCCCGCGGACGGGAACAAAAAGCCGGCGCGCGGGGGATTCAAGCCCGCACGCCGGCATTCCGCTTCGGAGGATTTGGATGGTTTGTTTGGAACCGGAGAGGGTCAGACCGCCTTTTCCGCGACCGGCTTGGAGGGCTCCCCCGCCTTGCCGAACAGCTTTTTGAGGCAGTGGAACGCCACCAGCACGGCCAGCGCCATCAGGAGCAGCGCGACGATGAGCTGGAGTCCGTCGGTCAGGAACACGAACTGTCCCGCGCCGGCCTTTTTGAAGATGTTGACGACCGCCATGACGAGCGCCGTCATCGTGACGACCAGCATCACCGTCATCGGAACGTAGAGCATCCAGCCTTCGCGCCCGGTCGTTTTGAGGAACACCGCGAGCGCGATCAGCACGAGCGCCGCGAGAAGCTGGTTTGCGGAACCGAACAGGGACCAGATGTTGTTGTAGCCGCCGAGCGAAAGGGCAAAGCCGAAGAACAGCGTGACCACCGTGGAAACGTACTTGTTCGTGAAGAACTTCGCCACCGGCGTGTGCGCCTTTCCGTCCTCGTCGTACAGCAGCTCCTGCATGGACATTCGGCCGATGCGCGCGACGGAGTCGAGCGTGGTCAGGCACAGCGCGGAAACGCACATCGTCATGCTGCATTTGGCCACATATTCCGACATGCCGAATTTCTGGAAGAAACCCGCGACGCCGGCGGAGAAGATCTGGAACGGCGTGCCGTCCGGCAGTTTGCCGGCCTTCGCCGCCGCGCCCGCGACGACGATGGCGGCCACCGCGAGCAGCGATTCGACGATCATCGCGCCGAAGCCGATGCCGAGCATATCCTTTTCGTTTTTGACCTGCTTGGAGGAGGTTTCGGACGAAACCAGGCTGTGGAAGCCGGAAACCGCGCCGCAGGCGATGGTGACGAACAGCGTGGGGAACAGCAGCTTTCCGTTCACCTGAAAGCCGGTGAACACCGGCAGGTTCATGTCCGGGTTCGTCATGAAAATTCCGACGACCGCCCCGATGATCATGGAGATCAGCAGGAAGGAGCTGAGGTAATCGCGCGGCTGCATCAGGATCCACATCGGGACGACCGCCGCGAAAAAGATGTAGGCGAACACGACGAGGAGCCACTGCATCTTATTGAGATAGACCGGGAACGCCATGCCGGCGGCCATCATCGCGACGAAAACCGCAAGGCCGGTGACGAACAGCACGGCTGCGTTGGGCTTTACATATTTCATGAAAAGGCCGAACAGCACCGCCCCGAGAATGTAGAACAGCGAGATGGAACCGGCCGCCGCGCTGAAGCGGTTGGGCGCCGCGCCCGCGACCGCGTATGCGTTGAACGTGGAGGCGACCATGTCGCCGAACGCCGCGATGACCAGCAGCGAAAACAGCCAGCAGAACGTCAGGAACAGGCGCTTGCCCGTCTTGCCGATATATTGTTCGATGATCAGGCCGATGGATTTGCCCCCGTTCTTCACGGATGCATACAGGGAGCCGAAATCCTGCACGGCGCCGAAGAACACGCCGCCGACCAGGATCCACAGCAGCGCCGGCAGCCAGCCGAACATCGCCGCGATGATCGGGCCGGTTACGGGGCCCGCCCCGGCGATGGTGGAAAACTGGTGCGAGAAAACGATCCCTTTGGAGGCCGGGACGTAGTCCTGCCCGTCCTCGTGTGCATAGGCGGGGGTCGTCGCCTTCGGGTCGATCCCCCATTTTCTGACCAGCCATTTGCCGTAAAAAAGATAGCCGCCGCCCAAAACGGCAATGGAAACCAAGACGATTGCAAGTCCGTTCATAGATGTTGCCTTCCTTCCTCAATCGCAGCAGTTCTACGGAATACGTCGGCAGAATATCCGAAAGGCGGCGGGGAACGGGGAAAATAAAAAATCCCCCGTCTCTGATTTTTTAAATCAGAGACGAAGGATTGTTTCTCCGCGTTACCACTCTGCTTGCCGCATCTTCGCGGCCACCTCAACCGTATCAGGCGGGCCCACCAAATACGTCCGTTTCTAACGGTACGGAACCGGCCCGCGCCTAATCGGCTTTCGCCTTTCAGCGCGGCTGCTCACGGGGGATGTCATACCGGAACTTCCTGCCGCTTCGCACCGCCAGCGGCTCTCTGCAAGGAAACGGAACCGGACTTTTTCCCGATCAATGCATTTCTCGATATTCTGTTGTGCAACATCTTAGCACGCGGATGTGCCGTTGTCAATTTTTTTTTTACGAATCGTGAAAAATATCCGATTATAGTTCCGTAAGAGACGCATCGTTATCCAAATTTGGCAAAATTCAGCCGGACGTTCCCGCGAACGGTAAAAATTTTGGAAACGGTCTTTTTTCCGCGGGCGCAGGAGCGTATAATAAAAACAAGGACGATCCGTCGAATGCGGCGGAAAGCCGCAGCCATTTCGTAACAGATCGAAAGAAACCGAAAGGAAGGATTTCAAAATGCCGGATTCCGTATTGACCAAAAACGCGCCCGCGGCCATCGGCCCGTACTCCCAGGCGATCGTTTCCGGGGGTCTTGTGTTTACGAGCGGGCAGATCCCGATCGTCCCCGAAACCGGGGCGCTCGCCGCGGGAGGGATCGTCGCCCAGTCGGAGCAGGCGATCAAAAATGTCGGCGAGATCCTGAAGGCGGCCGGAACGGATTTCAGCCGCGTCGTCAAGACGACGTGCTTTCTGGCCGACATCGGGGATTTTGCCGCATTCAACGAGGTTTACGCGCGCTATTTCACCGGAAAGCCCGCGCGTTCCTGCGTCGCCGTGCGGGCGCTGCCGAAGGGCGCCCTCGTCGAACTCGAGACCGTCGCGGTCAGATGAAGCCTGTGGAAATCCGTGCGGTCACGGACCGGAACCGCGCCGAAGCGGTCCGATTCCATTCGGAGCGGTGGGGTTCGGACCGCATGGTTTCCGGCGGCCGTGTTTGGAGCTTTGAAAAGCTGGACGGCTTTACAGCCGTTTGGAACGGAAAAATCGCAGGCGCCGTCACTGATCGATTCGGGGACGGCGCCTGCGAAGTCGTTTCGCTTGACAGCGCGCTGAAAAACCGGGGGATCGGGACGGCGCTGCTGGACGCGGCGGTCCGCGCCGCACGGAAAAACGGATGCCGCCGGGTCTTCCTGCTGACGACGAACGACAACACGCGCGCCCTTCGATTCTGCCAGAAGCGCGGCTTCGATATCGCCGGATTTTTTCGAAACTCAATCGAAACTTCTCGAAAGATCAAACCGGAGATTCCGTTGACGGGCAACGACGGAATCCCGGTCCGCCATGAGATCGAGCTCGATTTGCCGCTTCGCCCGGTCATCCCCGGCGGATGAATTTCCCATAATTCTGCAAAAGTTCGCGGATGCGCTGGAGCGATTCGTTGTTCCGCACGCTGCGCATGGTCGGAAACGCGCGGATGATGCGGCGCTGGAGCAGATGAAAGCCGGATTCCAGCTTTTCCTTCCGTTCGTAGAGCAGCCTCAGGCGCGCCTTTGTGCCCTCGTCCAGGCGCGCCGCGATCGTTTCCGCGAGGACCTCGATCGTTTCGACGCGCGCGGTGTGCGCTTTTTCCTTGATTTCGTCCAGGACCTGCTGCAGCTCGCCGAGCTTTCCGTTCAGGCTGGAGATCTCAAATACGGTCAGCGTGGTATCCGAAACGAAGTAACAGGCGAACCCGCCCGCGACAAACGGGACCGCCGGCTTCGGGATCAGGCCGATCAGCCGCAGCATCGCGGGCTCGACGAAATGGACGGCCGCGACGCTCATCGCGCCGAACATCAGCGAATTTTCGAGGCAGACCCGGCCGCGCAGGTTGAACCGGTGGTCGGAATAATCCCAGTATTTGGCGTGGAACAGCGTTTCGAGCAGCAGGCCCGTCAGGTACTCGACCGCGCTGGTCAGCAGCGCGGACGCGAGGAACAGCAAAGGGATCCGGTCCCTGACCGGCGCCAGCACGGTGACGACCAGAAGCGCGCCGGCGCCGTAGATCGGGCAGAACGGCCCGTTGAGGAAGCCCCGGTTGACGAACCGTCCCGCCGGGAAGGAGCAGTAGGCGCTTTCGCACGCCCAGCCCAGAAAACTGTAACCGACAAACAGCAGGAACAGGGTTGCAAGTTCGTTCATGAATTTGGATTCCCCCACGTTTTATCAGGTACAGTGTAACCGGTCGGTCGAAATTTGTCAATTCCAAAGAAAGCGCGCCGCGTGTTTCAGCAGCAGGAGCGCGTAGTAGAGCAAAGCGCCGGAAACGGCGGGGAAGACGATCCAGCCGAGGATGTCCGCCTTCAGCGCGGTCACTTTGAGAAGGCGGTTGACGCTGAGCGAGGCGTTGTAGATCTCGCTGAAAAACAGGATGACAAGGTAGGCGCGGATGCCGAAAACGGGCAGGAACGCGGTGATCAGCGCGACCCGCATCAGCGCGTCGCTGAAATTGTATTTGAGGGAGTACATCTGCTGGTCCAGCCCTTTGAGCAGGTTGTCGACGATGTTGTCGAGGTACATCAGCGGCGCGATCGGCGCCATGATGCGCAGAATGTTCCCGGCCTGCGCGCTGCCGAAGAACAGCGTGCCGATCTCGTCCGCGAACACGATGAAAACCGCGCTGGTCAGGAAACCGAACAGCAGCGTCAGCCGGAACGCCCGCTCGGCGGAGCGGCGCACCGAATTTTCGCGGCCCGCGACGACGTCCTGCGCGATCTCCGGGATCAGCAGCGTCGCGACCGAGGTGATCAGCGACAGCGGAAACGTGAGGACCGGCATGACCATGCCCTGCATCACGCCGTACTGCGCGAGCGCCGCCGCGCCGCCCGCGCCGTTCTTCCGCAGCCCGGCCGGGATCAGCAGGTTTTCCGCGCTGAACAGCGAGCTGCGCAGAAACGAGCCGCACAGCATCGGCGCGGCGATGTGCAGGATGAGGCTCAGCGTGTCCGCCCCGTCCCCGCGCGCGAGGCCCCGTTTGCGCGCCGCGGCGAGGAACAGCGCGGCGACGCAGGCGCAGGCCGCGATTTCTCCGATGGTGGAACCGAGCATCAGCGCGTCGAGCGCCGGGATCGGGGCGCGGTTCAGCAGCAGGATCGAGACGCCGATCGTGACGAGCTGTTCCCAGAATTCCCCGAGCACCGGCACGACGGTGTTGCGGTTGGCGAAGAAATAGCCCTTGAGGCACGCGCAGACGGCGATGAACGGCAGCCCGGGCGCAAGCAGGCGCAGCGGCGCGGCGGCCGCGGGCGTCCCGATCAGCCGGTCCGCCGCGAAATCCGCGCCGAAAAACAGAACGGCGGCGGCGATCCCGCTCAGCGAGAGCCCGAGCCACAGGCAGCTTGCGATGCAGCGGCGGGAGCCCCGCCCCTCCGCGACCAGGCGCGTGACCGCGAGGCCGATCCCGGACGTGCACGCCGTGATGCCGAGCGAGAAGATGGAAAAGATGAGCTGGTAGACCCCGACGCCGCTCGCGCCGATGCGCGCGCAGATGTACGAGCGGAACCACAGCCCCGAAAAGCGCAGCAGAACGGAACCCGCGGTCAGCACCGCGGCGTTGATCAAAAAAGCGCGTCGTTTTTTCATTCGATGAACACCTTTATCTCGTGTTAATCAAATGTATTCGGGCGCGCGGGAAAATAAGATTTATTTTGCCCCGCCCCGGCGAAAAGGGCGGGCGGATACGGAGGAACGCATGGACTGGACGGAAATCAGGATCACGGTGGACGCGCGGAACGCGGACGCGGCCGGGGACATCGCGCAGATGACGGTGCCGTGGGGCATTTACGTCGAGGATTACTCGCACCTGGAGGAGGAGGTCGAAGAGGTCGCGCACATCGACCTGATCGACGCGGAGCTTTTAAAAAAAGACCGCGCGAAGGCGGTCGTGCACGTCTACGTCAGCCCGGAGGATTCCCCGGCCGAGGCGCTCGCGTTTTTGAGCGAGCGGTACCGCGCGGCGGGGATCCCGAACGAAATCGACACCGCCCCGTGCGCCGAGGAGGACTGGATCAACAACTGGAAAAAATATTTTCACCCGATCCCGGTCGGAAGGCGCCTGCTGATCCGCCCGGACTGGGAAAAAGCCGAGGTCCCCGAAGGCCGCGTCGCGCTGGATCTGGAGCCCGGCATCGCGTTCGGCACCGGCACGCACGAAACGACGCGCCTGTGCATGGAATTCCTGGAGGAATTCGTCGCCCCAGGCTGCGCGGTGCTCGACGTCGGCTGCGGCAGCGGGATCCTTTCGATCGCGGCGCTGCTGCTCGGGGCGAAAAGCGCCGTCGGCGTGGACATCGACCCGCTCGCGGTCAAGACCGCCGCGCAGAACGCGGCGCGCAACCGCGTGGAGGACCGCTTCACCGGGATCTGCGGCAGCCTGACCGAGCGCGTGCGCGGCACGTTCGATCTCGTCGCCGCGAACATCGTCGCGGACGTGATCTTGGAGCTGCTCGGCGACGTCGGAACTTTCATGGCGCCGGGCGGCGCGCTGATCCTCAGCGGCATCATCGACGAGCGGGAGCGGGACGTGCTCGCGGGCCTTGCCGGGCGCTTTCGGGTCGTCGGCCGGAAGAAGGAAAACGGCTGGGTCGCGCTCGCCGTGAAAAAAGCGGCTCAATAACGGGGCGCCCCGCGGGCGTTCGTCACTGGGCTTCCCGGTAGTTGCCGAGAAATGAAAAGCGGGGCAGCTCCTCCGAAAGCGCGCAGAGAAGGTCGAGCGTTTTCGCGTCGGCGACGCTCCCCGCGAAATCGAGGTAGAAATCATATTCGAAGTTTTTTCCCGGCATCGGACGGGACTCGATCTTCGTCAGGTTGAGCCCGGCGGCGGCGAACCGGGCCAGCACGGCGTACAGCGTGCCGGTGCGGTGCGGGACCGAAAAGCACAGGCTGATCTTGCCCGCGTCCGGCGGGATCGTCAGGCTGCGGCCGACCGCGACGAAGCGCGTGCGGTTCGCCGCGCTGTTCTGGATGCCGCGCGCGAGGACGTTCAGGCCGTACTGGGCGGCCGCGTGTTCGGAGCACAGCACCGCCGTCCCGTCCTCCCGGGCGGCGAGCGCCGCGGCCGCGGCGGTGCTGGAACATTTTTCCCGCGGCCTGCCGAACTTCGCGAGGAACTCGGAGCACTGGCTCAGCGCCTGCGGGTGGGAGCAGACCTTCCGGACGTCCTCCGGACGGCTCTGGCGGGAAGCGAGGCAGTGCCGCACGGACAGGCTGACGGCGGCCGAAATGAAAAAGCGGTGTTTGAGCATCAGGTCGTAGACCTCGCCGACCGAGCCGGCGGAGGAATTTTCGACCGGCAGCACGCCGAGGTCCGCCGCGCCGCTCTCCACGGCCGAGAAAACGGACGCAAATTCCGGGAAGAACATCGGTTCCGCGCCCGGATACAGCCGGCCGAGCGCCTCGTGGGAATAGGAGCCGCGCAGGCCGAGACACGCGGCGGTTTTCGGGCGCAGCGGCCCCCGGCCCGCCCGCGCGACGGTTTCCCGCAGGGCTTTCCCGCTGCCGAGCGCCGCGTGCTGCGCCTCCCGGCTCATCGCCATCAGGCCGGAAAACAGGATCCCCGCCTGCCCGCCGTATTCGCCGGCCCTCCGGACGATCGCGCCGAGGACCTCCCGTTCGCGCGCTTCGTTCAGAACCGGCAGGCCCTGAACGCGCTTGGCCCCGGCGACCCGTTCCGCGCACGCCATGCGGCGCAGGAACAGGTCCAGGATTCCGTCGTCGATTTCGTCGATCTGTTTTCTGAGCTCCGAAAGTGTCATGGATAGCTTCCTTCTCTCTTGTTTCGATCCGCTCCGGCGGACCGCTTACAGCAGGTTGATCAGCGCGAGCGCGGCGGCGGCTTCGACCGCCGGGACCGCGCGCGGCACGATGCACGGGTCGTGCCTGCCCCGCACGACGAGCCGCGCGGATGTTCCCGTCGAAAAATCGACGCTTTCCTGCGGCAGCGCGATCGACGGGGTCGGCTTGAACGCCGCGCGGAACACCACCGGCATCCCGGTCGTGATGCCGCCGAGGATCCCGCCGGCGCGGTTCGTCCGGGTGCGGACTGTTCCGGTTTCGTCGAAATAAAACGGGTCGTTGTTTTCGCTGCCGAACAGCTCCGCCGCCGCGAAGCCCGCGCCGAACTCGACGCCCTTGCACGCCGGAATGCCGAACAGCAGCGAGGCAAAGACGGATTCCGCCCCGTCGGAAAGCGGCCCGCCCGCCCCGGCCGGAACGCCCGCGGCGGCGCATTCGACCACGCCGCCGACGCTGTCGCCCCGCTGCCGCGCCGATTCGATCCCCGCGCGCATTTTTTGCTCCGCTTCCGGGGAAACGGTGGGAAAGTACCGGGAGGAGAGCTCGTCCAGAAGCGGCCCGGAGATCTTCACCGGGTCGAACGGCCCGTCGGAAACGCCGTGCACGGAAAGGACGTGCGCGCCGATCGAAACGCCGCGCCGCTTCAGAATCTGGCGGCAGACGGCCCCCGCGAACACCAGCGGCGCGGTCAGCCGGCCGGAGAAGATCCCGCCGCCGCGCACGTCGTTGTACCCGCCGTAGCGCACGCGCGCCGTGTAGTCCGCGTGGCCGGGGCGCGGGACGGATTTGAGGCCGTCGTAGTCGCCCGAATGCGCGCCCGCGTTCCGGATCACGGCGCAGAGCGGCGCGCCGGTCGTCCGGTCCCCGAGCAGGCCGCTCAGGATTTCCGGCTCGTCGGTTTCTTTCCGCGGCGTGGCGGAGCGGTCCCGCCCCGGCGCGCGCCGGGCCATCTGCGCGGCGACCGCGTCCCGGTCGAGGACCTCGCCCGCGGGAAGGCCCTCCAGCACCGCGCCGATCGCGGGCCCGTGGCTTTCCCCGAACACCGTCAGCCTTACCTTAGTCCCCCAGATCATCGGCTTTTCCTCCCAATCGATTGTAATCCCGGAAAAAATCCGGGTAGCTTTTGCGGACGCTTTCGGCGTCCGTCACGACGACGCCGCCGTCCGCGATCAGCGCCGCGGCCGCGAGCGCCATCACGACCCGGTGGTCGCCGCGGCCGGACGCTTCGCCGCCGCGCAGCCGGCCGTTCCCGTCGATCACGAGCCCGTCGGCCGTTTCCCGCACGTTCCCGCCGAGAGCCGAAAGCCCTTCGGCCATCGCGGCGAGCCGGTCGCTTTCCTTCAGGCGCAGCCGCGCGGCGTTTTTGACCACCGTCCGGCCGTTTGCGCCGCAGGCCGCGGCCGCGAGGGCCGGGACGAGGTCCGGAATCTGGGCCGCGTCGATTTCGATGCCGCGGAGAACCCCGGGTTCCGCGGTCAAAACGCCGTTCCGCCAGCGGAGTTCGGCGCCGAACCGCCGGAGCAGCGCTTCCGCCTCGCGGTCGCCCTGCAGGGAATCGCGCCGCAGGCCCGCAAGCTCCACGCATCCGCCGAGCGCGCCGGCCGCGAGGAAGAACGCCGCCTGCGACCAGTCGCGCTCGATCCGGGCGCGGAAGGGGCGGTACTTCTGCCGCCCCGGAATCTGCCATCCGGAAGCGGTCCGGAGCACCGTCACGCCGCACTGCGAGAGGGTCCGCACGGTCATGGCCGCGTATCCGGCGGATACGAGCGGGGTGAGCAGGCGGATTTCGCTGTCCCCGCCGAGCAGCGGCAGCGCGAACAGCAGGCCGGTGACGAACTGGGAGCTGACGTTCCCCGGCAGCGCGAAGACGCCGGGGGTCAGCTTTCCGGAAATCCGAAGCGGCAGTCCGCCTTCGCTTTCGCAGCTCACCCCGTGCGCCGGCAGGAGGCCGAAATAGGCGCCGAGCGGCCGCTGCGGGAGACGCCCGCGTCCGGTGAATCCGGCTTCGATCCCGAGCGCCGCGGCGACCGGGATCAGGAAGCGGAGCGTGGAGCCGGATTCCCCGCAGTCGAGCCCGGCGGGCCCGCCGGCCCGCCGGGCCGCTTCGAGCGCCGCGAGCGCCGCGCGCGTCGCTTCGAGATCCTCGCAGACGGTTTCGCCGGGCGGCAGCGGATCCGGACCGCCCGCGAGGAACGAGGCGATCATTGCGCGGTGCGCCGCGCTTTTGGAAACCGGCACCGTCACCCGACCGCGCAGCGCGGCGGGCGAAAAGCGGACGCGGCTCACGGTTTGACCCCCAGAAAGCGCGGCAGCTCCGCGGACGGCATCGGATACAGATAGCCTTCGCCGATCCGCCGCAGCAGCACGAGCCGGATCGTGCCGCCGCGGTTCTTTTTGTCGAGCAGCGCGGTTCGGGCGATTTGGGCGGGATCGGCGGGGTCGGAGACCGGCAGGCCGTAGCGCCGGAGCGCCCGCGCGATCCGGTCCGCCGTCCCGGGCCCGGTCAGGCCCGCGGCTTCGCCGCACCTTGCAATCAGCACCATGCCGATCCCGACGGCCGCGCCGTGCGAGAGGTCCCGGTAGCCGTGCAGTTTTTCGAGTGCGTGCCCGAACGTGTGGCCGAAGTTCAGGAGCATCCGGTCGCCGTCGTCGTATTCGTCCCGCTCGACCAGCTCCCGCTTTAAATCGACGCACCGGAAGATCGTCGGTTCGAGGTCGTCCCGCACGTTTCCGCGCGCGATCCGTTCGAACAGCTCCCGGTCCAGGATGCAGCCGTACTTGACCGCCTCGCCCATGCCGTCCGAAAAGAAGCGGTCCGGCAGGGTCGAAAGCGTGTCCGGGTCGATCAGCACGAGCGAGGGCTGGTGGAACGCGCCGACCAGGTTCTTCCCCTCGGGGAGGTCCGCGCCGGTCTTGCCGCCGACGGACGAGTCGATCTGCGCGAGCAGCGTGGTCGGGATCTGGATCAGGCGGATGCCGCGCAGATAGACCGCGGCGGCGAAGCCCGCGAGGTCCCCGGTCACGCCGCCGCCGAGCGCGACGGCGAAATCGCTGCGCGTCAGGCCCCGGTCCGCGAGGGCGGAGAGCATCGCGGCGACGGTTTCGAGCCTTTTATGCTTCTCCCCGGCGGGGAACGGAAACACGGACGCGACGAAGCCCGCCGCCGCAAGCGAGCGCTCGACGGCGCGCGCGTAAAGCGGCGCGACGTTCGAATCCGCGAAGACGACGGCCTTCGCCCCCGCCGGGAACAGCCGCGCGGCTTCCTCCCCGGTCCGCCCGAGGCAGCCGCGTTCGATCCGGATCTCATAGGGCTTTGAAGTGCGTACGGTCAGCTTCATGCTTCTCCCAGCCTTTCCTTGACGAGCCGGCCTTCCCGCAGAAGCGCGCGCAGCTTCGCTTCCTCGCCGCGGGCGACCGCGTCCCGCAGCGCCTGAAGATTGCCGATCATCGCGTCGAGTTCGGCGGTCAGCGCCGGGCGGTTCGCGAGGAACAGCTCGGCCCACAGGGCTTCGCCGACGGCCGCGACGCGCGAGACGTCCCGGTAGCTGCCGGCGGAAAAGCCCGCGTGTTTCGGGCACTGCGGGCTTTTGACGTACGCGCAGGCGAGCGCGTGCGGCAGCTGGCTGGTAAAAGCGATCCGCCTGTCGTGCTCCTCGGGCGTCGTTTCGACCGTCCGGGCGAAGCCGAGCTTTTTCGCAAGGCCGGCGAGCGTGTCCACCGCGCTCTGCGGCGCGCCGCACGGCGTCAGGATAAGGCTCGCGCCGGAAAACAGGTCCGCGCCGCTGTTTTGAAAGCCGCCCTTCTCGCGCCCGGCCATCGGGTGCCCGCCGATGAAGACGAGTCCGTGCGCCGCGGCGGTTTCGGAAAGCGCGGGACAGACGGCCGCCTTGACGCCGCAGGTGTCGGTCACGAGGCAGCCGGGCCGCAGCCGGGGGGCGTGTTCCCGGAAAAACGAGATCTCCGCCCGCGGATACAGGCAGAGGATCAGCAGGTCCGCCGCTTTGAGATCCCCGGCCCCCGCCTCCCCGGCGACCGCGCCGCATTCGGCGGCCGCCCTCAGGACCTGCGGGTCCCGGTCGATGCCGGTCACGCGGCAGTCCGTGCAGGCCCGGAACGCCTTCGCGAGCGATCCGCCGATCAGGCCGAGCCCGGCGATCACAACGGTCCGGACGGCCCGGCTCATGCGGGTTCCCCCTTCCCGAAGCTGCGCCCGAACACCGGGGCGGCCGCCTTCAGGCGCCGCGCGACGCGGTCGAACTGGTCCGGCGTCAGGGACTGCGCGCCGTCTGAAAGGGCCTTCGCGGGGTTGTTGTGCACCTCGATGATCAGCCCGTCCGCCCCGGCCGCAAGCGCGGCGAGCGCCAGCGGCTCCACCAGCCACGACCGGCCGGAGGCGTGGCTGGGGTCCACGACGACCGGAAGGTGGGAGAGCCTTTTGAGGATCGGGACGGCGGAGATGTCGAGGGTGTTGCGCGTGTAGGGCTCGAACGTGCGGATGCCGCGCTCGCACAGGATGACCCGGCTGTTTCCGCCCGCCATGATGTACTCGGCGCTCATCAGCAGCTCCTCGATCGTATTCGCGAGGCCGCGCTTGAGGAGAATCGGCTTGCGGAGTTTGCCGAGCTCCTTGAGCAGCTCGAAGTTCTGCATGTTCCGCGCGCCGATCTGGATGATGTCGACGCCGCATTCGAGGAAAAGGTCGAGGTGCTTTTCGCTCATCAGCTCGGTGACGATCGGGAGGCCGGTTTCCCGCTTCGCTTCCCGGAGCAGCTCCAGCCCGGTCCCCTTGAGCCCCTGGAACGAATACGGGGAGGTGCGCGGCTTGAACGCGCCGCCGCGCAGGAACTGCGCGCCTGCCGCTTTGACCCGCCGCGCGACCGAGCAGATCTGTTCCCGGCTTTCGACGGAGCACGGCCCCGCGATCACCGCGAGCTCCCCGCCGCCGATCTTCTGCCCGCCGGGCAGCGCGACGACCGTGTCGTCCGGATGAAATTTGCGGTTCGCCTTTTTGTACGGTTCCTGCACGCGCTGAACCCTCTCCACGATTTCCTGCGCGGCGACCGCGTCGATGTCGATCTGGGACGTGTCCCCGATCAGGCCGAGCACGGTGCTCTGGGTGCCGACCCAGGTGTTGACCCGGATGTTGTACTCCTGCTGGAGCAGGGCGCAGAAATCGCTGATCTGCTGCGCGGTGCATCCGTTTTTCAGTACGATGATCATGATATGCCTCCCTATGTTTGATTGCCGGGTGAAACGGAAATTAAAAATGATTCGGCCGCGTCCCGTGTCAGGCGCTTTTGCGGTTGAAAGGACAGAATTGACCGGCTTTTTGTTCCGAATCGAGAACTCCGCGCTTGAATTGTCCACCGGTTGTTGCTACAATAAGGGTAAACACTTATTGTTTCTTTACTAGAATATTAATCCGGGAGGAAGCGGTGGCGATGAGCGGGTCCGGGATCGAAAATCTGGAACTGGAACGGCTTGCGGACAGCCTTGCCTGCGGGATCCTCTGCTGCCGCCGGGACGATTCCCTCACGATCGCCTATGCGAACGGTCCGTTTTACCGGATGCTCGGCTTTGCGCCCGGCGAAGTGACGGCGCTGCTCGACGAAAGGACGGGCCCCGTTCTGCGGGAAGCTCCGCCGGGGGGCCGCGACCGGATCGCCCGCGAGATCGCCGAAAGGGGGTTCGCCGGCATGGAGCTGCGTCTGACCCGGAAGGACGGACGCCGCGTCTGGGCCGCCTGCCGGGTCACGCTGTGCCGGAGCCGGGACGGCGGGCGGGACGATCTCTGCGGGTTCCTGGTGGACATCACGCAGACCAAAAGGGCGCAGGACGAGCTCGTCGCGACGGAGGAGCGCTACCGCATGATCCTGGAGCACGCGGCGGACCCGATCGTCGACTGCGACCTCAAGACCGGGCGGTTTTATTATTCGCCGGCGTTTCTTTCGAAGTTCGGGCAGGACTTTCCCGGGGGCGGAGACCTGATGCGGGATCTTGCCCGGATCCCGCTGATTTACGAGGCGGACCGGAAAAGGCTGCTGCGGGACGCCCGCCGCCTTCTGGAAGGCGAATCGCTGGACGACGGCGAATTCCGGTTCCGCGTCCGCTCGGGAAGCTATATCTGGTGCAACGTGCACCCGGCCGTGTTTTTCGACGGGCAGGGCGGCGCTTCCCGCCTGATCGTGGTCCTTTCGGACATCGACAGGCGCAAGAAGGAGGCGATTTCGCTGCGCCGGCAGGCGGAGCACGACCTTCTGACCGGGCTTTACAACCGGGTCACCGCGGCGAACCGGATCGACGCCGTGCTCCGGCAAAGCACCCGGGACGAGCGGCACGCGCTTTTCGTCGTCGACATCGACAACTTCAAAACCGTGAACGACCGCTTCGGCCATCTGCGCGGCGACGAACTGATCGTCGAAACGGCGGCGGTCATCCGCGGCCTGTTCCGCGCGGAGGATGTCGTCGCCCGCATCGGCGGGGACGAATTCGTCATTTTTCTGCGGAACATCGCCTCCGTGGACCTCATCGTGAAAAAGGCGGAAAACCTCGGCAGAGCGTTCCGCGAAAGCGCCGGCTGCGGGCTGTGCGACATTTCCGGCAGCATCGGGATCGCGTTCTACCCGCAGGACGGCACTTCCTATGAGGAACTGTTCCGCAAGGCGGACGCCGCCATGTACACCGCAAAGAACAGCGGGAAGGGTTCCTTCCGGATCTACACGCAGGAGATCGAGGACCTTTCGCCGTTTTCCGAAGGCTTCAGCTTCAGCGCGCAGAGTACGGCGTCCGCCGTTTCGTCCGGGGTTCCGTCCGCCGGGACGGAGAGTTCCGCGCGTTCCCGATAGACCGGCCGCCTTGCGGCGTAGAGCGCGCGCATCGCTTCGTCCCGGTCCGGGCGCCGGAGCAGCGGGCGGGTATCATCGCCCGCGAGACGGCCGCGCACGGCCGCGAGGCTCGCGTCGAGCAGGACGACGACCCCTCCCGCCCTGAGCGACCGGGCGCAGGCCGCGTCGAGCAGGGTGCCGCCGCCCGCGGCGATCACGAGGCCGGTTTCCCTTGAAAGCTCGGCCGCCGCGTTCCGCTCCAGCTCGCGGAAACGGGCTTCGCCGTGCCGCGCGAAGATCTCGGAGACCGCCATGCCCTCCTTTCGCTCGATCCATTCGTCCAGGTCGACGAAGCGCCGGCCGATCCGCGCGGCGAGCACGCGCCCGACCGTCGTTTTGCCGCTTCCCATGAACCCGCACAGCGTGAGGTTCCCGAATTCCTTCTTCATTTCGAGGGAAACCTCCCCGCACAGGCGCGCGGCCCAGCGGATCTGTTCCCGGCTTCCCGCGGAGCAGGGCCCCGCGATCACCGCGAGATTCCCGCCGCCCGCCGCGCCGAAGTCCGTCCTTTCGCGCGCTTCCCGCACGCGCCGGATGCTTTCCACGATGGCCTCCATGGCGAACCCTTCGGCGTCGCCCGGGGACATGTCCCCGACCAGGCCGATCACGGTGCTTCCGGTACCGGTCCAGGTGTTGGCCCGGATATGGTATCCCTGCTGGAGCGCGGTGCAGAAATCGCTGATCTGCTGCGCGGTGCACCCGGTTTTCAATACGATGATCATCGGTATCCCTCCATTGCAGTTTGATTGCCGGTGAACGGGAAAGGAGATAAAAAAATGACGGAGCCGCCGTCAGCTCCGTCATCGTGTTTATTCCGGCCCGGACCGCATGTTACGGTATGGACCGATCCCCACGAAAAAGCCGCTGGTCAGCCTTTGAGCGCACGCAAACAAACCCCGCGTAATAGGTAAAATAGCGGGGGTACCAGCAGGCCGTAAATCGCGCGCTGTCAAAAAGCATGGACGGCTTCTCCTTTCGTTCGGGTCTGGTTTCCATTATCATAATACGCCCGGCGGCGCGTGTCAAGCACTTTTGCAATTTAAAGTGCAAAAATTCGGGGGACGCGTGCGCCGGATTTTTCGTCAGGGTTGAACAGTGCGGGGGACCCCGAATTTTTTCTTCATTTCGAATGAAGCCTCCCCGCACAGGCGCGCGACGGCCTGCGCGCCGAAGCGCGCCCCGGTCCAGATGCCCTGCGCCGCCGCCGCCTGCCACACCAGCATGGACATGCCGCCGAGACCGGGAATCCCGTTTTCGTCCGCGAGCCGCAGCAGTGCGGTTTTGCCCGGATTGTAGACCGCGTCGAACACGAAACGGACTCTTTGCAGAAGATCGGCCCCGACCGGGCAGCCTTCGACGTTCGGGTACATGCCGACGGGCGTCGCGTTGACCAGAAGATCCGCCTCCCCCCCGATGTTCCGGATCAGGCAGAAGTCCGCCCGTGTGCCGGGAATTTTCTTCGTCAGGTCCGCGCAGAGCTCCCGCGCGGCCGGCAGCGAGTGTTCCCGCGCGGCGACGGTGACCGTGCCGCCGGCGCGCGCCGCTTCGAACGCGACGGCGCGCGCCGCCCCGCCCGCGCCGAGCACGACCGTGCGCCGGCCTTCCAGCCGGACGCCCGCGGCCGCAAGCGCCATGCGGAAGCCGTCGCCGTCCGTCGTGTAGCCGGTGAGCCGGCCGTTTTCATTTTTTACGGTGTTGACCGAGCCGAACTGCGCCGCTTTCCCGTCGAGCGCGTCGAGCAGGGGGATAACGGCGCGTTTGAGGGGGATCGTAATGTTGAACCCGTCGAGGTCCCGCAAACGATGCTCCAGTTCGGCGGAAAGGTCCTCGGGCGGCACGTCGGCCGCGCCGTACTGCGCCTCGGTTCCGGCGAGCCGGAACAGCCGGGAATGAATGAACGGGGACATCGTGTGCCCGATCGGATGCCCGATGACCGCGAATCGCTTTTTCTGCATGGGACGGCCTCCTCAAAAAAGCTGAAAGAATTTTTGACGGGATCGGATCGCCCGGAAAGGCGAAACGGGGATAAAAAAATGACGGAGCCGCCGTCGGCTCCGCCATCGCGTTCCGGTCCGCATGCCTACGGCATGGACCGATCCCCGCGAAAAAGCCGCCAGTCAGCCTTTGAGCGCACGCAGACGAACCCCGCGCAATAGGTAAAAGAGCGGGGGTACCGGCAGGCCGTAAATCGCGCGCTGTCAAAAAGCATGGACGGCTTCTCCTTTCGTTCGGGTCTGGTTTCCATTATCATAATACGCGCGGCGGCGCGTGTCAAGCGCTTTTGCGGTTTAAAGCGAAAAAATTGAGGGGACGGGGATCTTCCCGCGCCGCCGGCCGCTTTTCCGCGTTTCCAGCCGGCCCCCTGTAAGAAAATTGAAAAAAATATTGACAAAGCGGCACTTTGCTAATAATATGTGGGTAGGCGTCCGGAACCCCGGAGGTTCGAGAAAAACCATTTGTGCAGAATCGCGGCGCGCGGGACGGTCCGAGCCCGCCGGGACGCTCCGGCGGGGATGGTTTCAGATCTAAGGAGGATATAACATGGTTTTCGAAAAGGTAAAGGCGATTTTAAGCGAGCAGTTCGACGTGGAAGAGGATACGATCACTGCCGACACCAACATCGCCGATGATCTTGGGGCCGATTCCCTAGATGTGGTCGACCTTCTGATGTCGATCGAGGATGAGTTCGAAATCGAGATCCCCGACGAGGAGGTCGAGAACATCCACACGGTCGGAGAACTGGTGAAATACATTGAGGAGCACGTCTGACCGGGCGCGCCCCGTTGATCCGCCGCGTTTTCGCGCGGCGGATTTTTTTGACAATTTATTTGAAAAATCCCTTCCTTCTTGCAAAGGGCGGACGAGTTCTGTATAATAGAGAACAGACTTGTTCACGGCCGCGTTCCGGCCGGGCTTTGTGAAAAGAAAAGGGAGTGTCTAAGCTGAGTCAACTGGATTTTTTAGTGCACGGAATTTCCGGCATCCGTCCGAACCTTGTTGTGATGTGGTGCGTCGGAGGTCTTTTGATCTGGCTCGCCGTCAAAAAGGATTTTGAGCCGTCCCTGCTTCTGCCGATGGGGTTCGGCGCCATTCTGGTCAATCTTCCGTACAGCGGCGTTTTGGGAACGAGCGGCATCGTGGAGTGGCTGTTCCATGTCGGGATCGCCGCTTCGGAGGCCATGCCGCTGCTTCTGTTCGTCGGCATCGGGGCGATGATCGATTTCGGGCCGCTGCTGTCGAACCCGCGCATGATCCTGTTCGGGGCCGCGGCGCAGTTCGGGATCTTCATCACGGTCATCGCCGCGGTCCTGCTCGGGTTCCCGCTTCGCGACGCGATGCCGATCGGCGTGATCGGCGCCGCGGACGGGCCGACCGCCATTTTGGTTTCCCAGACGCTCGACAGCACCTACAAAGGGGCGATCGCCGTGGCCGCCTATTCGTACATGGCGCTGGTGCCGCTGATTCAGCCGTTCGCGATCCGCCTGGTCACGACGAAAAAAGAGCGGATGATCCGCATGCCGTACCGGCCGGATTCGGTGTCGAAGACGACCCGGATCCTGTTCCCGATCATCGTCACGGTGGTGGCGGGGCTGATCGCTCCGGATTCCGTCGCGCTGGTCGGCCTGCTGATGTTCGGCAACCTGATCCGCGAGTGCGGCAGGCTCGACAGCCTTTCGAAGACGGCGCAGGGACCGCTCGCGAATCTGATCACGATTTTCCTCGGGATCACGATCGCGTTCCAGATGCGCGCGGATGTGTTCGTCCGGTGGGACACGCTCGTCGTCATGGCGCTCGGCCTGATCGCGTTCGTGTTTGACTCGGTCGGCGGGGTGCTGTTCGCAAAGTTCCTGAACCTGTTCCTCCCGGCCGGGAGAAAGTTCAACCCGATGGTCGGCGCTGCCGGCATTTCCGCGTTTCCGATGTCCGCCCGCGTGATCCAGAAGATGGGCCTCAAGGAGGACAACCAGAACCATCTGCTGATGCACGCGGTCGGCGCGAACGTGGCGGGGCAGATCGGTTCGGTCGTGGCCGGCGGCATCATCCTGTCGCTCGCGAAAATCTTTTTGGCGTAAGGGAGGACTGCGGAAATGGAATACGGATTTTTACTGACTGCCTATCAGGGACTTGTGGGCCCGGTCGAAAGCGAAAGCATCGGCCGGTCGCTGGAGCTGCTCGGAAAAGGGATGGTCGGCATCTTCGTCGTGATGCTGCTGATCTACCTGATCATTTCGGTTCTGAACAGGGCGACGGGGCGCAAGGAATAACGGACCGGCCCGCCCAAAAGAGCCGGGACACGATGAGGGGGATTTTGGCCGCATGGCGGAACAGAAAAAGCTGGTGGAGGAAATCACTCCGATGGAGGAGGATTTCGCACAGTGGTACACGGACATCGTGAAAAAAGCGGAGCTGATGGACTATACGAGCGTGCGCGGCTGCATGGTGATCGAACCGTACGGCTGGGCCATCTGGGAGAATATCCGGGACTATCTGGACGCGCGCTTCAAGGAGCTCGGGCACCAGAACGTCTCGATGCCGCTGCTGATTCCGGAAAGCCTGCTCAATAAGGAAAAGGAACATGTGAACGGATTTGCGCCGGAGGTCGCGTGGGTGACGGCGGGCGGCAGCGAAACGCTGCCGGAGCGCCTGTGCGTCCGCCCGACCTCGGAGACGCTGTTCTGCGAGCATTACGCGCGCGTGATCCATTCCTGGCGGGATCTGCCGAAGCTCTACAATCAGTGGTGCTCGGTCGTCCGGTGGGAAAAGACGACGCGCCCGTTCCTGCGCACCACGGAGTTCCACTGGCAGGAGGGGCACACCATGCACGAAACCGCCGAAGAGGCGCGGGCGGAAACCCTGCGGATGCTCGGCGTGTACGCGGATTTCTGCGAAAACCAGCTCGCCATGCCGGTCGTGCGCGGGCGGAAAACCGAAAGCGAAAAATTCGCCGGCGCGGTGGCGACCTATACCATCGAGGCGATGATGCACGACGGCAAGGCCCTGCAGTCCGGGACCAGCCACTACTTCGGCGACGGCTTCGCGAAGGCGTTCAACGTGACGTTCCAGGGCAGGGACAATGCGGTCCGGCACCCGTTCCAGACCTCGTGGGGCCTGAGCACCCGCGTCATCGGCGGAATCATCATGACGCACGGCGACGACAGCGGCCTCAAGCTGCCGCCCGCCGTCGCGCCGGTCCAGGTCGTGATCGTCCCGGTCGCCCAGCACAAGCCGGGCGTCCTCGAAAAGGCGAAGGAAATCGAGGCGCGGCTGAAAACGAGATTCCGCGTCAAGACCGACGACTCCGACCAGACGCCCGGCTGGAAGTTCGCGCAGTACGAGATGAAAGGCGTGCCGCTCCGCCTCGAGATCGGCCCGAAGGACATCGCGAAAAACCAATGCGTGCTCGTGCGCCGCACGGACCGGGAAAAGAGCTTCGTCCCGCTCGGCGGGCTTGAGGATGCCGTCGCCGGGCAGCTCGAGGCCGTCCGGAAGGGCATGTACGACCAGGCGCTCGCAAACCGCGAAAGCAAGACGTACGACGCCAAAACGCTCGACGAAGTGAAGGAGATCGCGGACCGCAGGCCCGGGTTCATCCGCGCGATGTGGTGCGGGGACCCGGCGTGCGAGGCGAAGCTCAAGGAGGCGGCGGGCGTTTCCTCCCGCTGCATCCCGTTCGGGCACGAACACGACTCCGGCACCTGCGTCTGCTGCGGCAGGCCGGCGGAAAAGCTCGTCTACTGGGGCAAGGCGTACTAGGCCCCGTTTGAAAAATCAGAGAACTAGTCTGTTTCGGCTAAAATTGCGCCGCCCTGCGTCAAAAATACTCGGAATCCGAAAAGGATTCCTGCGCTTTTTTCCTTGTTCGGCACAATTTTATCTCGAAAATCCG
>ENA-UOOI01000275-UOOI01000275.1-fermentation-metagenome-genome-assembly--contig:-NODE-275-length-66244-cov-9.411050_pt1 | contig 66244 bp, 58 predicted proteins | sample MGYA00245779_ERZ724027 | MGnify/ENA primary metagenome ERZ724027 (study PRJEB28704, sample SAMN03018318) | fermentation metagenome | biome: anthropogenic terrestrial biome; feature: soil; material...
GTGATTTCAAAAAACTGATCCTTATCATTTGGAACTATAGTAAAAACAATTTTTTCATCTTTAGAACCGTTCCACAAGGCTTCAACATGACAATTCCCGGCAAGTTTTGAAATCATAAGATTCAGATTTGCCCCGAAGCAAATGTGTTCCCATTGATTTGGTTCCTGCTGCACGATCAAGTCAAACTCATCTGTAGTATTGCCGATAAGCGCAAGGCCGACGCCCGTTCCCCGGATAAAGATTCTGTCTGCCTGGGGAATGCACAGAGTAACATATCCCGCATCGGCCTTCATTATTAGTTCTTGCGGTGACGCTGCCTCTGTGAAAGGAATCAGATTTCCGTCCTTTGTCAATTGAAGGGACAACAGTTCCTTATTTTTTGCGCACCCGTGTACGGTTCGGAGATATAAGCCGTCAGGGACACCAACTCTGCTATTTTCAAGTCTTGATACGGCAAAATATGATCCTCTGCGGCTGAAAGGTACTTTACTCAAATCAAAATTCATACATTTCGCATCCCTTTTTCTTTGTGCTAATGCCTATAAATCACTGACCTGAACGATGATTCGCAGGGGGATTGATGCCAAGGCTGTTCATTATTTGTCCTCTTTCTCTTTTTCTCAGGTTACGAAAATTCTGGCGTCGGCTGCTTTGAAATCGGAACCCTGAAATCAGCACCCTAGAGATCGGATATAATGTTGTACTTAAAAGCATAATCTTAGCGCAGAGATTTCGCCTACGGCTGACAATTTCAAAAGCGGCCAACCTTGTCAGCCGCGAACCAGATTACGGCTTATGGAAGTGCCAATTCGAACAGCCGGGCACAGTAAGTCTGCGGAAGTCTGACGGTCAAAGTCCCTTTTTGAGGGTTCCACTGGTATTCACAGCGATAGGATTTCGGATAGATACAGACAGCCAAAAGTTTTTTCCCTTTGAATTGCAGTAGAGGTATTTCAGTATAATCTCGGGACGACTGCATTCGATAGACCGCAAGATAGGATTTTTTCTGTAAAGAAAGTCCAAAGCTCACCCATTCACTCTCGAAGCTTGACAGGCCGAGCGGCCAGAACGGAAGAGCTTGGGGTATATCGCCGCGAATACGCTTGTAGCATGCGATGCCCTCTTTGACAAGGTCAAAGCGTTCCTCTGATAATTTTGTTAAAAATCCGCTTTGATGGATCCTAAGCAGCATAGCGTTTATCATGTTGAAGACGGTCTCTTCACAATCACCATCAGCGAGCGGATAAGACCACACGGCAATCTGCTCGGGTGTCGCATCGGTTAAAAGATTAGATGCGATTTTGGCATATTTACGGTAGTCGGTCTGGTCGCTGCTCGACAAAATGCTGTGGCGGCTTAACATGGCGTAGTCCAGCCTCATGCCTCCACTGCTGCAGTCTTCAATCACAATCTTCGGGTAGCGTTTCCAGATGCTGTCGAGCCAGCGCAGATAAGCCCTGTTGTGCCCACACAAGCCATCTCCAAAACTTTCAGCCCGATATTCGGTCCCGCTGCCCGGATTGATGTTATAATCCATTTTAATATAACCGACACCGTATTCCTGGACAAGCCTGTCTATAATTTGAGTTGCATATCCAGTTACTTCGGGATTGCGGAAGTCGAGCTGATAGCGGCCTTTATCAATGACTCTTTTACCGTGTCTTATAAAGAACCAGCTATCAGGTAACTTGTCCGCCAGAGGGCAATGCACACCCATTGACTCAATTTCGAGCCACAGCCCCGGCACAAGACCTTTGTCGCGGATAGCATTCAAAAGCTTTTTCAGCCCTCCGGGAAAACGCTTTTCAGAGGGAAGCCATTCGCCGACGGTGTCCCACCAGGGACCGTCGGAATACCATCCCGCGTCGATGACGAAATACTCACATCCGGCTTCCTTCGCAGCGTCGATCAACGGCAGATCGGCTTCTGTGGACGGATTTCCCGAGAGACAGTTCATGTAGTCGTTGAAGATAACGGGAAGCTTTCTGTCGTCGTCATTGGGGCGTCGAATGATACGGCGGTAACGCGTCATTTCACGAACGGCGGCTTCAAAGCCGCCGTTCACAACGGCCACAGCCGCAGGTACGCTTTCAAACGTTTCTCCGCTCACAAGGCGTTTGCACCAGTGGCCCTCGTTCTCGTTCGGACCGGATAGCTGAAGATAAAGTTCCCCTGCCTCGTCGCTGATTTCCCACTGCCAGGAACCATTGTGCTCGATCTGCCATAGATAGCCTGATCCGGATTCCGTATTTTCGTAGTAACCCATCGGCAGATATTCGCCGCTCGACCATGTGCCGAGACTGCTGACGCTCAAGCGCTTATTGCTTAAATCAGGATTAGCTTTCTGCAGACCGGCTTGGGCCGCCGTGTAGGACTGCCAGTGTGCTTCCCCGGACCAAGCGGTGTGGGGGACCATGATAAGGCTCTTGTCACCCCAGTTAAGGATGCCTTCCTTTGAAATTCCCTTCAGGCAGAAAGAGCTAAGATATACGATAAATTCATCCGCGTGTCCGCTGTTCCGGACTTCACACCAAGACCGCACTACAGAGATTCCGTCATAAAACTGCAGGTGGCAGGTCACCTCTATCGTTGAAGCAGTCATATGGATCTCAAGTTTTCTGCCGAATCCGTTTCGATAATCTTTGCTGTCTGCGTATCTTAGGAGTTTTCCGGGATAAGTGCCAATATACTTGAGGTTGTGCATTTCCTCATAGTCATATCCGGCCAGCTGCAGTTCCACCATACGGAAACAGGGCTTTTTTTCTTCTGCGACCGTGCGGTACTCCTGCGGGGAGAGATGCAGCAGCCGGACGTCTCTGTCATCCGCAATCTCTATGAGCAGATGAATACCGTTTTCAACGAAATCGATGCTCTTTTTCACAGCTTTTCCTCCCATTTGACTATTGACGCGGCCTACTTAAAAGATTTGGCTTCCTGCACCGAGTGTAGACGTCGGTGCAGCGCGGAAGCTGCACGATGCCCGTACGGTCGTGCAGGTCCGCTGCCACCGCGACCTGCCGCAGACGGTTACTTCCCTGCCAGCGTCGGCGCTCCGCAAGGTCCGCAATAACAGTCCTTTTTAGGCCCTTCATCGATTCTTCCATTTCAGGAATGTCTCCAAATATTCATAGTGATATTAAAAAAATCGAAATGAAATTTACCGTTTTTCGTTAGAGAAGCCGAGGGACAATTTCATCAAAAACCGCGCGGACGATATCATATTGCCGGAATTCTTCGTGGGATGTGACGGTAACGGCCGTTTCCTTTTCGGGGAGGATGATGCAGAACTGACCATACATGCCATCCGCCCGGTAGATTCCGGGAACGGAACAGCGCCAGACCTGATAACCGTAACCTGCCATATCCTCAGGCTCATCGCAGCCTGCCCAGCTGCTTTCCACCGTATCGGACGCCATACGTCTCAGATAATCGGCGCTTACGAGATGTTTTCCGGCATAATTTCCGCCGTTCAGCAGCAGCATTCCCAGCCGGCTGAACTGTTCCAGCGTCAGGAACAGCTCCGTCGCGCAGAGCGTGTGGCCCTGCGGGTCGGTATGCCACTGCGGATTTTCGATGCCGAGCGGTGTAAACAGGCGCGACAGGAGAAAATCGCGCACATTTTTACCGATGGCCTTTTCCACGGCGCGCCCCAGCATATAGGTACAGGCATTGGAATAGAAAAAGAACGTCCCCGGCGTTTTGGAAACGGGCACGCGGAAGAACAGTTCCGCCCAGTCTTTCGAATTCTTTTCACCGTCGAGTACGCCGAACCAGAATTCCGTTTTGCCGGAAGACATATGGAGCAACTCACGGAGCGTAATATCTTCACTGCCGGGCGCGGCGATCCGACGGTATTCGGGAAAATAGTCCAGAACTTTGTCGGTAAGCTTCAGCCTGCCGTCCTCTTCGCACATGCCGACGGCAAGCGAAGTAAAGGTTTTGGAGCTCGAATACAGATTCACTGGGTCATCCGAACGCCAGAAATGAGTTACGCCGTCACCGTTTTTCTTTTCCACACGGATACCGTAAACATGCAGGCCTTTTTCCGCAACTGCCAGGCGAAACCCATCCAGTATCGATTGATTCACAAAAAATCGCTTCCCATATAAAATCTTCATACTAATAAATGAAAATTGAGGACTTGTCCATCCTTCTGGCACAATGGTTTTACCACAAGACGCTGTACATCCCGAAAAGGGACGGATCCTCGTGACAAAATCATATCAGGTTCGCTGCCTGAAATGCACAACAACAATCAAAACTTTTATCGTTATGGAATAGAAAAGATAAAAAGCTGTTTCCCCTGCCTATTTTTACCCTTTTACGGCGGCGCCTACCGTGAGCGCATTTTCCACCTGCTTACTGAAGAACAGATAAAATATAATCGGCGGCAGGCTGGCAATCGTTAAAGCGGCAGAAGAAGCGCCCCAATCGGTTGCAAATTGGCCCTGAAAATACAATAGCCCAAGCGGCAAGGTCTTCAAAGCATTGTCGTTGATTATAATCATTGCAGTAAACAGTTCGTTCCACGAATTTAGGAAAATAAATATAGCGGTAGTCGCTATTGCCGGTTTCACAAGAGGAAGAATGATTCTGAAAAAGGTCGTGTAAATATTTGCACCGTCGATCGAAGCCGCTTCTTCTAACTCAAAGGGAAGCGATCTGAAAGAAGCGTAAAAAACCATGGATGTAAAAGAAAGGTTAAACGCGATATAGGGAATTATAATGGATAACAACGAATGCTGGATATGAAGATCCCGGACGATAATAACCAGTGGAATAATTATAATCTGTACAGGGATAAACATCCCTATAATCCCATAAATTCTTGTCACATTTGCTAATTTCCATTTCATCCTCGCGGTAGCATAAGAAAACATCATGCCAATCAATACCGTAAAAGCTACAGTCACACCAGCCACAATAGCACTGTTCTTGAAAAACAGCGGCATATCGAATTGCGTTACGGCACTTATATAATTCCTAAAATAAAAATGTGTAGGGAGCCCATAGATATTGGTTGAAAATATTTCGTTGTTATCCTTCAAAGAATTAAAGGCCATATAGATAAGCGGATAAAGCGAGATTAACGCTACTATGCTTATAAATATATAAATGATCAGTTTTTTAAGTCTTTTTGCCAAACCGGATTCCTCCTTAGTACGCAATTCTTTCCCTGGCCACAAATTTATTGATCAGCAGCGTGAACAGGAGACATTCCGCTACCAAGATGACAGCGGAGGCACACCCGTATCCGAATTCTCCCCGTTGAAACGCTGATTTGTACATAAGGTAGGTTAAAGTCATTGTCGCGTTTCCGGGGCCTCCGCCCGTCATAATAAACATATTATTAAATGCCTGCAATCCGCCTGTGATAGACATCGTGAAGGTAACCTTATAGGTTTCCGCGATCAGCGGGAGCGTAATCTTCCTATGTATCATGGCGGGCGAAGCTCCGTCTATAGTTGCAGCTTCATAGTACTGCTCGGGTATTGATTTGATTGCCGTATATATAAATACAAACATAATGCCCATAAACTGCCAGCCGTTCGTAAAAGCTACGGAGTAAATTGCTAATTTAGGATCGGACAAAAAGCCTACTTTTCCTATACCCACTAGACCCAAGAAATTATTGATCAGACCATGGTCATAGTTGTACATCTGAGTCCACAGCTGACCCACAACCGATACCGACAATACGGCGGGAATAAAAAAGCTGGTTCTGAAAAACTTGCTTCCCTTAAGACGAAGCTCTTTTGTCGAAAGTAAAAGAGCAAGAACCGTGCCCACTCCCTGTTCGACCACAAAGATGACCGCGGCAAAAATAAATCCGTTTTTTAAGGAAGGCAAAAAATCAGAATCAGAAAGCAAAGCTTTATAATTATTCAGCCCTATAAAGCTTGGAGCCGTTATGCCATCCCAGGAATAAAAGCTCTTGATAACGGTCTGGAATACCGGATACATCATAATGAATGTGTACAGAACGATAAACGGTATCACAAAGATGAATATAGCCGCTTTTTTGCTTAAAACATTACGCATAATTGCCCCTCTTGCTGAAATTCAGACTTCTGAATCTATAATTGAATTCACCCGAGGCTTGTATTCGATTCTATTTTCATCGAATGAAAAGCCTCGGGTGAATCAATGTCGTTATCCGACTGCTCTGTCTGCCGCTATCAATTTTGCCGTATCGTTTGCGAAATCTTCGGGTTTATACTGTCCGGTATAAAGGCTGCTCAGTTTGCTGTAGAGGTCGGTGTTAATTTTAGCACTCTCAAAACTCCATCCCATTGTGGTAGAGGTTTTTACATTGGAAATTATTCCGGTAAGCTGATTTGTTAATGCATTGGCCGGTTTTTCAGAAGCAGGTGCCGATTTCAGCATTGTGTTTTGTTCCCCGGTCTTTACTATTCTTCCCTCAATGGCATACATTGCTGCTTGAACGGCATATTCCGCGGCAATCTCTTTATATTTACCGTTTGCCGCCACGGCATATCCGCCTGCAAATCCACCGCCACTTAAAGCTCCCGAATTTTTAATGTCTTGAGCCACTGAGGCGTCGGCAAAAATATTAGGTAAAAGGATAGTAGCGTTATTGCCCAGCTTCTCGCCGAATTCCTGCGCCATCCAGTTCCCGCAAAGGAACATTGCGGACTTTCCGCTTTCAAATTGAGCAACCGCGGAATTGTAATCCGTCGTAGAAGCATCTTTGGACAGAATTCCTGTATTTACCATATCGTGAATCTTTTGAGCTGCGTCCACATAAGCTTTTGCCTTCGTTGTTTCCGTCCCATTCTGGTCCAAGGCGGTCACACCCTTTGGATTCTCAGGAATAGAAGCCATATCGAACAGCTGAATGGCCGGCCATGCCTCTTTCAGCCAGATTCCCAACGGCAAGATACCTTTCGCTTTCAGTTGCTTTCCCGCTTTCAGCAATTGATCGTAATTTTCAGGAATTTTGGCTCCTGCCTGATCAAATAAAGCTTTGTTGGCATAAATTACAGCAAAATTCGTATTAGCGGAAAGGATGCTCCAGGTATGTCCGTGCTGGTTTAACAGAGACACTCCGGTAGACGTAAGCTTATCGGCAATTTTATATTTCGTCACGTAATCGTCCAGGGAAAGAAGGTTGTTCGATTTTACTCCTAAAGGAATATTCGAAAGATTCAGGTCAAAAATATCGGGCAAGCTACCTGATGCAAACTCCGTTTTCAATTTTGCATCACTGTCTTGCGGCGTAGGATCGATCTCCAATGACACGTTGGGCATGATTTTTTTCATTTTTGTCATTGCATAATCCCACGTTGCTTTTTCATCCGCCGATGTATAGTGAACCATTACCTTAAGCGTTACCTTCTCAGCCGCAGCACTGCTGGAACCGGATATCTGGGCAGAGGAACTTTGCGCATTGGACCCACATGCCGTTATAGATAGAACAAGGGCTGACGCCAACGACAAAGCTACCAGCTTCATTGGACTTTTAAACATATGAATTCCTCCTTACAAAATAGCGATCTTTTCAGACTCTATCTCTCTCAAGTCCTGTGACAGTCTCGCAACCTAAAAGTAATCGAAAAGCAGCAAAATTAAACGATTAGGTAATTTTCACCAAGATACCCAGTTTTCCACTGGAGACTCAGCCCTTTCTTTTTCAATTTGCATTAATTTTTTCCATCTGCCACTCTTTTTATATCACATCGTACGATACAATGGAAGTCCTGAATTTGGCTGTTTTAGCGATTTATCCAGTCCTGGTTCCATTATGCTTTCTTTTTCTCTTAATCTCGCTTTATTGTAAATATGCTCATAATATTTTATTTACAAAACGTTTAATGAGTTCATATCATACAATTTCAGTGCCTGAACCGGTCTGTACAAGCTTGAACGGGTGGAACTGCCGGGGATAATGCTGATGCCGCTTTCTTCGCAACATGCGTCGATCCCACCCAACCGTCTCCGGAATTCAGTTTGTTGTCTGTAGAAACGAAAGATCCCAAGCGATTGTTCAAGAACATAAATATGAAAGGTGATAAATCCTATTTTTTTGAGTTGCTCTTTATGGAATTTATGCTATACTGAAAAAAGGTGCAAATGGCTGAAAGAATTTCATTGCTTTTTATTAAACGATTAATCTGCAGAATGAATTTGCTCGCCCGATTCGGCTTTCACTGCCCTGCTTCACTCTCGGCAAATTAAGTTAAGTTTGAAGGAGTAACCATTTATGAACAAAGAAATTGACCTAAAGAAGATTGCCATCCGGGATGCCTTTTGGTCTCCAAAGCAGAAACTGATCACGGATGTGGCGATCCCCTATCAGGAAAGGATCCTAAACGACGAGGTCTCCGGTACGGCACAAAGCCATGCCTTTGCGAATTTCCGGATCGCCGCGGGGCTGGAAAAAGGTGAATTTTACGGGATGGTCTTCCAGGACAGCGACGTGGCCAAGTGGTTGGAAGGGGTCGCTTACTCCCTGACCTTGAAGCCGGATCCGGAACTGGAAAAACGTGCGGATCGGATCATCGACACTGTTGAGAAAGCACAGCGGCCGGACGGATACCTCAATACTTATTTTACCATCAAGGAGCCGGAACGCCGCTGGCAAAACCTGCAGGAATGCCATGAGCTGTACTGCGCAGGGCACATGATGGAAGCCGCCGTCGCGTATTACCAGGCCACGGGAAAAGACCGGCTGCTGAATGTCATGGAACGGATGGCCGACCATATTTCAAAGCAGTTCGGCCCGGGCAGCCGGCGCGGGATCCCCGGGCATGAGGAAGTCGAAATCGGCCTGATGCGGATGTACCATCTGACCGGAAACAAAAAATACAGAAAACTGGCGCAGTATTTTATCGACGAAAGAGGAAAAGATCCGAATTTCTTCAAAAAGGAGAAAGAAAAACGGGGCTGGACGCTTTGGGGGATAAATCCCGACGATACCCGGTATAACCAAACGTTCGCCCCCGTCCGGGAGCAGAAAACGGCGGAAGGCCACTGCGTCCGTGCGGTTTATCTGTACACCGCCATGGCGGACCTTGCGGGAACGACGGGCGAAAAGACTCTGCTGAAAGCATGTGAAACACTTTGGGACAACATTACCCAAAAGCGAATGTACCTGACCGGAGGCATCGGCTCCACTGCGGAAGGCGAAGCGTTCACCGTCGATTACGACCTGCCCAACGATACAGCCTATGCCGAGACATGCGCTTCCATCGGGCTGGTTTTCTTTGCAAAAAAGATGTTGGATATTCGCCCTTCCAATCGATATGCGGACGTGATGGAACGGGCACTGTTTAACGGCGTTCTAAGCGGAATCCAATTGGATGGGAAACGATTCTTTTATGTGAACCCGCTGGAAGTGAATCCGGGCATCTCCGGAAAACTGCCAGGATTCAGGCATGTCCTTCCAGAACGTCCGGGGTGGTATGCATGCGCCTGCTGCCCACCCAATTTAGTCCGGCTGGTGGCTTCCCTTGGAAAATACGCATGGAGCGTATCGGAGAACACGGTCTATTCTCACCTTTACGTAGGCGGCAAAGTGAAGCTGAACCAGACGGAAATTTCGGTGGAAAGCCGTTTCCCCTGGGACGGGCATATCGTTTACACCGTACACCCGGCGGAAGGCAAAGTCCGTTTTACTCTGGCGGTTCGGATTCCCTCCTACGCTAGGGAAAGGAAAGTGTTGCTCAACGGAGAGCTCCTCGCCGCAGATGGGTTGGAGCAAGAAGGCTATTTATATCTGGACAGGGAGTGGATAACCGGGGATAAGCTGGAAATCACGTTTGATATGCCGGTCCGGAGAATCCGGGCCAACTCGGCCGTCCGGGACGATGCGGGCTGCGTCGCGCTGATGAGAGGGCCGATTGTCTATTGCTTTGAAGGTGCGGACAATGGCGAATGCCTACAGGAGCTGCGGATCCCGAAAAACGCGAACATCACGGCAGAACTGTGCAAAAATCCGCCTTTCGAGGGGATAGTTTCTCTGAAATTTACCGGAAAGAGGGTGCACAGCAGCCCGGAACTTTATTCGGATAAAGAGCCGGAAATCACTCCGGCCCCGATGAAGGCCGTCCCATATTTCGCATGGGCCAACAGAGGAGCCAACCAGATGCGGGTCTGGATGCTGGAGCAGGGCGAAAAAACGGCCTGCGTCAAATAAGCCTTTACAGCGGGCGATATGTGATATCATAAAAGGAAAACGGCATGTGGCTGATAAATAATACCCACGCCGTTTTGAATTTTACAGGACTTCTTTCGGCCCTGCCTGCCGGTTTATTCGTCACGCTTTGACGGCACCGTTGGTCAGGCCGCTGACAATGTATTTCTGCATAAAGATAAAGATCAGGACGACAGGGAAAATCGCAATGATGCTGAACGCCATAGTCAAATTCCAAAGGGTCTGGTACTGCTGCACATAGTTGTAGATGCTGGATGTAATCGGCCGCATGTTCGGATCCGTCATAAAAGTCAGGCCGTAAATCAAGTCGCCCCACGCATAAACGAAAGAGAAAACGGCGGCAACCAAGACACCGGGCCGCGCGATTGGAAGCGTGATCCGGAAAACGGAATTGAAAGGACCACAACCGTCGATTTCGGCCGCTTCGTCCAATTCCTTCGGAATCGAAATAAAATAGGTCCGGAGAATGATAACGGAAAAGGGAAGCCTGATCGTCGCGTCGGCAAGAATCGGCGCCCAGTAATTGTTCAGCATATTCACGCCTGCAAACCAGATATACTCGCTGGTATGTACCATCTTTTTTTATATCGGAGTCCCAACTTGTTGCGAAGTATATTGCTGATTTCGGACTTTTGTATGGACAGATGCAGGGTTTCCTTGATTTCAGCAAGCGTAATGTCCGGGTTTTTCTTTACCAGGATGTCCATCTCTTCAGCTTTTCTTCCGTTACTTCTGACCGCTTCCCGCAATTTTGATAAGAAGTCTTGATCATCCCAGTTTTCCGTATTTTTTGGAACAGGCGGTAAATTGCCGATTTGCTCACGCCGACGGCCCGGCTGATCGCTTTTACTGTCATACCGTCTTCGCGATCCGCCACTATAATTTTCCGAATATTCATCGGTATCATTTTCATCATCTACTACCGTTTTTCTCAATTATACCACGCTCGCGATCATCTGTGGAATTGCTGTAGATAAACGATTTACAATAAAATATACCCAAAACGTGAGGCTTCCCTTGCCGCTATGGCTCTGCTGTCTGGAGATTACAAACCGAGCCGCGCTCCACAATACGGCACGGTATCTTATAATGGCGGTCTGGGGCCTTGGTCCCGTTGATCTCATCCAAAAGGATCCGGGCAGACTTCGCGCCAATATCGTACAAGGGCAGCGCGACCGTCGTCAGCGACGGCCGATAGGCCAGACTGATCTCCCGATTATCAAAGCCCGTCAGCGCGATATCCTTTCCAACGGTTAAATGGTGATCGGCGCAATAGTCGTAGACTCCGCTCGCCATTTCATCGCTCATGGAAAAAATCGCCCTGACGCCGGACTGGATCAATTGCCCGCCGAGCTGCCGTCCCGCTTCCCGGCTCCAGTCCCCGAACAAAGTGAGCCGGCTGTCGTATAAGATGCCGTGGTCAAAAAGGCATGTCTGGAAACCGCGCAGACGCGTCTGCGTGTGAAAGCTGTCGAACGGGCCGCACAAGGCACCGATTTTCGTATGCCCGTTTTGGATCAGCAGATTGGTCATATCATAAGCGGCCTTTTCGTCATCATAAATCACCGAGGGAATCGAGCGGTCGCAGGGGAAACAGTAGGCATAGACCAGCGGAACCGCCGCCGCACGATTGGGCAGGTAAGCAATTTCCCGGCAGTGGTACCCGATATAAATCATTCCTTCCACCTGCCTCGCCATAAGGGATGCGGCCACTTTATCCAGCAGCTGCTGATGTTTTTCGGTATCCGTAAAATCGTTATTGTATTTTTTGAACAGCCGCATATTTCCAATAATGATGTCAAACCCGCTGGATTCACAGCAGGCATCAATCCCGTCCACGATTTCCGGGGTGTTGAAAACCGTCAGGTCTTCCGTAATGATCCCGATTGTTTTGGAACGTCTCCGCTTCAGGCTCTTCGCCAGGGTATTGGGCGTATAATGCAGCTGTGCGGCCAATCCCCGGATCTGCTTTTTTTTTGCTTCGCTTGCCCCGCCTTTTCCGTTCAGCACGTTCGATACTGTCGCGGCGGAAACATTTGCCAGTTTGGCGATTTCTTTGATCGTCGTCATGACATCACCTCTTCTGAAACATCACAAACGTTTTACTAAATTAACAAAGAGAACGAATGATTCGTTTCCCCTTTCCCGTTATAATCTTTCAATCCGACTGCTTCTCAACAATTACAATTTCAGAATATGGCATTTTGTCCGTCCTGTCAAGTGTTTTTCGGGTTCTCCTCTTCCTTTTTTGTCTATTTCTACGATCATTATGCTCTATCCGCATTTTGTTCACTTCGTTCAACGTTTAATCAATCTTCTGAAACTGTAAAAAGAAAAGATACCGCAAGATTTCGCGAGAAAACCAGACATTTGGAGATCATAACCGCCTCTAATCCCTCTTTTTTATTCACAGGTTCTGTGATATACTGATCCTAAACTTCGGATAAGAACAGATTCGCCTGACGAAACCGCAGAAAATTGTTTGCCAAATTTATTAAACGATTAACATAATGGAGTGAATCTTATGTCCACACGATCAAGCCTCACCTCTTTCCCATTAAAAAGCATTCAAATCAACGATCTACACTGGAATAAATATATCCGGCTGGTGTCCGACGCGATCCTTCCATACCAGTGGCGGGTTCTCAACGATCAGGAGCCGGACGCCGCGCCAAGCCATTGCCTGCAGAATTTCCGGATTGCGGCGGGCGAATGCGGAGGAAAGCGGCAGGGAGCCGTTTTTGTAGACTCCGACGTGGCAAAATGGCTGGAAGCCGTATCTTACAGTTTGGAAACGCATCCGGACAAAAAGCTGGAAACAACGGCAGACCGGGTCATCGATCTGCTGGGGCGCGCCCAGTGCCCCGACGGCTATCTGAACACCTATTTTACGCTGGTAGAACCGGAAAACCGGTGGAAGAACCTGACGGAAGGGCACGAGCTCTATACGGCCGGGCACTTTATCGAAGCCGCCGTCGCCTACTACCGTGCCACCGGGAAAGAAAAATTTCTGAAAATGGTGTGCCGTTTTGCCGACCTGATCTGCAAGACGTTCGGCGGCGGCGAAGGCCAGATCCACGGGTATCCGGGGCATGAAGAAATCGAGCTGGCCCTGGTCAAGCTCTACCGCGTGACGAAAGACCGGAAATATCTGGATACCGTGAAATACTTTGTGGACGCAAGAGGGCAAAAGCCGAATTATTTTCTGCAGGAAACGGAGCGAAAGGACTTTCACCATCTTTTTGAGGATTTTCGGAATTACGCGCCGGTCTATTCGCAGTCGGACCGGCCGGTCCGGGAGCAGACAAAGCCCGAGGGCCACGCGGTCCGGGCAACGTACCTTTACTGCGCCATGGCGGATCTGGCCGCGGAATATCAAGATAACGAGTTGCTGCAATGCTGCAAAACGATCTGGAACAACATGGTCCGGAAACAGATGTATCTCACCGGGAGCATTGGAGTCTCCGCTTATTGGGAACGCTTTACAACCGATTACGACCTTCCGAACGACCGCAATTATTCGGAAACCTGCGCATCCGTCGGCCTCGCGCTGTTCGGGATGCGCATGGGGCATATTACCCGGGACGCTTCGTATTTTGACATTGTGGAACGCGCGTTATACAATACCATCTGTGCGGGAATCTCTCTCGCCGGCAACCGCTATTTTTATGTGAATCCTCTGGAAGTCTGGCCGGACAACTGTCTGGACCACACTTCGATGCAGCATGTCAAGCCGGTTCGGCAGAAATGGTTCGACGTCGCCTGCTGCCCGACGAATGTGGCGCGCACGCTGGCATCGCTGGGGCAGTACCTCTACTCGACGGACGGCGAAAGCCTGTATGTGAACTTATGGATTCAGAACGAGGCTCATGTAACGATCAGGAACGATGACGTAACGATCAAAATGCAGACGGATTTTCCGAAAACTCCACAGATTCATCTTTCCCTGTCGGCCAAAGGTGAAACCGAATTCCCCATTTACTTCCGAATCCCGGACTATGCGGAAAATTATGAAATCCGGGTCGACGGCCGTAAAAAACGATATTCCGTACAAAACCACTACGCGTGCCTGTCGATGAAATGGAAAAACGAAAAAATTTCCATCCTTTTCGACATGCCTGCAAAACTGGTCAGCGCCAACCCGGCCGTCCGCGCCGACAGCAACAAGGTTGCCATTGTCTGCGGACCGGAAGTCTTTTGCCTGGAAGAGGTCGATAATTTTCCCAACCTAAGCTCCGTCGTAATCAGCCGCTTTGCAAGGCTGACCAAACAATACAATGAAAATCTCTTCGGCGGAACAACGGTAATCCGGTGTGCGGCGGAAAAAATCAGCGCTTCCAACTGGAACGAAAACGAGCTGTACAAGTCCATCCTTCCGGTTTATGAAAAAGTGACTCTGACCGCCGTTCCCTATGCCTACTGGTGCAATCGTACCCCCGGTGAAATGATCGTCTGGATCCACGCAAAATCATAACCGCGTGATTCCTCGGCAGATTGCGCCGGTAAAAGGGCTGTCCCAAAAATTCCAAAGCCTTCTTCCCGGACACTCCTGGAATGTCCTGCGTTTCCGGGTCCGGAAGCCGTCCTAAAAGGCGTGCCCGCGAGACGAAGAAACGAATTCTTACCAAGCTGCCCACAGGAAACTCGCAAAGGTTTCCTGTGGGCAGCTTTTTCCGCAGACTCCCCGCCTGCCCGATACGCCGTTTTTTATCCCGTTCAAACAGCCGGTCCGATGGAACAGAAAATGAACCGGCTGTTGCCAACGGAAGGATTCAGCGTGGCAGAAACCATGCCTGCCGCGACGGCACAGGCCGCAAACAGAAAAACTCTTCCGCGGACTTTGGAAAAAAACGGTTTTCTCATGGTTTCCCAGCTTTCCGACTCAACGATCTCTCCTTCTCATTATAGAACAGCCCTAGCAGGAGTCAACGGAAATGAAGGATCTGTAATTTGTATTACATTTCTGAAATATAATAGCTGTTTATACAGATAGGAATTGCTTAATTGCGGCCGGGTCCAGCGTTTCCGTCTTTCCGGAACAGACGACGGCCCCTTTTTGCAGGATGATGAAGTCGTCCGTCATGCTGCGGGCAAAGTCCAGGTTCTGCTCCACCAGAACGACGGAAAGGGCCGTCTCGCCGCAGATCCGTTTTAAAATACGCCCGATTGCATCCACCACATTGGGCTGGATCCCTTCCGTCGGCTCATCGAGGAGCAGAAGCTCCGGCGAGGTCATCAAAGCGCGGGCCACGGCAAGCTGCTGCTGCTGGCCGCCGGAAAGCAGCCCGCCGAGGCGGCCGAGATTTTCCCGCAGCGCCGGAAAATACGAAAGCATCCGTTCCATCTGCTCCCCGGCACGCTTTTTGTCCTTCCACGCGAGACATCCGAGCTCCAGATTCCCGCGCACGGTAAAGCCGGGCAAAATCTCCCGGCCCTGCGGCACATAGGCCATTCCAAGCCGGCAGCGCTCATGCGGACGCAGGGCGGAAACGTCCCGGCCGTTCCACATGATGCTTCCCCCGGCGAGGGGCAGAACGCCCATGATGCTTTTGAGCAGCGTGGTTTTTCCGACGCCGTTGCGTCCCAGCACGGCGAGCCGCCGGCCCCGGTCGAGCGAGAAAGAGACGCCGGTCACGGCGCGGCTCTTCCCGTAATTCACCTGAACACGGTCAAGGACCAGCATGTTTCGGCGCCTCCTTGTCCTCCGACTTGAGGTAAACCCGGATGACCTCCGGATTGTTTTCAATGGCGGCGAGCGGGCCCTGCGCCAGGATCCTTCCCATATGCAGAACCGTCACAGTCTTCGCCACCTGACGCACGAACTTCATGTCGTGCTCCACAACAAGGATGGTGCGGCCTTTCAGAAGATTTTGGATCATCTCGCCGGTCTGACGGGTTTCCTCCTCCGTCATGCCCGCGGTCGGCTCATCCAGAATCATCAGCTTCGGGTCCTGCATCATCAGCATCCCGATCTCCAGCCACTGCCGCTCGCCGTGCGAAAGCTCGCACGCCAGCAGCCCGCGCTTTCCCGTAAGGCCGATCCGCCGCAGAACTCCGTCCGCCTCTTCCGCCGCGGATTTCGGCGCGGAGCGAAGAAACGTCCCCGCGACCGTCCCGCGGCCCGCCGCCGCGAGCTCCAGATTTTCGGCCGCAGTCATGTTTTCAAACAGGTTCGGGCCCTGGAATTTCCGACCGATCCCGTACTTTGCGGCAATCTCATGGGGACTTTTTCCGGTAATGTCGTGCCCGCCGAACCAAATCTTCCCGGAAGACGGTTTCGTCCGTCCCGTAATCAGGTCCATCAGCGTGGTTTTCCCGGCGCCGTTCGGACCGATAACGACGCGCAACTCGCCTTCGCCCACGGAAAAATCGACGTCGTGCAACGCCCAGAACCCGCTGAAGCAGACCGAGAGGTGCTCCGTCACGAGAATATCACCCACGGCTTTCCACCGCCTTCCCGGCTTTGCGGCCGCGCGCGGCGCGGATCAGCGCGCCCACGATACCGTCCGGCACAAAAAAGACGACCGCGACGATCACGGCGCCGAGCAGAAGCTGCCAGAACACCCCGAAGTTCTCGGAAAGCGCGTTGCCGAGGACATTGACGAGCATGGCTCCCACCGCCGCGCCGGTAAGGTTCCCCCTGCCGCCGATGGCGAGCCAGACGATCACCGCCGTCGAAAATTCCATTCCCACGTCGTTGGGGGCGATCATCCCGTTGACCGGCGCATACAGGACGCCGGCCAGCCCCGCCAGAGCACCGGAAACCGCGAACACGGCAGTTTTGAACCTCGCCTGGTCGCAGCCCAGGAATTCGAGCCGCGTCTCATTCTCGCGGATGCCGCGCAAAACCAGGCCGAACCGGGAACCCATCAGGCAGCGGCAGAAAACGTAAGCCAGAACGACGACGCAAAAAACGAAATAATACCCCTGCGTGAGGGTAAGCTCGTTCCCGAACAGCGACAACCCGGGCAGGCCGCCGATCCCGTTGAAACCGCCGGTATAGGTCTGCTGGCTCTGGATAAACAGATTGAACACCTGCGCGAGCGCGAGCGTGATGACGGCGAAAAACACGCCCCCCACCCGGCTGTAAAACAGAAACCGCCCGAGCAGCCCGGCCAGCAGCGCGGGCAGAAGGATGCCCGCGAGAACCGCGGCCGCAGGGTTGGAAAGCACCTGCAGCCACCCGGGCATCTGCGTCACGCCGCCGTTCGCCATGAAATCCGGGATGCCGCCCCGCGCGGACAGGGAAAGCGCCATGACATAACCGCCCAGCCCGAACAGAACCGCGTGGCCGAGGTTCATCAGCCCCGCATAGCCCCACAGAATATCCAGTGAATAGGCGAAAATGAGAAACACCAGGTACTTTTCAATCAGTTGCGTATAAAACAGGGAACCGGAAAGCGGGAACAGGGCCAGCACAAGGAAAAGCCCGTAATCCACATACCGGTTGACCGGGAGCCGCAAAAGCTTTTTCATATTACCGCCTCTCTTTCGCGAACAGGCCTTCCGGCTTGAAGCGGATGACGGCGATAATCAGCAGGAAAACAAGGATGCTGGCGAACACGTCGTTGCTGACCCCGCCCAGCAGAGCGGTGGATTCGCCCACCAGGAGCGACCCGACGGCGGTCCCGAAAAATGACGCGATGCCGCCGACCACGGAGGTCATGAAGGATGAGACGAGATACGGGCCGCCCATAAACGGGGACACGCTCTTGACCGGGGCGGCCAGAGCGCCGGCCATCCCGGCAAGGCCGCAGCCGAAGGCAAACGTCAGGGTGTCGATCCGCGCGGAATTGATGCCGAGGCATTCCGCCATGGTGCGGTTCTGCGTAATGGCCCGGACGCGCTTCCCGAACCGGGTCTTTTTCAGCAGGAGCACCGTGCCCGCCGACACCGCCGCGGCAAACAGAATGGTAAAGATATTGTAATACGGGATCACCACTCTGCCGGCCGACAGGTTCCCCTCGATCGGGATGGCGACGTACTGGGACTGGGCGCCGAAAATCAGGTTGGTCACCTGCTGGAGCACGACGGAGATCCCGAAAGTGGCGAGCATGGTTTCCGCCGGCCTTCCGGTCAGCTTTCGGATCACCAGGAGCTCCATCGCGGCGCCGACCGCAGCGGAAACAACGAAGGCCGCGGGCACGGCGACTGCAAAGCTGAGGCCGGCTACCTGCGTGACGGAAAACGCCGTGTAGGCTCCCACCATGATCAGCTCGCCGTGCGCAAGGTTGATGACGTTCATCAGCCCGCAGATGATGACCATGCCAAGCGCGGCCAGAAGGATCAGCGCGGACGAGTTCAGCCCGTTCAGAAGCAGCGCAAGAAAACTGTCCATCGAATTCACCTCGTTGAACGGCATTTTGATCAAACCGCCGGACACCCCGGCGGGGCATCCGGCATCGGCTTTTCCCCGCCGTCAGGGTTTGGGGGCGATTGGATTCTTCGACTCGTAGATCACGTTGATTTCGCCCTTTTCATCGACCTTGCCGATCCGGCAGTAAAGGTTGGTGTGGTTGTTTCCGCCGTCAATGGAGATCGTCCCGGACGGGGAATCGATCTTCAGGCCCCGGAACGCGGCGATCACCTGCTGCGTGTCTTCGGGGTTCTTCGCCTTTTTCAGCGCCCCGGCAAGGAACAGGGCACCGTTGTAGCCGCCCATGACGGCATAGGTAGGCTCGGTCCCGTCCCTGATCTTCTGCGCGTAAGTTTCCACAAACTTCCGGTTCACCGGGTTTTTCACATTTTTAAAATAATCGACGCAGATATAGCTGTTTTTCGCCGCGGAAATGCCGATGGATTTCAAAACGGTCTCGTTCGTCGTCAGGCTGGCGATGGGCGCCTTTAAGCCGTAGGCGCTGTACTGCTTGTAAAACGCAACGTTGCTGTCGCCGGTCAGCTCGCTGTAAATCAGGTCGGGGTCAGACGTTTTGATCTTGTTGAGGACGGAAGAGAAATCCGTGCTGCCGTAGGGGACGTATTCCTCGCCCACGACGCTTCCCCCGCCCTTTTGCAGGTATGTTTTCGCCAGCTTGTTTTCTACCTTCGGATAAACAAAATCACAGCCGATGAGGAAGAACTTTTTGCCCGCGTTTTTCAGCAGCCAGTTCACAAAAATCTCGGCCTGCTGATTCGGGATGCACCCGACGTACACAATATTTTTGGACTGCTCCTGCCCTTCGTAGGACTGCGGGTAAATCAGAAGGGAACGGTACCGTTCCACGACGGGCTTCACCGCCTTGCGGGCCGAGGACGAGCAGGTGCCGATGATGGCGGTCACCTTGTCGTCGAGGACCAGCTTGCGCGCCTTGTCGGCCGCCCGCGCCGGGTCGGACGCGTAATCGGCGAACACGGTCTCGATTTTCCGGCCGTTGATGCCGCCGTTCCGGTTGATCTCCTCAATCGCCAGTTTGGTCCCGTCGTACAGTTGTTTCTCGCTGACGGACGTGACGCCGCTCAGGGAATACAGCACGCCGATTTTAATCGGCTTTGACGCCGCGGTATCCTGCCGGCCGCCGCAGCCGGCCATCAGGCCGAAAAGCAGCATGGTACAGGTAAGCAAAATGCACAACCTCTTCTTCATGCGATCATCTCCACTGGAATTTTATGCTTCGTTTCCCGTTCAGCACTAAAAGCATAATATTCTGCCGGAAGATAGAACGTGCGTCGATTCTTCCCCCGCGGCACGGCATTGAACCGCCTGCTTCTGTTTTACCGCCCCGCTGCCTGCAAAGAAGGCAAGGTGCCCCTTTTCACATACTTTCACACGCCGAACATATGGTTTTAGCCGACAACAAATACCCCCTGCATATCTGAGGGGACAGATTTGCAGGGGGTATCGTTTCGATCCTATTTACCCGCCCTGAAGCAGGCTGAATTTTTCCTGAAACATTCTTACGACGTTCCGGCTTTCGCCGGACTTTGCCGACGAGTCGGAAGCCGCCCGACCGGGCGGCTTCCGAAAGAGGAGAGATCTGTTATGAAAAGGAAATTATAAAAAGCCTCACATGAGGAGCTTGTTGTTTGCCTGCCGGCCTGTGGTCCGGTATTCCGACCTCACCGCAACACCTGCGCAGTTTTTTGTTTGTCGGTTCCCTTTTGGAACGACTTTAGTATAACCGGGTTTTATGTCGTTCCAATGAAAAAAATGTTAAATCTTTTTTAGGATTTCCGGGATCCGGCGGGAACCGGAAAGGAGACGCGGTTTCCCGTCTTTTCCGGGAAAAGCGAAGCGGAGCGCCGGAAAGGGCGTCCCGCGGTTCGGTACATCAGTACCGGTAAAGGACCGCGATATTCTGCGAGCCGACCCCGATCGTCCAGAACATCACGTAGTCTCCCCGCTTGACAAGCCCGTTCCGGATGGATTCGTACAGAACGATAAACGGGCTGGTCGTGCCCGTATAACCGTACCGGTTCCCGATGAAAAGGCTTTTGGACTCGTCAATTCCCATCATTTTCCGAAGGGTTTTCACATTGGAAAGCGCGTACTGGGAGAGACAGAACATCCGGACGTCGTCCGTGGTGAGATGGTTTTCGGCAAGCAGCTCGTTCATGCTGTCGGTCGCCGTCCCGAGCGAAACGTTCTCAAACGGCGTCCAGTACAGCTTCATCTCGTCCCTGTCTTTGACTTTCAGAACATTGGAGACCCCGCAGCCCGGCAGCAGGACGTTGTTGTGCTCTTCGGAATTCACGCAGCAGCGGGAGCCGAGAAACCCGCACGAACGGTCGGTCTTTTCCAGGATCACGGCGCAGGCGGCGTCCCCGTAATGCCCGTAGCAGCATTCGTTGTCGGGCTTGACCCAGGGCGTGAAATAGTCGCACCCCACAATCAGCGCGCGTTTGAACGAAGGCGTCAGCCGCATATACTTGCACACCTCGTCAAGTGAGACGAGCATGCCCGCGCAGTTGACGTTGATGTCGTAGCACATGCACTGTTTTTTTCCGCCGAGGGCGCTGTGCAGATGGATGGAGCTCGGCGGCGAGACATACTCCGGCAGGAAGCTGGAGTAAACGATCATGTCGAGGTCGGAGCCGGAGAGGCCGGTGCTTTTCAGCACGTCCCGGGCCGCCGCCAGGGTCATGGTAAGGTTGTTCTCCCTGTCCGGGTCGACAAGGTACCGTTTGTCCCTTCCGATGACGTCCCTCAGAAAATGCGCGATGTCTTTTCCCTGTTTCTTGAAATGCTCAATATAAGGTTCATTGCTTACAATATTTTTGCCATGATAGACGGAAATCCCCTTAATCTCAACTGGAATCATTGCTGCATCGCTCCCTGTTTCCGTTAAATCCCGCAGGAAAAGGACGGAAGGATTATTTCAGTTCAAAGCCGGTCAGGCCCGCCTCTTTGGCAAGGCGGCTCACCTGCATGCGCAGAACCACGTTGCTGCCCGGGTTCATGGTAATGCGCTTGAACCCCATGCCTTGATACATGGCGAAGCAATTGCGGAGCAGGTCGACCATCTGTGCGGGGGAAATTGCCAGCCTTGTTCCGTCCAGGACCAGGTGGCAGGTAGCGGGATTTACTTTTGTAACTTCCGTTTTGAAGTCTTTGACAAAGTTCTGTGCGTTTTCCGGCGTAAAAGCGCCCTCGAAAGATATGTCGATTTGGCCGATCGATGTTGAGATGTTGTAACTGCCCATAACTCAGTCCTCCAGATAAATAATAATAAAATTAAGCTATGCCATAAAAATGACATAGCTTGTTGGTTACGGCAACCCGGCCGCCATAGCTTGCGCTTTAGGCCCTCGGCTTTGCGTCCCGGGTTTTCGCCCGGTTTGCTAGTATCATTTTCTGATTCTGTTTTCTTTCTCTATTATAATCTCTGAATCGAAAGGAAAATTACGGGAAAGAAAAATAAAATTTCTTCCAAATGCAGCGAAACAAATTCATCCTTCATAAAGGTTCAAAAATGGATGCGGGGTACCGGCCGGTTTTAGCCGATACCCCGCATCCGGAAAATTTTCGTCAGCGCACCGTAATCCGGTCCAGCGTGTCGCCGATGCTGCCGGAGATCACCAGGTCGGCGTTGCCGTCCAGAGGGGTGGCGGTTTTATTGATCAGGACAAGCCTGTCGCCGCGGTAATAATTCACAAGACCCGCCGCGGGGTACACGGAGAGCGAGGTTCCGCCGACGATCAGCATGTCGGCGCTGGAAATCGCCTCGACCGCCCCCGAAAGCGTCCCCTGGTTGAGGCCTTCCTCATACAGCACCACGTCCGGCTTGATCACTCCCCCGCAGGTGCAGGTCGGAATTCCGCTGCTGTTCAGGATGAATTCCGCGCCGTATTGCTTCCGGCAGCGCAGGCAGTAATTCCGCAGGACGGAACCGTGCAGCTCAAAAACGTTTTTGCTCCCGGCCTTCTGGTGCAGGCCGTCGATGTTCTGCGTGACAACCGCCGTCAGCTTTCCCGCCTGCTCCAGCTCGGCCAGCTTTCTGTGGGCGGCGTTCGGCTGCGCGTCCAGGCAAAGCATCTTGTCGCGGTAGAACTCGAAGAACTCGGCCCGGTGGGTCTGAAAGAACGTGTGGCTCAGAATTTCTTCCGGCGGATATTTGTAGCGCTGCCGGTAAAGGCCGTCCACGCCCCGGAAATCGGGAATCCCGCTTTCGGTGGAAACCCCGGCGCCGCCGAAAAAGACGATCCGGCTGCTTTCATCCACCATTTTCTGGAGCTGTTCCAGTTTCGTCATAAGCGATTCCTCCTAAAATTGCACTCGTCCGCATTTCTTATCTTTAATCCTATCCACAATCCGCGCCGAATGCAAGGGGAACGCCGTAATTTTCTTTTGTGTCCTTTTCCGCAGGGCGGTGCCTGCGGAAACGCTACGAATCCCGGGCCGGTTTTGCCGCGGCTTCCTTGTGATACACCGAGTTGAAAAAACCGGCAAAATGCTTGTTGATGAAATAAATGAGGTTTCCAATGGTAAAGAACGCGACGACCGTGCCGATTCCGATCCCAATGATCGTATGGGCGGCCGCCAGACTGATAGCCACGGTGATGAGCAGCAAAATGCCGTCGTAGAGCCATTTCGCGCGCCCGAAAGGCAGCTTCGTCAAAGCGGCCAGGGCCTGCACGCCCCCGTCCGGCGGATTCGGGACAAAGTCCATGTTGACCACCATGCAGACGCCGATCGCCGTGAAAAGGATGCCGAGGACCAGCAGGAGGAGCTTCATGGCGAGGCCCGGCTCCACAATGGGAATCAGGCGGTTGTAAAAGTCGACGATCCAGCCGAAGAGAAAGGAAAACGGGAACTGAAGAAGCACTTTGATTCTTACTTTTCGATAAACGATGCACTGAAAGGTAACGTCTGCCAGATAGACGATCGTGCAGGCCATTCCCAGCGTAAGGCTGCTGACTTTACTGACGACGAACGGCACCGAATTTGTGGTGGAGACCCCCAGCTCGCATTTGGTGTTCAGCACGACGCCCAGCGCCAAAACCAAAACTCCGACCGCATACACGAGGATACGCTGCGCCATTTTTTTTCGATTCATCTTTTAACACCTTTTTCTGTTTTTGTTGTTCCGTTCCCATTCTGCGAACGGTCTCGCACTATTTTCGGGCGGCGGTATTTCCGGTGTTCTTCCCAGACCGTTTCAAACCATTCGTTTTCCTGCGGGACCGTTGGAACATCCTCGGCGGTGGTTGAAAAGCCGCCGTCTTTCTCCGCTGTGACAAGCCGGACATTCCGCCCGGCGGACTTTGGCGGAAGGACGGCTCCGTCCCTGCCCCGGACCAGGGCCCCGCCGCGGCTCCCGAAGATTTCCGCCGCCCGCTCCATCGCGTCCAGCACCGCGCTCTGGGTCACAATCATGTCGTACGTTTTGACCAGCAGGGGCAGCCTGCGGAAATCGCTTACGCCCATCTTTTCGCGGAACGGAACCCGGTACGCGTCCAGTTCCCGTTTCAGGCCGGCGATGCCGGCAAGGTCCCGCACCTGCGCCGCGGCGCGCGACATGCCGGTCTGCAGCTTTTCCCGCACCGCAGACACGTTATCCTTCCGCCCGACCATTCCGGAAAGTTCTTCCGCCGCTTCGGCGGCCAGCCTTTCCGGGGGATCCGGCCAGCCGGATGTGTCCGGCCGCGCCTCTTCCGAGGTCCAGGCGATATGCTGGGCGGCCCTCATGGAGCCGACCTGCGTGGAATTCAAGGCGGAGCCGCCGGGGCGGTGCACCCCGAACGTGCCGGCCGCCTCTCCGGCGACATAAAGTTCTTCCACTGCGGTTTCCCAGTTGGGGTCCACCTGAATGCCGCCGTTGTGGTGCTGCGCGCAGACGCTGATTTCCAGCAGATCCGTTTCCAAATTGATGGAATGATCCCGGTAAAGCCGGACCGCGAGCGGATTCATCTTTTTCAGCCTTTCGATCGGCGTGGCCAGAAGCGCGCCCGAGTTTTTCAAATAGCGGTACGCTTCTTCGGAAAGATTTTGAAAGCCTTCCGCCAGCCCCGCCGGGTTCTTCCGAAAGTCCAGAAAGACTTTCCGTCCCTTGACGGCGGTTTCCTCGTAGACGCACAGGTCGACGCGGGATGACGCGTCCTTTTTCGCGGCGTCAAACGGCCACTGATAGCCTTTGAGAAAGACCATATTCACCGCTTCCGCCGGGCTCATCCCGTAATCCGTCAGGAATTCCCGCTGGTTCCCCTGCGCGTCGACGGAGACATAGCGGGGCAGGACCTGCTGGTAGGTCCCGGAAACGTTCCACCGGAACTTCGTGGAAGCCAGCCCGTACTGCCATTCCTGAAGATTGGCTCCCTTTGCGCCCGCACCCAGCAGAGCGCCGGTCATCCCCGTCTGACTGGAAGGATACACCACGTTCCGGTAGCAGGCACTCGGGCCGCCGGTACACCAGATCACATGGTTGGCGGCGATCACGACAAGGCCGAGGCGGTTCTCCGCCGCAGCCGCGCGGTCCAGGCAGAGGATGCCTCGGACCCGGTTTTCCGCCTGATAGATCCGGAACGCGGTCAGATGGTCGAGGATCGGAACGCCTTTTCTCCGCACCGAAGCCTCCAGGGCTTCCGTCATGTCGCGGGACGTCAGGGGGCCCGCCGAGGTGGCCCGCTGGCGCGGGTCGTGGTCGGTCTTGTACCCGACGTAGCGGCCGTACCGATCGGTCGGGAAATCGACGCCGAGGTTGGCAAGCTTCATGAAGCAGCGAAGGGAATTCGCCGCTTCCGCCAGCGCAATCCGGCCGTCGACACCGCCGCCGTCGAAAAGGGTCTGCGCCATCTCCGCGACCGAATCGCTGCCGTCCGGGCCGATCGAGAGCTTGTAATAGGTCTGTTTGTCACTCCCGGTATTGCGCGAGGTCCCCATGCCGACCCCTTCCGTCAGCAGCGCGAAGTTTCTCCGCCCCAGGTCGTACAGCCAGTCCGCCGCATTGAACGCGGCCGCCCCGCTTCCGACGACGACGGTGTCGTACGGTAAAAAACGATACTCTGTTTTCATGGCAAGCCTCAAAGCCTCTGAATATGGAATCCGCCGTCCACATCGACATAATTGCCCGTGGTGTACGGGAATTTTCCACTGGCAAAGGCGCTGACCGCCAGCGCCACGTCTTCCGGCGTCCCCCAGCGGGCGATGGGGAAAACGCCTTCACGGAACAGCTTGTCGTATTTGGGCTGTACCTTGCTGGTCATGTCGGTCCGGATGACGCCTGGCCGGACCTCGTACACGTTGATCCCTTCCCCGGCCAGGCGGTCCGCATACAGTTTGGTCAGCATGCTGACCCCCGCCTTGGAAACGCAGTATTCGCCGCGGTTTGTGGAGCTTACTTCGGCGGAGCAGGAAGATACGTTGATGATCATTCCCTTTTTCTTTTGCCGGATCATCTGGTTCGCGACGAGCTGGGTCAAAAACATGTTGCCCCGCAGATTGATGCCGAGCACATAGTCGAAGCTCTCTTCGCTCATGGTCAGCAGATCGGCCCGAACCTTCGGCGCGACCCCGGCATTGTTGACCAGAAGGTCGATTTTTCCGTAGCGGTCTACGGTTTCCTTCACAATGCGGATCCGGTCGTCATGGTTGGAAATATCCCCCTGCACAAAGAAATATTCTTTGCCGTTTTCCTCAAACCACTGGAAATGGTCGGAATAGGATTCTTTTCCCCGCGTGCCCACAATCACGACCTGAAAGCCGTCGGCGGCAAGCTGTCTGGCGATTGCAAGCCCGATTCCGCGGGTTCCGCCCGTCACGATTGCTGTTTTTGCCATTTTGCTTTTCCTCCTGATTACTGTTATTTTTTATCCTTCGCCGCGTTCGCCTGGGCGGCCGCCCGCGCCTTCCGGTAGATCGGAAGATAGACTCCCGCGTCCCTTACGACGCAGCCCGTGCTCCCGTGGTCCCGCATGATCTGGGTGCATTTGCTGCAGGTGACGCAGACTTTTCTGGGATCCATGGCGCCCTTGGTGAAAATATCGTGCGGAGCGTCCGGATAGGCGAAACTGGAACGTCCCAGCCCGACCATGCTGCAGGAATGCGACTTGAGATTTGCCGCGCCCGCGTTCGGAATATACTGGCGCAGCCAGCTGTATCCGTTGCCGATCACCGGGACGCTGCCCGCCGCCTTCTGCGCCGCGCGCGTGAACTCAAACATTTGCGCGATGATCGCAAGCTGCGATTCCTTCGGCGCGGGGACACCCAGGCTCGGGATGTCGAACGGGCGGCCGAACTGCGGATAAATGTAGTAAGGATTGCTGGACGACAGCGCCAGAAGGTCAACCCCGGAAGCAACCAGCATCTTGATCAGCGCGACCGGCTCCGTGCTGTCCCATTTCCACATATCGTTGCGGTCGCACCCGAAGCCGTACGGATAGGGATGCGCGTCGAAAACATTCAGCCTGCACGCGACGATGAAATCGTCGCCGACGGCCCGGCGCACGGCTTTTACCGTCTGGATCAGGAAACGGCTCCGGTTTTCCAGGCTTTCGCCGCCGTACTTGCCCTTGCGCGTGAAGCCACCCAAAAGCTCGCTGACAAGATATTTGTGAACCGCCTTGATATCGACGCCGTCGAATCCGGCTTCTTTGGCAAGCAGCGCGGCCTCGACGAATTTCCCGGTCAAAGCGTCCAGATAATCGTCGCTTACCACCTGGTCGTCGCGGACCACGCCGTTTCTGGGGTCGAGCAGAGGGTCCCGGAACGCCACCATCGGCGCCGGAGCGTCGACCGGGCGGCTGTAACGCCCGGAATGGGTCAGCTGAAGGATGTGGATCAGGGAAACCCCGTTTTTGTCCTTCGCCGCTTTTCTGGTCTCCTGGACCAGTTCCCGGAAGGAACCCAGGTTGTCCCGCGTCAGCATCAGGGCGTGCGGATTGGCTTTCCCTTCTTCCACAACGGTGTTGGCTTCCCACCAGACCAAGCCGGAACCGCCGCCGGCATACCGCAGATACCGGCGTTTTGTCAGTTCCGAGGGCGAGCCGTCCAGATTGCAGTCACAGCCTTCCATCGGCAGAACCGCCATGGAGTTGGACGAAGTGCGGCGGCCAATTTTCACCGGCTGCTTCAGCGGGGACAAATCTTCCGTCAGGTCAATCCTGACGCCCTCTTTTTCAACTTCCTCTTTCAGTTCATTCAATGTCCGGAAACGAAACACCTTGTGATTCTCCATATCTTTTTTCCTCCACAAATTTCTTTTTTTATACGGAATGACACGGTCGCCTACGATTATAAAAGAAACAGAGCGGGTACGATATACAGGGAATTGCCCTATAATACACTTTTCTTGTTTTTCCTTGTTGCTTGTTATTAGATTGATCCAGATTTTGTCGATAGTATTTGGACAGATTCAATAAAAAATTTCATCCTGTTTTTTGACTGCCGAAAGAGAATATGATATAAATGGTATAAAATGAATAGTATACGAAAAGGGACCGGGCATCCGGTTCCCTGCGAAACAGGAGAAGGCGGTGGAAATATGAATACGGCTGCGGCGGCAAACCGCATCAGTTCCCGGGAATCCGCGTACGCCTATTACGACGAGAGCCTCCAAAAGGTTTCCCTCGGAGTCCATCATCATACGCAGAACGAGATGATCTTCGTCAAGGAAGGCAGCTGCGTGTTCACAATCACCGGCAGACCGTACGTTATCAAGGCGGGCCAGATTCTCCTCATCAGCGCGCTGGAAAACCATTCCACGCAGGTGCTCGAAGTCCCTTACCGGCGGTATGTATTCGTATCCTCCATGCATCTGTGCTCCGATTATATCCACGACCAGGTCCTGGAGTCGGCCTATATTTTCAGCCACCAGCAGCAGGGGGCGGTCACGCTTTCTCCCCGGCTGGCGGAAGAGATCGAGCGCGACTTCAAGGTTCTGGTCAGCGAAACAGCCGACCGTATGCAGAAATGGGAGGAACGCAGCGCCGGGATCCTGTTCGATATTCTGATTCAGCTTTACCGCATGGACCCGAGCCTCTTCCTGCAGGAAACGAATCAGAAAAACCTGAATCTCATTTTCAGCATCAAAGATTATCTGGACAAACATTTCGACGAGCCGCTGAACCTGGAAACCATCGCGCAGAAATTTTTCATCAGCAAATATTACCTTTCCCATCAGTTCAAAAAGATCATCGGCTACGGCTTCCGCAACTATATCCAGCTTTTGCGGATCCACAAAGCGAAGGTTTTGCTGCAAAGCACAAATATCTCCGTAAACGAAATCTGCTGCCGGGTCGGATACGACAATATCAACTACTTCATCCATCTGTTCAAGGAAGAAGAAGGGCTGACGCCCTTCCAGTACCATAAATTGTATTTCAGCCGCGGGAATGACCCCCGAGAACCCGCCGCGCATCCGGATCTTCCGGAACATCGCCGGAATTGAAACACAAAAGCCGGGGCAACCGACACGTTTTTCGTGTGGCTGCCCCGGCTTTTGATTGGCCGTTATGGATTGTGCGGCATTGCTTCCGCGGAAGGACCTTTTACCCGATGAAATGCTGGGTCCAGTAATAGGTGCCGCTCGAATTCCGCGCAACGCCGACGCCGATCTTGGTGTAGGAAGCGTTCAGGATATTCGCCCTGTGACCCGGCGAATTCATCCAGCCGTTCATGACCTGCGCCGGGGACGTCTGCCCCATCGCGATGTTCTCGCCCGCGGTACGGTAGCTGACGCCGTACTGCTTCATGAGGTCAAACGGGGAGCCGTAGGTCGGGGACGTATGGCTGAAATAATGATTCTTCGCCATATCCTGCGATTTCAGCGTCGCGGTTTTTGTGATGACGGAGTCGACGGACAGAGCGGCAAGTCCGTTTTTGGCGCGTTCCGAGTTGACAAGGCTCACGACTTCATTCTGGAACGCGGAGTAGCCGGAACCGGAGGTCTGGGAAGAGGACGGGGTGGAAACCGGCTTGGAGCTTGTCTTGGAGCTTGTTCCTCCGGATGTGCCGGAGTTGCTCTTCCCGCAGAGGGACTTCAGGACGCTGTTGACCCAGTCGTTATAGGAAACGCTCTGCGTATTGGAAGACGTCGGGCGGTTTTTCCCCGCATAATAGTACCGATAGGCCTTGGATGCGGCCGGCGTGCCCTGCGACGAGACGGCACCGGTCGAACTGCCGCTTTTCACGGCCGTGCCGGAGTTCGGGCAGTTCTTGCTTTGTGCGGAAGAAGCGGTTCCGTTCCGGACGCTTTTTCCCGTTTCGGCGGAAACGGAAGCGGCGGCGGAAGAAGCCTGCGGGCAGGAACCGGATGCTTTGGCCCGGCTCAGGGCCTCTTGAACCGCAGACGAAATGGCTGCGGATTTGGAGCAGGACGAGGACGCCGGCACCGTCGCCGTCTTTGTGACGGCGTTCTGCGGGAGGGCCGCCGCTGTCTGCAGCGTACCGGTGGAAAGGTTCCCGCTGGCCGCATACGCACCGACACTTCCGCTGACGAGCAGCGTGGTAACGAGCGCGATTACCTTACGTTTCATATGCAATCTCCCTTCGTTTTCGGCAAAATTATGGTACGATGAAAATTACATGCTTGTAATCTGATCTGCATTTTTATTACAAGTTTGTAACATTTACAAACTCATCTTACCATGCACGCATCCAAATGGCAACCCACAAAATCTGCCAGCCGAAGGAAGGCCGGGGATCCTTTTCCGGATTCCCTCCCGGTCCGCCGACACAGGCAAGGGCCGCGGAAACGCCCAGCGTTTCCGCGGCCCTTGCAGCGAAGTCCCCCAAAAGCCTTGGGGATCAGGCGACACCGTGCTTGACACGGTCCCGTTCTTCCGCCCTTTTCGCATCGTTCCAGCGGTCCATAGTTCCAACCAGATAACCCGTGATCCGGCGGATCCGCTCAAAGGGAACCGGCTCGAATTCATACGTCAGATTCACATACTCTCCATCGACTTCAATCCGCAGGGATTTCAAAGCTCGATTCGGATACCGACCGGCAATATGCTCCACATAGCGGTTGATCTCCTGTTCCGGCAAATCCCCGCCGACAACGGTAATATTCTTGCTCATTGGAAACATCCCTTTCTTTTCAATATCTTAAACATACACCATATTGTGTTAAAAGTCAATAGAATGCGCATATATTGAATCTTCTGCACCAACCAGGCACCCGAACCACGGGCGCCTGCACAGGGGGGCCGGCGCGGGGCCCGTCGGATTACCAGAAACGGCGGCAGCAGCCTCTACGAAATCCGCAGCCTCTGCGGCAGCAGCCCCAGCTGCGGTAGTAACTGCAGCAACTCCAGCAACGCATCAAAAATCACTCCTTTCCGGGTTTCTACCGCTATATTATGCGCTCCGGAAGCAGCCTGTCAAAATTGGGATTTCCAATGAAAAGCCCCCCGGGGCCGGTTATCCGGGAACAAAAAGGGCGCGGACAGATTTTTGCATAAACTTTCCGGAAAAAGCGAAGGAATGTCCGCCATGTTACTTTAATTCCATTTAATTCAAAGAAAATCTTGGTATTATGATAGTATCGATACCGAAAAAAGGAGAAAGGTGAGTTGCTGCAATGACATCGGAAGAGCTGAAAAAAATTGACAAATTTATCCGCGAAATTCCATATCCCTTCGGTAAAAACTATCTCCTGTTTAAAAAAATCATGAAGGAAACGGCAAACAGCCGCCAGATAGCCGTGTCGGATGTAATCCGGCAATATGTGGACTGGAAGGACAGCAAGGGATCCTGAGCATAAAAAACGGGCCGGCGCCAAATTGGCACCGGCCTTTTCTTAGCCGCCCGCGGCGGGAACGCTAAAGTTATCCCCCGACGTTACGAAAGGGAATTCCGCAGCGCGTCCTCCATGATCCGCATGCCGGCGTCCAGCTGGGCATCCGTGACGACCAGCGGGCACAGAAAGCGGATGACGTTTCCCCACGTGCCCGCATTTTCGATCAGGAGACCGTGCTGCACGGAATACTGGATCATTTTCCGGACCAGCTCCGGGTACGGCTCCTTCGTCTTCCGGTCCTTGACAAACTCAATGCCGACCATGGCGCCGATCCCGCGGACGTCGCCGACAACCGGGTACCTGGATTTCCATTCCGTATAGGTATCGACCACTTTTTTGCCGATCGCCAGGGCACGGTCGGGCAGGCGGTCGCGCCGCATAATCTCAATCACTTTCAGGGCGGCGGCACAGGCGAGCGCGTTGCCGTTGAACGTACCGCCCACAACGCCCGGGCGCACACGGTCCATAACTTTGGCGTCGCCCGTCACGCCCGAAAGGGGCACGCCGGCCGCGACGGATTTTGCGAACGTTACGAGGTCGGGCGCACAGCCCGCCTCTTTCCAGTAATCCGAAACGAACATCCGGCCGGACCGGCCGAATCCCGTCTGAACCTCATCCGCGACGAGCAGAATCCCGTGCCGGTCACAGATGCTGCGCACGGCCCTCACCCACTCGATGGGTGCCGGGATGAATCCGCCTTCGCCCTGGATCGGCTCGACCACAACGGCGGCGACATATTCCGCCGGGGACGCTTCCTCAAATACGGATTCAAAGCGACGGATGTAATACTGCACGGCTTCTTCGTCCGTCATCCCGCCCGGCTTGCGGTACAGGTATGGAAACTCCGCGCGGTAAACGCCGTCCGGGAACGGCCCGAGGCCGTAGGAATACGCTTTCTTTGAGGTCATCGTCATCGTCATGGCGGTGCGCCCGTGGAACGCGCCGGAAAACACGATGATATTCGGGCGCCCCGTCGCGGACTTCGCGATCTTCACCGCGTTTTCGTCCGCCTCGGCGCCGCTGTTTGCGAACATCGTCTTCCGCTTTTCCCCGCGCGCCGGCACGATTTCGTCCAGCTTTTCGGCAAGGGACACATACCCCTCGTGCGTGACAATATGCTGCATGCCGTGAAAGAACTTCCCGGCCTGTTCCCGCACGGCCTCGACGATTTCCGGCTGGCTGTAGCCGACGTTCAGCACGCCGACGCCGCCGATCCAATCCAGGAACCGGTTTCCGTCGACATCTTCAAACATGGCGCCTTCCCCGCGGCTGATCACGCAGGGGTAGCCGCATTGGACCGCGCCGAGGACCGCCTTTGCACGGCGTTCGATCAAGGCTTTGGCCTTCGGCCCCGGCACCGTCCCCGTGACGATTTCAGGCAATGCTTCCCGCAACATGGCAAAAATGCCTCCTTATCAGAATCCCCTGCAATGTTTTACAGGGAGAATTTTTTCTTCGCATCGGCCAGAGCCCCGTCCATACGGGAAAGGACCGTGGCGATCTGCTCTTCCGTAATGACCGCAGGCGGTTCAAAGCGGATGCTTTTGCTGTTGTTCAGCGTGCCGGCCGTCAGGACCCCGCGTGCGAACAGTCCTTTGGCGACCTGATAGCCGACCTCGCTGCGGACAAATTCGACCGCGAGCATCAGGCCTTCGCCCCGCACGTCCACAAGGACCGACGGATACTTCCCCTTCAGCTTCTGCAGGCCGGCTTTCAAAACGGCGCCCTTTCGCTTCGCCTGCCCGGGAATATCGTGGTCGATCATATACTTGATCGTCGCGATCGCCGCGGAGCAGCAGACCGGGTTTCCCCCGAACGTCGGGGAGCCGAGCAGCCACGGGTTGTCAATCAGCTCCTGCGTCCACAGGGGCGGGCGGCAGATGATGCCGGTGATGGGCATGATGCCGCCGCCGAACGCCTTGCCGAACGTCATGATGTCCGGGGTGACGTTTTCCACCTCACAGCGCCACATGGTTCCGGTACGCCCCATTCCGGTCTGTATTTCGTCAAAGATCAGCGCGACGCCGTATTCGTCGCAGATCGCGCGCAGCTCCTTCAGGTAGCCCATGGGGGGAACGATTACGCCCGCCTCGCCCTGAATCGGCTCCACGATGACTGCGGCGACCTTTTCGCCCACGGTCTGCAGGTTGCGGACGGCCTTGCGCGCGTCTTCCGCGTTGCCGTACTCCACATGCTGCACCTGCTGCACCATCGGCAGGTAAGGGATGCGGTATGTATTTTTCCCGCCGACCGAGATGGCGCCCATGCTCTTGCCGTGGAACGCGCCCACCGTGGAGATATACCACCGGCCGCCCGTCGCGATGCGCGCCAGCTTCAGCGCCATTTCCACCGCTTCCGCGCCGCCGTTCGTGAAAAAGCATTTTTCCAGGTCCCCGGGGGTGATGTCCGCCAGCGCTTTGGCAAGGTAGCCGCGCAGCGGGTCGAGAAGCTCCTGGGAATGCAGCGCCTGATGCTCGAGCTGCGCCTTGACGGCGTCCAGGATCTCCGGGTTGCGGTGCCCGCAGGTATAGATGCCGAATCCGCCCAGGCAGTCGATGAAGTTTTCGCCGTACAGGCCCTCCACGACCGCGTCGTGGTCCGTCCACTCCAGGACGGCGGAATTGGTGGAGACGGACTTGCGGTACTTCAGCCAGCCGGGACTGACATACTGGTCGAAATAGTGCAGCGTTTCTTTGGTCATGGCGTCTTTTTCCGTGTCGGATATTTCGTCGGCATGGATATACCCCAGTACCCGTTCCAGGTCCTTGCTTACCTGTTCGTAACTCATCATAAAATCTCCTTAAAAGTTTGGTGGATGGAAAAAGCGACAGGGAACCGATCCCCCATCGCTTCATTGCTTCCTTCCCATGATAGACCCGCGGCCGGTTTTCCGCAATTCCTCGGCGGCACCGTTTTTCTACTCTCCGATTCCTTTCTATGGTACTTTTTAAGTATAGTACAGAGCATAAAGGGTTCTTAATCAAACGGTTTTTTCCAATTTTTCAATCGCTCAAACGGAAGTATGCTTGAATAGAAGCATCTTAATGCTGATACCATCCCACGGGGCCCGGGGCGAGATTCAGGTTGATCTGCTTGACCTCCTGATATTCTTCCAGACCGTGAACGCCGAGTTCGCGGCCGATGCCGCTGCGCTTGTAGCCGCCCCACGGCGCTTCGTTGAAGGTGGGGTTGTAGCAGTTGACCCAGGTGATGCCGGCGCGGATCTCTTTGATCACGCGCACGGCGCGCGAAACGTCGCTCGTGAAAACGGCGCCCGCAAGGCCGTAGTCGGTGTCGTTGGCCAGCGCGACGGCTTCCGCTTCCGTGCAAAAGGTCTGCACGGTCACGACCGGGCCGAAAATTTCCTCGCGCACGATCTTCATGTCGGGCGTGCAGCGGTCGAAAATGGTCGGGCGCACGAAGTAGCCGTCCGCGCAGCCGTTTTCGGTGTAGCGCTCCCCGCCGCAGACGAGGGCGGCACCCTCTTCAATGCCGCTCCGGATATAGCCCAGCACCTTTTCCATGTCCTTTTGCGTGATCAGCGGACCCATGTCCGGGTTTTCGAGGCCGTTGCCGATTGTCATGGCGTTCGCCCGTTCCGCCAGTTTTTTCACAAACTCGTCCCTGACGGATTCTTCAATGATGATGCGCGAACCGGCCGAGCAGACTTCTCCCTGGTTGAAGAAAATGCCGATCATGGCCCACTCGACGGCTCCGTCCAGATCCGCGTCGGCAAAGATGACGTTCGGGGACTTGCCGCCCAGCTCCAGCCCGATCTTCTTGACGTTGCCGGCGGCCGCGCGCATCAGGCTCTGCCCCACGCGCGTGCTTCCGGTAAAGGCAACCATGTCCACGTCCGTGTTCCGGCCCATTTCGGCGCCGACCTCCGCGTCCCCCTGAAGCAGGTTGACGCATCCGCGCGGCAGGCCGGCTTCCTCGAAAATCTCAAACAGCCGGATGGTGGAAAGCGGCGCCTTGGGGCTCGGCTTGAACACCACGCTGTTCCCCGCTGCCAGCGCGGGCGCGAGCTTCCAGACGGACATCAGGAACGGGTAGTTCCACGGTGTGATCTGCGCGCAGACGCCCACCGGCTCCCGTACGGTGCAGGAATGCATGGGCCCGAAATTCGCGTTGACGTCATAGACCCCGCCGTACGGCGCCTTGATGAGGCCCGCGTAATAGCGGAAGGTATGGATGCCGTCGTCCACGTCGCCTTCGGCTTCGCGGAGGGGTTTGCCGTTGTCCATCGTGTCCAGCCTGGCGAGCTCCGCCGCGTGCTCCTCAATTTTGTCCGCAATTTTCAGCAGGATGTCGCCGCGCTTCTGGGAGTCCATATCCCGCCACTCGCGCGTTTCGTAAAAGGACCGTTTCGCCACGGCGACGGCCCGGCGCGTGTCTTCCACGCTGCTCTCCCAGACCTGGTCGAACACCTTGCCCGTCGCCGGATTGACGACGTCGATGACCTTTCCCGAAGTTCCTTCGGTCCATTCCCCGTCAAGATACATTTTTCTGATTTCCATCCAACGGATTCCTCCTCTCCGGGCTGCGGCCGCCCGCGGGGCCGTAAGAGCAGAACCCCTGCGGGCAAAGTCCGCCCTGTGACGATTATTTCTTCAGCTCGGTCCAGATCGCGTTGTATTTTGCCAGCGTCGCCGTATCGAGGTTTTTCACATGCTCGCCCTTTTGAATGACGTCTTCCGGCACGTTTTCGGCGGGATTGTTTTTGTAGCTGCCGCCCAGAAGCTCAACGGCGGCCTTGTTCGGCTGCAGGTACGCGAATTCGTCCGAAACGGCCTTGGCGGTCTGGGCGTCCATCATGTAGTTGATAAACTTGTTGGCGTTGGCGGCGTTTTTGGCCCCCTTGGTGATGCACCAGTTGTCAAAGAACACATAGGCCCCTTCCTTCGGGAACACGATTTTGATCGCCGGGTTTTCCTTGATGGCGAGGGCGATCTCGCCGCTCCAGCAGAAGCCGAGGCTGCAGTCTCCGGCGATCAGCGCGGATTTCGGGCTGTCGCTGTCGTACAGCTTGATGTTGTCCTTGAGCTTCAGGGCCTGCGTCCTGATCTGCGCGATTTTGGCGCCGTCGGTCTCGTTCATGCTCATGCCGAGGCTTCTCGCCGCCATGCCGAGGACGGCGCGGTAATCGTCCAGCGCGACGATGCTCTTTTTATATTTTGGATTGAACAGGTCCGCATAGCTTGTAATCTGATCCTTGATTTTGGACGTATTGACGGCGATTCCCGCCACGCCGCCGAGATACGGCACGGAATACTGGTTGCCCGGGTCGTAGGACTGGTCCAGAAATACGGAGGAAATGTTTTTGAGGTTCGTCAGCTTCGACTGGTCGAGCTTCTGAAGCATGCCCTGCTTGATCATCTGCTCCACCATATAGTCGCTGGGCTGCACGATGTCGAACGCGCCCTCGCTTTCGGATTTTACCTTCGCCAGCATATCCTCGTTGGTGGAGTAGGTGGAGACATTCACCTGAATGCCCGTCTGCTTCTCAAAATTCTGGATTACGGAATCCGGGACGTATTCCGTCCAGACGTAGAGATTCAGCCCCCCTTTGCCGGCTGCCGCGGACGTGCCGCCCGTCGAGGCGGAACCGCCCCCGGTGGTGGAAATTTTGCCGCCGCAGGCGGTCATGGACCCGAGCAGGACGGAAAGCGCCAAAAGGGCGCCGATCATCTGTTTCTTTTTCATCTTTGATCTCTCCTTTTTCCGGATGATTATGGTAAGTTGTGAGTTTGCTTACAAGGAGCCTGGACAAGCGCCTATCTCTTGCGCCGCAGGCGGCGAATCAAACCGCTCTGCGTCAGGACAACGAGAAGAACGGTAAAGACGAGGATCAGTGTCGACAGCGCGTTCACATCCGGCGCGACGCCGCTTTTGATGCTTTCCATGACCTTCAGAGGAAAAGTTTTCGTCTGGCCGTTCGTAAAATAGCTGACGATCACGTCGTCGATGGAAAGGGTGAACGCCAGCAGCGCGCCGCCGCCGATGCCCGGGGCCAGAACCGGAAGGGTAATGTGGAAGAAGGTCTTGAGGCGTCCCACGCCGAGGTCCATCGAGGCTTCCTCTATGGATTGGTCGTACCCGTCGAGCCGGGCGCGCACGTTGAAGATGACGAAGGGAATGCAGAACGTCACATGCGCGAGCACCAGCGAAAGCATGCCGCGCGGAATGTTCACCGTTGCAAACAGCGTCAGAAGCGCGATGCCGAGGACGATCTCCGGAATGACGACCGGGATGTACAGCAGGGCGTCGATGACGCTTTTTCCGCGGAACCGGTACTTGAACATTCCTACGGCGGCGATGGTGCCGATGATGGTGGAAAGGATGGTGCTGACGGCCGCGAGAAGGAGCGTATTCCGGAAGGAATCCAGCAGCGCCGCGTTCTGCAGGAGCCTGCCGTACCAGTCGAAGGTGAAGCCTTTCCACGACAGGTACGGCTTCGACTCCGTGGCGTTAAAGGAGTTGACGACGATGACAACGATGGGCAAAAACAGGAAGGCATAGATCAGGCCGCAATAGACGGCGCCCGCGCGCCTCCGCAGCCGCTCCGATTTTTTTCTGCGCATTTTGCTTACACCCCCAGGCTCTGCATGTCGCCGCCGCATTTCTGGTACAGCTTTACCAGAAGCAGCGTGACGGCGATCAGGATAATGGAGAGGGCCGCACCGAGCGGCCAGTTGTTGCCGCTCTGAAACTGCCGTTCGATCAGATTGCCAATCACGTCCGAGTTGCCTCCGCCCAGAATGTCAGCGACGTAAAAGTAACCGAGGCTCGGGATGAACACCATGATGCAGCCGGAAAAGACGCCGCTTACCGTCTGCGGCAGCACCACGTTGAAGAAGGTGGCCCCTCCGCGGGCGCCGAGGTCCGCCGAAACTTCCAGCTGCGACTGGTCCAGTTTCTCAATGGCCGTGTACAGCGGAAGCACCATGAACGGGAACAGCACATATGCCATGCCGAGAACCGTCGCGCCCCGGTTGAACAGGAACTCCACCGGGCTGTCGATCAGGTGCAGCGCCGTCAGCGCCCGGTTCAGCCAGCCGCTGGCCCCCAGAAAAGTCCGCCAGCCGTAGATGCGGATCAGGGAATTGGTCCAGAACGGGATGATGACCATCATGTACAGGATCGTCTTTCTGCTTTGAAAGGTGCGGGAGATGAGGAACGCAAACGGATAGCCCAGCACAAGGCAGAAGGCCGTCGCAAAAAAGGCGATCAGGATGGACTGCACATAAATCTGCAGATAATTGACGTCCAGCAGGTTCCGGTAATTGGCCAGCGTGAACTGGAAAACGACGTTGTAATTTTCATCGATGCTGCAGAAGCTCATGACGAGCACATAGAGCAGCGGGATCGCAACGAAAAACGCGAGCCACAGGGAGACCGGCCCCACCGTCGCCAGAACCGGAAGCGTGGAAGCCCGGAATTTATGCTTCGACATCTCTGTTTCCCCCTATTCCATCACGGCCGTCTCGACCGCATGGTAAACTTCCTGGTCGCGCGGGTGGATCAGCCGTGCGTCCTGCGGCTGCCAGGAAAGGTAAACGGGGCCGTCCATCGGCAGCACGTCGCCGGCAAGGCGCTCCAGCTTGATCTCGTGCCCGTTCGGCAGCACGACGATGGATTTGAGCACCGACCCGACATAGATCTGCTCCCGGACGACGCCCTGAATGGTAAAGCCTTTCACCGGAGAGGTCGAATACCGCATGCGCTCCGGCCGCACGGAAACCGCGACCACTTCGCCCTTCTGGAAGCCTTCCGCGCGACCGCAGATGGTACCGGACTCCACCGCCACCGATACGGCATCGCCGTCCACAGCACTGACCATTCCTTCAAACAGATTCGTTTCCCCGATGAACGTCGCCACAAATTTCGACGCCGGCGCCTCATAGATCTCTTTCGGGACGCCCACCTGCTCCAGCATGCCGTCGTGCATGACGGCGATGCGGTCGCTCATGGAAAGGGCCTCCTCCTGGTCGTGCGTCACATAAATGAAGGTAATGTCCAGCTTGCGCTGAAGGCGCTTGAGCTCAAGCTGCATCTGCTTGCGCAGCTTGAGGTCGAGCGCGCTGAGCGGCTCATCCAGCAGCAGCACCTTCGGGCGGTTGATGAGCGCCCGCGCGATGGCGACACGCTGTTTCTGCCCGCCGGAAAGCTGCGCCGGCATCCGCCGCTCAAAGCCACCGAGCTGCACCAGGTCCAGAATATCCATGACCCGTTTCCGGATCTCCTTCTTCGGAATCCGTTTCATCCTGAGCCCATAGGCGATATTGCCGAAAACCGACATGTGCGGAAACAGGGCGTAACTTTGAAAGACCGTGTTGACGTCGCGCTCGTAAGGCTCTTTTTCCGCCATATCCACTCCGCCCACAAAGATTTTGCCGTCCGTCGGCTGTTCGAATCCCGCCACCATGCGCAGGGTCGTCGTCTTGCCGCAGCCCGAGGAACCGAGGATGGTGAGGAACTCCCCTTCCCGCACGTCCAGCGTGAGGTCGCGGACCACATGGTTGGAGCCGTAAAATTTATTGATCTTCTGAATTTGAACCAAAGCATGTTTGCTCAACCATATCGCCCCCTACAGCGCTTTGGAGCCGCGTTCCCCGGTGCGGATCCGCACGGCGTCCTCGATGCTGCGAATGAAGATTTTCCCGTCGCCGACGCGGCCGCTCGCCACGCGCTCCCGCACGCTGGAGATAATGCGCTCGACGACATCGTCCTCCACCACGACCTGGGCACATATTTTCGGCAGCAGATTGATGTTTATTTTAAACCCCCGTATCTGGTTCACCTTGTTTTCCACAACACCTTTCTGGGTGCCGCAGCCCATCACGCTTGAGATCGTCATGCCGCCGCAATGTACCTCGTCCAGAATCTCCTTCAGTTCTTCCAGCATCTCCGGGCGAATGATCAGGACCAGTTCTTTCATCTTGAATTTACCTCCTTACGGCCGAACCCGCGAAGGGAAAGGGCCGAACTGACAAACAAAAAGCAAAGGGGCGGTTTCCCTCTTGCCGAAGGAAACAGCCCCTTTGCTTTGCTTAACAACCATAGTACACACTTGGAACGGAAAAAGCAATGCAACGCAAGTGCGAAATTTCTTCCACTCCGAAATAGTCTTATTCCCTAAAAGGAGTATCCCGGTCCGAATCACGGATCATTTGATACATCTGAATGCGGCTCCGGATCCCCAGTTTCCGGTAAATATTCAGGATGTGCTTTTTGAGCGTATTGACGCTGATGACAAGCTTTTTGCAGACGGCGGCGTTGTCCATCCCCGCCATAAGCAGGCCGAGGACAGTCTCTTCCCGTTTGGTCAGTTCAAACTGCGCCGCCGCCTGCGCGACCGTCAGCTTTTTGGAAAAAGTATTTCGCCGTTCCCGATACAGCCGGTAGGAAAGATGATCCTTGAGCAGGTCCATCAGAAAGATGTCGTCGTAGAGGAAGTTGTCTTTCCCAATGGAGCGGTAAAACGTAATGACGCCGAGGAACTCCTTCTCCCGCGCGAGAATCACCTGCAGGGAAAAATGCCAGTTGTTCGGGCTGTACACCCTTTTGTAGTACTCGGTCCGCATGCGCTTCTCGTCACTGATGATGTCCGTTTCCCGGTAAACAATGCTTTTTCCGCTGTACATGATGCCCCGGCTGTAATCCAGCTCGTCGTACATCTGGGGGTAAACGCCGTCGCAGTTGTAGGTAACCGGGTCGACGAGGCCCGGTTTGTCCCCGCCGCCGGACAGGAAAAAGTCGGCGCTGTCGAAATCCAGCACCATTTTAAGCTGCTCCAGCAGCCCGATGCGCATGGCGCGGAAATCTTCCGTCGTGTAGATTTTGTAGATGATGTTGTTCAGAACGATCCAGTCGCTCGTATTCAGCTGTTTCACTTCGGACACCTTCCTGCTTCCGAGCCGTCTTGGAAAATCCGCTCTTTTTTTGATGCTTCATTATAATCCATTCAGAGTATAAATACAAGCATTTTATACACCAAAATGCGGACGCATCGGCACTTTTGGCATGGAACGCCGGCTTGTTCCCGGAAACAAGCCGGCCGCAGTCAGAATTTTTTCAATTTGGCCGGCAAATTGGTTTTCGGCTCCGCTCCATGCGCGATTCTCCGCAGAGAATCGCGGTGAAGGAAAAACATCAGGGCCGTCCCCGCCACGGCGACACTTCCCGCTTCCGCTCCGCCCATCTGAAACGCGGGCAGCAGGTACAGGACGGGAATCGCCAGAGCGCCGACAGCCGGATATCCCGTCACCAATAAAACGCAAAGCCCGGCCGCATCCGCGGCAAGCCCCGCGGGCGGCAGAAACAGGACAAGATAGGTGCAGGTGACCGCGACGCTTCTGCCGCCGCGGAACCTGTTCCAAAACGGGAAGGCGTGCCCCAGCGCCACCCCGATTCCGGTATAAAGGATCGTGACCTTCCCAAGGGTCGGAAACCAGACATACCGGCAAAGCATACACGGCAGGATCGTCTTGAAAATATCTCCGAACAGGGTGACGGCGCCCCATTTCACCCCGAAGAGGGAAATGATATTCGCCATACCCGGATTTTTTGAACCGATGGTGCAGGCGCTTTTGCCCGTCTTACCGCGCGCCACAGCCTCCGCGGTCAAAAAGCATCCGCAGAAATAGCCGATCAGGACACAGAAAAATTTCATCTTTGCCGATTCCCCCTCAATACGAAATTGCTGTAATAAAAAGTTTATGACAAAACGGAAAAAAATGCAAGGGAAGGGAGTTTCCATCGGAACGGGGGTTCCTTGCGGAAACGGGCCGAAATCAATATACTATATGTAAAATATGCTCAGCTTTATCCATAAAATTATTTCCATTTATCGGAACCGAAGGGCAAAAAAGGTCCGCCCCCGCATAACGCGGAAAGCGGACCCAGACTGCCGGAAATCTCCATGTTTTCAGTATGGAATTGATCCCCCGCAGGGCGGGCTTCTGCCGTATTAAAAATCGGCTTTCCAAAGACCGTGGAGATTGCAGTAAGCATAAACCGTTCCGGATTCCGCGCCGGCGAACTCAGCCTTCGGTGCCTCGCCGGGCTTTAAGTATGCAAATTCCAGCCTGCTGCCGGAAACCAGCGCAATCCACTCGATATAATGCTCTTCCGTCATCGGGTGAAGCGTTGCTCCGACCGCAACTTTCAGCTTGCCGCCCTCTTTGGTGACAACCGGCACATGCTTTTCTTTTGCCGCGTCGGTCGAATTCGCCACAAGCTTTGTCATGGCCTGGCCGCAGCAGGACAAGACCCCGCCGCCCTTTTTAATCAAAGCGACAATGTTCCCGCATCTTTCGCAACGGAAAAAATCCACATTCGGCATTCTGAACAGCTCCTTATAAAAAATTATTTTTTCCGGCTTAACGATCCGCCGGCATCCGGCTTAAGTTTTACTCAAAAACAACAATTGCCTCTTTGCTCTTGATGCGCAGAAGAACGGTTTCCAGAACACGCAGCCTGTGGTTCAGGTCCTTCTGCTCCAAATACGCCGTCGCGATGTCCTGGCCGACGGCAAGGTCCACATACCGTCCCTCGGCGCCGACGAGCACGGCTTTGTCCTTCCCCAGAACCGGGGTCCGGTAAAGCCGCCCGTCCAGCAGCTTTGCGATCCGGTCGGCTTCCAGCACACCGGTCCCGGGCTGAATTCTCTGCAGCTTCCCATAGAGGTCCGGGCTCACCGCCAGAGTATAGGAACCGTAGACGTTCTTCTCAACCAGGGACTCGACCGCCGCCGCGACATCGGCATAGGCGTTTTCGCCGGAACCCCAGTCGCCTTTCGCAACCTTGCCCACGCCCTGCGCGGTCAGCAGCCCCTCGTATCCGTTTTCGGCACTCCCGAAGAAAATCAGCCGGTCTTCCTTCAGCGCGCACGCTTCCGCCGCCGCAGCCGCGTTGGAAAGGTCCAGCGGCAGGCCCGAAGCGGCAGAGCTCTCGAGATCCTTCGCCAGGAGGGTAAAATCGGCGTACACGGTGGGAAGTTCCACATACCGCCTGCCCTTTGTGACGAGCAGCCCGTCTGCCTCGGCTTCGTCCGTCTGCCCCGCGCGATCCACCGCCACCTGCGAAACACCGATGCCGAGTGGGCCGAACACGGGAAGAAAACGTCTTCCCGTCAAAACGCGGCGCGCCGTCTTCACGACGGTACCGTCAATCTGTTCCCACAGTTTTCCGGGCAGTGGGGAAACTTCTCTGGACAAATAGCTCATTTCCGTTTCCTCCTTTTTTACGAATGATCGATCAAACTGCCTACCGTGGCCGTCCCCTCCGCCGGGGCCGCGCCCTTGTCGTCGCCGAGCATCTCCCGCACTTCCGCCTCGCCGGAAGCAAAGAGGTCCGCCTCTTTCGGGTCGAGCTTCCGGAGCAGCGTCGTCAGCTCCCCAACATGGGCCCTTTCCTCGTCGCGGATGTCCGCCAGCACTTTTTTCGCCATCTCGTTGTCCGTCGCGCGGACATGCGCGTCGTAAAGATAGATGGCTTCCAGCTCTCCGGCGATGTCCACGCGAAGCGCCTGGATCAATTCCGCCGTGGAAAGTTTGCGGTCGTTTTTCTCCTGAAACGGATTTGCAAAAGCTGCCATTTCTTTCATCTCCTATGTTAAATTATGGATGGAATGGGGATACGGATCCCCATGATTCGGCATTTTAAGCGGTCGGCGCGGCATCTCCCTGATGGGACACGCTTTCGATTTTCGCCCGGATCCGGTCCGGATCGCCCAGGAAATACTTCCGCGCGACGTTCCACTGTTCATCGAACTCATACACCAGCGGGATTCCCGTAGGGATATTCACGCCGACGATCTCGGTTTCCGAAAGATTTTCCAGGTGCTTGACCAGCGCGCGGATGGAATTGCCGTGCGCCGCGATCAGGACGCGCTTTCCCCCGTGCATCTCCGCCTTGATTACTTTCTCGTAATACGGGACCACGCGGGCGATCGTGTCCTGCAGGCTTTCGCACAGCGGAAGCTGCGACGGCGGCACGTTCCGGTACTGCTCCTGCAGCTTCGGGCTGCGGGGATCGTCTTCTCCTAACGCGGGCGGGCGGACGCCGTAGGACCTTCTCCAGATCTTCACCTGCCCGGCACCGAACCGCTCCGCGGTTTCCGACTTGTTCAGGCCCTGAAGCGCGCCGTAATGGCGCTCGTTCAGCTTCCACGTTTTGACGATCGGCAGCCATTCCCGGTCGAGCTGCTCCAGGATCAGATTCAAAGTCCGGATCGCCCGCTTCAGGTAAGAGGTGAAACAAAGGTCAAAATCGAACCCGTCCTGCTTCAGGAGCGCTCCGGCGTCTTTTGCCTCCGCGAACCCGCTTTCGGAAAGGTCCACATCCGTCCAGCCTGTAAAAAGATTCTTCCGGTTCCATTCGCTTTCCCCGTGACGCACCAACACCAACTTCACGCCTGCCGCCTCACTTTCACCGGGCCGCCAAGCTGCCCGTTCCGCGATTTCTTTGTCCGGGTTTCTTTCTGCCCCCAGTATACTCTCCTTTTCCTGACAAATCCACACAAAAAACGCAGATTTCAAACCGGTGATTCAATAAGATTTTGTACAATTTTGATAACAATAATTATTATTGTTATTGAGCGCCGTACCGCCCAAACCGGCCTGACCGCGTTTCCCGAGGCCGCCGCGGCCTCAGCCCGGAGACAAAGGCTCCGACGCACCCTGCCCCGTCTGGCTGACCACCATCCGATAATACGGGCCCTTCCGCTCCATCAGTTCCCGATGCGTCCCGCTTTCCAGAACCCGGCCGTCCCCGATCACGAAGATCCGGTCGGCGCCGCGGATGGTGGAAAGGCGGTGCGCGATGAAAAAGCTGGTGCGGTTCTTCATCAGAGCCAGCATCGCCTTCTGGATTTCCCTCTCCGTCCGGGTATCGACGCTGCTGGTCGCCTCGTCCAGGATCAAAATGGGCGCGTCGCACAAAAAGGCGCGGGCGATGGAAAGCAGCTGCCGCTGGCCCTGGCTCAGGGTATCGGCGTCGCCGGAAACGGGCGTATCGTATTTCCGCGGCAGCCTTTCAATAAAGGAGTCGGCCCGCGCCAGCTTCGCCGCTTTCTCCACTTCCCGGGCGGAAGCATCCGGCCTCGAATAGCGAATGTTATCCGCTATGGTCCCCGTAAACAGGCAGGCGTCCTGAAGGACGATGGAAAAGCAGTTCCGCAGATCGCTCCGCCGCATCCGGGTGATATCGACATCGTCCAGAAGGATTTCCCCTTCGCTCGCTTCATAAAACCGCGTCAGGAGGTTGACGATCGTGGTCTTCCCGGCGCCGGTCTCCCCCACAAGGGCGACGACTTCCCCCGGCCGCACCAGAAAGCCGACATGGCGTAGAACCGGCTTGCCGCCGCCATACGAAAACGAGACGTCCCGGAACTCGACCTTGCCCTTCGGCCGCGCCAGCGGGACGGCATCCGCGCGGTCCGGCAGCTCTTCCGTTTCGTCCAGAATCTCAAAAATCCGTTCGGCGCCGGCCAAAGCGGACTGGATGGAATTGAACATCCCGGCGATGCCGTTCAGCGGCTGCCCGAACTGCTTGGAATAGGCGAGAAAGCTGACCACGACGCCGACGGTGACGGCCCCGTTTACGGAGAGAACCCCGCCGATACAGGCGAGCAGGGCGTAGCTGAGGTTATTAATCACATTCATGAACGGCATCATCAGCCCCGACCAGATCTGCGCCCGGATGGAATTGTCCCGCATCTCGGAATTCACGGTCCTGAAGTCGGAAAGCACTTTGTCCTGAAGGTTGAAGGCCTTCACCATCCGCAGCCCCTCGATATTCTCCTCAACCACACCGCTCAGCGAGCCCAGCTCGCGCTGCTGGCTCAGAAAATAGCTCCGGCTCTTGCCGGCGATCAGCTTCGTCAGCAGGGCAAACAGCGGAACGGATATCATCGCGACCAGGGTCAGGACCGGGCTGAGCAGCAGCATCATCACCGTGGAGCCGGCGATGGAAAAGACGCTGGAAATCAGCTGCGTGGTCGTCTGGCTGACGGTGCTGCTGATATTGTCCGCATCGTTCGTGATCCGGCTCATGATGTCGCCGTTCGGATGCGTGTCGTAAAAGCCGAGCGGCAGCTTCTGGAGCTTTGCATACACTTGCGTCCGGATCTGCTTCACCAGATTCTGGCTCACGCGGGCCATCAGGGCGCCGCTCACCGTATCGACCACCCAGACCGTCAGATAGCATGCGGCCAGAGAAAACAGGATTTTCGCAAGCAGGGACGTGTCGACGATGTTCTTTCCAATGTGGAAGGTGTTCACCGCCCGGCCGATCAGCCACGGGGTCAGGAGCGACACTCCGGCAGACAGCACGGTCAGGGCGGCGGCCGCCAGCAGCGGCCCGCGCCGCCCCATGAAGATCCGGATCAGCCGGATGAGGGTTCCTTTCGCGTTCTTCGGCTTTTCGGTCGGCTTGAAGCGGGCCCGGCCGCCCCTGCCGAGCCGCGGCATATTCCGGTACGCTTCGTTTCTATCCGCCATAGGGTTCCGCCTCCGGACGCAGGGTCCCGATCTGCGACTCGTAGATTTCCCGGTAAACCGCGCAGGTTCGAAGCAACTCCCGGTGGCTGCCGTAGCCCGCACGCGCGCCGTCATCCAGGACCAGTATCTGATCGGCCGCCATCGCCGTCCCCGCTTTCTGCGTAATCAGGATCACGGACTTTCCGTTTCCCGCCGCTTTCAGGCCGCGCCGCACCTTCGCCTCGGTCACGGAGTCCAGGGCGCTGGTGCAGTCGTCCAGAATCAGGACCGGGGAATTCCGGACCAAAGCCCGCGCGATGGAAATCCGCTGCTTCTGCCCGCCGGAAAGGTTGACGCCTCCCTGCCCCAGGATGCTGTTGTAGCCTTCCGGCATTTCCCGGATGAAACCGTCCGCCTGTGCGATTTCGGCGGCCTCGACGACTTCCCTCTCCGACGCGCCCGGCCTGCCCAGCGCGATATTTTCGAAGACGGTGCCGGAAAACAGCATGCTTTTCTGCGGAGCCAGCGCGATCTGCTCCCGCAAGACTTTGGTATCGAGGTCGTTGACATTCGTGCCGTTATAAAGCACCGCGCCTTCCTTTGCCTCGTAAAAATGCAGGCAGAGCCAGGCGACCGTAGATTTGCCGGAGCCGGTCGGGCCGATCACCGCCAGCGTTTCGCCCGGGTCCAGCGAAAAGGACAGGTTTCGGACGGCGGGCGTCCCGCTCCCGCTCGGATAGGCGAAGGTGACATTCCGGAAGGAAAGCCGCCCGGAATGGTCCCGGAAGGCGCGCAGGCTTCCCCCGGAATCTTCTTCCCCGCGCAGGACCTGCAGAATCCGCTCATTGGAGGCCTTGGTTCTCACAAACGTATTGAAAATGTTCGTAATCATGATCAGGGACGCCAGAATCTGCGTCATGTAGTTGATGTAGGCGGCGATCCTTCCGACGTCGATTTGGCCCGCGCGGAACAGGACGCTGCCGAAAAAGAGCGAGGCGGCTATGCCGAGGCTGACCGCGAGGGACATCAGCGGGGAAAAGATCACGATGACCATCTGCGAGGCCACGCTTCTTTCCGCGACGTTCCGGTTCACCCCGTCGAATTTTTTCTTCTCGTCTCCGTACCGGCCGAAGGCCTTGACGAGCCTGACCCCGAGCAGATACTCCTGGACGGTCCGGTTGACTTTGTCCACCGCGCTCTGGACTTTTGCAAAGCGGCTGTAACTCAGCTTCATGCTGGCGACGATCAGGGCCGAAACGAGGAACACCACGGCAAACAGCACGAGGCTCAGGCGGGGACTCAGCATCACCGCCAGAACGATGCTGCCGAGGCAGGTGACCGGTGCCTTGAAGAAAATCCGCATCATCCCGTTTACGAACTGGGTAACCTGCGCGGTGTCGTTCGTCACGCGGGTGATGAGCGAGCCGCTGTCGATGGGATCCGGAGCGGATTCCGAAAGGCGCATGATTTTCCGGAACACGTCGAACCGGAGGTCGGCGCCGAAGCTCTGCGACACCCGGCTGGAAAGGATATTCCTCGCGGTCGCAAACAGCGCGCCAAGGAAGGTGATCACAAGCATCTGCACCCCGAAGTGCAAAATGACCGGGATCTGCCTGTTTTTTACGCCGCGGTCGATGATGTCGGCCATGATCGTCGGCTGCATCAGGTCGCACAGCGCCTCCAGCAGAACACACAGAGCCGCCGCGAGAAAGGGAAAGCCGTATTTTTTATAGCAGCGCCTGTAAATTTCCATCTGCATCCCTTCCGACTCCGTGAATGAAAAGGCGGAATCAGGGTTTCCAAACCCCGTCTTTCGTGACCCGGGCAAAAACGAGCGGCCTGCGGGCCGGTTTTTCCTCGCGGACCTCGACCGCCCGCAGCAAGGTGCGTTCCGCTTCCCGGCACAGGTCCTCGGAAGAAGCGTACAGGGTCGCGAACGGCTCTCCGGCATTGACGAAATCGCCGGTCTTTTTGTGCAGGACGATCCCGGCGTTGCCGTCGATGCCGTCATCCTTCGTTCTCCTGCCCGCCCCCAACTGCATGGAAGCGACGCCCCACTGTCCGGCGTCCATGGCATACAGGTATCCGGACGTGGAAGCCGCGATGTCGAGGCACGCCTTTGCCTTCGGGAACCGCTTCGGGTCGTCCAGGACGGAAACGTCGCCGCCCTGCGCCTCAACCATCTCTTTCAGCTTTGCAAAGGCGGAACCGTCCGCAAGGGCACCGCGCGCCGCGGTACGGCAGCTTTCCAGGTCTCCCCTGCCCGCAAGAGACAGCATATGGGCCGCAAGTTCCACGCAGAGGCCGGTCAGGTCCTTCGGTCCCTTTCCTTTCAGCGTGCGGCAGGCTTCCGCAACCTCCAGCGAATTCCCGATCGCCATTCCCAGCGGCTCGTTCATATCCGTCACGAGCGCCACCGTTTTCCGGCCCGCATTTTCCCCGATGGACACCATGGTCCGCGCAAGCCGGACGGCATCGTCCGCCGTTTTCATAAAGGCTCCGCTTCCGGTCTTTACGTCCAGAAGGATACAGTCGGAACCCGCGGCGATTTTCTTGCTCATGATGCTGGAAGCGATGAGCGGGATGCTCTCCACCGTCGCGGTCACGTCGCGCAGGGCATAAAGCTTTTTATCCGCCGGGGCAAGGTTCCCGGACTGGCTGATGATGCTGAAGCCGACCCTTCGCACGATCTCCAGAAAGCGCTCCCTGCCGATGGAAGTCCTCATCCCGGGGATGGACTCCAGCTTGTCGATGGTTCCGCCCGTGTAGCCCAGACCGCGGCCGCTCATCTTCGCCACGCGCACGCCGAGCGAAGCCGCGACCGGAGAAACGATCAGCGTCGTTTTGTCCCCGACGCCGCCCGTGCTGTGTTTGTCCACCTTGACGCCCGGAATGGAAGAAAGGTCCACCCGTTCGCCGGAATCCGCCATGCAGGCCGTCAGGTCCGCGGTTTCCCGATCATCCATCCCCCGCAGGCAGATCGCCATCAGCAGGGCGGAAACCTGGTAGTCCGGGATCTTTCCCGCGACGCAGCCGTTCACAAAGAACCCGATTTCTTCCCGGGTCAGCGGCTTCCCCCGTCTTTTCTTTTCAATAATGTCATACATTCGCATCTGCATTCCCCCAAAGCGGTTTTCCGCTTTCCGTTCACCCCTTGAGACTGCACGGCCCGAAGCCGAGCGGAAAAAGCTGTTCCAGCGTAAAGCTCTGCCATTTCCCGGCGCCCTCGGCCAGAAGGATGGTGAACGTTTCCGGCCGGCAGAACTCCATCATCACCTGCCGGCAGACGCCGCACGGCGGGCAGACCCCGCGTACCGGTCCGTCCTCCTTCCCGCCGGCAATGGCGATGGCCCGGAACGCGCGCTCGCCCTCGCTGACCGCCTTGAAAAAAGCAGTCCGTTCCGCGCAGCTGCCCGGGGTAAAGGCCGCGGACTCAATATTGCATCCGCTGAAAATCTTCCCATTTTCCGTAAGAAGCGCCGCCCCCACGGCAAAATGGGAATACGGCGCGTAGGCAAACTTTCTCGCCCGGATCGCCTCTTCCACCAGACGTTTCTCGTTGAACATCTTCCGTCACCGCCTTCCTGAAAAGCCCCGGATTCATACAAGTTTCAGGGCGATTTCCATCATCCGCGTAAAGCCGGTTTCCCGCTCTTCCGCCGAAAGGCTCTCCCCGGTAAAGGGGCAGTCCGAGACGGTGAGCAGGCAGAGCGCCTTTTTTCCGCACCGCGCCGCGTTCATATAGAACGCCGCCGCTTCCATCTCGACCGCGAGGACGCCCATCTTTTTCCACTGGGAAAGCGCGTCCGGGTTGTCGCCGTAAAAGACGTCGGAAGACAGGATGTTCCCGACGGCCGGATGAATCCCGTTTTCCTCCGCGGCGCGCACGGCGCGGCTCAAAAGGCCGTAATCCGCCGTCGGCGCAAACGTTCCCGGCAGACGGTACTGCGCCGCGTAATTGGAATCGGTGCACGCGCCGAGAGCGGCGATCAGGTCGCGGACATGGATTCCGTCCGCTATCCCTCCCGCGGAGCCGATGCGGATGATCTGTTCCACGCCGTAAAAGTGGTAAAGCTCATAGGTATAAATCCCGACGGACGGCATCCCCATACCGCCGCCCATGACGGACACCTTTTTGCCCCCGTAAGTGCCGGTATACCCGAGCATGTTCCGGACCCGGTTAAAGCAGACAGGGTCCTGTAAATAATGCTCCGCGATATATTTTGCCCTCAGAGGATCGCCGGGCATCAGCACGGTTTTCGCAATCTCCCCCGCTTTGGCTTCGTTGTGGGGAGTCGGCGTATCTGGCATAAAAATCCCCCTTTTCGCTCATCCGGCCGGTTCTTCCCGGAGCCGGCGCTGTTACCCCCAGACTTCTTTCGCGATCTCCCGGACCAGGCGGACTTTGGCCCACTGCTGTTCTTCCGTCATGATGTTGCCCTCTTCCGTGGAAGAAAATCCGCACTGCGGGCTCAGGCAGAGCTGGTTGGGCTTCACATACCGGGAAGCTTCCTCGATCTTCGTTTTAATCTCGTCTTTGTTTTCAAGCTTCGGGAATTTGGATGTGATCAGGCCGAGCACGACCTGCTGATCCCGGATATACCGCAGCGGCTCGAAACCGCCCGCACGGTCGGAATCGTATTCCAGGAAAAAGCCGTCCACATGGCAATTAGCGAACAGGGTCTCCGCCACGGGCTCATATCCGCCGGAAGAAAACCAGGTGGAACGGAAGTTCCCGCGGCAGATATGCATGGTAATCACCATATCCTTCGGCTTGGCTTCCAGAGCGAGGTTGATCATCCTGACGTATTCTTTTTCAATCTCATCCAGATTCAGCCCGCGCGCCGCGTAAGTCTCCCGCTTCTGCCGGTCGCAGAACTCGCCCCACGAGGTATCGTCGAACTGCAGATAACGGCAGCCGGCGCCGTAAAACGCGCGGACCGCTTTCTGGTAGGCGAGGGCGATATCGCGGTACAGCCGGCGCGGGTCCTCATACTCCGGGATCGGCTGATACTGTTCCGGGCGCACGCAGCAGATCAGGTGGAGCATGGAAGGGGAAGGGATCGTCATCTTGCAGAGCGTACCGCCGGCGACGGAGCGCAGGTACCGGAAATGCTCGACAAACGGGTGATTTTCAAAATCGACTTTGCCGACGATCTCCACCGTCGCGCCTTTTGGCTGGCGCCCCCGGAAAGCGACCGACCAATGCTCGGCTTTGACTTCCCGGACCCCCTTCAGGGCCGCGAGGAAATCCAGGTGCCAGTAACGCCGCCGGAATTCCCCGTCCGTCACCGCCTGCAGACCCGCTTCTTTTTCTTTCGCGACCAGCGCCCGGATGGCCTTGTCTTCCACTTGCTTCAGTTCCGCCGCGCCGATCTCATTGCGTTCCAATTGCTCCCTGGCCTTTTTTACTTCGGCCGGCCGCAGGAAGCTCCCCACGACATCCGCACGAAAAGGCGCTCTTGTCCGTTCCGCCATTTCATTTCCATTCCTTTCCGAATTTCCACCGGCAGACTCCGCCGGGGGGTTTTGTTTTTATCATACTCTATCCCGCAGGGTCATGGCAAGCGCAAATGGAAATATAGACGGCATACGGTACCGGGGGATCGGGCGGGGACGGCGCGAATGTATGCTGCGGCCCGGACGAACCACGCGCTCCGCGGCTCCGAAATCATAGTAATAACATATTATTGCTATAATTTATCTGTTGACAACGACCTGCGGTGATATTATAATATTTAAAACATTAAGTTGGAAGTTCACACGGTAAAAGCATATGGGTAGAACATGTAGAACATACTGATACGCAATACGCTGTTTTATGCTGACCAGTCAACTAGAGGCATACGGATAATTTTTGTTATCCGTATGCCTCTTTTGGATTTCTTCCGGGGGAATTTCCGGTCTGGCAGCCTTACCGGAAAACAAATTCTTCTTCACAGATTAGATTATGGATAGGGGATGCAGGACCAATGTCAAAATCGAACTTCAAGTTTGACACACTCAAGGTAAGGGGTGGGTACCGCTCATCGGAGCATAACGAAGCCGTTTCCGTGCCGATTTATCAATCGACCGCCTTCGAGCTTGGCAATACGGAGAGGGCGGGCCGATTGTTTTCCTTCACGGACCCGGACCCGATTTATACCAGGCTGAGCAACCCGACGGTCGCCGTGCTGGAAGAACGGGCCGCGCTCCTTGACGGGGCGGCCGGCGCCATCGCGCTCGGTTCCGGAATGGCCGCGGTTACCTATTCCCTGTTGAATGCGGCCGGAAAAAATGGAAGAATTCTGAGCACGGCCCGCCTTTACGGCGGCTCGGTCGATGCTTTTGATAAAATCCTGCCCGATTTCGGCGTTACGGTCGATTTTGTCGAGGATGCCGACGACCCCGAAAGCTTTGAAAAAAGCATTTTCCCGGATACGAAGGCGATCTATGTTGAAGCGGTGAGCAACCCCAACTCGGCCGTTACGGATCTTGAGGCGGTCGCGCAGGTGGCGCACAGGCATGGAATTCCCCTCATTGTCGACAATACGCTGGCGACGCCTTACCTGCTGAATCCGATAAAATTCGGAGCGGACGTGGTGGTATATTCCGCAACAAAAGCATTGAGCGGTCACGGAAACGTCATCGCCGGGCTGGTTCTGGAAAGCGGGAAATTCAACTGGGCAGGCGGAAAATACCCGCAGTTCACGAAACCGCTGTACTTTTTACGCGACTCTGAAGACCGGGAACGCAGTATTCTGGAAGTGTTCCCGGCAACCCCGTTCACCGGAAGAATCCGGGCGATTTATCTGAACTACCTTGGCGCGGCGCTCAGCCCGTTCGACGCTTACCTCATCCTGCTCGGGCTGGAGACGCTGTCGGAACGGGTTGCCAAACAGGTGTCCAACGCCGAAAAGCTGATCCGTTACCTGGAGTCCAAAAAGGACTATGTCCTCTGGGTGAAGCATCCGTACGCGCAAAACAGTCCATACCGGGAGCTTGCGAAAAAGTACCTTCCGAAGGGCGCCGGCTCTGTTTTTACATTCGGTTTCAACGGGACGCCGAAACAGTATGCAAAATTCTTAAACTCCGTAAAGCTTTTCAGCTACCACGCGAATATCGGGGACGCCCGATCCATTATTATCAATTCACCCACCACGACCCACGCGGAGCTTACGCCGGAGCAGCGCAAGCAAGCGGACCTGGCGCCGGAAACCATCCGGATTTCCGCGGGATTGGAAGACGACGGCGATTTGATCGCCGATTTGGAGCAGGCGTTCGAAAAAGCCTACCAATGAACAGCGCACGCCGTAACCGCGCCGTGGAATATACCCGTGCGCTTTACCGGGACGGGAGAGAAATCCATGAAAATTCGAACCGCAAATTTATCGGATCTGGCTGCCATAGCCGCAGTGGAAAAGAAGTGCTTCCCGGCATCCCTGGCGGCGGCGGAAAAGGATTTCAAAGCCAGGCTGCAGGTCTACCCGAATCATTTCTGGCTTTTGGAAGACAACGGGAAACTGGTCGGACTGATCGACGGTATGGTCACCAATGAAAGCACGATCCGGGATGCCATGTATCAAGACGCTCATCTGCATGATGAGGCCGGGAACTGGCAGGCCATTTTCGGCGTGACCGTAATCCCGGAATACCGAAAGCGGGGCTGTGCCGCCAGGCTCATGAAGCGGGTCATTTCCGACGCGAAAGCTCAGGGGCGCAAGGGGTGCATTCTGACATGCGAGGCCAGGCTGATCCCCTATTACAAAAAATTCGGGTATGGGAATCTTGGAATATCAAAATCCGTCTGCGGCGGCGTCGTGTGGTACGACATGCGGCTTGTATTCTGACGATATCCGCCGCTCGTTTTTCCTACCGCCGTTTGCTTATTTTCATTAGTTTCCGCCATATGCTTTCATAATTTTGTCTGAATCGACAAAATTAAAAAAGAGATTGACAGGAAGTCGGAAAAGTATTAAGATTAGTTTAATAAAACATATATGTTTTATTCTATTTTAACTTTAACCGGAAGGGAGAGCGCAATCATGAAGGGAATGTGCAATTTGGAATCGATGTGTCTGTTCATGATGCCGTGCTGCGCCGACGGCCGCATGTGCACTCTCCTGTATAAAAACCGAAAAACAGAGCCAGGCTTACCGTAAAAAGATTTTTTGATACGGCTGCACGTTTTCAGCAGACTGGCATGAAAATGCCGGTCTTTTTTTATTGATTCGCGACGATTGTCCGAATTTTCCCACAAATTCATATCCTATGCTGACTAGTCAACTAGAGGTAGTGATCCTTCGGGAGCTGCCTCTTTTTTATATTCATTTTCGATCCGTCCGAAATTCTAAAGAAACGATATGGGGTGTATCAGTTGAGCAAAGTAAATCTTCAAGCGCCTGAAGTGCAGATCCGGGAAGTCCGGCTCGGTTCCATCACGGGCTATCTGGGGACGGCCGGAAATCTGGTCAAGTGCTCGCACAGCGGTAAACTGTCCAACCAGAGCCGAAGCTTCAGCCAATGCATGGGGTGTTCGGCGGTGCAGGCGGTATGCCTGCTCTCCATGATCCGGGACGCGGTGATCGTCAATCACGCGCCGGTCGGCTGCTCGGGCGACGCGTCGTTCTTCAACTTTACCTACCGCGTCGGCCAGATGGAACGCGGGCTCCCCGCGACGAACGGCCGCTTTTTCACGTCGAACCTCAAGGAAAACGACACGATTTTCGGCGCGGCGCAAAAGCTGAGGGATACCGTCCGTCTCGCCAACGAGCGGACGCATCCCAATGCGATTTTCATCACATCTTCCTGCGCCGCCGGCATTATCGGAGACGACATTGAAGAGGTGGCGGAAGAAATGACCAAGGAACTGGGCATCCCCGTTATCGGCTGCTACTGCGAAGGATTCAAATCGAAGGTATGGACCACCGGCTTCGACGCGGCTTATCATTCCATCATCCGCAAGTTTGTGAAGCCGCCCAGAAAAAAGACCAATCAGGTCAATATCATCAACTTCTGGGGCAGCCATATTTTCGACGGCCTTCTCCGGAAACTGGGTTACGAGCCGCAGTACATCGTGCCGTTTTCAACGGTCGAGCAGCTGAGCCATATTTCCGAAGCGGCAGCCACCATCCAGATCTGCCCGACGCTCGGCAGCTACATCGGCGCGGCGCTGGAGCAGGTCTACGGCGTACCGGAAATCAAATCCCCGCCCGCTTTCGGCGTTGCGGGAACGGATCAGTGGCTGCGGGAACTCGGCAGAGTCCTGGGCCGGAAGGACGAAGTGGAGCGGTTCATCCGGAAAGGCCACGAGCGCATCGCTCCAAAGCTGGAAGAATACCGGCGGAAATTCAAGGGCAAAACAGCCTATGTCGCAGCCGGCGCGGCACACGGGCACGCGATTATCGCAATTTTGAACGAGCTCGGGTTCGACGTGAAAGGCGTTTCACTGTTCCATCACGACCCGATTTTCGACAACGGCAACGTGGGATCGGACGCTCTTGCGCACGATGTGCATACTTACGGCGACATCCGGCAGTGCCATATCTGCAACAAGCAGATTTTCGAGGTGGTCAACATTCTCAACCGTATCCGGCCCGACCTGCTGATCGCTCGGCACTGCGAAATGCAGATCTGGGGGGCGAAACTGGGCATCCCCAGCCTTGTCATCGAGGATGAGCAGTTCGGTTTTGGTTACGACGGCCTCTTAAACTATGCGTCGCGCATTGAAGAAACGCTGGGTGACCGGGAATTCATTGAAAACCTTGCCGGGCACAGCAAACTTCCCTATACAAAATGGTGGCTGGAGCAAAACCCAAACACTTTCCTGGAGGTCGTTTGAATGTCGAAAATTCTTGAGCAGACCGCTATACCTGCGCGATCGGCGCCCAGCAATCCGTTGTTGCAATCAAACGGGCCATTCCGATTTTACATTCGGGCCCGGGATGCGGCGTAAAGGTGACCGGCCTGATCGGCCAGGGCGAAGGGGAAATGGGGGGCAACACGATCCCCTGCACCAATGCCAGCGAAACGGAAGTGGTATTCGGCGGCACGGATAAGCTCCGCAAAATCATCGACGGCTCGCTGAAGGTCATCGATGCCGACCTGTATGTGGTGCTTACCGGCTGCACGTCCGACATTGTCGGCGACGACATCGCGCGGGTGGCGAAACCGTACCAGGACCGGAACATTCCGCTGGTTTATGCGGAAACCGGCGGGTTCAAGAGCAGCAATTACGTCAGTCACGAGCATGTTGTCAACGCGATTATCGACCAGTATTCGGACAAATTCCGCGACGGGGATAAAAAGGTAAAGGGCCTTGTCAATCTGTTCGCCGCCGTTCCCTACCAGGACCCGTTCTGGGACGGAAATCTGGCGGAACTCAAAAGAGTCCTGGAAGGCATCGGGCTGAAGGTGAACGTCCTTTTCGGGCAGGAATCCGAAGGGCTTGCGGAATGGAAGACTCTCCCCAACGCGGAATTCAATATCGTTGCAAGTTCCTGGGTAGGGCTCGGCATTGCCGAGCACCTGAAGAAAAAGTACCAGACGCCCTACGTCCACTTTCCCTATCTCCCGGTGGGCGGCAGGGAAACGACGAAATTTCTGCGCCAGGTGGCCGAGTTCGGGAATCTGGACCGCGGCCGGGCGGAGAAATTCATTCAGTCCGAAGAGAAAAAATTCTATTTTTTTCTGGATCGCACCGTCGATTTCACGCTGGAGTTCCGTTACGGCCTTCCGAGAAAATTTTATTCCCTGCTGGATGCGAGCTATTCGCTGGGCTTTTCAAAATTCCTGCTCAACGAACTTGGCTTGATTCCGCTCACGCAGTATATCGTCGACGATACCCCGGAAAACTACCGCGACGGCATCCGGAAGGAATTTGAGCATCTGTCCCAGTATCGCGGCGGCCGCGTGGAATTTGAAAACGACGGCGGGAACGCGCAGAACCGCATCGAAACGGAAGCGGAAAACGAAGAGGGGCGTTTTCTGATCATCGGCAGTTCATGGGAGCGCGACCTTGCCAAAAAGCTGGGCGCCGACCTGCTGATCGTAAGCGTGCCCGTCGTTTACCGGCTGATCCTCGATTCCGGATATGCCGGGTACCGCGGGGGGCTTCGCCTTGCGGAAGAGATCTACACCAAAGTTCTGGACACCTTTTACTAATGTCCGCAGAAGGCGCTCCTTTCTGCCGACTGCAACCGTTGCTGACTGGAAAACCGGAGGCGCGCAGGCCGAATTTGCCGTGCGGGCCTCCGGTTTTTCTATGGTAAGCCGGGGCGCGGCCGTCCGCAGCCTTACGCGGAGCAACATAGGATTCCACAAAAGCCGATCAGGAGGAAAGCAAAATGAAAAATTTGCTGGCCGCTTTTCACAACAGAGCCAAAAGCTTCTATATTATTTCCGGGTTTCTGCTCTTATGGCAGATTATCCCATCCACAGGGGCCGTAAACCCCCATTTTATCCCTCCCCTCTCAACCGTCCTTGCCGAAGCGCCGAAGCTCGGGCTCGCCAACATCGCTATCGACATATCCATCAGTCTGGAACGCGTGATTCTCGGCTTCCTTCTGGCACTGGTTGTCGCCCTGCCGCTGGGATTCATGTTTGCGGGCGCTTTCCCACGGTTCGCAAAATTTCTCTACCCGCTGATGTCGTTTTTATCGCAAATCCCGCCGTTCATCCTTTTCCCGGTCTTTGTCGTGATCTTCGGCATCGGGGACGGCGGCATCTATACCGTGATCTTCTGGTCGGCTTTCTGGCCGATTCTGTTCAGCGCCATAGCGGGGACCCGGCAGGTCGATCCGCTGCTGGTGAAGAGCGCGCGCTCCATGGGTGCGAACCCGGCCCAGGTGTTCTATAAAATCATCATTCCCGGCGCTCTTTCCTCCATCATGACCGGAGCGCGCACAGCCATGACCATCTGTTTCATGATGCTGATCGGCGCCGAAACGATGGGTGCGAATTCCGGCCTCGGATGGCTGATCAACCAATCCCAGCGCATGGGGATGATTCCGCGGATCTACCTTGCGGTTCTGCTCGTCGCCATTCTCGGGCTGGCGATCAACTATTTGTTCGAATGGCTGGAACGCAGCATCATCGTCTGGAAAGAAAACGACCGGAAGGGGGGGATCGTCTGACCGTGACGGGAATGTCGGGTTTGTTCTTCCGCCGGGAACCTCCAGAGGAAATACCACCCGGCCGGGAAAGGAGTAGATGTCAATCATGAAAAAACTGGCCGTCCGGCTGAAGCGCGTCGGTTACGGAAGCATTTCCATCGTGTTGTTTTTCGCTCTGTGGCAGTTTGCGTCCGCGGCCAACCTCGTCCCAAGCTCCGTGATTCCTACGCCGGTCCGGGTGATCGGCGCCGTTTGGGAAACGATGGTTTCCGGCCTTCTGTTCACTCAGACGGCCCTGAGCCTTGCCAATATCGGCATGGGATTTGCTTTGGCCATCGTCATCAGCATCCCGCTTGGGCTTATCATCGGGACGTATTACAACAAAGTCGACCGGGTGCTCCTGCCGTTCCTCCGAATGTGCGAAAAGCTCAACCCGTTTGCCCTCTTCCCCATCTTCATGATTCTTTTCGGGATCGGGCATCTGGAGAAGGTGATGGTCGTCCTGTGGGTTTCCCAGTGGCCGCTGCTGTTCAACACCATCGACGGGGTTCGGAACACGGACCGGGCGATCATCAAATCCGCCCGCTCGATGGGGGCCGATTCCCGCACGCTGTTTTTTAAGGTGATTGTACCCTCGACTTTGCCGAACATCTTCACGGGGGTCAAACTGAGCGCCCAGCTCGCGTTTTTCATGATCATCGCTTCCGAAATGGTCGGTGCCAGCGCCGGCCTCGGCTGGCAGTTCCTTTCCGCCAACCTCGCCTATAACGTACCGCAGATGTTTGGCATTGTGCTGTATGTAACGGTGCTTGCCATTCTGATCAATGTACTTTTTACAAAATTGGAAAAACACTTTTCCGTGTGGAAACAGTCCGTTTTTTAACCCGGGAAAACCGGAGAAATCAATGGAGGGACAACAAATTATGGCATTGAAAAAGAAGGCTAAAATCATCATCAGCGGAGCGGCCGCCGTCGTGGTCGTCGTGGGCATCGCGGTGGGCGCTTCCCTCGGACGCAGCACTCAGAGCGCCGCTCCCGCGACAACCGCTTCCGCCGACGGAAAAAAACTCACGGTCATCCGAACCTATACCCGCACGGACTGCGGCGCCACGCCTTATCTTGTGGCGGATCAGAAAGGCTTTTTTGCCGAGGAAGGCCTTAAGATCCAGTATACGGGCACGCTCGCTTATGCCCAGCAGCTCGCTTCCATCGTGAACGGAAACAACGACATCGGCGACGCGCACCCCAACGAGCTTGCCATGTTTATCAAGGGCGGCGCCAAGGTAAAAGGGGTTTCCCGCGACGACCTGGAACCCACGAAGGAAGTCGACGCCAAATACCGGCACATGCGGTATTATGTTAAAAAAGGTTCCCCGATCAAGTCCTGGGAAGACCTCGCCAATTATAAAACAGGCAAAAAAATCCTCATGAACGGGACGGTCCCCAGCTGCACGACCTTTATTCCGGGAGCTATCTTCGATCGTTTCAAGCTGGACCGCAACCGTCTCCAGTTCGTTACGTTCGACTCCGACCAGCAGGCGCTGCAGGCCGTCGGGCAGGGCAGCATTGACATCGCGCAGGTACATCCGCCGTATTATCATCTGGCGCAGCAATCGGAACTTGTTCAGATCGGTGATTCCTTTGATTCCGGCATGGGTCCCGGGTCGGCCGTTGCCCTGTACTATTTCTCGGAAAAATTCATCGCCGAGCACCCCGATACGGTGCAGCACTTCGTAAACGCCATCACAAAGGCCCAGATCTGGGCGCTCCACCACCATGAAGAGGCGGCCGCGCTGACGGCCAAGGCGCTGAATACGGACGCGACGGGCACGCATTACTACGCCTACGACACCGCCGTTATTGAAAGCCAGCTCCAGCCCTGGATCGACGACCTCGTGCGCGGCGGGTTCCTCAAGAAGGATCAGCTCAAGCCTTCCGATCTGGTAACCCACCAGTTCCGCAATCCGAAAATCTTCGACTCCACCATTGAAAGCAAATCGGAATAAATTTTCAGGCAGAGAAAAGCGGCGGGGCCGCAGTTTTCCCGGAATCGTTCCCCGCCGCTTCTTTTGAAGTATCAAAGGAGTGAAATCATATGTCCGGTAAATCGTTACAAACGGAATTACCGCAGGATAAATTGCCCGCTCAGGCAAAAATCGTCATACAAAACGTCAGCATGGGGTTCAAAATCAAACGTTCCAACAGCGACGAGGAAAAAGATTTCCAGGCGCTGGAAAACGTGAGCCTCACGGTGGAAAGCGGGGAGTTTCTCACAATTGTGGGGCCGAGCGGGTGTGGGAAATCCACGCTGCTGGATCTTCTGGCGGGCCTCACGCATCCGCGGTCCGGAAAACTGTTCATCGACGGAAAGCCCATTGTAAAACCGGCGTTGGACCGCGGAATTGTCCTGCAGGGATACGGATTGCTGCCATGGCGCACCGTGCAGAAAAATGTCGAATTCGGGCTTGAAATCAAAGGGACCGAGTCCAAAAAACGGCACGAAATTGCCGAACAGTACATTCAGCTTGTCGGCCTGCAGGGCTTTGAGGACCGGTACCCCTACGAACTTTCGGGCGGCATGAAGCAGCGGGTATCCATTGCGCGCGCGCTTGCCTACGACCCCGAGGTTCTGCTGATGGACGAGCCGTTCGCCGCCGTGGACGCGCAGACGCGCGACCTGATGCAGGATGAACTTCTGCGCATCTGGGAACACACCAACAAAACCATCCTTTTTGTGACCCACAGCATCGAAGAGGCCGTCGGTCTGGCGGACCGGGTGGCCGTCATGTCCGCCAACCCGGGGACCGTGCGGGAAATCATCCGGGTTGATCTCCCCCGCCCGCGCCGCATCAGCGATGTGCGCAACACCGCCGATTTCAACCGGATTTGCCGCCGCGTCCGGGACCTGCTGGAGAACGCCAACACGGGCGGCACGAAAGTCACGGTCGGCAGCGCCGCCCCGGCCGGCGGAACCCCGCGTGCCGCACAGACGGCATCCCCATCGGAAGCCGCCGTATGAAGCGGCGCATTTTCCTGCCGACCGATGATTGGATGAGGAAGCGAGCAAAATGACGAAATCCGCCACCCTGAAAGTCTACGGGATGACCTGTACGTTATGTTCCGCAACCATTGAAGCCGCGCTTGAAAAGCTCGACGGCGTAAAGGAAGCGAGCGTCAGCTACGCGGCGGAAAAGGCCTGTGTGGAATACGACGCCGACCGGCTGGGGATAGAAGAAATTGAAAGGAACATTGAAAAGCTTGGATTTTCCACACTGGAAAATGGGAAGGATGACACGGGCAAGGCGGACGCGGAGCAGCGCAAATTGCTGCGCAGGCTGGTGATCTCCGCCGTGCTGAGCGCCCCTCTGTTTCTCTGCATGATTTCCACCGCGGCCGGATTCTGCCACGATGTTCTGGACCCGAATACCACCACGGCATGGGGATTTTTCCTGGCCGAACTCCGGTACCGGCTGTACGGCCTGCACGACTGGAGGCTGCAAATCACCCTTGCCACTCCCGTTCAGTTCATGATCGGATACGGTTTTTACCGCAACGCTTACCGTTCCCTGCGCGTCGGAAAAGCAACCATGGACCTGCTTGTGGCAATCGGCTCTTCCGCCGCCTATTTTTACAGCTTATACGTCTGCATATTTGAACGGTCCAACTATACGCTCGGCATCAAAAGCCTCTATTTCGAGGCATCCACGACGATCATCACGCTGGTCCTGCTGGGCAAATATCTGGAAACGCTCGTCAAGGGAAGAATGTCCCGGGCCGTCAAGGCTCTGATGGAGCTCTCGCCGAAAAATGCGCGGGTTCTGAAGGATGGGACGGAAACGTATCTTCCGGTTTCCCAGGTGACTGCCGGCGATATTCTGGTGGTAAAGCCCGGCGAGAAAATACCGGCCGACGGCGTGATCGTCAGCGGCTATTCCCTGGTGGACGAATCCATGCTGACCGGCGAAAGTATGCCGGTGGAAAAACGCGGCGGCGACACGGTAACCGGCGCGTCCCTGAACAAGCAGGGAACCTTTCGGTTCCGGGCGACCAAAGTAGGGAATGACACAAGGCTTTCGGAAATCATCCAATACGTGGAACGCGCACAGAGCAGCAAGGCTCCCATACAAAAAATTGCCGACAGAGTTTCGGGAGTCTTTATTCCCTGCATCGTCACCATTGCGCTCCTCACGTTCTCCATCTGGTTCTTTGTGATTCTTGACCATACGTTTTATGTAATCGACGTGGCCATTATCAACGCCGTTTCGGTGCTGGTGGTATCCTGCCCCTGCGCGCTGGGCCTTGCGACACCCGCCGCCATCATGGCCGGAATCGGGAAAGGCGCGCAAAACGGCATTCTGATCAAAAACGGAGAGATGCTGGAAAAAGCGCATGACATCGACACCGTCGTCTTGGATAAAACGGGGACCCTCACCGCAGGGAAGCCGCATGTGGCCGGCGTTTTTCTGCCCCGGACGGACACGTCCGATTACAGCGCCCCACAGATTCTCTCGTTTGCGGCCCTCGTCGAGAAAAAATCTTCGCATCCTCTCGCCGAGGCGATCTGCAAAAGCGCGCCGAAGCAGGAATCCATCGAGCCGGAACTGTTTCAGGAAATTCCGGGAAAAGGCGCCAAAGCCCGGATTAACGGAAAAGACCTGTTGGTCGGCAGTCCGCAGTTTCTGCAGGAAAACGGGATCCCGGCCGAAAAGATCGGCGCGCTTGCGGATCCTCTATACCGGAAAGGGGAAACGGCGGTTCTTGTTGCCGTCGGCCATGTTCTGGCCGGCGCAATCGGGCTTGCGGACACGGTACGGCCAAAATCGCGGGAGCAGATCCAGCAGCTCGAAAAGATGGGAATCTCCGTTTACATGATCACCGGAGACAATCCGCGGGCCGCAGCCGCCGTCGCGGCAAAAACGGGAATCAAAAACGTGCTGGCAGGCGTGCTTCCCGAAAATAAGGCGCAGGAAGTGGAGCGGCTGAAAAGGGGCGGCCATGTCGTCGCCATGGTGGGCGACGGCATCAACGACGCTCCGGCCCTGGCTACCGCGGACGTGGGATTTGCCATCGGCAGCGGAACCGACGTCGCCATCGACACGGGAGGGATTGTCCTTCTGAGCGACGACATTTCCACCCTTCCGGCGGCAGTCCGGCTGGCGAGAAGATCGATGGACAAGATCATGCAGAACCTGTTCTGGGCGTTTATCTATAACTTTATCGCCATTCCGTTCGCCGCTACCGGCCATCTCACCCCCACCATCGGCGCCGCGGCCATGGCGCTGAGCTCGGTCTGCGTGCTTCTGAACTCACTGAGCCTGAAACGGCTGAAAATCCGGCCTTCTGAGGAATCCGAGCCTGCGGTGCAGCAAACCTTTTCCCCTCGAAACGGTACCCCGTCCGCGAGATGAGGAAACATATTTTAAAAACTTCTGGGGGCTTTTGACCGTGTTTTTATTCAAAAAAGTCCATAACCGCAGAATCCGGATCGCCATTTTTGTCCTACTCCCCGTCGGTTTGTTCGCTGTGCTGGAAACAGCGTTTCATTTCAATGCGCTGCTGTTTCTTAAAAATTTGTTCTATTTAAAGTATCTGCCCCGGCTCGACGGCAATCCATCCTTTTGGCTTCTGTTTGTAGTCGGTCTTTTGACGTCCGTCCACTGCATGGGCATGTGCGGCGGTCTTATGCTCGCGCAGACGCTGAAACGGTTCGGGGAACAGGTTGCGCCGAAACGAACGGTCCTGCCCGCCGCGCTTTATAACCTTGGGCGGGTCGTCTCCTACACGGCCGTCGGCGCCGTTGTGGGCGGGATCGGACAAGCGCTCACGCTTTCAGACGCACTGAAAGGCATCGTTCCGATCGTTGGCGGTCTTTTCATGGTGATTATGGCCGTGAATCTTCTTGGAATATTTCCCGTTCTCCGGCGGCTGCAAATAGGGCTCCCGAATTCCGTGGTTAAAAAGCTCCGCAGCCCCGGAGACAAAAGCCTGTTCCTTATGGGCCTGCTCACGGGTCTCATGCCCTGCGGGCCGCTGCAGATCGTGGAGCTTTACGCACTTGGAACCCGCAGCGCTCTGCTTGGCGCGGTGTCGATGTTTGTGTTCTCTTTGGGAACCGTGCCGGGGCTTTTTACGTTCGGGGCACTGAGTTCGATGATCAGCAGAAGGTTCTCCAAGGTCGTGATACGAATCAGCGCCGTGCTGGTGGCGGTACTCGGCGTCGCCATGATCGGCCGGGGGCTCGCCCTCGAAGGTGCCGCTTTCCCAACATTCCCAGTATCGCAGGGCGACTATACGGTTTCGACCGTAAAAGGGAATGTCCAGACGGTCACGACTTCTATCGGTGAAAGCAGCTTTCCGCCCATCGAGGTGCGGCAGGGGATCAAAGTCATCTGGACGATCCGGGTTGGAGGAGATGTTTTCAACGACTGCAACAAGGCCATTACAATACCGGAATATCACATCAAGAAAACTCTCGCGGTCGGCGACAACACGGTGGAATTCACCCCCGGCAAGGCGGGCAATTTTGATTATACCTGCTGGATGGGCATGATCAAAAGTAAAATCAGGGTCATTTCCAGCCATGCGTAAGTCGATCAACTTTATAAAAAAATCAGGGGGCTACCCGTGAAATCATTTGCTAAAATTCTGATCATTGCGCTGACGCTGTGCTCGGCGGTTTTGCTCGTCAGCTGCCAGAAATCCGAAAAGGGAAATTCCGTTCAGACTTTTCAAGGCTACATCACTTCCGAAGACGATTTTGCCGACGGCAAGGGCGAGGATACGGCCGAAATGGTCGACATGGAGACGATGGCCAAATCGGGTCTCGGCATTACATTCCAGGGCGGCGGGAAATGGAAATTCTATTATTTTGACGGGTGGTTCGCCACAGAAAACCATGACGGAAGCGGAAAACGCTGGGAATTCAATGGCACAGGCGCACAGAAACAGGCATGGCGGATCGTTGAGGCTCAAGTCAAAAACGGGCACGGCTCCAAACCGGTGGCCGTCACTGTGGCTGGCACGCTGACCGGCGAAAAGAAAAGCAATCCCGGTTCGGATAACGACGGCAAATCATTTGAAGTGATCTCGGTCAAATCCATTACGGTGCCGGACGCCGCAGGCAAAGACGATGGAACATCCAAAACCGTTCCTGCCCAGTCTTCCACATTAAGTGTAAGCGACGGCATGTCCATGGACTCACAGGTTTCGTCGGAACAGCCGATGAGCGACAGCATGTCGAAATGACGTTTCCCGGCTAAAACATAAAGGAAAAGGAGTCTCCGGTTTCATTCACCGGAAGCTCCCCATCTCATAAGT
>ENA-UOOI01000276-UOOI01000276.1-fermentation-metagenome-genome-assembly--contig:-NODE-276-length-66077-cov-10.400139_pt1 | contig 66077 bp, 67 predicted proteins | sample MGYA00245779_ERZ724027 | MGnify/ENA primary metagenome ERZ724027 (study PRJEB28704, sample SAMN03018318) | fermentation metagenome | biome: anthropogenic terrestrial biome; feature: soil; material...
AATGAGTGGAAAAGGAGGAGTAGGTAAATCTACAATTTCGGTATTATTGGCAAAGCAGCTTAATAAGAAGGGTTTTAAGGTAGGTATACTTGATGCTGATATTACAGGGCCGAGTGTTCCAATATTACTGAATTTAAAAAATAAGAGAGCAAGAGCCAAATATGAAAATATTCTGCCGGTAGCTACAGAGGAAGGTATAGAAGTCATGTCGCTTAACCTGCTGATAGAAAATGAGGAGGAACCGGTAATCTGGAGAGGGCCTTTGATAGGCAATATTGTCAAACAGTTTTGGACAGATGTACTGTGGGGAAAACTTGATTATTTGATAATTGACATGCCACCGGGGACAGGAGATGTAGCTATTACTGCAATGCAGTCGATACCTATTGATGGAATAATAATGGTATCGGTGCCACAAGATTTAGTGTCTATGATAGTTTCAAAAGCTGTAAATATGGTAAATAAAATGGGCGTTAGTATTTTAGGTATTATTGAAAATATGAGTTACGTAAAGTGCCCAAATTGTAATAAGAAGATCAGAATCTTCAACGGTGAGAATACTCATGAGTTTTTAAAAAAAATGGATTTAAAATTTCTTGGTGAATTGCCTGTAGTGGACAGTATATGTAACCCATTGTCTTCCCAAGATAAAAATACAAATAATAGTATAGATTCAATATTCAATCCGATAGTTGAAAATATAATCAAAAGCTTAAAGGAGGAATAAAAATGAAAATTGCAGTAGCAAGTGATGGGAAACAAGTAAGTGGACATTTTGGACATTGTAGTGGATTTATGATTTATGAAATAGGGGAAGACAAATCTTTAAAAAGGAGTTTTGTGGAGAATCCAGGACATAAACCGGGATTTTTACCGGCGTTTTTAAAAGAAAAGGGTGTAAATGTAATAATATCGGGAGGAATGGGAGAAACTGCGGTTCAATTATTTAGAGATAATAAAATAGAAGTTGTCATAGGTGCGCAAGGCCTATGTGATGATGTAATACAAAAATATATAAATGGAGAACTAAAATCTACTGGGAGTGTATGTACAGAGCATCAATATGAGGGAAATTACAATAAGTAATTAGATTAAATTTATGAGGTGAGTATTTGAATATGAAAGATGAATTTTTGTTAATCAAAGAATTGTTGAATAAGAAAAATTACAAGCTTACCAATCAAAGGGAAATTGTACTTGAAGTTTTAATTGAATCAAATATTCACCAAAATATCAAAGAGATTTATGATAAAATAAAAAGTCATAATAAGATAGGTCTTGCAACTGTTTATAGAACAATATATTAATTGCAATGATATAATAGATATAGATGATAGCAATATCAATTTAGAATTTATTAAACTAAATAATTACATAGAAAAAATTAAAAATATTGATATAAAAGATACCAATATTGTTTTAGTCGGAATATGCAGCAAATGCAGGGAGGGAAAAATGCCAAGACCAGTTAAATATAGAAGTGTAGAGAGATTGCCGCAATATACTTATTTTATACCGGTAGGTAGGAAAAAATGTGAAATAAAAGATGTAGTTATAAAAGTTGAGGAACTTGAAGCAATGAGACTGAAAGATATTGAAAAATTAAATCAGGAAGAATGTGCTGAAAGAATGCACGTGTCCAGGCAGACTTTTCAAAATATAATAGATAGTGCAAGGGAAAAAACAGCGCTTGCTCTGACACAGGGGAATTCAATAAGGATAAATGGAGGAAACTACAGACCTGTATTCTGCAAATTTAAATGTTTTAATTGCGGCAATATATATGAGATAAAAAAAGAAGAAGACAAATATGTCTGCCCTTCCTGTGGTTCAAATAAGGTTATTTGTAATAAAAGAGCTAATCTCTGCAAAAAATGGTGCAAATTAGGTAGAAAAGATGATTGAATTATAATTTATTTATCATTTATAGGCAGAATTAAAGAGCTTTTCTATTGCTGAAATTAATTTTTTGAGGGCAGAGGAAATGTACTTGTCTTTGTGATAAATTATTTTAAAGCTTCTGTAAAGTGAAAAGTCCTTGATGGGAATCTGCACCACATTATTCTGGTGAATTAGTAGGCTTTTAGACAGGATTGATACACCCTGACCGGCAGCAACTACGTTGATTATGGAGTCAGAGCTGTGGCACACCCATTTTTTTATAATTGGTATTCCCCTGCGTTCCGTTAGATTGATGAGAAAATCCCTGGTACCGGAACCCTCCTCACGAAGTACACAGTCTTTACCCTTTAAATCGGACAGTTGAATTGATTTTTTTGAAGCAAATGGATGATTCTTGCCGCAGATCAAGACCATTTCATCTTGGTAGACTTCATGGGATATAATGTCTTTTGAATTTACCAATCCTTCTATTACGGCTATATCTAGAGTTCCATCAATAATTTTCTGTATGATGTCCTTAGAGTTGTCTACATATACACGTATGCGAATTTTAGGATTTTTTTCTTCAAATTTGGATATGATATTACCCAGAAAGAAACTTCCTACGGTAAGTGAAGCTCCTACATGAATGCATATCTGTTCGGAAGCATGGTGCAGATAATGTTCCATTTCACGAAAATTTGAGAGAATATGTCTTGCATAATTTAAGAATTCCCTTCCCACATCTGTAATGTATAATTTTCTGGAAAGCCTTTCAAACAATTTCACATGATATTCCTTTTCAATCTGAGAAATAACATGGCTGACAGTGGGCTGGGATATATAGAGTTTTTTTGCTGCAGCTCCTATTTTTCCATTTTCTGCTACTGCGGTGAAAATTTCCAGGTCCCGTATTGTCATGGATATCCCCCTTTTTACATAAAAATACATAGATAAAAAGCTATGAAATTATAATAAGTTTAGCATTTTACAAAAGAAATGGCAAGGAATATAATTTTTATATAGGGAATTGGCCAATACCCATTTTACAATTTAGTTGAAAAATCAGGTGATTCTTAGCTCCAGTTGGAGTTTGCTTATAGGAAATACTTTTCTCCACCTGAATCTTTAAAATTGTGAAAATGAAAAATTTAGAAAGGGTGTAATCAAGATGAAGGTTCCCGATACCTGTCAGCTTAGAGCTGAAGATATGAATGAATTATTTGCTAAATTGGAACAGAAATATGTTATCTATGCTCCGGTACGAATTCGTGTAGGAGGAAGATATGCAAAACAGGATTCCATTTTATACAAGCCAGTGCACAGATATGAAGAGATAGAATATAGTGAACGTTCGACTTACCCTATGAAAGAGGTTCTTACTCCAATTACTCAGACCTTGTTTTATTTTACTGAGGATGAATACAGGGAAAGCAAAATGAGAGAAAAAAAAGACATTTTGGTGTTTGGCAGGGCATGTGACATAAATTCAATAAAAATTCAGGATCAGATTTATCTGAAAAATGGTGATATAGAAGATTATTTTTACAAAAGAATAAGAGACAAGGTAAAGTTTGCAGTGATGGAATGTGCCAATGAATTTGATGGGTGTTTTTGCTGCAGTATGGGTACGAACACCACAGATATGTATTCCATTGCTGTATCCTTTGGTGAAAATATAAATAATGTGGAAGTAAAGGATGAGGAATTTAAACAATATTTTCGAAATTACAAACTATCTGATTATAAGATCAAATTCCCTGCAGAAAACAAACTTAAAGTAAAATTTCCTGTAATAGAGGATCTGGATATGGCAAACAAGATAAAAAATCATCCGATGTGGGATGAGTTTGAAGACAGATGTATTGGATGTGGTTCATGCACTACTGCGTGCAGTACATGTACCTGTTTTGAAACCACAGATATAGTGTATACACAAAATGCAAATGTAGGAGAGAGAAGAAGAACCTGTTCTTCATGCATGCTTGAAAATTTCGACAAAGTTGCGGGAGGCAGCTCCTTTAGAAAAAAAGTTTCTGAAAGATACAGATATAAAATCCTCCACAAAGTTTACGGATACAATGCAAGATTCAAGGATGGTCCTATGTGTGTGGGCTGCGGCAGATGTTCTGCAAGATGTCCTGAACTTATAAGTTATCCTGCCACATTGAACAAGCTATATGATGCTGTAGAGGAAATAAAAAAACAGGGAGGAGTCAAAGATGTTTAACAATCCAGTTAGGCCGGAGCCGCATAAGATATTGAAGATAATTCCACAAACAAAGCTTGAATGGACTTTTCGCATAGAGAACAATATTCCCGTAAAACACGGCCAGTTTATGCAGCTTTCCATTCCAAAAGTTGGCGAGGCACCCATATCTCTAAGTGGTTTTGGAAAAGGATATGCAGATTTTACGATAAGAAGAGTGGGAAAAGTTACGGATAGATTATTTTCCATGAAGGAAGGGGACTATATTTTCCTCAGGGGATGTTATGGAAATGGATGGCCTTTTGAAAAACTCAAAGATAAAAATGTTGTGGTTATTGCTGGGGGTACTGGAGTTTCACCGGTAAAGAGCCTTATAGACGAGTTATTTGATAGGAGTGACTATGCAAAAGAAATTTATCTGATTTTTGGGTTTAAAAATTCCAATAGTATTCTGTTTAAAGATGAGCTTGAAAAGTGGAAAAAAGCTGGATATTTTCATGTGGTTTATACCCTTGACAATGAAAAGTACAGTGGCTGGCAGGTTGGAATGGTAACAAACTTCATAAAGAATATTCCATTTGAATCTTTTAAAGGAAATTATGAATGTCTTGTAGTGGGCCCTCCTGTAATGATGAGATTTGTAGGTAAAGAATTGATTGTAAATAGTGTACCTGAAGATAAAATATGGATGTCGTTTGAGAGAAAAATGTCCTGTGCCGTTGGAAAATGCGGACACTGCAGAATCGATGAAACATATGTATGTTTAGATGGCCCTATTTTCAATTATACAATAGGTAAAAAGCTGGTTGATTAGGAGGGGAAAATTATGGTGGAAGATTGTAATATAAAAAAATTAAGGAACAACTGTTTCAGGCAATCCAAAGTACCTGGTGAATTTATGCTTCAGCTTAGAGTCCCAGGTGCTGTTATAGATGCAAAGTGGCTCGATGTTATAAAATATGTGTGTAAAAAATGGGGAAATGGTTCTTTCCATTTAGGTGTCAGACAGACTTTGAATGCACCTGGAATAAAAGCAAAAGATATACCTGCGGTAAATGAATATATACAGCCTTATTTGAAGAGTATAGAGCATAAAATGTGCGGTGTGAATATGAAAACCGATAACGGTTACCCTTATATTGCCCCGAGAAATATAATGGCCTGTATTGGAGAAATTCATTGTATCAAGGCAAATGTAAACACACAGAAGCTGGCGCGAAAACTGGAGAAGATAATTTATCCCAATCCGTATCATATCAAGATTTCGGTATCAGGTTGTCCTAATGACTGTGCGAAAGGTCACTTTCAGGATTTTGGCATAATTGGATGTACAAAGCCTGTTTATGATATAAACCGATGTATTGGCTGTGGGGCCTGTGTGAGGAAGTGTGAAAAAGCTGCAACCCGTGTGCTGTCACTTAATGACAAGGGTAAAATAGACAAAGATACGTGCTGCTGTGTGGGATGCGGTGAATGTGTTATTGCATGTCCAACGGGGGCATGGCGCAGACCGGACAAAGATTTTTATAAGATAATTCTTGGCGGCAGGACAGGAAAACAGTATCCCAGGATGGGAAAGATGTTTGCAAACTGGTTGACTGAAGAAAGTGTACTTGCGATAATGGCAAATTGGCCTAGATTTTCAGAATGGGTACTTGGCGGAAAGCCTGTTTATATTCACGGCGGCCATCTGATAGACAGGGCAGGGTATGAGAAATTTAAAGAATTCATGCTCGAAGGTGTCACATTGAATCCGGAAGCTTTTATTGCCGAGAATATCAACTGGACGGAAACAGAGTACAGGAGCAACATTCATGTGAAGCCGCTGAGTAAACATTTAACTGTTTGATAAGGTCCTCTGTGATAAATTAAGAAAAAATGTAAGTGTTTTAAAAAATATTAATCCAGGCATGGTTATATTAGCAGCTGTCGGGATTGATGAAAAAAATATTAAAGATTATGTTGAGACGTGAGTTGATGCTATTGTTACTTCTTGCATTTATTATGCAAGACTATTGATATAGGGTGCAAAATAGGACCTGTTGTATAATGTTTGTTCAGACTCAAGAGGGGATATTATGCTTCAGAATTATAAAAGGTTGGGAGTTATAAATACTGGAGTCTGCGGTGTGGAAGATTATTTAGGAAAGACAAGAAAAATAGTGAAAGAACTGAAATAAAGTAGTTCTAAAAATATTATCATATATGTGTTAAAATGGTTTCAAAATGATATACTTTTCATTTTGAAACCATTTTTTATCATTATGATAAATAATTCTCTTTTGCTGACTATAATTTTAGCTGTTATAGAAAATATTTTTAGATTGAGTTGGCTTTGTACACAGCATTTTTATAGTAATTTATATATTTTAAAATCATATTTTCCATTTTGGCTTGAAAATTGCTTGTATTTATATGTACACGATATATTCAAAAGGAGAGATTATCAATGAATAAAAAAGAATTGTGGAATAAGTGCATAGAGTTCCATGGACATGATTGCCCGGGGCTTGCCATAGGATTCAAAGCTTGTGAAGCAGCAATAGAAAAGATGAATCTGAAATTTTCATCTGATGAAGAAATAGTATGTGTTACTGAAAACGATGCCTGCGGTGTTGATGCAGTACAGGTTATAACAGGATGCACTTTGGGAAAAGGCAATCTGGTGTACAGAGGTACTGGTAAAATGGCTTTTTCATTTTTCAACAGGGGAAATGGAGATAATATGAGAGTTGTTTTGAAACAGATTAAGGGTGAAATGAGCAGGGAGGAAAAAGAGAAGTACATTTTGGAGTCACCGGCAGAAGAAATATTTGATATAAAAAAGCCAAAATTTCAAGCCCCTAAAAATGCAAGGTTGTTTAATACGATTATTTGTGAACAATGTGGAGAAGGTGTTCCTGAGCATAAAATAAGAATAAGCAACGGAAAAAAACTTTGCCTGGATTGTTTTGAAGAGTACACACGGGGATGGTAAGATGATATATCAAATAAATAAAGGGATTGATGAAATTGAAAGAGGAAATGTGCATAAACTATGAAAGATATACAACAAGAAAAAGAATTATAATCTTAGTTATTCTGTTGTTAATTATAATATTTTCTCTATTTTCAATATGTGCCGGCTCATCGGCTATTAAACCCTACCAGGTTTTAATGGGAATTTTTCAAAAGGGAAGTGGGTTATCAAATCTTGTAATCTGGAATATACGGCTTCCAAGAGTCCTTGCTGCCATTATAGCAGGTGCAGGACTGTCTGCTGCAGGATGTGTAATGCAGAGTAATCTGAGAAATCCTCTTGCATCACCATCAACTTTAGGAATATCAAATGCTGCGGCTTTTGGTGCAAATGTTGCTATTATAATATTTGGTGCAGGAAGTGTTAAAAGTACAGGTGCTGATGCAGTGCTTATAGATAATCCGTATATAGTTACTATTTGCGCATTTTCCTTTTCTATGATAGCTGCTGTCATTATTTTAATGATTGCGAGACTTAGATCCCTTTCTCCAGAGGCTATATTACTTGCGGGGATAGCTATAGGATCTCTTTTTTCTGCAGGTATTACGCTTATTCAGTATTTTGCCCAGGATGTTCAGGTAGCAGCTGTTGTATTCTGGACATTTGGTGATCTTGGACGTGCTTCTTGGAAGGAAATAATTATAATGGCAGTTATTATAGGGGTATCGATGATTTATTTTGCTGTTAGACAATGGGATTATAATGCTATGGACAATGGGGAGGAGGCTGCAAAAAGTCTAGGAGTAAGTGTTGAGAGAATACGATTTGGGGGAATGTTTACTTCTTCTTTAATCACTGCGGCAGCAGTTTCATTTCTTGGTATTATAGGATTTATAGGGCTTATAGGGCCTCAGATAATGAGAAGGATTATTGGAGGGGATCATCGTTTCTTGATTCCAGCATCCGCACTTATGGGTTCACTTTTACTTCTCGTTTCTGACACATTTGCAAGAAGCATAGTTTCACCTATAATTCTTCCTGTTGGAGCTATTACATCTTTTATGGGAGCACCTATGTTTTTATATCTGCTCATGAGGGGGTATAGGAAAAAATGATTTTATCTGTAAGGGGACTTGCATTTAAATATACAAGCAGATCTGTCTTAAAAGACATTAATTTTTCGGTGGAAAAAGGAGAATGTGCTGCACTCCTGGGTACAAATGGAGCAGGAAAATCCACTCTTCTTAAATGTATAGATCTTATATTGAAGGCACAATACGGTACTGCATTAATTGAAAAAAATGAAATCTTTAAACTCAGCCCTATAAAACTTGCTCAGAGGGTTGGTTATGTTTCACAGCAGCAAACAAGTGTAAGAACCACTGTTTTTGATTCCGTACTTTTGGGAAGGAAACCCTACATTAAATGGAATGCTTCAAAAGAAGATATTTCAATAGCTAATATGGCCATTGAAGCTCTGGAGCTTGAAGATTATTCTTTAAGATTTTTAGATGAGCTAAGCGGTGGAGAACTGCAAAAAGTTGTTATTGCAAGGGCTATTGCCCAAAAACCTGAGATACTTCTTTTAGATGAGCCTACAAGCAATCTGGATTTGAAAAATCAGCTTGAAGTGATAAGAATCATCAATAGGATAGTTAAAACTCAGGGAATTGCTGCTGTAATGATAGTTCATGATTTAAATCTCGCCATAAGGTTTGCGGATAAATTTATCATGCTGAAAGATGGTACAATTTTTGCCGCAGGCGGAAGGAAAATAATGACTTCTGAGAATATTGAAAGAGTTTATTCTGTTCCAGTAGCCGTAAAAAATTATAAGAATATTCCGGTAATTATACCGCTGTAAGTTATTCTCATAAGAGGTACGTTAAATGGAGGGAGGAAATAATTGTGCATAAAAAATTTTTAAGTCTATTATTTGTAGGAATATTTATTTTTGCACTTTTGATTGGAGGCTGTTCACCTAAATACGAAAAAACTTCAAATTCAAAATCTAAAAATATAATGATAACAGACTTATTGGAAAGAAAGATTACATTAAATAAAAGAATTGATAAAGTTGTAGCTATTGGACCAGGGGCATTGAGACTTTATTGTTATATAAATGGTTCAAAAAAGTTAGTGGGTGTAGAACAGACTGAGAAAGGCAGCACTGTGGGAAAGCCTTATATGATGGTGAATCCCAATATTGCAAAACTTACAACTATAGGTCAGGGAGGACCTAATAATTCACCGGATGCCGAAAAAATACTTTCAGTTAAACCGGATGTCATTTTCGATACATATGCTTCAGATAAGTCTTCTGCAGATGAACTGCAGTCCAAAACCAACATACCTGTCGTTGTTTTGAGCTATGGTAAACAATCCACATTTGATCCTGATATGTACACTTCTTTGAAAATTATTGGGAAAGTCACTGGCAATGAGAGCAGGGCACAAAAAGTAATTGATTATATGAAAAACTGTAAAGATGATCTGGACAAGAGAACTAAAGATATCCCTGAAAGTAAAAAGCCAAGTATATATGTCGGAGCTTTGGGCATGAAAGGCACGCATGGCATTGAAAGTACTCAGGGGAATTATTCTCTGCTCAAGGCTGTAAACGGGAAAAATGTAGTGGATGAAACGGGAAAGACTGGTACAGTTATGATAGATAAAGAGAAACTCCTAAAATGGGATCCGGATAAGATTTTTATAGATGAGGGAGGATTTCAGATGGTTCAGGAAGACTGTAAAAAAAATCCTGACTATTATAATAATCTTTCAGCAGTTAAAAATGGTGAAGTATATTCACAGATGCCCTATAATTTCTATACTACAAATATTGAAACTGCTATGGCGGATGCCTATTACCTTGGAAAGGTTATCTATCCCGAAAAATTTAAAAATATTGATCCTATAAAAAAGGCTGATGAAATCTATAAATTTCTTCTTGGAAAAGGGGTATATTCCCAGATGGCAAATAATTTTGGAGGGTTTAGAAAGATAATATTAAAATAATTTTTTAAATATTCTTTGAAAATATATATTGAATCCAACAGCATAAAATTATATTAATTGCATGTTGTATAAAAAGTCTTCTATGAAAAAATTAATTTCGTAGAAGACTTTTTATTGTTCCGTTATATAATTAACTTTACAGTAAACTTAATATTATTTATATAATAATTAAATATAGTAATTTATATATAAATATTAATTAAAAAAATAAATATTTATATTGAATATATTAATACTTCATGATATACTGTATTCATAAAAAAGAGAAGGTGATTATTTGACATATAAAGTAATTGGAAAATGTCCGGTATGTGGGGCAAGACTTTTGATTTCAAAACTTCACTGCCCTAAATGCGGCACTGTAATTGAAAATGATTTTGAAATGTCTAAATTTGAATATCTTACAAAAGATCAGCTTAAATTTATAGAGATATTTTTAAAGAACAGAGGAAATATAAAAGATGTGGAAAAAGAACTTGGCATATCCTATCCCACAGTGAGATCGAAATTGGATGAGTTAATATCCGCCCTGGGATACAATGTATCTCAAAATTCAAAGGCTGACAAGAAAAGGATAGTGGATATGCTGGACAGGGGAGAGATAACTGCGGATCAAGCTATAAAAATGATGAATGAGTAAATATGAAAGGAAGGAATATAACATGAATGAAGAAACAGCAAAGATATTGAAGATGGTAGAAGATGGAAAGATTACAGCAGATAAGGCCCAGGAGCTTATAGAATCTTTGAAGGACAGAAATACACAGCTTGCTCCAGATGATGATATTATGGAAAAGATGTTGATGATAAAAGTGAATTCCCATGAAGGGGACAATGTAAATGTAAAGCTTCCAGTGAAATTCATAAAGGTAATGCTGAAAACTGTTGGCAAGATTCCCATAAGTGACGGCGTAAAAGGGATGGAAAATATAGATCTGAATCTCATTTCAGAGGCTATAGACAAGGGGCTTTCGGGAAAAATAGTGGATGTAAAAAGTGCAGAGGGAGACATAGTAGAGGTAAGCATAGAATAGGAAGTGCAGCTTATGAGAGTTTATATAAGAACAGGGAACAGAAGGTTTGTTCCCATACCGTTGATACTACTGAGGTTGTAATAACACTATAAATTGAATTGAGAGAGGTAAATATGAAATATAAGAGAAATTTACTATTGTATATGTTTGGAAGATTTATATCCTATACAGGTACTGGAATACAGCAGGTGGCACTGCCGCTTTATATCTTGGATGTGACTCATTCGGGAATAATGATGGGGATTTTTTCAGCAGTAAACTTGGTTCCAAATATTATAGCTCTGCCTTTTGCAGGAATTCTGGGTGACAGAAAAAGCAGAAAGAATATAATGATGGCATCTGATTATGTCAGAGGGATTTTTGTATTACTTTTAGGATATCTTGCCATGAATGGGAGTCTGAATATAGTTTTTCTGTTTACGTTGCAGGTATTTATTTCGATTATGGACAGTATATTCAATGCATCCTCTACGGCAATTCTTCCAGAGCTTGTAGAAGAAGACGAACTTATGAAGGGAATAGCTGCAAGGGGAGGTGTTGATGCAGTTTCCATGATTATAGGGCCGTCTATTGGAGGAATCATATATGGTGTTTTTGGAATAAAGACGGTATTTTGTTTAAACGGAATAACATTTATCATATCAGGCATATGCTGCACTCTCATAGCATATGCAAATAAAGACAGAAATCTTGGAATACTTACATTTAAATCATTTTTTACTGAAAACAGCGATGTATTTTATTTCATAAAGAAAAACAGGGCACTGCTTCAGTTATTCTCATTGGCACTGGTGACAAATTTCCTGGTGGCACCACTCTTTGACATAGTACTTCCTTATGTTGTGAAGAAGGGAATAGGATTTAGTTCTCAGCAGTATGGTTATCTTATTTCATTTTTCACTTTTGGAATACTCCTGGGGAATATATTAATGGGTACCTGCCTTGTTAAATTCAGTAGAAAACTTATAATGAAGAATTCCCTTGTATTTCAGGCCATAATTTTATTTATGTTTCCAGCAGCTGTGTTTCCAATTACCGTAAATTATCTGGGGGGACACAGCATGGAACTATTTATGCTTTTGGCAGGTATAATGTTTCTGGGGGGATTTTTTAATTCAGGATTGAACACACCTTTGAACACAAATCTTCAGGAAATGGTGCCAAATAGAATGCGCTCAAGATTTTTTTCAGTATTAGGAATTTTTGGACAAGGTGCCATACCCCTGGGTTCCTTGATATATGGAATTCTTCTTGATAGATTTCACTATTTTTGTATATTGATGGTAGTAATGTCCGTTGTATTTATAATTACACTGGTGTTTATAAAAAAAGCAGTACCGGAAGTTTATGAACCGAAAAAAACTTTTTAACGCCTGTAGATTTGCTTTAACTAAAAAAGCATATTTCCATTTTTGAAAATATGCTTTTTCACTTGTATCAAAAACTTACTTTTCTTTCTGCTCTTCTAAAAGCAAATCGCAAAACTTTGAAACAAGTCTTATATTTTTGTCATTACATTTTTCGAGCTTTTTAGCTATTTCATCTTTTAAATATTCCTTGGAAGTATATATTGAATCCAACAGCACAAAGTCAGGAGTTACATTGAGAGAATTGCAGATCTTTATCAATGTGTCGATACTCGGTATAGAAGAACCCCTTTCAATATTACTTATATAGTTATTTGAAAGGCCAGTTATTTCGGCTAACCGTTCTTGAGTAAATTTTTTCTTTTTTCTAGCTGATTTAATCCGCTTTCCCATTTTTTTGTAATTTATTTTCATCTGCATCACCTATTCTGACTTTAATTATTTTTGGTGGAACATATAACAAACTGTAAGTGTATAATACACTTGTAATTGTAATAAAAGGTGTGTATAATATATAATGTATTACAAATTTAGATATAAAATTACTGAATTTATATGAATAATTGTCATATTTTTGTAAAAAACTTGTCAAAAAACCTGCAAGTATAAGCTGTGGAATGAATGCTTATCTACTTAAATTTTAGCCCGTTATGTAATTTATACCATAATATGGTTGACAAATAAAGCTCTTGAGAGGAGGCGGAAACAATAGAATCCCGGATACAGAGATATGTATTTAGCCAACCAGTAAATTCTGAAAAAAAGTTCATAGATGAGGAGAGTTGATATGATATTTTTAAAAGACATGAAGATGAAGACGAAGTTATCATTGTGTTTTGGAATTATGGTTGCAATAATTGTTGCCATTGGTATTGTGGGAATATTTTCATTTGCTTATAAGGATATTGTCACTGTGATTCTGATTATAGTAGGGATTGCCTGTGCTTTGATATTTCAAATCTTTATACCCAGATATATGGATAGGTCTTTGATGAAAATAGTGAGTGCGGCGGAAAATTTATCTAAATTTGATTTTACCTGCAGTTGTAAAACCGATAGAAATGATGAATTTGGAAGGACATTTAAAGCTATAGACAGGGCTCAGGAGAATCTGAAGGGCTTTGTAAAGGAAATTGAAAAAAAATTTCATAATATGAGCAGTTCCAGTGAAGATCTTTCTGCTGTAGCTGAAGAATTATCCGCAAAATCCGGAGAAATAGACAATTCTGTATCCGGTGTGGCATCGGGCATTGAGGAGAACAGTGCCGCTGTGGAGGAGATAACAGCTTCCGTGGAGGAAGTGAATTCGAGCATAAGTGAGCTTTCTCAAAAAGCGCTGGAGGGAAGTACCAACGCAAATAAATTCAAAAAGAGGGCTTCCATTACGAAAAAACAGGGACAAGATGCTGTAGAAGAATCGCATAAATTATATGAAAGCAAGGCAAACAATGTAATTAAAGCGATAGAAGATGGTAAAGTAGTTGAGAACATAAAAGTTATGGCTGACACTATTGCAGATATAGCTGAACAGACCAACCTTCTTGCCCTTAATGCTTCTATAGAATCTGCCAGGGCAGGAGAACAGGGAAAAGGGTTTGCAGTAGTTGCAAATGAAGTTGGGCAGTTGGCCGAACAGTCCTCAAAGGCCGTAGTTGGTATTCAGGATACCATAGAAAAAGTCCAGGAGGCTTTTAAAAACCTTGCACAGCACAGCAAAGACGTATTGAAATTTGTAAATGAGAATGTAAGCAACAGATTTAAGAATTTTGAAAAACTTGGAAATAAATATTATGAAGACGCAGATTTTTTAGGCAAGATGTCCGATGAAATGGCATCTATGTCGGAAGAGCTTGCGGCAACTATAAATCAAGTAAGTGAAGCAGTTCAAAATGTGGCGAATACCTCTCAGAAATCATCCAGTCATGTAGAATCGGTGAAATCAAGTATGGACGAGGCCGCTAAGGCAACGGAGCAGGTGGCACTTTCTGCACAAACTCAATCGGAACTTGCCCAAAAGCTAAATAAAATGTTATCAAAATTTAAAGTGTAAAAGAAAAATTTTAAATTTAAGTTGACAAATCATATCACCTGATGATATGATTTTTTTAACAGATTATATATCATTTAATGATATATAATGGGACAACAGGAGGAGATTATTTAGAAATCGGGTGAATAGATATATCAAGAGATACTTCTTTAAAAAAAGGTGAACTTACGGACACATATTATTATATTTTACTTTCTCTTATGAAGCCCAAGCATGGATATCTTATCATGAAGTCAGTCGAAGAAATTTCAAAAAATACTTTTTCCATAGGTCCAGCTTCTCTATATACCAGCATAAGAAAACTTTTGGATGCCGGACTTATAAAGCTTATAGATGAATCATCCCAGAGAAAAATTTACATGACAACTGATGAGGGTGTTAAATTTCTAAAAAGGGATATCCGCAAAAAACGCAGAATGATTGAGGCTGCTGAGAAAATATTTGATGAGAGGGGGAAATTTTGAAATGAATGATGACTATATAATGAGAATAATAGAATCCTTAAAGAAGTTTACGGGAAATCTTTTTTCAAAAGAACAGGATCAGGATGTCGAGTACCAGAATATTGATCTTCAGTCGCTTTCTCTGGAAGATATGTTTCCTTTACTGCTGAAAAAGCTTGTGGTTCAGGGAAAGTATGACGAGGCTGAAAATATGTTGTTTGAGGAACTTGATGAAAATCCATCCCATAAATTATTTGAAACAGGCAAGAAATTTTATGGTATGTTGCTTTTGAAGAGCGACGAGCAGCTTGCTGGGGGGAATTTTTCGAGAAAGGAGATTTTTCAGGGATTGGAGGATATGAAAAAAGTTTTTCTAGAACATAAAAATATAAGAGAGAAAGGTGAGGTGAAAAAACCTGATTATTTGAAATAGCAAATAAATGAGTTTGCCTATATTTGGGAATCAGGTAATTATGCTTGAAGTAAAAAATGTAAGCAAGGAATTCAAAACGATAAGAGCTGTAGATAATTTGTCTTTTAGTGTTGATAATGGAGAAATAGTGGGACTGCTAGGTGAAAACGGGGCGGGAAAAACCACAACTTTGAGAATGATTTCTACCATGTTGAAGCCGAGCAGAGGAATCATAAGGGTAAATGGATATGATGTAGTTCATGAACCTTCAAAGGTAAGAGGAGAAATAGGAATTTTATTTGGAGGGGAAGTTGGACTCTATGACAGGTTGTCCGCTCGGGAAAATATAGAATATTTTGGGAAATTATATGGAATGCCGCAGGACGATATAGATAGAAGAATATCTGAACTTACAAGAGATCTCGATATGTCCGAATACATAGATAGAAGGGCTGGCAAATTTTCCAGGGGTATGAAACAGAAAGTGTCCATAGCACGGTCCATAATACATTCCCCAAATGTGATGCTGTTTGATGAACCAAGCACTGGACTGGATGTTTCGGCAGCCAAGGTCATACATGAATTTATTTTTAAATGCAAATGTGAAAACAAGATAATTTTGCTGTCCTCTCATTCCATGACTGAGGTTGAAAAGCTATGTGACAGAGTTGTTATAATCCATAAGGGCGGACTTGTAGAACAGGGAACTATAGAATATTTAAAATCAAAGTACAATAGTGATGATATGGAAGAGATATTTATAAAATTAGTGGGAGGCAGCAGGCATGAATAATTTTTGGATAATATTGAAAAAGGAACTTGTGGATATTTTCAGGGATAAAAAGACTATTGTATTTACCATACTCCTGCCTATCATAATGTACCCTGCCATGTTTAAAATAATGGATTTAACATTGAAGAATACGACTGAATCCGTTCAAAAAAACATAACTGTTGCCTATAGGGGAGAAAAGAATTCCTCAGTTTATAAAATGCTGAAGAGTGTGAAAAATATAACAATAGATAATAGCGGCAATGCCCAGGAAAAGCTTAAAAAAGGAGATATTTCCCTTATAATTGATGTACCTGGAAATTTTGACTCGAAAGTTACAGCGGAAAGTAAAACCAACGTAAGGGTGATATATGATCAGGATTCAAATAAATCTTCCATGGCATCTTCTACGATGAAGGATATATTTGATAAATACAGTAAATCTATTGTCAATGGAAGACTGCAGGCAAAGGGAATTGACAGCCAGGTACTGACTCCTTTTGATATAAAGGAAGAGGCTTTGAGCAAGGACAACAGCAGCCCGATAGCTTTTGGTATTTTAAGTGTGCTTCCAACTTTACTTATTATTTTCATGATAAGCCCTACTATAGGCATAGCGGCAGACCTGGTGGCGGGAGAAAAAGAACGGGGAACTTTTGAACCGCTTTTGTCGACGGCTGTAGGAAGAATGTCTATATTTTGGGGAAAACTTACGGCCATTTCATCTGTAGCTCTTATCACACTTATAGTTACATTGATATCCATGGTAGGTTCCATGCTTTACATATTTTCAGGCGGGGGAGGGATTGACATTTCAATAGGTGCTTTTGTGGTTATAGGTGTTGTATCTGTATTCGTACTTGTAGCACTTAGTTCTATTGAAATATCCATAAGTATATTTGCACGTTCCATGAAAGAAGCCAATACATATCTCGGCGGATTTATAGTTCCTGTAATGATTCTAACTTATGTTCCCTTTATGATGGATTCTAAAAATATAGGCATTTTATTCTTTAATATTCCCGTGGTAAATGCAGTTGCGGTTATGAAAGAAGCTCTTGCTGGAGTGTTTGATCCCATGCACATTTCCATAGTACTTGTATGGCATGTGGTGTATGTTGTAGCTACTGTACTTCTGGCAAAAATCATGTTTTCGAAGGAAGAAGTTGTGTTTAGAAGCTGAGAATTAACAGCTGACAGCTGACAGTTTACAATTGTTAATTGTCAATTGAAAATTGTTCATTGTTGAAAGATCACTTTATTTTAAGCCGTCTGTAGCGGTTTACGGCAGCACAGAGTTCATATTTTCTCGGAAGTGCCAGGTTTCCGGGGTGTCCTGAATAGGGTGATATAGAATCCAGCCCTATTTTTCCTATTTGTTCAAACAGCATATCTGCAATTTGTGAAATTGACATCCTGTCATCTACCATTTTACTTGAAATAAAACCAAGCATCACTGCTATGCAGTTGGTCTGACTGCTGTCTGTGAGCTGTTCCAGTGCCGATAGATCTATGGAGGATTTGCCATAGAGGACCGTATGTTTTCCTTTGGCTTTTATTTTGAAAGATCTTCTGGTACGGGTGAAGCTGGATCTCAGTGGTATTCTGGAAGTTATGTCTCCAAAAATGGCTGAATCGGATTTTTCTCTCTGATATCCTGCACTGTTTGCAATTTTTTTGGCCTGCCCTGTAACTTCCTTTGGAACATATTCATCCATCATGATTATGTGATCCGCCACATCAAAATAATCTCCGGAACCGCCTACAATCAATATAGTTGAAACATTGTACTGGTTATATAGCTGGCGAACTTTGTCTATGAATGGAGTAATTGGTTCTTTATCCTTTGAAACAAGTTTTTGCATGCGGCCGTCCCTTATCATGAAATTTGTTGCGGATGTGTCTTCATCTATTAATAGAAGCCTGGTCCCGCATTCCAGGGCCTCCATTACATTGGCTGCCTGTGAAGTACTGCCGCTGGCATTATCCGTGGAAAACCTCAGGGTATCTTTATTATTTGGCAGGTTGTTTATGAAAGGGCTGATATTCACCTTTTCCACCCTGCGGCCGTCCTCTGCCCGTATTTTGACTGCATCTCTTCTAGTTATTACATATTCACGGCCGTCGTCTGGAATGTGATTGTATATTCCAAGTTCGAGAGATTTTAAAAGTGTGGATTTTCCATGGTATCCACCGCCTACAATCAAGGTGATTCCCTCTGGAATTCCCATTCCTCTTATTGATCCGTGATTTGGGAGAGAAAGTTCTATTTCAAGGCTTTTAGGGCTTGAAAAGGGAACTGCACTTTCATCCCGCAACGGTCTGTCTGATATTCCGTTTTCCCTCGGCAGAATGGAGCCGTTGGCAATAAAGGCTGCAAGTTTCCTTTCATTTAGTTGCTGTCTGATGTATTCCTGGTCCAGTATGAGTTCTACCTGCTTTTTTAATTTGAATTTGTCTATGTTTTTAAAAAGCAGTGATGAATTGACAATTTTGGGAAGCACGTCAGAGAAGATTCCAGCTGCGGATTTACCCCGGATTCTTCTCCCGGAGGCAGGAAGTTCAACTTCAAATCTCGCTTCAATATTGTCATGATTTACGACTATGGAGGTTCTCTCCAGCATTTCCTGGCCGCAGGTGTCTATAGACAGAAATGTACTTAGCTTTTTTGTATTGGGGGTTCCATTGAAATTTTTAATGCTGTGTGAAAAAGTTCTTGTTAAAAAGTCAGACACAGCTGTTATTTTATATTTTGAATCCAAAAATTTCTCGGGAAAGCCTGCTTCTTTTTTGGATAGAATTATACGTGCCTTTGATGGCGGGGCAAAGGGATCCGATTGTATATGATCTATGGAGAGTATATATTTTCCGAAGTCATATTCGCCTCTTAATCCCTTATAGGCGGAATATCCCCTTCCATCTATTGATAATAATAATTGTTGAAGTTCACGATAATTTTTCAAAATAGATCCTCCTCTTTTGTTTTCAGTTGTGTATTGTATGTTTTGCATTTTACAATATAATATGATAACATAATTCTATAATTAAAGGTAAGTAAAATATTAGTAGATAGCGGAGAGGCTTTTGAAAATGGATCTGATAAAGACATATGGAAAATATATAAAAAAAAACATAAATAATCCTTCTAAGACATTGAATCTGTTGAAATTCGGATTTTCTTTTGAAAAATTTTTAGTTTCTAGATTTAAAGATAAAAAAATTCCTCCTTCCCTCAATTATTTAAACGAACTATGCGTTGATTTCATACTTACCCCTCTTAAGAATCCTCTGAATTCAGCTTTTGTTACAATATTTTCACCTGTTGAGATACTTTATGCCATGGATATGAATCCTCTTTTGATTGAGGGTTTTTCTTCCTTCCTTTCAGGCACCCAGTGTGAAGATGCATTTATAGATTGTGCTGAAAAATCTGGAATTTCCGATACACTCTGCAGTTATCACAAGGCATTTATAGGAGCTGTGGAGGCAAAAGCCGTACCAAAACCCAGATTTGCCATAACCTCATCCATGATATGCGACAGCAATTTGAATACCGTAAGGTATATTTCAGGCAAATATAATATACCTTATTATTATCTCGATGTACCTTATGAGTACAGTGAATATACTGTAAAATATGTTGTGGGACAGCTTCATGAAATAGTGGAATTTATTCAGGACATAATGAAAACCAGGTTTGACGAGGATAAATTTAAAGAAGTGATAAGAATTGAGAATGAAACCAAATTCTACATGCGCAGGTTTTATAAAAGACTTGAACACAAGTACTTTCCAAATACCCTTACATTGGAAATGTACAAATTGTTTACATCGCATCTGGGGATAGGCAGGCCTGAAGTACTGGACTTTTACAGGATGCAGGCTGAAGATATAGAGAAATATCCCGACTGCAGGGGGAAAAGGATACTCTGGAGCCATATCATGCCTTTTTACAGTAAAACATTGAAGGGTCGTTTTAATTTAAATGCTGACTGTCAGCTTCTTGCATGTGATTACAACCTGGATAATTTAGAGGAAATGGACTATAATCATCCATTTGAAGCCCTGGCCCAGAAATTTCTCAAAAACAAGCTCAACGGACCATTTCAGAGAAAAATACAGAATATAATGAAAATGGCTCGAAATTTCAATGCCAGCGGGGTTATAAACCTGTGTTCTTTCGGCTGTAAAGAATGCAGCGGAGGCACGATGCTTTTAAAAGAAGCCCTCAAACGACAGGATATACCTTATTTATCCATAGACGGTGATGGAGTTGACAGGAGAAACGCCCATGAAGGTCAGGTTGAAACCAGGGTTGAAGCATTTATGGAAATATTGAAAAGCAGACAGAAGGTGGAAAAATGATAGGTTACGTATGCAAATACACTCCCTCTCATATTATAAATTCTTTTGGAGAGAAAGCGGTAAAGATATCCCCAGAGGTTTCTGGGTTTGACAAGGCTGAGACACTAATGCATCCCAATATATGTACTTATGCAAAAGCAGTGCTTGAGGAATGCATTGATTCGGAACTGCGCAATTTAGTACTTGTAAATTGCTGTGACAGTATCAAGCGGCTGTATGATGTGGCCAAGGACAGTGCTGAATTTAAATATGTGTATCTTATAGATGTCCCCAGGAAAAGGAACAGGGCTTCTGATCTGATGATGAAAAACGAGATTTTGAAATTTATAAGATCAATGGAAGAATTTACTGGAAAAAAATTTGATGAAGACAGATTCATAGGATTGGTAAACGGCGGAGGCAAAAGCGGCAGGACAGCTAAAAAATCTGATGACATCAGAATTGCACTTATGGGATCCAGAATGAAAGATTCTACCCTCGGGCAGATTGAAAAAGCAGGAGCTTCTGTAGATTTCGATTTTACCTGTACTGGAAACTTCACAAGATCAACTGTGCTTGATAAAAACGAAGATTTTCTGTTGAGCTATGCCTCTTTTTTGTTGAATTCATTTCCATGTATGAGAATGGTTGACAATAGTGACAGAATTGAGATTTTGTCTGAAAATTTGAAGGGCTTGGATGGAATAATATATCATACCACTAAATTTTGTGATGCCTATTCTTTTGAATATGCCGTATTGAAAAAGAAGGTTCCCATACCTATGCTGAAGATAGAAACCGATTATACAAAAGAAGGAGAGGGGCAGGTTAAAACGAGAATTGAAGCTTTTGTTGAAACAGTCAAATCAAGGAATGCACAGCATGTAAAAAATCATCCTGCCGGCATAAAAGATGATATTTTGGTTGCCGGTATAGACAGCGGTTCTACTTCTACAAACGTAGTCATAATGGATAAAAATAAAAAAGTACTTTCCTATTCCATAGTGCGAACTGGTGCCAAGAGTCAAAGCGGTGCGGAAAGAGCCATGGAAGAGGCTCTGAAAAAATTAGACATAGAAAGGGGAAGGCTTTCCAAAATAATTTCTACGGGATACGGACGTGTAAGCATTCCCTTTGCAGATAGAGAAATAACTGAAATTACATGTCATGGGAAAGCTGCTTATTTTTTGAATAACAGGGTTAGAACTGTGATTGACATAGGAGGTCAGGACAGTAAAGTTATAAGACTGGATGACAGGGGAAAAGTTGTGGATTTTGCCATGAATGACAAATGTGCAGCCGGGACCGGAAGATTTATTGAGATGATGAGCCGCACCCTCGAGGTTCCATTAGATGAGATGGGGGAAAAATCCCTGAATTGGAAGGAAGACATCGATATAACAAGTATGTGTACTGTATTTGCGGAATCCGAAGTCGTGTCACTCGTTGCACAGAATAAGGAGATAGCGGATATAATTCACGGGTTGAATAAGGCGGTTGCCGCAAAAACACTTTCACTTTTAAACAGGGTCGGGAAAAAGGGAGATTATATGATGACAGGAGGAGTTGCCAAAAATGTAGGTATAGTGAAATGTCTTGAAGAAAAGCTCGGAGATAATATATTTATACCAAAAGAACCCCAGATAGTAGGTGCTATAGGGGCAGCTCTTGCGGCACTGGAGAGTATTTGATCAGAACAATTTTCTTTCAAGGGTAAAAAAGTCATATTCAATGCTGTTGTAATGGTGCTTTTCATGTTTAATTATTTTATAATCTTCTGTGTTGAATTCCGGAAAATATGTATCTCCACTTTCAGAAGACATTATCTGAGTTAAATACATTCTGCCGCAGTAGGGAAGCATCTGTCGGTAGATTTTTTCTCCGCCTATTATGAACACCTCTTCCGGCAGATATTTATATTTTATGATGTCCCTGATGTTATGTACAACTTCAGCCCTGCTGTCCGGAATAAAATAATTTTTGTTTCTTGTTATAACAATATGTTTTCTGTTGGGCAGTATTTTGGGAAGTGATTCAAAAGTCATTCTCCCCATTATGATGGTTTTACCTGAGGTTAATTTTTTAAACCTTTTTAGATCATCCGGTATGTGCCATATCAACTTGTTGTCTTTCCCTATTACACGTTTTTTATTGATAGCCGCAATCAAACTTATCATCGGGGTTGAATCACTTCCTGCCTGTGTTTATTTTTATTATAACATAGTTTCATCCGGATATTATTTCAAACTATTATAAATCATTTCCAGATTTGACTTCATGCTTTGAATGTAATTTTTATTGTCTTCTTTGCTTTCAATTGTGTATATTTTTTTTGCCTTTGCTCCCACTTCTTTTGCCAGGGTATTGGAAACCTTGGGGCTCACCATATCTTCCACAAATATGGTTTTTATATTGTTCTGCTTGCAGTAATTTACAAGCTGTGCCAGTTTTTGTGAAGAAGGTTCTCCTTCTGCAAATACGCCTTCGACACTGTTTTGTTTTAATCCAAAGTCTCTGCAGAGATATGCAAAAGCAGCATGTCCAGTTACAAAATTTTTATTCTTGACATTGGAAAATTTTGTACTGTATTCGCGGTAGAGATCGTCCAGCTGTTTTGAAAAATCCCTGTAATTTTTTTCATAAAAATTCTTATTTGAAGGATCAGCTTTAACCAGGGCATCCTTTATGTTTTTTGATTGAATTTTGGCATTTTTTAGACTTATCCATGCATGGGGATCATATTGTCCATGTTCTTTTATTTCGTCTGCGCTGGTATTTTTAATTGGAGTTATCCCTTTTGAAGCATCTACTGTAACCAGTTTTTTGTTATTTGAAGAATTTATAACTTTATCCTTCCATGATTCCATTCCAAGTCCGTTGTATACAAATACGTCTGCGCTGCTTAAAACTTTGAGATCTTTTGTTGTAGGTTCAAAATCATGTGGCTCAGTACCGTTTGGAATTATGGTTGTTATATCTATTTTGTCCTTTCCGATGGCTGAAGCAAATTCCCGCATTGCATTAAAGGATACAACTACCTTGGGTTTTGATTTGCCTTGATTGCCTGAGGTTGTACCACCACTTGAATTGGCACATCCTGAAAAGATAAACATGATACTGCTTAAAATGGCAGCCAGTACGAGCAGCCTATTTTTTTTAAACATTTTATTACCTCCTTAAAAATATATAAACAAAGATGTGTAAATGCAATTAATTTGCATTTACACATCTTCCATTATAATTTAGAATTTTATTATTGTCAAGAAATAGAAGCCAATTTAAAATGATGGATTATCCTTGAACATGCATAGATAATTGCCCCTATTACGGATACAAAAAATCCAAGAGGCCATCCTAAAAAGTAGGCAAATACAAGAGAGATCCAGACTGTAGATACTGAAAAAATCAGTGACAATATCATGACCTTAAAAGGATTGCTTGTAATATATATACTGGCGGCAGTGGGCTCTATAAGCAGGCTAAAGCACAGCAGTGCACCTACCACGGGGACTGCAGCTGCAGTAACCAGGGCCACTGTCAGTATAAACAGCATTTCTATCAATTTGACTGATATACCCCGTGATTCTGCTATACCTTTTGAAATACTTTCAAGCAGGAGGGGTCTATACAAAAAAGCCATACATATCAAACAGGCAATTGTGAGTACAATAGTGCTGAAAATTTGATCTGTACTGACACCGAGTATCTGGCCAAATAATAGTGCATAAGAACCGGCTGCATATTTATTTGTAAGTCCAAGAAAAAGTGCACCAAATCCAAGTCCCCCAACTAATATGAGAACTGTTATGACATCATTATGTTCCTTTTTTCCGAGAGCTCCTATTAAAAGCGCACCTATTACGGCAAATATGGATAAACCGTAAATTGGGTTTTTGTTTAAAAGAATGGCACCTGCTCCACCTGCAAAACCAATTTGAGGTAATGCATGTGCAACAAATGAATAACTTTTAATTACTATGAAGAACCCTACGAACGAACATAAAATGGCCACAAGAGTTCCGCTGATCCATGCATGAACCATAAATTCACTCATAATGTGCAACAACTCCTCTGTGTTTTGATGCTATCGGCTTTAAAAATTCTTTGTAAAATCTTACTACAAGGTAAAAGCCCAGTATTATAACTGAAACAAAAAAACTTACGGGCCATCCACGTCCGAAAGGAGGCCAGTGGTAACTGTCATAGGATAAAATTACCCCCAATATTATGGATACTGAACCTAAAACTGCTGAAATCAACATTGCAGTTTTGATGTTGTCGGTAATGCGAATTGCTGCTGCGGCAGGGCCAATGACCAGTGCAGTGCTTAGCAGGGCACCTACTATAATGGAGTCTTCCTCAACTACAAGTGACATTAAAATAATGAATATGAAATTTATCATGGAAACTTTAATTCCACGTACAAATGCCATGGAGTAGTCGATGGAACACATTAGAAGGGGCCTGTATATTGCCAAAAATATTATGATAATAATAGCTGTTATGAGTATTACCATGTGGATTGTAAATCTATCAACCAGGAAAACAGAGCCAAATAATACCGTCATGGGGGCATTGGCCTTACCTGTGAGGTTTGTATCAAAATATAAAAATAATGCCTCAACTCCAAGAGCTACTGAAAGTACTATTCCCGTAGCTAAATCCCGTTCTTTAAATCTATTCCCTAAAAATTCCATACATACTGCTGCAGCAGTACCAAAGCCGATAAATCCCCACAGGCTATTTATTCCCAGCAAAAATGCTGCGGCTGCGCCTGTGCCCCCAAAGTCGGACACGGCATGGCTTGCAAAAGACTGACCTCTCAGAATCACAAATACACCTACTATCCCAGATACTGCGGCTGTGACAACACCTGCAGTTAGCGCATTCATTACCTCTGTGCTCTGGAAAAAACCTGGAGCAAAAATGAATTCTATCAATTTATTCAACTTTCACTTTTCCTCCTTTCATATCGGAGGGATTCTGTGATCCAATGACTAAAATTCTTCCATTAATATGGAGTACTTCAATTTTATATCCGTACAATTTACTCAGTACATCACTGCGGAATATATCATCCACTTTTCCGATTACTGAGCTCCTGCCGGCCAGATACAATACTCTATCCATTGCGCCTAAAAGCGGGTTCATGTCGTGGGCCACCAGAATAACTGCAACTTTCCTTCTGTTTGAGATCTGTGAGACAAGATGCACAATTTCATAGGAACTTTTGATATCAAGGCTTGACAGCGGTTCATCCAATAACAAGAGCTGTGGATCCGTTAAAAGTGCCTGCGCAATTAACAGCCTCTGCTGTTCTCCTCCTGACAGTTTGCCTACCGGGAAATCCGCATATCTGGCTGCATCTACAAGTTCCAGCATCGTATTTACTTTATTGTTTTTTTTTCTTGCTTGGCAGAGGTATTCCCCACTTGTTGCCGTCGAGTCCAAGTGCTGCCAGATCTCTTCCTCTTAAGGGCATACCAGGATCCAAATATATCTTTTGAGGCACGTAGCCAATTGTAATTTTTTTGGGGTTCCCGTTTTTATCGAATGTATTTACATTTCCGCTGCTCGGCGGCAGTAGACCTAGAATAACCTTTAACAGGGTAGATTTTCCGGCACCGTTTGATCCTATAAGGCCGATAAACTCGCCGGGATATATGCAGAAATTTATGTTTTTCAAAACCTGTTTTTTATCGAAATTGACGCCTATATTATCCAGCGATAATATAGGCTTGTTCTTTTCTGGAATATCATAGTTCATCATGACATCTTCTCCGTGGAAACACCATTTTTCAAAGCTTTAAGCAAATTCTTGGCTTCGTCTTCCATCCATGTCTGATAATTGTGTTTAGGAGGCATGGTTTCATATACCCCAACTACGGGGACTTTATTTGCCCTGGCAATTTTTAATTGATTTTTTGCAGCGTCATCCACCGCCTGCTGGTTGTATAAAAATACCTTGACTTTTTTATTTTTTAGTAGATCCTGCTGCATTTTAACGTCCTGCGGTGAAGGATCTGTTCCATTCATCACAGCTGTTTGAAATGTCCAGGGAGTTTTTGTGTCCACTCCGGCTGCATTTAACATATAGTCAGCTACCGGTTCAGTAACTGCCACGCCAGCTTTGCTGTAATTTTTCTTTATTTCGTTTAAAACGTCAGTATAGCCTTTCATGGAATTATTGAACTTAGTTAATCTATCCTCGAAATACTTTTTTTGGTCTGGATTTTGTTTTTCCAGATTTTCAGCGATGAGTTTAGCTACCTTGGGCATAACTTTTGGATCATACCAAAGATGTGGATTGGGTGTATTTTTAGAATAGCCAAGTGATTTTCCAACATCTATTACGGTTCTCTTTGAATTTGAAGATCCAGATTCCAGTTTATTCATGAAGTCGTCATAGCCTATGCCGTTTTGAACGATTAATTCAGCTTTGCTCACCGCATTTGCATCCTTTGTATTGGATTCATATGAATGCGGATCAGCACTTAGATTGTTCATGATTGAAGTTACGGAAACATATTCTCCTCCAATTTGTTTTATGACATCCGCATATTCATTTTCAGCACCTACAGCTTGTATAGTTTTTTCTGACTTGGCAGAAGAAGGACCGCCGCAGCCTGTTAAAGAGATTGAAAAGAAAATTATTACAGTAAAAATTGCCAATAATTTTTCCAAACCATTGGCTTTACTTTTAATATTAAATTTTTTCATTCTATCACTCCTCCATATGTAAATGCAATTAATTTGCATTTACACACATGATACTTCCACATTCTTATTTTGTCAAGTACCGAAATCCAATGTTATATTTTTGAAATACTTGAATATTATTTAATAAACATTAAATTTAGGGGTGATGAAGTTGTTTAAAATACGTAAATGCTTTCTGTTTGTAGTACTTCTCGTAATTCCAATAGTTTTATTTTGTACTATTCCAGTAAAAGCGGGGGGAAGTGAAAGTGAGAACAATAGTATAGAAAATACGGTAAAAGGTAAGGTTTTGAATGTGAGATCCTCGAGCAATGCAAATAGTGAAGAGAAAAATGTCATGGAAAAGCAGCAAAAGTTGAAGGTGGAAGTTCTGGAGGGAAAGCATAGAGGTGAAAAGGTCGATATAATACATACTATCCAGCCGTCAAAGCCGGATAATATAGAATTTAAAACAGGTGATGAATTATTTCTGTCGATAAGTGAAGATAATAGCGGAAAAATAAATGAAGCGAGTGTGTACCAGGTGGTTAGACAAAATCACTTATTTCACTTGCTTGTATTTTTTATGATATCAATTGTTGCAATAGGGGGAATAAAGGGCTTTAAATCCCTGATAACACTGGCAATAACCTGTTTGATAATTGTAAAAGTATTTCTGCCGCTGATTTTACAGGGGTATAACCCTATTCTTGTTTCAACTGCTGTTTGTATTGCCATAACGGTGATAAGCCTTATCATAGTAAGCGGGTTTAATAGAAAAACAACGGCATCAATTTTAGGAACAAGCAGTGGAGTAATCATAGCAGGTGCCATAGCATATATTTATATTAATTTTACAAGTGTGTCCGGAGTTGGGACGGAAGATGCCCAGCTGCTTATGGACTCGCTTTTGAAGGGAACTTTAAACTTCAAGGGAATTTTATTTGGGTCAATACTTATTGGTACTTTAGGTGCAGTTATGGACATAAGCATGTCTATAGCTTCAACCATGAATGAATTGAGAGAAAACAACCCGAGAATTTCAAGCAGGAATATTGTAAAAGCTGGAATGAGTGTAGGGAGAGATACTATAGGTACAATGACGACTACTTTGATACTGGCCTATATCAGCAGTGCTGTATTCTTGGTATTGGGGTATATGGTAAGTAAAAGCAGTTTTGCCGATATAATAAATCAGGACATGATTGCTTCGGATGTAATAAAAACTTTTGCGAGCAGTATAGGGCTTATATTTACAATTCCAATCACTGTTTTTGCTTATTGGGTTTTGGATAAGAGATAGATATCTGCAGCGAATTTCAATTATGAAAGGGGGAAAGCTGCTTTTTGTTTAAAGCAGTGAATGTGTTGAATTATAAAAAATTTAGCAGAAAAGATAAACCTGGATTTGAGTTGTTCAATTTGATTATAAGCTTGATATTTGTGATTGTACTGCCCTATTTGGTTGAAGCCAGCAGTAACCCCAGTAAAAATGTCAGGGGAAATATGATGTATGTGCAAATATTAAATTATGCAATGCCTGCAGTTAAAGCCACTTGTTTTGATGAAGAGGATATGGCGGAAAATAATTTTTCTTTAAAAAATCTAATACTTGAACCATTCAATATAAACTCCAAAAGCCCACTCAGTATATTGGGAAGAGAAGTGGCTTTTCTGGGAAAGGATGTTTCAGGTAATGGTACAAGTGAATTCAAGCTGGATGATAAACAGATATCCAAAGTGAATGACGGTAAAAATTTGAGCAGGGGAGACAATTCTTCCGGTAGTGCAGGTGTATTCGATCCGAGTTTGAAAAGAAAGATGAATGTGGAGAAACCGGATATACTTATCTATCACACTCACACTACGGAAAGTTATAAACCGGGGGATGCAAATAGTTTTGATGACAATAAGAATGTATGTGCCGTGGGACAGCAGCTGGTGACAGAGCTCAACAAATATGGAATATCTGCAATAAATGACACGACCGTCCACGATGCCCAGGGATATACCCAAAGCTATGCAAGATCTTCCGTAACTTTGGATAAATATTTGAAAAAATATGGAGATTTTAAACTTATAATAGATATGCACAGGGATTATGCCGAAGATAAAAATTCTGTAACGGTAAAATTAAATGGAGAAAATGTTTCTAAGTTCATGCTTGTTATGACTAAGAAAAATCCCCATTTTAACGAAAATATGAGGCTGGCAAACCAGATAGTGGATCTTTCAAATAAATTGTATCCCGGATTTTCAAGAGGTATCAATTTGGATTATAATTATGGAACCAGGTATTTCAACCAGGGAATGAGCGGCAATGCAATACTTATGGAAATTGGCTCCCAGATAAATACCACGGATGAATCCAAAGCTTCAACAAAATATATAGCCAGAATAATCGCCCAGATCATCAAGTGATTTGGTTACGGCTGGATTCGTAAATTTTCATATTGACTATGAGTTCATGAGGATTTTCTGAAACAAGCAGAAATTTTAGACTGTGCCTGTTTATAAAACCTTCTTTACAGGAATTTTCGATCATTTTTAAAAGAGGATCAAAAAACTGGTTTACGTTTAGTAGTCCTATGGGTTTTTTATGAATTCCAAGTCTGGCCCAGCTTATGGTGTCAAATAGTTCTTCATAGGTGCCGAGGCCTCCTGGAAGAGCTATAAACCCGTCAGAAAGTCTGGACATTGTTTCCTTCCTTTCACTCATGTTTTCAACATAGATGGTTTTAGTTAAGTTTTGATTTGGTGACTCGTTTGGAAGAAGTATTTTCGGAATGATTCCAATAACTTTTCCACTATTTTTCAAAACTTCACTTGAAACCTGACCCATGAGTCCGGAACTGGAACCTCCGTATACGAGCTGTATATGCTCTTTGGACAGTTCCACCCCGAGCAGTCTTGCAGCTGAACTGTATTCTCTACGTATGCCAGAATTTGAACCGCAGTATACACATATACTTTTCATATTGTTAGTCCTCCTGATTTTATTATTATATAGAAAAACAAGTACAATTGATAATTATACATTAAATGAGATATAATTATCAATCTCCGGTTTATTTATTGTATAATTGTTTCAGGATGTACTTATAAAATTGGAGGGATTCCAGGTGAAGGATGATTTGAAAAAATATATTGAAATGGCAAAGAAACTTGGGGCACATGATGCTAAGATAATTGATACGGATACCGTAGAGACGGCTGCATGGACAATAATGAAATGTAAGTTTGGATGTAAAAACTATAACAGGAGTAACTGCTGTCCGCCCAGAGCTCCTTCTTATGGTGATACTCAGGATATAATAGACTGTTACAGCAGTGCTCTTCTTATACAGTGTAAACTGGATCTGGTCTCTACCACCAAAATTGTAGTCGAGATGGAGAGAAAAATTTTTTTGGATGGATACTATAAGGCTTTTGGATTTGGTGCAGGACCCTGTAAATTGTGCGAGGAATGTGATATAGGAAACTGCAGGCATCCTGCTGAAGCAAGGCCTTCTATGGAAGCTTGCGGCATAGATGTTTTTGCTACAATAAAGGCAAATGGGTTTCCAATAGGTGTATTGAAGGATAAAAATGGGGAAGATGAGATCAATTGTTATGGATTAGTGCTTGTTGAATAACTGCATACAGTAATGATTTAAAAGGGATGGCCAAGCAGACCATCCCATACATATTTTTAAAATTGGAGTTGACTAATAACTGTGTGAACAGTTATACTAAAAAATGGTTGAGTGAAATTTGGTTATTTGCCGGGATTTATGAACATCTGAACCCAATAGGGAGTTCCATTTTTATTTCTAAAAATTCCCACTCCAATTTCTGTAAAATTGGAATTTAGTATGTTTGCCCGGTGACCTGGAGAATTCATCCAGGAATTCATTACTTCTTCAGGAGTTTTCTGGCCATAGGCTATGTTTTCACCTGCTGCTGTATAGCTTATGCCAAATTTTTTCATCATGTCGAAAGGTGACCCGTAAGTAGGCGAAGTGTGGCTGAAATAGTTTTTGTCAGCCATATCCTGTGACTTGACTGCTGCCACCTTTGATAATTCAGCATTGGCTTTAAGAGGAGCTAGTCCATTTTTACTTCTCTCTACATTGACCAGTTTTATAACTTCACTTGCCTCCGCATTTACATCAGAAGATTGTCCATTATTTTGTACCGGTTTTGCAGGTGATGAAGTACTTGAATTTATATTATTAGAATTTTTGTTTTCAGCTGATTTTTCCAGTGTGGAAATTTTCAAATTGCCAGCTTGGCTATATTTAGCCAGTGTGTCTTTTGATAGAGTCAGCTGATTTACCAAGTTAGAGTTGGGACATGTGTTTTCAGCTGCTTTTGATACAACAGGTGTAAGGGCTGGTATAGTTCCAGCTATGACCATTGCTGCAATTATCGATTTGACTTTTTTATTCATAAAAATAAACCTCCAAAAATTTTGACTTGAAAATTAAGAACTTATTTTAGAGTATAGATAATAAATATGAATATTGTGTCACTATTTTGTAAATGCAGTAAAAACATTTCAAATAATTGTAAAAACATTTTGGAAACAGCAGTTAATATTTGAATAGGGGGAACAATATGGAATATACATTGATTGCAACATCTACCTTTGGATTGGAGTCTGTGGTTGCTGGTGAACTCAAGTCCCTCGGGTATGAAAACTTGAAAGTTGAAAATGGGAAAGTTATTTTCAGCGGAGACGAAATGGATATAGTTACCTGCAATTTATGGCTCAGGACTGCAGACAGGGTACTTATAAGAATGGCGGAGTTCAAGGCGGAGAGTTTTGAGGAACTATTTCAAGGTACACTTTCTGTTGATTGGTGGAGTTTAATGCCCGAGGATGCCTTTATGCATGTGACGGGGAAATCCATAAAATCAAAATTACACAGTGTACCTGACTGTCAGTCCATAGTTAAAAAAGCCATAGTGGAATCCATGAAGAGCAGATATCATATGGAAAAATTTGCTGAGGATGGAGTTGAGTACAGGATAGAAGTTGCCATCCTGAAGGATATAGTTACTCTGACGGTGGATACATCCGGAGAGGGGTTGCACAAGAGAGGGTACAGGAGAAATGCAGGGGAAGCACCTATTAAGGAAACTTTGGCAGCTGCCATGGTACTTTTGAGCGGATGGGAACCTTCAAGGGTGCTTGCAGATCCGATGTGTGGTTCAGGAACTATTGCCATTGAGGCCGCATTGATAGGAAAGAACATAGCCCCGGGACTGAATAGAAATTTTATCTCTGAACAGTGGAACATAATTCCACAGTATCTGTGGAGAGACTTGAGAAAGTTTGCAGCAAATTCCATAAATAATAAAAAATTTAGAATTTTGGCATCGGATATAGATGAAAGAGTGCTTAAAACTGCCGGAAACAATGCTAAAAAAGCGGGAGTACAGGATTATATATCATTTCGAAAACTGCCTGTACAGAATTTCAGCTCAGATGAAAGCTTTGGATTTATAATAAGCAACCCGCCTTACGGGGAAAGGCTGGGGGAGCTTAGGGAAGTGGAAAAACTTTATGGAGATATGGGCAAAGTGTTTTCAAGGCTTAAAAACTGGAACTATTTCATAATAACTGCCCATCGCAAATTTGAAAAATATTTCGGGAGAAAATCTGATAAAAACAGAAAACTTTATAATGGAAGGTTAAAATGTTATTATTATCAGTATTTTGCCGGAAACAGTTCCAGTCAAATTTAAAATTACTTGACAAGATTTTGTGATTTCAGGAATTCGTGAGCTACTGTGTCGGGTTTTTGGCCTAAACTGTCGACTTTATAGTTTAATTCCATCATGGTTTTATCGTCAATTTTTCCACTTAACCTGTTCAGAATATCCTGAAGTTCAGGGTGCTTTTCCAAAGTATCCTCTCTTATTATAGGTGCGGCATAATAGGGTGGAAATACTTTTTTATCATCTTTCAGCACCTTTAAATTGAATTGCTTTAGCAGTCCGTCTGTGGAAAAGGCATCAATCACGTCGGCTTTTTTTTGGTTTAATGCGGTGTATCTGAGTCCCCCGTCTACACTTTTGATTTCCTTGAAATTAATACCGTATACTTCTTCAAGAGGCTTTAAAGTATCTGCCCTCCCTGAAGTGAATTCCATAGTGCAGCTCAATCTTAAATTGTTGCTTATTTTTGCAAGATCGGATATGGTGTTCAAATTGTATTTTTTAGAAGTGTCCTGGGATACTGCCAGTGCATAGGTATTGTTGAAACCAATTGGCTTTAACCACTTTATTTTAAAGTTTTTATCATAATAATCTTTTACGGTATTGTATGTTTTATCTGGATCACTTATTAGACCGTGCTTCATTACATCCATGAGCCCAGTACCTGTATATTCTACACTTACATCTACATTTCCGGATTTTAAGGCGTTGAATACTATATTCGTACCACCCAGATTGGGCTTGTAATCTACTTTTAAATTGCTGTTCTTCTCAATGAGTTCTCCAACCATATCCACCAATATAATCTGTTCAGTGTAGTTTTTTCCACCTACTACTACCTTGTTTTTCGTATTATTATAGTAAAATATAGAAGTTGATACTATTATGATGCAGAGTATTATTGCTGCAGCTCTCTTGAATTTCAATGGGATTTTTTTCTTTTTTGTTCTGGCTGAAGATCTCCTGGTTGCTGATTTTTCAATCTTGCCTATTATAAAATCTATTAAAAGCGCCAGTATACATGCTGGTATTGCTCCTGCAAGTATCATATAGTTGTTGATGCTCTGTACTCCTGTAAATACCATATATCCGAGTCCTCCGGCACCTACGAATGCAGCTATGGTCATAAGGCCCACTGCCGTAACTGCAGATATTCTTATGCCCGCCATTATTATTGGAAGTGCCAGGGGAAGCTTTACTATTTTAAGTATTTGAGATTCAGTCATGCCCATTCCCTCTGCGGCTTCTATGATATTGGGATCTATACTTGATAATCCGGTATAAGTATTTTTTATAATGGGAAGCAGAGAATACAAAATTACCATTACAATGGCAGGTTTGCTTCCAATGCCCAGGACGGGGATTAGAAATCCCAGCAGGGCCAGACTTGGAATTGCCTGTATTACATTTGCAATGCCTATTATGAATGAAGATAATTTTTTGTTGTTTTCTATGAGCATTCCCAGAGGTACACCTATCAATATGGCTATAACTACTGACAGAAAGGTAAGTTCGACATGCTGGAGGAAGAGATTTAGAATATCACCTGCTCTGCTTGAAATAAAATTGTAAAAACCTATGATTGAATTCATTGTTTGTCCTCCTCTGTATCTAGAAATTGAGTGCTCAGTACTGTTATAAGACTGCTTCTGGTAATAAGCCCTGTTAACTTGCCATTCTTGTTTAAAACGGGTACATATCCTATGTCATTATCATTTATTTCTTTGAGTATATCTACTATATTGTCTTCTTCGTATACTGTAAATATATTTTTTTCCATTATATTCTTCAATTTCAATGTTTTATCTATGCTTTTTCGTATGCCCTTTAAAGTTACTATTCCAAGGAGAGTTGAACTTTTGTCCACTATCATGAGACTGTCAACTTTATTTGTCTTCATTATTTCTACTGCTTGTACTATAGTTCTTTCTGAATTTGTTACCACGGGATTTGTTATCATTATATCCTTTGCCTTTATGAATTCAGGTTTATTCCAGATTCTGTTTTTACCTATAAATTCTTCTACAAAACCATGGGATGGATTTTTCAATATGTTCTCGGGGGTGTCAAATTGAAGTACGGTTCCGTCTTTCATTATACATATTTTATTTCCAAGTTTTATTGCCTCGTCCATGTCATGGGTGACAAATACTATGGTTTTTTTAAGATCCTGCTGCAGGTTGAACAGTTCGTCTTGAAGCTGGTTTTTGCTTATGGGATCAAGGGCGCTGAAGGGTTCATCCATAAGTATTATGTCCGGGTTCATGGCAAAGGCCCTTGCTACTCCTATTCTCTGCTGCTGGCCGCCGCTTAACTCGTCTGGATACCTGTTTAAAAATTCACTTGAGTTCATACCTATCATTTCCATAAGTTCCTTCATTCTTTTTTCTATCTTGTTCTCAGGCCATTTCTGAAGTTTTGGTATCAGTGCTATATTTTCTCCTATTGTCATGTGGGGAAATAGACCGATTTGCTGAATCACGTACCCAATTCTTCTCCTGAGTTCTATGGTGTTCTCTTCTTTTATATTTTTATTGTTTATAAAAATGTCGCCGGAAGTGGGAGTTATGAGCTTGTTTATCATTTTTAAAGTAGTGGTTTTTCCACAACCGCTGGGGCCAATCAGCACTACTAATTCTCCGCTGGGTATTTTCAGATTTATATTTTTCAATACTTTTTTACCTTTAAAGGATTTAGTTATATTTTTGAATTCTATCACGACGAAATATCCTCCATTCTATTTATAATTTCCATGTACCGCGCAGAGGGAAATCGATAAAGAAACAATTTGATCATACCATAAAAGTTGTTACTTGTCATTAATAGTTTATTTTTTCGGATTGTATTTACATGATGGAAATAATAATTTATACTATTTATTGATTTAGTGAAATATTTTGAGGGGAGGTTTATTTTAGGTAATCATTATCTAAAAATAGGATTTAATATGTCAGTAGAATCAGAATATGCGGTAAAACCTATATATCAAAAAATAGCTATAGATATAGCCAACAGGATAATAACTGGAGATCTTTCGGTAGGTGACAGGCTTTACGGGAGATCATCACTTTCAAGCCATTATAACGTTTCGCCCGAAACTATAAGAAAGGCCATTATTCTTTTAAATGATATGGATATAGTAGAAGTGGCTAAGGGAAGTGGGATTACTATAAAATCCGTAGATAATTGTCTAAAATTTATAAAAAAATTTAGAAATATGGATTTCCTTAATCTGTCAAAAAAAGAGATCCTGGATTTGTTTAAGAAGAAAAATGAATTGGAAAAGGAAATCAGGAAAAAGATAAATGAATTTACCGATTATTCCAATAGATTTATAAACTCCAATCCCTTTATGCCCTTTGAATTCAAGGTTTACAAGGGACTGGAAATTGTCGGCAAAACCATCTCTGAGAGCAGGTTCTGGCAAAATACAAATGCCACTATAATAGGCATCAGGAGAGGGAGGGATTTGATTCTTTCCCCGGGACCCTATGCCGTATTCAAAGAAAATGATATTTTGCTGACAATAGGCGAGGAGAGCAGTTATTGTAAAGTCAGGAAATTTTTATACGGTGATGACAAGTGATTATTTTATATATGATTGATGTTTGAGGTGGTTTTTTGGAAAACTATAAGATACTTATAATAGAAGATGAAAAGAAAATGTCCATGTTTATGCAGATGGAGCTTGATCACGAGGGATATACTACTGATGTCGAGTATAATGGGAGAGAAGGATTAAAAAAGATACAGGAGGGAAATTATGATCTGGTACTCCTCGATATAATGCTGCCCGGATTGAATGGAATGGAAGTGTGCAGGAGGGTGAGAAAATTTTCTAAAATTCCAATTATAATGATAACTGCAAAAGATGATGTGATGGATAAGGTAATGGGATTGGACATAGGAGCCAATGATTATATTACAAAACCCTTTGCCATAGAGGAGCTTTTGGCCAGAATACGTGTTATAAGAAGAGACAGCGGAGAGAAATCACGGGGTTATAAGTATAAAGTGGATGGCCTCGTAATGGACACCAGGACACATGAAGTTACGAGAGACGGAAAACGTATTGAACTTACCAAAAAGGAATATGATCTCTTAAAAACTCTTTTGGAAAATAAAAATATAGTTTTAACACGGGATCAGCTGATAGAAAAGGTCTGGGGCTATGATTATTTTGATAATACCAATGTGGTCAGTGTGTTCATAAGATATCTCAGAAGTAAAATTGATGATGGATTTGAAAAAAAATTAATTATCACTGTAAGGGGAGTTGGATATGTAATAAAGGGAGACTAGGTTATGAATTTAAATATTGTAAAAAATGCTAAAATATCGGTAAAACTAACTGTAATATTTGCATTTATGCTATCTGTGATGCTGGCAGTATCAAATGCCTGTGTACTGCATGGGGTGAGACATTACATGTATACCCAGGCATCAAAACGTCTGGAAGACATAAACCAGATAATACTGAAGAGGATGAAGCTGAATGAAAAGTCCAGCAGCAGGTTGTTCTCTGACATAATGCCCAACGAAAACATATTCATAAAAATAATGGACAAAAATGGAAAATTGATAAATACGTCCGGCAGATTCGATTATCATTTTAGAATTTCCGGGCCATATGGAGAAGCGAGACATGTGGAAAAGCGGGAAAAACATTTTGCCTATTTAAATACAAAGGTGCCCGACAGGAATTATGGGATATTGTATGTACAGATAATCAAAGATATGGACAATGAATATAATTTTTTGAAAATATTGCTTTTTTTCATGGCCGTGGCGGATCTGGCCGGGATAGCATTATCCATTTTGCTTGGATATATAATAAGCAAAAAAATGTTGAGACCCATTGATAATATAACAAAAACTGCGGACGAAATAAGCATTAACAATTTAAAAGAAAGAATAAATATGCAGGGACCCAACGATGAACTCAAAAGGCTGGCAAATACCTTGAATAATATGATAGACAGACTTCAGATATCTTTTAAAAGGCAGACTCAGTTTGTTTCAGATGCTTCTCATGAACTCAGGACGCCTATAGCAGTGATCCAGGGATATGCTAACCTTTTGGATAGGTGGGGGAAAAATGACAAAAAAGCCCTTGACAAATCCATTGAAGCCATTAAATCCGAGTCGCACAATATGGGTGATCTGGTAGAAAAGCTGCTCTTTTTGGCCCGCAGTGACAACAGATCCCAGAAGGTGGAAAAAGATGTTTTCTATATTGATAAACTGGTAGATGAGGTTGCCGGGGAAACTAGAATTATCGACAAAAAACACATCATATCAAATCACAGCAGTAAAAATATACAGGTTATTGCAGATTACAAACTTGTAAAACAATTGATCAGGATATTTATAGACAATAGTATAAAATTTACGCCGGAACGCGGGAAAATAGATATAAGCTCTGTTAAATTCGGAGAATATGTCAACATATCTGTAACCGACACCGGTGTGGGAATTCCGGAGGATGAAATTCCCAAGATATTTGACAGGTTCTACTGTGTGGATAAATCCAGATCCAAAGATATTGGAGGGAGCGGTCTTGGATTGTCTATTGCAGTGCAAATTGTGAATATCTACAATGGAACCATCAGCGTTGAAAGTAAAGTTGGAAAGGGAACCAGGGTGACTGCAAGTTTGGATATTATATGGAATTAAATTTGTCGTGTAATCTCGTGGTGATCTGTGCGGAAATAAACGACACTATTGGAACTGTGAAAATTACTGTCATGCTTCCCGTAAGTCCTTGAATTATTTCAAGACTTACCATATCCATATTGATGAGCTGGTTATAGCTTAAATTGTAGGAGTAAATTATTATAAGCATACTCAGGGAAGCTCCAGCAAAGGCCAGGATAAGTGTATTTGTCATGGTTCCCATCATATCTTTCCCTACATTCAATCCTGATCCAAATAATTCTTTCCTGCTGATTTTAGGATTTGACATATATATTTCCTGTACGGAAGATGCTATGGATATGCTGATGTCCATCACAGCTCCTAGGGAAGCTATTAAAATTCCTGCCGTTAAAAGTCCATACACCTTCATGCCGGATACATTGGAGATCATGTTCAGACTTTCCACCTGGGTTAGGTTTAGACCTGTCAAATGTGCAAGGTGCCCGAATATAACTTCAATTATACCTGCGATTATAACTCCGGCCAGTGTTCCAAGTATTGCAGACAGTGTTTTTGTACTTTTGCCATTTAGCAAAAAAAGTGAAACACAGCTGGTTATGATTATCATGATTATGGCAGATAAAACCGGAGAGTATCCCCTGTAAAGCATGGGAATAAACAAAAATATGACGCAGCAAAGAGTAAATATAAGTCCCAAGACCGATTTGAACCCTTTTTCTCCCCCCACTATACACAGTAGGGCGAAGAATATTAAAATAAATATATACTGTACCGGTGCCCTGTAGTAATTATAAACTGTCACATTGTAAGAGCCGTTTCCGGCAGTAGCTATATCCACTATGACCTTCATGCCTTTTTTTAAATATACGTTATGGGTGTCACTTAAATAATTTGTGACATTTTTTATTTCACCTCTGTGTTCCCCTGAAAGGATTTTCAATCTTACCTGCTGGCTTCCAAAATATATATTTTTGGACTCGTTGAATTGTTTTAGAGAATTATTCTTTATTTCCAGTACCTGGGCTTTTTCATATTTTATGTTAGCTTTGCCGTTTTGTCTGTTATAGGTTACGGGATGGCTGACGTTGAAGCTATATAAAAAAATACCAAATACCAATATGGCAGCTATGTAAAATAATATTTTAAATATTTTTGAAGAATTTGTCATGTCTGTTCCTCCATATGTTTTAGTATCTATTCATTATATTGCTTAATTGGAATGAAACCATAAAGATCGTGTAAAGTTTAAGTTAAATATAAAAATGTTATGATTATTTTACATTGAATTTACATGAACATGACAGATAGAAATTTTACAAGGTGATACTATAAAAACTGTATGGGGTGGACGGAAATTGAATTGGTCTGCAACGTATAACATATCTATAAGGGGGAGTTTCATGAAACATTATTTAAAAAAGACAGCATTATTTTTACTCTGCTGCTCACTTGTGTTTGCAGGTACTGCAATACCAATGTCTGCTAATGCGGCTACAGGTGAGAATACTACAACAAATCAATCAATTACCTCTGAAGGGGAAACCTCTGCCAATATCAAGGATATAACTTTTGCACCATGTAAAGATGTATCACAGGTTGATTTCACCTGGTATTCCAATAATAAGACATCGGATCCTGAAGTACAGATTGCATTGAAATCCGATATGACAGGAAGTGAATTCCCGGAAAGCAAAGCTAAGTCGTTCAAAGGAAGCAAATCCGATGGAAATGACGGCTATGTTTCCAATAAAGTTACAGTTACAGATTTGAAACAGGCTACCGAATATGTATATCGTGTAGGTGATGGTACTACGTGGAGTTCTGTCAATAATTACACTACGCAGAATATATCCAGCGGTTTTAGTTTCCTTTTTGCAGGAGATCCGCAAATTGGTGCAGGCGGTGATATAAATAAAGATACAACAGGATGGGTTGATTCTGTTAAAAAGGTAACAGATAAATTTCCTACAAGCAGTTTTATACTGTCCATAGGAGATCAGGTCAACAACGGCAAAGAACTCAATGGACAGACGAATGAACTGGAATATGACGGATACTTCAAACCGGAACAGATAAAAAATATTCCCGTTGCCGCAATTCCCGGAAATCATGAAGGATATGGAGTAGGGCATATTACACATTTCAATTCTCCAAATATGTCTGATAAGTACGGCATTTTTACGAATAACGGCTATGAATCTGACAACAGTAATGGAACGACAGGAAATGACTATTATTTTGTATATGGGAATACACTTTTTATGATGCTCAACAGCAATGATATAAATGCAGAAGATCATAAGGAGTTTATGCAGCAGGCCATAGCTGCAAATCCGGATGCCAAATGGAGAGTAGTGGGCATGCATCATTCCATATACAGTTCTGCAAACCATGAAACTGATGCCGATATAGCAGCTAGAAGGGTAACACATCCACAGGTATTTCAGGAGCTTGGAGTAGATGTAGTTTTAGATGGACATGATCATTGCTATACCAGATCTTACCAGATGGAAAATGATCAGGCAGTAAGCGGAAAAGATGATACCAGTGTTACTGATCCAAATGGTGTGCTCTATATAACTGCCAATTCGGCCAGTGGAAGTAAGTATTATGAGATTCAGGAGCCAAATTACAACAATTATTACGAGGCTAAGAAAGAACAGGACAAAGTTCCTACATTTTCCAATATAAGTGTGACGGATAAGAGTTTTACGATATCCACGTACAGGACTGATAATATGACTTCTATAGACAGCTATACTATAAATAAGACAAATTCTCACAAAAATGTATCGAGGATAGCAGGGCAGGACAGGTATGAGACTGCAGCTAAAATATCACAGAATAACTGGGATGAAGCAGGGGCGGCTGTATTGGTTTCAGGTCAATCTTTTGCAGATGCGCTGAGTGCGGCTCCTTTTGCAAAGTCGAAAAATGCACCTATACTTTTGACTTCGAGTGATACTTTAAGTGACAGTACAAAAGCAGAGCTTTCAAGACTGAAAGTTAGGACTGTTTATATAATCGGAGGTACTGGAGTAGTTTCCGATTCAATAGAAAATTCATTGAGAAATATGAAATTGGTAGTTAAGAGAATAAGCGGCAATGACAGATATGCAACTTCGCTTGCAGTTGCAAAGCAGATAGGGAGTCCTAAGCAGGTATTTATAGCTTCAGGAGAGGGATTTGCAGACGGACTTTCCGTGTCTTCATATGCGTCACTGTCAGGAAGTCCAATACTTCTTACCAATGGAAAAGAGCTAAGCAGCGACATACTTGAATATGTCAAGGACAATTCAAGCACACCTTATGTAATTGGCGGAGAGGGTGTAGTAGACGACAGCATAGTCAGCGGTCTCGGAGCTGAGAGGATATCCGGAACCGACAGATATTCTACGAATCTTGCAGTGCTTGATAAATTTGACGGAAAATATGATATGTCGAATATCTACCTGGCTTCAGGAAATGATTTTGCAGATGCACTTTCAGGATCTGCGGCAGCAGGTGAGAAAAATGCTCCTATTGTACTTGTTGGAGGATCGGACTTGAGCAATACTAAAAATTATATTCAGAAAAAGTTGAATGGAGTTGGCCAGATTACAATTCTTGGAGGAGAGGCATCCATTCCGCAGAATACTGCCAATGAGCTTTTGCAATAGCAGACAGACAGATATAAACTTGTGAAGTTACGGGAAAACAGAACTTTTACTTTAATTGTGAAATTTCTGTACCGTAGCTTTTTTTTTCAAGGACCGGGCTTAAAACATAAGATTATCATGCAATTAACAAAGTAAATATATAATTTCGTTAGTAATAGAATGCAAGAGGTGAAATATATGGAATCAAAAGATGAGAAAGAATTAAATAAAATACTGGATGCAAAGGACATTACTACGGTGTTTCAACCCATTGTATCTCTGAGGGATGCATCTATAGTTGGATATGAAGCACTCAGCAGAGGACCTGAAGATTCACCGCTGCACCTGCCTGTAAAACTTTTTCATGCGGCAGAGATTTTTGGAAAAACATGGGAGCTAGAGCTCTTGTGCAGGAAAAAGGCAATTGAAAAGGCAAATAAGATAGATAAAAACAAGCTCCTGTTTATAAATGTAGATCCTAAGATATTCAAAAACGAAAATTTTAAAAGCGGCTTCACGAAGGATTTCCTGGAGAGAAATAATATTTCTCCGGACACGATTATATTTGAGATCACGGAAAAAACAGCTATAGAAGATTATGAGGATTTTAGAAAAGCACTTGACAATTATGTAAATCAAGGTTATAAAATTGCCATTGATGATATGGGTACAGGTTATTCCGGACTAAAAACCATTATGGAAACCAGACCTCATTATATTAAAATTGATATTTCCTTTATAAAAGATATAGATAAAGACAGCTTTAAACAGAAGCTTGTAAAAACATTTGTGATGCTTGGGAAATCTACAAACATGAACATCATAGCCGAGGGGATTGAAACTGAAAACGAACTTGCAAAACTCATAGAACTGGGAGTTTGCTCAGGTCAGGGATATTTTCTGCAGAGGCCTTCGGGAACTTTTCTCGATATTTCTGAGAATGTGAGGGCAACCATAATAAAATACAATAAAATGAAGACAAACAGGTTTCAGTTTGAAAAAAACTGCATTGGAGATATAGCAAAGCAAAACCCTGATTTTCCTTCTGTAACTTCTGCTAAAGATGTAAAGAGATTTTTTGATACCTATAATATAACGGGAGTTTGTATTACAAATGGCGGCTATCCCCTCGGACTTATGATGCAGCATAACCTGGACTACGTGCTTGCCACGCAGTATGGAATTTCGGTGTTTCTCAAACGCCCCGTGTCTTTGGTGATGGATGCCAACCCGACCATAGTGGACTATAACACATCTATAAGCGAGGTGTCCAAAATTGCAATGGCCAGGGATTACAAGAAAATATACGATTATGTCATAGTTACAAAAAACAACAAGTATTATGGAATTGTAACCATAAAGGATCTTCTTGAATACACTCTGGAGTTTGAAAAGAAACATGCCAGGAATCTCAATCCATTGACCGGGCTTCCCGGAAATGAAATTATAAATAAGGTTCTCGACAATGTAATACATTCTCACAATGATTTTTTTGTCATATACGCAGATTTGAACAATTTTAAAATATACAATGATACTTACGGCTTTGAAAACGGGGATAAAGTATTGAAGCTTACTGCGGAAATCATAGAGGAACAGGTGAGCAGATGTTCCATGTACAATGGTTTTGTAGGGCACATAGGTGGGGACGATTTTGTATGTGTGCTTGAAAATGATATTGATAAGGGACGCGGTTTGTGCAAAAAGATAATTTCAAAATTCAACAGGAAAGTACTTGATTTTTTTAATGAAAAGGATAAAACAAATGGATACATCGAATCTTTCGATAGAAAGGGCAATAAGGATATCTTTCCACTTACGTCCATAGCCCTCGGGTGTATGTATGGAAATTTCAGCAAATTTGAAAGAGTTGACGATATTGGAGTCTGCATGAGTAAGATCAAGAAAAAAGCCAAGAAGAACAGGGGCAGCAGTTATGTTATATGTGATATCAATTCAAATAAATAAGTTGGAGGAAATGTCATGAAAAAAACAATTTTGAATTTCTTACGTATATTTGATAATTTTAGGGAAAAAATAAGCTCCCTTTTAAAGAAAAAAGCGGACAGTAATTTAATCAGCATGGACAGCGTCGTAGTGAAAATAATTCTTGAAATTGGAATACTGGTAGTATTTATCTGAGGTTTTTTTGGAATGCTGTCATATTATACTTTTTATACTGCCATGGAAAAAAATATAAATTCCTCGCTGCAGGACAAAGCCCGGGAGTCCTCCAAACTTTTAAGCTCCATTTTGCAGCAGCAAGTTCGTTCTATGACGGAGATAGCGGCTAGAAGTGAAATAAAATCCATGAATCCAGAAATTCAGGTGCCTGTTTTACAGGAAAGGGCGAACAAGCTTGGGTATTCAGGTTTGTATGCCATGGATTTAAGCGGTATGGCCTACATGCAAACTGGAGAGAAAACAAAAATGGACCTTGGGACAGGGTATTTGAAAAAAGCTGTCCAGGGCACTCCGGCTATTGACGGGCCCTATTTTAATGTAAATGGAGAGGAAATAATATCCGTGGCAGTTCCTATAAAAAATAATGCCGGAAGGACAACAGGTGTACTATTTTCAAACATAAGTACGTCTGAATTGAATAAATTTGTTCAAAGTATGAAAATTGGAAACAGTGGATACTGTTTTATAATAAATAAAGATGGGACTAAAGTTGCACATAAAAATTTGACTTTGGTTTTGAATAAGGACAATACTATAAAGAATTCCCAGAAGGACAGTTCTCTGAAAAAACTTGCTTCTATAGAAAAAAATATGGTGCAGGGCAGAAGCGGCTCCGATTACTATAGACAGAAGGGGAATGATCTTCTACTTGCCTATTCGCCTTTATCCGGTGTAAATTGGTACCTGGGACTTGTGATTGACAGAAATGAGATATTGAACTCTGTGAATTCCCTCAAATACAAGATGGTGGCAGCTACTTTGATATTTATACTGGCCGGTATTTTAATGGGGATCATAATAGCAAGTCAGATCAAAAAACCTCTCTTGAATATAAGGAAATATGCCAGGGAACTTTCAAATTTTAATCTTACATATAAAATGGATATTAAGTCCAGGGATGAATTTGGACAGACCGTGGTTGATTTGAATTCAGCACTGAAAAATATAAAATATATGATAAAATATGCAAAGGATGAAGGATTTGCTGCGCTAAATTCCAGCAAATATGTAAATAACAGATTTAAGGAATCTGAAGGCGAAATTAAAACCATATCCGATAAATCAAATGAGATAACGTCTAATATGCAGGAAGTCATGACTTCTATTGAAGAGGTTGAAAAAAGCATATTTTACATAAAACGTAAGATAGAAAATACTGTAGATGAAGCTGATTCGGGACTTAAATTGGCCGACAATATAAATAAAAAAGCTGTGAGCATGGGCGGCGAAATAGAGAATTCAGCCCGTAATATAAAAAAATATTATAGGGATTCCAGCGGAAAACTGAAAAAATCCTTTGAGACCATAAAGGTTGTAAAAAACATTTCGAAAATGCTGGATGAAATGAAAGAAGTTTCCGAGAAAACCAATATACTTGCATTGAATGCACTTATTGAAGCTTCCCGTGCCGGGAAATATGGGAGCGGTTTTATGGTGGTTGCCAAAGAGGTCAAGAAACTTGCGGATAGGTGCTCGGATATGGCGGACAATATGCAAAATGATATAAAAAATATAATTGTAGCAGTGGGCATACTTATGGATTCTTCACAGGATGTACTTGGCTTTGTTGAGGGAAAGGTCATGAAAGACTATGTTAAAATAGTGGATATGAGCAGGGAATACCAGAATGACGGGACTAAAATGGCAGCTGTCATAAAGAAATTTTATGAACTCATGGAGGGCATAAATAAGTCACAGCAGGATCTCTCCGGCATAGTGGAGGAAATAGCTGCATCCGTGAATAAGTGTACAGATGCAGTTTCCAATATATCCAGCAGTATGGATTCCATAAAGAAAGAAAATTTGGACATAGCTTTGAATACAGATAAGAATGCAAAAGAAGCTGAAAAACTTACCGGCATTGTGGGGCAGTTTAAAATATAGTTTATTGGGACAGTTTCCTTGTGCGTTTTACCAATGTATTTTTAACGTCATTGATATCTTTTATGTTGTCTTTTGTCATTATCAAATAGGTGACAGCGGATGGAACCAGGAAAATCTGCATCAGTGACAGGGTAATTATATAATTTGTGGGTTCACCGGCATGTATGTGGGACAGTATGATTCCAACACCTGCATTTCCTATAGTTCTTCCGAGACCGTTGGCCAGATTGGCTATACTGAAGGCGGTACCTCTTTGTTCCGGGAGATTTACGTCAGTTATCAGGGCAAGCCAGTTTGGGGTATTGGCGGATTGCAGTGCACTTGCAAGAAAAGATAGGATAAATGTTGTAAATATCCATGGATTCACCACTATCTCCTTTAGTAATGATATCAATATAAGTAGCGGATCGCTGTTTTGCGGCAGCTTGAGATTGTTCATCGGAAGCATGAAAACTGCCAGATAAAATGGTATCATAGCGAATATAAATAGAGATGTAAGGACAGCTCTTCCCTTGTAGGTCCTGCCCTGGAGAATGTCGCCCATGTGGCCGAACAGTGGCGATGTCAGACCTCCCAGCTGAAATATGGCAAAAAGGTACCCGGCTGCGATAATCGAAACTTTTAAGCTGTAACCCTGCTGTTGAATTTTTGAAATATACAGAGTTGGAAGCCATATTAAAGTTCCTATGGAAATATTCATAAAAAACGCCTGCAGGAACAATAAGATGTTGCTTCGTTTTGATACGATACTGTATAGATGCTTGAATTCAATGTTGTAATTATATGTATATCCCTTTTCAATAAGTGTTTTTAATTCAGGCTCTGATTGACCTACAGCAGGTTCTTCTATAAAAAAATACAGTACGATAAGCAAAAAGCCTGTAATGCTCACGACTTCAAAAGGCTTCCTCCAACTTGTAAAGGGAGCCATAAGTGATGCCATCAGCGCCCCTGCTATTCCGCCGAATCCTTGAGACATGCCCCAGAGGCTCAGCAGCATTCCCCTGTATTTATTCGGAATATAGTCGGTTAAAACGCTAAATCCTATTGAAGATATGCAGCCAAGCCCCACACCGGTGAAAACCTGGAGGATGAGGAGCTGCAGGTAGTTTGTACACAGCGATGTCAAAAATATTGAAATTGACCAGATGACTGTGCCTATAATGACGAGAAACTTCCTGCTGAACTTACCTGTGAGATAGCCCCACAAAATTGACGAGAAGGATGTCATCAGAATATTGACTGCCGAGACTATCCCCAGCGAAGAAATATGTACATTCATACTTTTTGAGATAGAAGAGAAAAGCGGCGGGAACAATCCTATTACTACATTATCAAAAGCCGCCAGTATTATAAAAATAAGAACAGTATAAATTGATTTTATATTATTGGTATTCATAAAATTCACAGCTCCTTTTCTTTCTATTTCCTTGTTTATTGTAATCTATTTTTCATCTTAATATTAAGATTTAATGTAATTTTAACTTATTCTTAATACTGTGTTAGATTTAATTGTGTAATATACTAAAATAGAATATTGATGATATTTGTATTATAATAATTAACTGATAAGAGGGACTGGTTATGATTAATAATATACTTGTTATTTCATCTAATTTTACAGGGCATGGGCATAAAAGCATAGCAGAATCTTTATGCGAGAAATTTCCTAAAAACGGAAATATTAAAGTAAATATAGTAGATGGATTTTCGTTGGGCGGAACTACTTTGCTGAATGTAGCAAAGGCGTATGGGCCCATAACAAGAAAGTCAGAAAATTTATGGGAACTCATATGGGATATTTCGTCTATTAAACCATCTATTGTAAATGAAATTGTCGAGTTGAAAATAAAAGACAGATTTTTGAATTTATTAAAAGAGACGAAGCCGGATTTGATTTTAACTCTTCACCCCAATTTTAACGGCTCCATACTAAATATTCTTGAAAAATACCATATTGAAATACCCTTTGTCACACTTATTGCGGATTTGGTGAGCATAACGCCATTGTGGGCAGATCCAAGAGCGGATTATATAATAAGCCCTACGCAGGAGGCAAAGTATAAATGCATGGGTTACGGCGTGCCTGAAAAAAAAATAAAAGTTCTGGGCTTTCCAGTACGTTCGAGGTTTTACAGCCGTACCTATAGATTTGAAAAAGGCATCGATTGTAATTCCAAGAAATTACTTAAATGCATGATAATGAGCGGGGGAGAGGGAGTTGGCAATATGAAAAAAATAGCCGCAATTCTCCTGGAAAATTTTAATTGTACAGTGAAAATTGTAGCCGGCCGAAATAAGGCACTTAAGAATAGACTGGAAAAATCACTGGGTAAGAAATACGCAGGCAGAGTTAAAGTGTATGGATTTACGGAAAATATACAGGATCTAATGTGGGACTCCGATATTGTATTTATGAGGGGAAGTCCTAATGTAATCATGGAAGCTGTAGCCTGTAACGTACCTTTGATAATAACAGGCGCCCTTCCGGGACAGGAAGAGGAAAACCCTAAATTTGTTGAAAAGCATAAGCTTGGAGTAGTATGCGAAAGTACAGGTAAAATAAAAGATGTGGTGAGTAATTTGATTTCAAATAATTCTCAGGAATTAAATAAAATCAGAAGATTTCAAAGAGTTTATGCAAATATGGATGCGGCAGAAAACATTGTAAATTTTATTTTGAGTGTAAAAGATGCAGATTTCTTGGTTTCCAAAATGGATGTATGACCCTGGAATTTTATCTAAATTATAATCCTTTTTTAACTGTATTTTAACCTTGTTTGTATACCATAATGTATTAATAAGGTTATAAAAGTATATAGGAAGAGGAGATAAAAGATATGAATTTTACAGCTAGTTTGATTGATGTCATGCTGCATCTCGATAAATATCTGAATATTATTATACAAAATTATGGTACATTTACATATGCTATAATTTTTATAGTGATATTTTGTGAGACTGGACTGGTGGTAACGCCTTTTTTGCCGGGTGACTCCATTATATTTACAGCTGGAGCGCTTGCTGCAGAAAATATCCTCGGGGTATTTACATTGTTTATTGTATTCTTTGCGGCGGCAGTGCTGGGTGATACTGCCAATTATTTCATAGGAAAGAAGATAGGAAATAATATTTTAAAAAGCAAAAATACAAGATTCGTAAATAAAGAACATATTTATAAAGCTCACAGGTTTTATGAAAAACATGGCCCTATGGCTATAGTGCTGGGAAGGTTTGTACCTGTCATAAGGACTTTTGTTCCCTTCGTTGCTGGAATTGGCGAGATGAAATATTTTAAATTTCTAACTCATAATATGCTGGGAGGATTTCTGTGGGTATCCATGTTTTTGTGGGGAGGATACTTCTTCGGGAGTTTGCCTTTTATAAAACATAATTTTTCCTATGTGGTAATTGCAATTATAGTAATATCTCTCATTCCGGCAGTTGTTGTATTTATGAGAGAGAAAAAAAGCGATACTGCAAATGCGGAAATTTAAATGCCGACGGTGGTTGTATATAACAGCCGCCGTTTTTGCGCCATCTTCAAAGGAATTAATTGTTGACGTATAATAAAAGTTTGTAAAGAAAATATATATAGGGGGATTTTAAATGGAATTATGGGATATATACGACAATAAAGGACATAAAACAGGTCTAAAAAAAAGACGTACCGATGTCTTAAGCGGCGGACAGTATCATTTGGCAGCTGAGGTCTGGATAATAAATGACAAACTTGAAATATTGATTCAGAAGAGATCCGAAAATAAGGAGGTCCTTCCAAATATATGGACATTGACTACAGGATGTATGATAAGCGGTGAAGATACATTGGAGGGTTCTATGAGGGAAGTGAAGGAGGAACTGGGAATATGTTTCAGGAAAGAAGATATGGATTTTATAATGAGAATATTTCAGGATAACATTATCTGGGACATTTATTTTGTGTATATGAATATTGATTTGTCGAAAGTAGTTCTCCAGAAGGAAGAAGTAAGCGAGGTGAGGTTTGTTTCCATAGAAAAATTTAAAAATATGATTTTACAGGGAAAAATATTTAAGTATGATGAAATCTATGATGTTTTGGCCATGGCTGTTCAAAAATTTAAACTCAGGAATGCGGGCTTGAGGAATAATTTTTAGAATTTACCCCCTGAAATTATTGCTTTTTTTCGTATAATTAATACATGAGGTGATTTCATGCAGAATATTAATCACTTGATTTGTAAGAACAAAGATGAATTTATTAGTGAAAATAAGAATTTTATATATAAATGTACTTACTCTATTTCAAAAAAACACCTTCAGTGGGAAAATGACGATGAGCTCAGTATTGCTTTGATTGCATTTAATAAGGCTTGTGATAAATATACAGAAAACAAGGGGAATTTCTATGCATATGCAAGAGTTATAATCAAAAATGCATTGATTGATTATTTTAGAAAAAATAGGAATTTACCTTTGCTTACTTTTGAGGATGATCAGTGTGACGGTGGAAAATTGGACAATATCAGTTCTATAGATAGCTTTGAATTGGAAACGGAAAATAAAAATAGGGCATATGAGATTATTGAATTGAAAAAAGAGCTTGTGAAATACAGAATTAATTTCAACAGCCTGGTAAATAAAAGTCCAAAACATAAGGATACGAGAAACAATGCTTTAAAACTTGCTTTGAAGATATGTAATAATAGTGAAATTAGCAGTTACATATTAAATAAAAGACGGCTTCCCGTTAAGAAAATATGCGTATATACCGGATTTAGCAAAAAATTTATCGATAAGTGGAGAAAATATATCATTGTTTTATTTATAATATTCAGCAGTGAAAAGTTTCTTTACATAAAGTCTTATTTAAATATAAAAGCAGGTGTGAATAATGAGTAAAAAAGAAGGTATAGTAATAGATACAAATGGTAAATATGCTAATTTACTTACTCCTTATGGTGAATTTATAAGAGTAAACTGCAATGGTAAAAAACCTAATATTGGTGAAAAATTTGTAGGAAATGAAGCTGTACATAGATTTTTCCCTGTCAGTGCCAAAAAAATATTGATTGCGGCATGTATAGCATTTGCACTGGTTGTTTGCGGTGCCGCCAGAGTTTATTACAGCCCTTCGGCCACGGTTTTGGTGAATATAAATCCACGTATTGAACTGAAAGTAAATTCTTTAAACAGAATTATTTCTTCAAAAGCATTGAATGACGACGGCCGCAAGGTACTGAATCAAATTAAAATAAATAATATTGACGTGAATGATGGGCTGAGAATGATACTTTATCAATCCCGGAAAGACAAACTTATTGACAGGAAGTACATGAAGGCAAAAAGTATTTCTATCAATATATCCGGTAAGAACCTGGATATTTCTAAATTCAAATCAGATATTAAAACTTCTGACTTGAATGTTAAAATCAAATCAAATGGCAATGTTATCTTAAATAAAAATTTAGTTAAAGAGCCGGATAAAAGCGTCGGCAGAAGTTTGAATTACAGTCCGGCCAAAAATGTAAAGAGTGTTGACAGTAACATTGATGGCAGGACGGACGATAAGTATTTGAACAGCAAAAGCAATTATAAATCGTCAAATAGTACCTATAACAGAAAAAACAGTGTTCACAGCAATTATAGTCCTTCTCCAAGTAAAAAAAATGTCAGAGTTAAATTTGTTCCAAAACGCCCCCAAATTCAACCAAATCATTATTCTAATAAAAACAGCATTAAAGTAAACCAGGCTCCGAGAGCTCCGAGAAAGAACTTCAATAGTGGAAAGAGCAGATTCAACCGGAGTAATTCATCTTGGCACGGTTCAGATTCCCATATGGGAAAAAACAGATAGCCAGTTATTCTTGGATTAATTGTTTCCTGTCATTGAAGAAATTTCTATAACTTAGATAACATGCTGTAAAAGAAGATATAGAGGTGGCAGAGAGCATCATGAAAGTCACTATTATCTGATATTTGACAGCACTTATGGGTGAAGTGCCCGCTAGAATAAGTCCTGTCATCATGCCGGGAAGTGCTACTATTCCCAATGTCTTGGCTGAATCGATGGTTGGCATCATTCCAACCTTGATGGAATCTTTTATTATATTCATGGATGACTGATAAATGTCTGCTCCCAATGACAGTTTTGTCTCCACTTCGTCTTTTTTATTCTTAAATTCCAGCTTCATCTGTTTGTAGCTCAATCCCAGGCTCACCATGGAATTGCTGATAATCATCCCGCCAATAGGTATTACTTGATAGGGTTCATATTTTATGACTTTACAAAATACAAGAATTGTCAGAGTAATTGATGTCCCTAGAATTATTGAGACAAAAGATACAAAAAATACGTTCTTGATTTTATATCCTCTTTTCGCTGCATTATACGCAGCATTTATCATCATAAATATCAATAAAAATGTAGTGAAAAATATATTTTTTAATCCAAATATGTAATTCAGTAGATATCCCACAATGATCAATTGTATTACGGCTCTTCCAATGCTTATGACTATATCTTTTTCAAGATCTAATTTTTGTGAATACGAAAATGCAAGGGCAATTAATACAAGTAATAGGGAAAATAAAATTGAATAAATACTGATATCTGCAGCTCCATTCATTTTATGACCTCCAAAGATTTTAAAGTTCCATTCTCAATCGATAAAATTTTATTTGCATATTTCCTGCTCTGTTGAGAATTGTGCGTTATCCATAAAATAGTAATTCCGCTGCCATTTAGGGATTTTATCACGTTTTCTACGATGAGGGTATTTTTTTCGTCAAGAGCTGATGTCACTTCATCTAAAAGAAGAATTTCAGGGCCGGTGATCAAAGTTCTTATAAGTGCAATTCTCTGTTTTTCTCCACCTGAAAGATTGTTTACAGCTCTTGATAAATATTCCGTATCCATCTTGAAATCTTTCAAAAGCTTTTTTATAATTGACAAATCCGCTTTCTTGTTTCTTACGGAAAAGGGAAATTTTAAATTGTCCATTACGGTGTTTCCGAAAAAGGAAGGTGTTTGAAAGCAGTAGGCTATTTTTCTCCTCCACTCTATGGGGTCGTATTTATTATAAGGTATATTTTTATAAAGTATAGTTCCTTCAGTTGGACTTATAAGTTGTGAGCACAATCTGAAGAAAGTACTTTTGCCGCTGCCTGACGGACCTACTATTGATATGAAATCTCCACGATCAATTGCCAGAGATAAATTTTTCAATATGTGTTTGTCACCGCTCGTGTATGATACGTTTTTAAATTCTAATAAGGGCATAAAAAAATCTCCTTGCTTTTTATTTGCAGTGAAATATAAACTCAGTATATCCCATTAACATTAAAATTGGATTAAATTTTTTGCAAATGATCAATACTGTATTATAATTTATTTGAAAGGTATGTATATTATTGAAAAAAGATGGTGGTAAATTTTGAAAATCTTATTCATGAAGATCAAGTTGAGAGCACCTTGGGTGCACTCTCTGAAAGAAAAGAGGATGGTTGTTAGGAGTATAATTCAAAAATTAAAAAATAAGTTTAATATATCCGTATCGGAAATAGATGACAGGGACATACATCAGATAATAGTCATAGGCATTGTAGGAATATGTGGGAATTCATCACATACTGATTCTATAATGGAAAGTATTGTAGATTTTGTAGAAAGCCATACTGATGCCGAAATAATCGATATTTCCAAAGAAAATGTTATGGATATATAATATATTATATGCTATAATGTACTATATGAATTGTTGTTGAACAGGTATTTATCTTAAATATTTGGATATAAAAATATGAAGCTGGTTTTTTTAATTTCATTCCCCTAACTGGTGAAATTATTACAAGCCGGCTTCATAAATTTTTTGACTTTTAATTGCTTTCTTTAACATGGATATTTTAATAGACAAGATGTGTTTACAACCTTATACTTCTATTTCTCCTATTCTCCTAGGGTATAGGAGAAATAGCGGGAAATTCATGGGATTTTCCCTTGAAAAATTAAAAAATCATTGATGAGAAAGAAATGATATCAAGAGTATAAACTCTTAAATTGGTGGGAATAAATTATTTCTGTTTACTTTAAATGTTTTTTATTTTTTCTATGTGACTGAGAATTATTTTCCACTGTATCCAAGGACTCACATAAACATTCCTCTATGATATCAGGTGTTATCAATACTGATTTTTTATCTTTCATTTCATCACCTCCTTATATCACACTATTATACACCTTTAATGTACACATGTCAATGAAAAATTTTAAATTGAAAATCATTATTTTTATAGAAAGATATGCTATAATTTTATTATTGAAGGTGGTATTTATATGAAAGTGTTAATTTTAATTTTTGGAATGGCAGTTACAGCATTATTTATATGGGAATTGGTGAAATGGGGGAATAGGGGGAATAAAAATGAGTAAGAATGACAGCAGTTCACTAGAAGATAAGTGGAGTTGTTATGGAGATTAGTTTTGCAGCCTGCTTCATTGGATTTCTCCATGAATGTATTATAGTTGAAGGATATTGTATACAATTGCCTGCTTCCACGAAATATTCCCTGCCGTCTAAAGTTACGACAAGACCTCCCTCCAGTACGTATACAAATTCTTCACCGGGGTGGTTAAATGTGCTTCCGTGAGTCTGCTCGGGAGGAATTATTATAAGCATGGATTCAAGGGTTCTTGAAGGAAAATTTCCACTTATTCTAATAAATTTTGAATTGGAACCTTCCATTTTAAATATTTTTTGCTCATTTATTTTGACCAGAAAATTATGCGTTTCAGGAGCTTTGAAGAAATAACTCATGTTTACGTTGAAGGCATCTGCTATTTTTTTTAATGAGGTAATTGCCAGGGAGGAAGATCCATTTTCTATTTGAGATAAAAAACTCACTGAAAGGCCAGTTTTTTTGCTTAAATCCTTTAAAGTGAGATTATTTTTCTTTCTTAAATTATGAATTTTTTGAGATATTTCACCAATCATTTTTTTCCTCCTAAGTTTTACTTATCTGAACATGATAATGATATCATAACGAATAAATATATTCAATATATAGATGCATTGAAATATTGAAATTTTTTACTGTATATGTGAAGAAAATTACTATGTATATGGAAAAAATATATACATGACATGAGAAATGTGGTAAAATAATATTGTAATTTTCTGATTATTAGTTATTATGATACATATGAATTAAAAATATAATTTTAGGAGTTGATTTGTAATGATACAGGAAAGGCTTGACAAGGTTTTGAAACTAATGGAAGAAAAGAAATTGCCTCAAATGATAATTTCGGATCCGTCTTCTATATTTTATCTTACAGGAAAATGGATATTACCTGGTGAAAGAATGCTGGCACTTTATATAAATTTAAAGGACGGCAACAGACTTTTCGTAAATGAATTATTTCCGATAAATGAAGATTTGGGGATAGATATTGTCTATTACAATGATATTCAGGAACCTGTAGAAATCCTTTCAAAATATGTTGAAAAAGATAAACCCATGGGCATTGATAAAAACTGGCCTTCACATTTTTTAATTGAATTGATGAAATTAAAAGCCGGAAGTGCATTTGTAAATGCTTCAAAAATTGTGGACAAGGTAAGGATGTGTAAAGATGAAAAGGAAAAGCAGCTTATGAGAAGTTCCTCTAAATTAAATGATATTGCCATGGACAGAATGATTAAACTTATTCCCAAGAAATATTCTGAAAAGAAAATGGGAAAAATACTTTCTGATATATGGGAAGAATTGGGAGCACAGGGCCATTCCTTTGATCCTATTGTAGGATATGGTGCAAATGCGGCAGATCCGCACCATGTAATGGACAACTCGACTGTGAAGGAAGGAGATGGTGTTGTCATCGATATCGGCTGCAAAAAAGATTCATACTGTTCGGACATGACTAGAACTGTTTTTTATAAATATGTACCGGAGCACAGCAGGGAGGTCTATAATATAGTTCTTGAGGCAAACAAGAGAGGAATAGAAAAAGCTGGGGCAGGAGTTAGGTTTTGTGATATAGATGCGGCAGCCAGGGACTATATAATGGAAAAAGGTTATGGGAAATATTTTACCCATAGGCTGGGACATTCTATAGGAATAGATGATCATGATTTTGGTGATGTTTCCTCGGCAAATACCAATGTGGTTCAGCCGGGCCAGATTTTTTCCATTGAACCTGGTATTTATATACCGGGAGAAGTTGGAGTACGAATAGAAGATCTGGTAATTGCTGAGGAAGGCGGCTGTGAGGTATTGAATCATTATCCAAAGGATTTGGAAGTAATAGAATAATAATCAATGTCAGGGAATTAAACTGCTGTAATTGAAAATGCAGTTTAATTCCCAAATTTGATGGATGGGGATGGATTACATTGTATCTATGAGTTTGGCTATGGGCCCTGCGGGATTTATAATATTCTTGATTTTAGCGTAGGGAATTTCTATTTTGAAAAGCCCATGTACATACGGCGTATATTCATAAATTTGATAGTACAGTACAAGACTTTCGGGAGTTAAATAGTACTTTTGATCCTGGGTTATTCCATCGTATTTTCCGATTAGATGTATATCATTTTCTTTAATGTACTGTTTTGCCAACTCGTTTAGTATTTTGGTGTAGTATACTTTGGAGTTAAATAAATCGTCAAAGTCATATACCTGTCCTGTTTCGGTATTGGCTGTTATGGAAGAGTACTTTGTATATCCATGGGCGGCCTGATTTATATAGGTACTTATGTTAAAAAGTATGCTGAGAATATTTTTTTGATTTAACATTATTTCGTAGTTCCCAAGGATATCGTGAAAATCAATTATTTCAGGCAGAAGTACCTGACTTTTAAATAGTGAACTCACTTTGTCGGCAATAAGGTTATTGATTTTTTTAATAGATTCTGTATCACCTTCATTTGAAATTACGGGATAATTTATACCAAAATTGGAAGGAGATAATTTTTGCTCTTTTAATATTACTGAGCCGGTATTTGTGTCACGCCTATAGAATTTTAAGTGCTTTTTTCCAATATTGAATATATAGTTAGAATTATCAGGATAATTAAAGTAGAGCATTTTTTCAAATTCCCCCATGATATTGCTTCTCATAATATTTTATTCTGGCAGTTCTTTAATGTGTCAATTATTTTGTTTGATTTTAGGTACCGGAATATATCTGGAGGTATTTGAAGATTAGGGAAAGATATGTGATATATATGTGATGTAATTTGTGTTCACACCTTTATATAAATAGTAATGTAATTTGATGGACATCTATCGTAATTGATCATAATATATGTATGTAATAGAATTTATTTGCAATAGGGATCAAAAATAGGTTATTTGTATGGAGAAAAATATGAAAAATGTAAAGGGTGTTGTATTAAAAGTAATATTGATAATTGTGGGGAATATAATATATTCCATCGGAGTGAATATGTTTATCATACCGCATAAATTTTTAAGCGGCGGAGTTTCAGGTATTGCAATTATATTTCAGTATTTGACGGATATATCTTCAGGATATTTTATTATAGCAATAAATATACCCATATTTATAGTAGGATTCAAAACCGTAGACAAGAAATTTGGAATTTTCAGCTTTATAGGTATGGCGGCCATGTCTTTGTCCTTGATTTTTACAAGAACGGTAAGTAATTTTTATTATTTGCCGGATCCACTTTTGTCGGCATTGTGCAGTGGAATGCTTACTGGAGTTGGGGCGGGTATTGTATTTAAATGCAGGGCGTCACAGGGCGGCACCGATATAATAGCAGTTGCACTGAAAAAGAAATATGGTATTTCAATAGGGAGAATTGGTTTTGCAATCAATGCAGTGGTAGTGGCGGCAGGCATGCTCATAGGTAATTTGCCTACTGCAATTTATACTCTTATATCAATGTATATGTATTCCGTAGTAGTTGATAAGATTATTGAGGGACTTGATAAAGAAAAGATAATGTTTATAGTAACTAGTAAAAATGAAGAGATAGAGAAAAAAATAGTTGAAAAACTTGGAAGGGGAGTTACTTACCTTTACGGTGAAGGGGCATATACTGGAGTTCAAAAAAAGATCATATATTCCATCATGAGTTCAAGACAGGTGGAAGAAGCTAAAAGATTCATCTATGACCTGGATGCCAATGCGGTTATGTCAATTATGGATGCAAGTGAAGTTAGAGGCAAGGGGTTCAAATCCAGGGTATTTTGAAAAATGAGCTTTTAAATGTGTTAAACAGTTTTAAATTTAAAAGAGAGGGCCTTCTGATTCTAAAGGAAATAAAAGCACTTAAAAATATTATTATTCCGCCGATAGTTATTGCCAGGTCCAATATTTTATTTAGAAAAAATTTATTTTCCACCTTGAGCTTGCTTGTAAATTTTCCTGCCGTGGAAACAAGTATAAACCACCAGATCATACATCCAGTGAATATGCCCAGAATTAGAAAATATTTATTTATAGGACTTATTCGTACATTTGACAGGTGCAAACCTGTAAATATGGCTATAAGCAGAAGAGCAGTCGTTGGGTTTGCCAGTGATATTAAAAATGTGGAAGTAAATGTCTTAAACAGTAAATTGTTATTTTGTGAAATATCTTTCTTGTTGATTTTTTTTATATTTAATGTAATGTGATGTTTTCTATTTATAACCGGATAAATTCCAAAGCAGACTAATATAAGTCCTCCTATAATACGGAGGTATAGTTCATGCAATACAACAAATTTTTTTATCAACATAAAGCTCATTAGAACCAGAGAAGCATATATACTGTCTGTAAATGCAGCTCCAAGTCCTGAAATCAAGCCGTATCTGCGCCCGAAAGTCAATGTGTTTTTAAGACACAGGGCTCCAATTGGTCCGAAAGGCATGCCTATTATCATACCTATGGCTATTCCCTTAAACAAATTTATTAACATAAGATTTGTCGCTTCCTATAATTTTCTTTTGATTAAAAATTTATAATACTTGTATGATATCATTTTATCCTTAACCGGACATATCTTCAATAATTTTATACAATTTTTTATTTAAATAATGATATAATGTAAATATTAAATATGTGATATTGTAGGAGAAAAATATGAAAACTGTATTTTTGTACATTTATTTTATTTTTTATGTATTTTATACTCTTTATCTGGAATTGAAAATTAAGTTCATGTATAAAAATTTTGCGGGTAAAAAGGCAGATAGACTTATATCGGAAATTGTGTCGAAATGGGCAAAAAACATTTTGGATAAAATTGGAGTTAAAGTGGATGTAATTGGCCAGAAAAACATTGGGGAAAGGAACTATCTATTTGTTTCGAATCATCAGGGAATCTTTGATCCTCTTGTTATGCTTGCTTATATTGACAAATCCATGGGATTTATAGCAAAAAAAGAACTTCTAAAAGTACCGGTTATTAGGGAAGGAATGAAAAAGATTCACTGTGTATTTATGGACAGGGAAAATATGAGAGAATCTGTGAAAGCTATTGCGAGGGGGATAGACAATTTGAAAAATGAGTATTCCATGGTTGTATTCCCAGAGGGTACTATAAGTAAGTGCCATAAGATGCTTGATTTTAAAAAGGGTAGTTTTAAACTTGCAATAAAATCGGGTGTTTCCATAATTCCCGTTGCCATTGATGGCAGCTATAGAATATTTGAAGGCTGTAAATATAAAATATTTGCACCTGCCGGAGTGAAGATGGTCATTGATAAACCTATTGATGTAAAGCTTTTAAGTGCAAAACAAAAAAGAAGCCTGCCATTAATGGTTAAGTCGATAATAGAAAAAAATTTAAATAGTAGATAATATGGAGGGGAGTTAGATGAAAAATTTTGTTACTACCAGATGGCTTAAAGATCATTTAAAAGACGACAACCTGGTGATTGTGGATTGCAGGGGAGATCTGTTGGATGAAAGCTATGGGAAAAAGTCTTATAAAAAATCCCACATAGAAGGTGCTTTTTTTGTGGACTTGAATACTGAATTATCTTCGACACCGGGGAAACACGGCGGCAGAAATCCTCTTCCCAAAGCTGAAAAATTTAGAAATACAGTGGAGAATTTGGGAATAAGTGAAGGTACTGTGGTGGTGGCCTATGATGATTATAAAATTGCCGATGCAGCAAGATTTTGCTGGATGCTTAGGTACTACATGGGACATAAATTTAACTACATCCTGGATGGTGGAATAGGCAAATGGATAAATGATGGAAACAGGCTTTCTGAAGATGTGTCAAAATCCACTAGAAAAAGTAATTTTCAATTGAATATGAATGAAAATATAATATCGGATGTAAATTTTGTAAATAGAATAAAATATGACAGCAAATGGATATTGATAGATTCAAGGACTCCGGCAAGGTACAGAGGTGAAAGTGAGCCCATAGACAAAATAGCAGGACACATACCCGGGGCTGTAAATTATTACTGGAAAGAAAGTTTGAACGTGGACAATACCGTTGCTGATATTGATTACTTAAAGAGAAAATTTAAAAACGCCCATGATAAAAAAGGTGCGGTAGTATACTGCGGATCAGGAATTGATGCGGCCTTTAATTTTTTGCTGATGGATGAAATTGGATTAAAGGTTAAACTTTACAGTGGGAGCTGGAGTGACTGGATAACCTATGGGGAAAATAACGTAGAGAAAGCTGTCAGCAGTTACAATTAAATCAGGCTTCTGCTTATTTTTTAATATGTAAAATGGGGTGCTGTAAAATTATTTTTTAAAACAGTTTTACAGCACCCTGCTTATTTTTAAATATTATACTGAAAATTTAGATATTGGCTTGACTGATCAGTTTTTGAAATATATAATTTTATTATATAATATAACATAAAATAAATGGATTGAATATATACTTTATATTACGTTATATAATGTTATGTTATGTTGAAAAATATAATTGCAATAAGGGGAGTTATGTTATATGAAAAAATCTAAGAGAATGTTATTTATTGTCATGTCCTTGTGTATTGTATTCCTGGCAGCAGGATGCGGTGGATCCAATGCAAGTTCCAAAGAAACTGGTTCATCGGCAAATAAGGACAAGCAGGTTACTTTGACCGTATCGGCAGCTGCAAGTCTTAAGGATTCAATGAATGAAATAGGGAAACTGTATAAAAAAGAACATCCCAATGTCACTGTCAAGTACAATTTTGGGGCTTCGGGCAGTCTTCAAAGACAAATTGAACAGGGTGCACCAGTTGATATATTCGTATCTGCTGCCATCAAGCAGATGGATGAGCTCAAAAATGAAAATCTTGTTGTAAACGATACTATAAAGAATTTACTGCAGAATGATGTAGTGCTTATAGTTCCGAAGGGTTCTTCCAATGTCAAAAATTTTGATGATCTGGCTTCAGACAAGGTTCAGAAAGTGGCACTTGGTGAGATTAAAAGTGTTCCTGTAGGTCAGTATTCTCAGGAAGTTCTTACAAATTTAAAATTAATGGATAAGGTTCAGCCTAAGGTTGTTTATGGAAAAGATGTAAAAGAGGTTTTAACCTGGGTTGAAACAAAAAATGCAGATGCAGGTATTGTTTATAAAACGGATGCACTTATATCGAATAAGGTTGATATCATAGCTGCGGCACCAAAGGATTCCCATAAAACTGTAATTTATCCTGCAGCTGTAGTGAAAAATAGTAAAAATGCAGGTGCGGCTAAAGAATTTCTTTCATTTTTATCAGGGGATAAATCTAAAACAGTATTTGAAAAATACGGGTTCAAGATAGCAAAGTAAAGTGCATATACTTTTGATTTTGAAATAAAGGGGGAGTTGCTGTGGATTTTGATATTTCACCGGCCTGGATTTCTATAAAGACGGTTTTTATAGCTACTATTATAACATTTTTTGTTGGAATCATTGCAGCTTACTGGATGACCAATTATGAAGGAAAATTCAGAAACATCATAGATACTGTATTTACACTTCCTCTTGTACTTCCGCCAACGGTAGTTGGCTTTTTTTTGCTTATTATTTTTGGGAAAAATGGACCTATAGGTAAATTGCTGATGAAATTTGGAACAAGCTTAATTTTTTCATGGCCGGCCGCTGTTGTAGCTGCCGCTGTTGTATCATTTCCGTTGATGTACAGGACAACAAAGGGATCTTTTGAACAGATAGACAATAACATTATAAATGCCGCAAGAACTCTTGGAGTATCTGAATGTAAGATTTTTTGGAAGGTGATACTGCCGCTGGCATGGCCTGGAATAGGTGCGGCAACAGTCCTTTCTTTTGCCAGGTGTCTTGGGGAATTTGGAGCTACTCTCATGGTGGCTGGAAATATACCTGGCAAAACGCAGACTATTCCCATAGCTATTTATTTTGCGGCAGAAAATGGTGAAATGGGAAATGCGCTTATCTGGGTCATATTAATTGTTGCAATTTCAACGGTTATGATTTTTTTAATGGATTATTGGAACGAACGTCAAAAGAAAAACATATATGGTGTTGGGAGAAGATAATATGGGGCTTTATATTGATGTCAAAAAAAAATTCCATGGATTTAATCTTAATGTTAAATTCAGTACAGAAGATAATATCATAGGTCTGCTTGGGGCGTCGGGTTCGGGTAAGAGTATGACGCTAAAATGTATTGCAGGGCTGGAAGTCCCTGACAGCGGGAAAATCATATTAAATGGAAAGGTACTGTATGATTCTGAAAAGAAAATAAATATTCCCGTCCGCAGCAGGAAAGTTGGATTTTTGTTTCAAAATTACGCGTTGTTTCCCAACATGACTGTAAGTCAAAATATAAGTTTTGCCTTAAATAATATATCGCGCGTCGAAAAAGATAAAATAGTCTCTGAAAAGATAAACATGATGAACTTAAACGGGCTGGAAGACAGATATCCCAGCCAGCTTTCAGGTGGGCAGCAGCAGAGAGTCGCCATTGCCAGGGCGCTGGCTGTAAAACCTGAGATATTGCTGCTGGATGAACCATTTTCAGCTCTCGACAGCCATTTGAGAAGTAAAATGGAGGAACGACTTGTATACATATTGAATAATTACACCGGATCTACAGTTTTTGTATCACATAACAGGGACGAGGTGTATCGAATCTGTAAGAATATTGCAATAATCAATAACGGAGTGGTCGAAAGCTGCGGAGACAGGGATTATATATTTGAGAATCCGGCTACCCTTGCTGCCGCCCGGCTCACCGGATGTAAAAATATATCCAGGATTGAAGTACTGGATGAAAATACGGTAGAAGCTCTTGACTGGGGCTGTACACTTAAAACTGACAAAAAAATCAAAGGTTCTCCGTCCTACGTAGGTATTAGATCACATTATATTACCATGGGAAATGGGTGCACTGGCGAAAATATTTTCAAATGTCGTGTAAAATATGTAAACAATGGTCCTTTTACAACGGCAATTTATCTGGAGAGTGTGGAAGAAAAATCTTATGATAAAATCAAGACGTTGAGATGGGAAATAAGCAGAGAAAAATGGCAAAAAATTAAGAATTTGAATCAGCCCTGGGATATGTGCATAGACAGCAAAAAACTTTTTCTGATTTGGATTTAAATATTTTAACTTTTGAGCTTTTGACGGTTAATTCATATATTATTTACATATTATTAATAGTTTGTTCATTGAGTTATAATCTTTAGGAAATAAAATGGTAATATGGTATGTTTTTAAATCAGAGGAAAGGAGGAAAAAAAAGAGGAATATATTACTTTTATGCAGAAAGGAAGGAGTTTATTGTTTAAACTGCTAAAGAATATTTTTATATTTGCAGTAGTTGTCTTAATATGTGAGCTGAATTACTGCAGTTTTGCTTTGGCCGATGAAACAGCGCAGAATGATGCACCTCGGCAGTATGTGACACAAAGCAGTCCTGAAAGCAGGGAAGATGTACCTGTGGATAAAACTTGGACTATAAAATTCAATCAACCTGTTGATCTGTCATCCGCCCAAAACAGTATAAAAGTTGTAAATAAAGAAACTAATGGACAAGTGTCCTTAAATATATCATTGAGTAATAATGGCTATTACGTAAATGTTTCACCAAAACAATCCTATGCTCTTAACAGCGAATACATATTGACTGTGGATTCTAATCTGAAATCGAGGTATAACAGGCAGATAAAAAGTAATTTCAGCATGGATTTTAGAACTACATTGAAGGTAGTGAGTGTAAATGACATGAATGTGGCTATAAGTCAGGGAGATAATTATACCCTCCCGACTACCGTTGCGGCTACCATGTCTGACGGAACCGTCAAACAGGTAGGGGTTGTGTGGAGTAAAAGTGTTAATACGCAGGATCCACCGGGAACCTATGTTTATCAGGGAAGTGTAGAAGGATATGACAAACCGGTGAACCTTAGTGTTACAATAAAACCTTCGAATAAAAATGTAGAATCTGTAGCATCTACATCCATGTGGATATGGGAGCTTCAAAGTGAAGTGGATTCCTACGGAGGTATAGATGCTCTGATTCAAAAGCTGCAAAACATGGGAATAAACAATGTATGCATAAAATACAATGAAGGTTCAAGCCCCTCAGGAGGTGGGACAAACTTCAGGGATGATTTTCTGAAATATGTAGGAGACTTTAGGCGAAATGGATTCATAGTAGGCACCTGGGGGTACAACTATTTCAATTATCCCGAAAGTGAAGCGGATATTATAGTAGATGCATTGAACAACAGCGATTATTATGTCTTTGATGCCGAGGGCGACAGTAACGTGGCCGGTGTAGCCAATAAATTTGATGCGGCAGAACAGGTATGTCAGATTGTGAGAAGCAAATGTCCAAATGCCATAATTGGATATTCATCTTTTCCAATAGCAAGTTATCACCAGAATATACCCTATTCTGTTTTTAACAAATACTGCGATTTTTCAGCACCACAATGTTACTGGAAAGAAATGGGCTGGTCTGTTGCTTCCTGCCTGGATACGATGGCAAGGGAATATAAAGCCTATGGATTGGACAAGCCTATATATCCTATAATACAGACCTACAATACAGATCCCGCAGATTATGATACCTATAGTGGATATAATTTCAAGGCAACCGGATTATGGTCTCTAGACAGTATGGGAAGTACATTTGAGTACTACATAGGCGACAGAGGAAGTAAGTTTGGCAGCTGAAGAAAAAGGAACATATAAAAATCAAAATAGGGGAACACTGTAAGCTTGTTTTTACAGTGTTCCCCTATTTTTTATAGATATTTTTACAAGCGCCTGTTGAAATTGTGCAGGGTTGAAGTCAGGAAATTTCCTGCTGCCCGTCAATTCCGTTTAATGAATGAATAAAACTTTGTTTTGATTTTTTAAAAGATAAAAAGATAGTATAATTGATTTTAGAGTTTAAAAGACAGATTCTGACACTATTTGTCTTTTAATAGGATAAAGCAAATTCGAATATTATTCAATTTATCACACCACCTATAGAGGTGGACGACTTCTCGCCGATTAGGTTAAAAAAATATACACTGTAATTTTAAATAAAATAATTTGTATGTGAAATTAGAGTATAAAAAAATAGACTTCTCACTCTGGAGCGAAAGTCTACCGCGGTACCACCCAAATTATTACTCATGCGTATAACGGCTGTGCCGGCATAGCTTACTTTACTTAAATTAATTTCAGCATGCAACTCGGAAGTGATTTTCAACAACTTTAGCTTCTGGGTTCTCACCACATTCCCATTCTCTGAAGGCATATTTTTGTTTACTCTTCTCCGTCAATGTTTTTTATTTATTGTACATAATATACTATAAAAAAATAAACATGTCAACAATTAATTTAAAAAAGTCTATAAAATCCATGAAATTTATTTTTGCAAGTTTGA
>ENA-UOOI01000279-UOOI01000279.1-fermentation-metagenome-genome-assembly--contig:-NODE-279-length-65654-cov-8.918124_pt1 | contig 65654 bp, 60 predicted proteins | sample MGYA00245779_ERZ724027 | MGnify/ENA primary metagenome ERZ724027 (study PRJEB28704, sample SAMN03018318) | fermentation metagenome | biome: anthropogenic terrestrial biome; feature: soil; material...
AGCGCTACGTTCGGGACGTAGAGGCCGCTGGTTCGAATCCAGTCACCTCGACCACGAAAAAACCGCATCAGATAGCCATTTGTAGGCTGTTTGGTGCGGCTTATTTATTTTGTTCCGGTCGGTCCTGCTATGCGTCGAATCGATGAACGCTGCCTTCGGGCCCACATCCTTCAGCTTCACGGCTTCCGGCGGGATATGGGCAAATATCTTCCCGAAAATATCGGCGCCCTCAAACCGCCGGGAATCGTTTTTCCCGCCTGAACAGCACCGCCGGGCCGATGCCAGGCCGGATTTTACTCGGGAGGCTCATGAAACCGCGCGGCTTTTAAACAGATTGCCTTACTTTCAGGAACAAATGACTGACATCGTCCCCATCATACGAAAAGTTCCCTGCATGGTGCAGGGCCCGATTGGAAACAAGCGTTCCATCCGAGAGAGAGTACTTTCTCACACGGTTGTTATATACAAAAGTGATCTCTCGGCCAGTCAGGAAAACATGATGCAGACGTGGATTGATTAAACTTTGATTTCGAATGCTTTCGAGCTCATTGACAAATCTCCAATGATCGTCCGTAATAGAAAAAAGGAAGATTCCTGGATCAACACCACGGATAACCGCAAACAGATATTCCCCGGACGGGACGAAAAAAGCATCGCCAACACAGGACGAAAACATGATTTCACAGTCAGTTTCATGTCTTTCCTGATTCACAATCAACAGCGAACGATCCGCCGTATACACCGTCCATCTTCCATCATGGGAGGCGCATCGTGCTTTTTTAACCGGGCAGTTTGCATCCGGCGCGGGGGCCTTTCCATCTTTCAGTGGGGCCACCGCAATATTATCCGTGCGAAAAATTGACACGGCGGACTGCTCGATTCCAAGTTTTGCGAGCAGTTGCGTCAGATTATCCAGATCACGCAAGCCGTGGCACCCGAAATACCAGTGAGTATTTTTGATATCGGAAAGGCCCGAAGCAACCTCGGAAAAATAGCCCCAGTCAACGGGTGCGAGGGAGTGCCCAATTACGATGATATTTTCAATTTTACTCAGGCTCGCGAAAAACGCCCCATGCGCGGCGATGATATCGCCGCAGTTTTTTGTCAACGCCTCATCGCTCTCCGCGGCCAAGCGAAATACCTGCTCCTGCGCTGCTTCAATCATAAGAAGTTTATACAAATCATTTGTTCCCACAGCGGAATCATCATCGAAGTCATATGCATCGTCGCTTGCTCCGGGCATATGTCCGAGAATCAGCGTTTCCTTCGGGTGATAGTTCTTTTTTCTCCGGCAGCCGTGGATGTAACAGACATTGTCTTCAGAGACTCCGTAAAGTGTTTCGACAAATTCCGTATAATTAAAGCAAAGCACCTTTCCGTTTCGGAACATATCCCGCAGCGGTCGGTCAGCTGTTCCAATCGAAAGTGTTTCCACCCACATTCGGAAGCGCCGCGGCAGTTCGTTTGCCACCGTCAGTATGGGATTCGCCGCCGCTTCGGCCGCCAAAAAGAATGGGGAGGCGCCTGCGTCTTCACCATATGCGTCAAACATATCGAGCCAATCGCCGACCAAAAATCCGCTGCCCATGGCGCTCATATCAAAGTGTGCCAGCGCATCCTCAAAATCCGACCAGATATCCTCCGCGGTCAAAAAATTCTCAAGCGCGAATCGAAGCGGATTTTGTTTCCCAAGAGAATCCCGGAATGCACGGTAGCTTGACCGAACGCCGTGCATCAGGTCAAACCCGTTGCCGATGATATAAAGGACATGGTCGTTTTCCGGATGAATATCATTTTTTGCGACGACTTTCCAATCCTTTAAGCGGGCTTCAAACAGTTCTTTTTCCGTAGCCCTTTCCCTCTGCCGCTTCCGGCTTTCCCGCCGCGTTTCTTTCTCTTTCCGTTCCCGCTTCGCCCTGCGGCACGCGGGGCAGCGCTTTGGTTCATCCCAACCGCGCTGGGCGAACATTTCCTGTTCGCATCCCCTGAAAACAAATGCCCTGCCGCAAATGCTGCAGGACAGCTCCCGGGCAGTTAAGCGGGGAGCCCGGTTCCCTTTGCTTGAATCCGCCATATCAAATCCCCGCGCGTCCGCCGACGTTCTGATTGCAAAAATAGAAAATCCCTGCTGATTCTTCGATCCGGGACGATAAGCACGCCCTGCTTCTTCAACGGGAAATTCACTCCTAACCAAGTCGCGGCTTATCCGGCTAAGACGCATTGTGAACTTCAACCCCACTTCCTATATGGTACTACGATATATTCCAAAAAGAAAGATATTCCGGCTCGTTCCATGAAATTTTCAGCGGAAAGGGAATGCCGCCGATTTTGAATCTTCAGAATGCAAACTTGTATTGACGCACCGGTCCATTTCAATCTATAATAAAAACACGATCGCATAAACGCGCCAAAACCGTTTTCGCATTCAGCCGATCCCGCGCATATGGGCGGCGGAAGCGGGGGAGCCCGCCGTTTGCGGAACCGGCGCCGGCCGGCGTGCCGCCGGGACCAAAAATCTCACCGATCGGTCGAACCGATCCGGGGGCTGTAAAATGGAGCCAGTCAAAGAGGAACTTTCACAAAAACCGGCATTGAGCCGGTCCCTGCTTCTGCTGATGTCGATAGCCGGCGCGGTTTCCGTCGCGAACTTATACGATTCCCAGCCTCTGCTGGCCGGACTTGCCCAGTATTTTCATGTTTCGTCCGCCGTGATCGGGGTCGCGGCGATGCTGACTCAGATCGGCAATGCGATCGGCCTGATCTTTCTTGTCCCGTTCGGCGACATTGTCAGGCATCGTTTGCTGATCATCACCATGCTGGCGTGCTCTATGGCGGCGTTGTCGGGGCTTTCGTTTGCCTCCAGCATCCTGTGGTTTGCGGTCGGTTCCCTGCTCGTGGGAATCACTTCGATTACGCAGATCCTGCTCGTGACGTTGGCCGCGCATTTGGCCGATCCCGCCTCCAGAGGCCGCGTCATCGGGACCGTGATGACGGGACTGCTGTTTGGGATGCTTTTGTCGCGCACGTTCAGCGGCATCGTTGGGGAGCACTGGGGATGGCGGGCTGTGTACCGGATCGCCGCGGTGATGATGGGAATCCTGATTGTCGTTTTCTATTTCCGCCTGCCCCGTTCCTCGCCCGGATCGTCGATGAGTTACGGAAAGCTGCTTGCGTCCCTGGGCGGTTTGCTGCGGCGCCAGCCCGTACTGAGAAGTTCCTCTCTCATCGGCGCGATGATGTTTGCGACTTTCAGCGCTTTCTGGGCAACTCTTTCCTTCCTGCTGGAATCTCCCGCCTATCGTCTGGGGGCGCAGGCGGCCGGAATGTTCGGGCTGCTGGGTACGGCCGGAGCTCTGGCCGCCTCCGCAGCCGGGCGGGTTTCCGATCGGAAGGGGCCCCTCTTTACTTTGACGATCGGAATCTGCCTTTCCATGGCGAGCTTTCTCTGCCTTTGGATTTTCGGGACCCGGATGCAGGGGCTTATTTGCGGGATCATCCTGCTGGATTTAGGCGTTCAGACGGCGCAGATATCGAATCAGGCGAAGATCAATGCGCTTGACGCGGCCTCGCGCAGCCGGAACAACGCGATTTACATGGCCCTTTATTTTGTGGGCGGCGCGCTGGGCTCGTTTCTGGGGTCGTACTTCTGGGGCCTGTTCGGATGGACGGGAGTCTGCGCTTTAGGGGTCGCTTTTCAGGGAATCGCGGCAGCCGCTCACTTTCGTGAATTCGGACACGCTCTCCATACGCAAAAATGAACGGGCGGGCGCGGGGAAAAGCAGCGGGGCGGTCCGCTGGAAGAAACGGAATCAGAAATCCACAAGGGGGAAACAGACGAGATGAAAAACAACCGGTTGGCACAGCGGCTGCGGCATCTGGTCGTTTTCAGGCCGCTGCGGGACCAGCCTCTGATCAAGGCGCTGGCGGCGCTGTTGGAATCGGGGGAAGGAGAGGCGGAGGCCCGCTATTTGGACCTTGCGGCGGAGCTGTACCCCAGAGGTACGGATCTGGCCAGGGCGGTCCTGAACCTGGCGCTCTCCGACGACAACTTTTATGTGCGCGCCTGTGCCGGCGGGAAAAAGCCCGGGGCGGAGATTGGCCGATGGCTGGAGCAGGAGCTGCGGGTCCTGCGGGAAGCGGCGCTGCCGTCGGCGGAATACCGGACCCGGTTCGGGCTGACGGGAGATCTGCCGTCCTGGACCGCGGAACCGCTTGATTTCCCGGCGGAATACCGTCGGATGCTGGAAGGCGTTTCCGTTGCCGGGTTCGGCGTTTTTTCGCGCAGCCTTGCGCTGTCCGTCGCGGAGGACGGAACGCTTCTGCCGGTCAGGCATCCGGATCCCCAGCGCCTCGGCGAGCTGTACGGCTACGAGCTTGAAAAGGAAAAGATCCGCAAAAATACGCAGGCGCTGCTGCAGGGGCTGCCTGCCAGCAATATTTTGCTGTATGGGGACGCGGGGACCGGAAAGTCCAGCATGGTCAAGGCGATGCTGAACGAATACGGCGGCCGCGGCCTGCGCCTGATCCAGATTGAAAAGGACAGGCTGCGTCATATTCCCGCCCTGCTGGACCGGCTCGGCGAAAATCCCCTGAAATTCATCCTCTTCATCGACGATCTTTCCTTCACGTCCAGCGACCGAGGTTTCACTGCGCTGAAAACTGCGCTGGAGGGCGGCGTGGCCGCCCGGCCCCGGAATACGGTGTTCTATGCGACCAGCAACCGCCGCCATCTGGTCAAAGAGTCCTTTCAGTCCAGACAGGGGGACGAGGTGCATCGGAACGATACGCTGGAGGAAGTGGCGAGCCTTTCCGCCCGGTTCGGCCTCGTGATCACGTTTGAAAAACCGGACCGGGATCGTTATCTTGCACTGGTCGGGCGGCTGGCGGAACGTTACGGCCTCGGGGAGCCGGGACACAGGCTGCTGCAGGGCGCGGAGGCGTTTGCGCTCCGTTCCGGAGGGCGCAGCCCCAGAGTTGCAAAACAGTATATTGAATATAAAATTTCGGAAAAACAATAGGATTTTAGGGAAAACTGACGGTTGACAAAAGATGGGAATGTAGGATAAGATAGCACTCAACAACTTAACAGTATTTACAATGCGAGGAAGGGAACCGAAAGGCTTCCAAAAGTTTCAGAGAGCTGCCGTTTGGTGCGAGGCGGTACGGCTTGGAAGCGCAATACATCGTCCCTGAGCAGTCTGCTGAAGGGCGGCCGACGCCGTCTGTGTAAGCGGGAACGGGTGTGCCCGTTACAGCGCAGGACATCGCCGGATCGGTTGTGTCCCGGAGAGGCCTGACGCCGCATGATTTTTTTCAAACGGTTTTCAGGCAATGAGAGTGGTACCGCAGAGGCCGCATATCAGGCGCCTTTGTCTCTTTGTTCATGAACAAAGAGACAAAGGCGCCTTTTTCTTGTTTTTTGCCGGACGACGGAATTTGAAAAAATCTGTGAGGGGGAGAGCAAAATGTTACTGACTGGGGCGGAGATCGTCGTCGAAACGCTGATCGAACAGGGCGTGACGGATGTGTTCGGATACCCGGGCGGCGCGGCGCTGAATCTCTACGAGGCGCTTTATCAGCGGCGGGACCGCATTCGCCATTACCTGACCGCGCATGAGCAGGGCGCGGCCCATGCGGCGGACGGCTATGCCCGCGCCACGGGGAAGACCGGGGTCTGCATCGCCACCAGCGGGCCGGGCGCCACCAATCTGGTCACCGGGATCGCGACGGCTTTTCTGGACAGCGTCCCCATGGTCGCCATCACCGCCAATGTCGGGACCGGCCTGATCGGGAAGGACAGTTTTCAGGAGGTTTTTATCACCGGCATCACCAATCCGATCACCAAGCACAACTATGCGGTGCGGGACATCGGCCGTTTGGCCCACACCATCCGCACGGCGTTCCGGATCGCCGGGAGCGGACGCAAGGGGCCGGTGCTGGTGGATATCCCCAAGGACATCACCGCGGCCGTCTGCGAATTTACGCCGGAGAAACCGGTCGAACCGGAAAAGCCCGCAAAGCCGGACCCGGAGCTGCTGCGCCGGGCGGCCGATCTGATCCGCGCCAGCCGCAGGCCCGTGCTCTGCTTCGGCGGCGGCGTCGTCAGCAGCGACTCCTCGCGGGAACTGGCGGCTCTGGTGAAAAAGGCCGGGATCCCGGCCTGCCGCACCATGATGGGGACCGGCGTCGCCGGCTTCGGGGACGAACTGGACCTGGGCATGATCGGAATGCACGGCGCAGCAGCCGCGAACGTCGCGATTTCCGAGGCGGATCTTCTGATCGCGGCGGGAGTCCGGTTCAGCGACCGGGTGGCGACGAAGGCCGACTGCTTCGCGCCGCGGGCCGGGATCCTCCAGTTCGACATCGACCCGAGCGAGAACTGCAAAAACGTCGGGGTCCAGAACTTTGTGATCGGCGATCTCCGGGAGATCCTCGCGGGCCTGATTCCGCTGGTCGGGCCCCGGGACCGGAGCGAGTGGTTCGCGCGGCTGGCGCAGTGGCGGAAGAAGGACCGCGCCCCGAAGGAGATCCCCGGGGTCCTGCGCCCCCACGACGTGATCGGGATCATCGGCGAAGAGGCGGGGGAGGACGCCGTCCTGGTGACGGACGTGGGTCAGCACCAGGTCTGGGCGGCCCAGTACTGGAAGCGGGCGAAGCCGCGCGGATTCATCACCAGCGGCGGCCTGGGGACGATGGGGTTCGGCTACGGCGCCGCCATCGGGGCCAAAATCGGCGCGCCGGAAAGCAGGGTGATCCACCTCACCGGGGACGGATCCTTCCACATGAATATGATCGAGGCCTGCACGGCGGTGTCCAATCGCCTGCAGGTGGTCACCGTCATCATGGACAACGGGGGACTTGGGATGGTCCGCCAGTGGCAGAGCCTTTTTTACAACTCGCATTATATGGCCACGGAGCCGGAGCGGAAGTCCGACTATGTGAAGCTGGCGGAGGGATTCGGCGCCCGCGGCTTTTTGGGGGATACGCCGGAGCGGTTCCGGGCGGCGCTGAGAAACGCGTTTGCCGCCGCCGGCCCGAGCTGGATCGTCTGCCCGATCGACCGCAGGGAAATGGTCCTGCCGATGATTCCCTCCGACAGGACCGTGAAGGACATGATCCTGACAGAGGAGGCGTTCTCATGACGGAATCCCAAATGGAGCGGGGAAAGGTCGCGCTGGCCATGCTGGTGGAGAACCATTCCGGCGTGCTGGCCCGCATCGCGATGCTGTTCGGGCGGCGCGGATTCAATATTGATTCGCTGACCGTCTCGGAGACCAACGACCCCGGGATTTCCCGGATTACCGTCACGACCCACGGGGACCGGAAGATTATCGGGCAGATCGTCCTTCAGACGCAGAAGCTGATCGAAGTCAGGGCCGTGCGGGTGGAGAATGTGGAAAACGACATTCAGAGGGAGCTGCTTTTGGTCAAACTCGCGACGACGGAGGAGCAGCGCAGCCGGATCCTGGAGGTCTGCGGGATTTATCACGGGGACATCGTGGATCTGACCAAGTCCAGCCTGATCGTCGAGCTGACCGGAAAACCCGGCAAGATCGACGCGTTCCTGGACGTTCTGTCGCCTTACAGCATCATCGAGCTGTGCCGCACGGGCATGACCGCGATCGGCCGCGGGCCCGAGGCTTTTCAGTACGAACATCGGGAAAGCCATCAGGCCTGACGCTTTTAATTCGCGATCCCGGGTCTTCCCGAAAGGGAAACGGCTTCAAAAATAAAATTCACGGAGAAGGAGAAAACGAAAATGGTCAACAGGTACTACGACAAGGACTGCAACCTCGGGCTGCTGGACGGCAAGACGATCGCCGTCATCGGCTTCGGCTCCCAGGGCCATGCCCACGCGGAAAATCTGCACGAGAGCGGCGCGAAGGTGGTCGTCGGGCTGCGCCCCGGTTCCAGGCACGGGGAGAAGGCGAAGAAAGCCGGACTGACCGTTCTGGGCGTCGAAGAGGCCGCCGAGGCCGGCGACATCGTGATGATGCTGGTCCCAGACGAGCTGGCCGCCGATATCTACAAGGCTCAGATCGCCCGGCACATGAAGGAGGGCGACATCCTGGCGTTTGCCCACGGTTTCAACATCCATTACAGGCAGATCGTCCCGGCCGAGAACCTGGACGTGATCATGGTCGCCCCCAAAGGCCCGGGTCATACCGTCCGCAGCCAGTACCTGGAGGGCCGGGGCGTGCCCTCCCTGGTCGCCGTGTATCAGGACTATTCCGGCAAGGCAAAAGAATATGCGCTGGCCTACGCCTCCGGCATCGGCGCGGGGCGCGCCGGCATTCTGGAAACGACCTTCCGCGACGAGACGGAAACCGACCTGTTCGGCGAGCAGTGCGTCCTCTGCGGCGGCGTCACGGAACTGATGAAGGCCGGGTTCGACACGCTGGTCGAAGCCGGCTACGCCCCCGAGAACGCCTATTTCGAGTGCATCCACGAGATGAAGCTGATCGTCGACCTGATCTATTCCGGCGGGTTTTCCAAAATGCGCTATTCCATCTCCAACACCGCCGAGTACGGCGATTACCGGACCGGCCGCCGCCTCATTACCGAAGAGACCCGCAGGGAGATGAAGCGCGTCCTGGGAGAGATCCAGGACGGCACGTTCGCGAGCGAATTCATCCAGGAATTCAAGGCCGGCGGGCAGGCGCGTTTTCTGGCGACCCGGCAGAAGGAGGCGGCGCATCCGCTCGAGAAGGTCGGGGCCGAGCTTCGCGACATGATGAGCTGGCTGAAAAAGCCATGAGGAGCGATCAGATCAAAAAAGGCGTCGGGCGCGCGCCCAACCGCTCGCTGCTCTATGCGCTCGGCTTTACCAAAGAGGAACTGCGGCGTCCGCTGGTCGGGATCGTCAGCTCGTACAGCGAGATCGTTCCGGGGCACATGAACCTGGACAAGATCGCGGAGGCGGTGAAGGCCGGCGTCCGGACGGCGGGCGGCGTTCCCGTCGTATTTCCGGCGATCGCCGTGTGCGATGGCATCGCGATGGGGCACATCGGCATGAAATATTCGCTGGTTACCCGGGAGCTGATCGCCGATTCCACGGAGGCCATGGCGCTGGCGCATCAGTTCGACGGGCTGGTCCTGGTGCCGAACTGCGACAAGAACGTGCCGGGGCTGCTGATGGCGGCCGCGCGGATTAATATCCCGGCCATTTTCTGCTCCGGCGGCCCCATGCTGGCCGGGCGCCTGCGGGACGGCCGCCGGACCTGCCTGAGCCATATGTTCGAGGCGGTCGGCGCGTATCAGGCGGGCAAGCTGGACGAGGACGGCGTGGAGGAGTACGAGCTGAACGCCTGCCCCACCTGCGGATCCTGCTCCGGCATGTACACCGCCAACTCCATGAACTGCCTGAGCGAGGGCCTGGGGATGGCGCTGCGCGGAAACGGAACGATTCCGGCCGTCTGCTCCGCCCGGCTGCGTCTGGCCAAGCGCAGCGGGATGCAGATCATGGAGCTGATCCGCCGGGGGCTGAAACCCCGCGACATCATGACGCCGGCCGCCTTCCGCAACGCGGAGACGCTGGACATGGCGCTGGGCTGCTCCACCAACTCGATGCTGCATCTGCCGGCGATCGCGCACGAATGCGGGATCGAGCTGAGCCTCGAAACGGCGAACGCCGTCTCCGCGGCGACGCCGAACCTGTGCCATCTGGCACCGGCCGGCGACACCTTTATGGAGGATCTGGACCGCGCCGGCGGCGTTTACGCCGTGATGACGGAACTGGTCAAGAAAAATCTGCTGGACACGTCCGTTGCGACCTGCACCGGAAAAACGATGGCGGAAAACCTCGAGGGCGTCCGGAACCTCGACCCGGAGCTGATCCGCCCCGCCGACCGCCCGTACTCCCCCTGCGGCGGCATCGCCGTGCTGAAGGGTTCGCTGGCGCCGGAGGGCTGCGTGGTCAAGCAGGCGGCCGTGGCGCCGGAAATGATGAGGCACCGCGGGCCCGCCCGGGTGTTCGACAGCGAAGAGGAGGCCATCGCCGCGATCTATGCCGGCGGGATCGTCCCCGGCGACGTGGTGGTGATCCGCTACGAAGGCCCGAAGGGAGGCCCCGGTATGCGGGAGATGCTCAATCCCACCTCCGCCATCGCGGGCATGGGCCTCGACAGGGAAGTCGCGCTGATTACCGACGGCCGGTTTTCCGGCGCGACCCGCGGCGCGGCCGTCGGCCACGTCTGCCCGGAAGCGGCGCAGGGCGGCCCGATCGCGTTCGTGGAAGAGGGCGACCTGATCGACATCGACATCCCGCGCGGCCGGATCGATCTGCTGGTGGACGCCGAAACGTTCAAGCGCCGCCGCGCCGCCTGGACCTGTCCGGAGCCGAAAGTCAAATCCGGCTGCCTCGCGCGTTACGCCCGGCAGGTGACCTCCGCCGCCAGGGGCGCGGTTCTGAGCTGACTGGAAAATTTTTTTAAAAAATCGGAAAACGGGGTTGACAATCGGCCGCGAATCCTGTAAAGTTACATCCAACAACTAAATGAACCGAGATACGATGACAGGGAAAAAATCTCCCCGGGACGCTCCAGAGAGTTGCCGGGCGCTGCGAGGCAATGCAGAGCGGAGAGATGTCACTGGCCCTCGAGTACTTCCGTTGAAACGGCCCCGGCCGGTTAGACGGAAGCGGGTTTCCTCACCGTTACCAGAGAGGCGGCATTGCCCGGCGAAAACGGGCCGATGCCGGAAGCGGGCATTTTTTGCCAATCGGAGTGGTACCGCGGAAGTCCAGGCTTTCGTCTCTTTTTGTTAGAGACGAAAGCCTTTTTGTCGTCATTCGGACCCCCCGGCCGCGCCGGGGCGGGTGACGATCGTCCGTTCGCCGCAAAGACCAGTCAAACGGATCAGGGGGAAGATGAATGAACAACGTTAAGATTTTCGACACGACCCTGCGGGACGGGGAGCAGTCCCCGGGCTGCAGCATGAACCTGAACGAGAAGATCGAGATGGCCCGGCAGCTCGAGCAGCTGGGGGTGGACGTCATCGAGGCCGGCTTTGCGATCGCCTCGCCGATGGATTTCAAAAGCGTCCGCGCGGTTTCGGCGGCGGTGGAGAACTGCACGGTGGCCAGCCTTGCCCGCTGCACCAAAGGCGACGTCGACGCCGCCTGGGACGCCGTGAAGGAGGCGAAACACCCGAGGATCCATGTGTTTCTGGCCACCAGCGACATCCACATGAAATATAAACTGCGGATGAGCCGCGCGCAGACGCTCGCGGCGATCGGCGAAATGGTCGGCTACGCCAAATCCAAGTGCCCGGACATCGAATTTTCCGCCGAGGACGCGTCCCGTTCCGACCGCGCGTTTCTGGCCCGGTGCTATTCCCGGGCGGTCGCCGCCGGCGCCACGACGATCAATGTCCCGGACACCGTGGGCTACGCGACGCCGCAGGAGATGGCCGGCCTCATCGCCTATCTCCGCGCCCATGTGCCCGGCATCGAGCAAACGGACATCTCCGTCCACTGCCACGACGACCTGGGTATGGCGGTGGCCAACACCCTGTCCTGCATCCAGGCGGGCGCCGCTCAGGCGGAGTGCACCGTCAACGGGATCGGCGAGCGCGCCGGCAACGCCAGCCTGGAGGAAATCGTCATGGCGCTGAAAACGCGCCGGGATTTTTATGGCGCGGACACGCGGATCAACACCCGGCAGATTTATAAGAGCAGTAAGCTGCTCAGCAGCATCACCGGCGTTCCGATTCCCCCGAGCAAGGCGATCGTGGGCGCGAACGCCTTCGCGCACGAGGCCGGGATCCATCAGCACGGCGTGCTGGCGAACGCCCAGACGTATGAGATCATGAACTCCGCGGACGTGGGAGTGCCGCAGAACACCATGGTGCTGGGCAAGCATTCCGGCAAGCATGCCCTGCGGGAGAAGATGCTTTCGATGGGCTATGAACCGACCGATCGGGAACTGGACGATATCTTCTCCAGATTCAAGGAGCTGGCCGACAAGAAAAAAACCGTCACCGGTTCGGACATCGAGGCGCTGATCCTGAACCGCCGCCACACCGCCCCGGCGGCCTGCCGGCTGATCGGCCATGTGATCAACGCCGGAGACGGGCTGCCCAACACCTCCTGCGTCAAGATCGGGCGGGACGGCGAGGTTCTGCAGGAGGTTGCCATCGGCTCCGGCCCGCTGGACGCTTCGTTCAAGGCCGTCAACCGGATGCTGGGGCTGGATGTGAAGCTGGAAAGTTTCAGCCTCAACGCCGTCACGGACGGCGAGGACGCGATCGGCGAAGCGGTCGTGAAGATTTCCGACGGGAAGGAAATCTATACCGGGACCGGCCTTTCCACGGACATCATCGAGTCCTCCCTGCGCGCCTATGTCAACGGCATCAACAAAATGATCGAAACCGCCTCCCGCGCGGAAGAAAAGGAGAGAGAGAACAATGGGAATGACCATGACGCAGAAAATTCTGGCCCGTCACGCGGGCCTTGCGGAAGTGCGGCCCGGCCGGCTGATCCAGTCGAAGCTCGATCTGGTGCTGGGGAACGACATCACTTCGCCGGTGGCGATCAATGAATTTGAAGCGAACGGCTTTACCAAGGTCTTTGACAGGGACCGGATCGTCATGGTGATGGACCATTTCACCCCCAACAAGGACGTCAGGGCCGCGGCCCAGTGCCGGCAGTGCCGCACGTTTGCCCGGCGGTTCGGCATCGGCCGTTATTACGATGTGGGCGAAATGGGCATCGAGCACGCCCTGCTGCCGGAAAAAGGGATGGTCGCCCCGGGGGAGGCCGTGATCGGCGCCGATTCCCACACCTGCACCTACGGCGCCCTCGGCGCGTTTTCCACCGGCGTCGGCTCAACGGATATGGGCGCGGCCATGGCAACCGGGGAAGCCTGGTTCAAGGTGCCGTCCGCCGTGCGGGTCCGCCTTACGGGAAAACTGCGGCCCTGGGTCTCCGGCAAGGACGTGATCCTGACGCTGATCGGCAGGATCGGCGTGGACGGCGCGCGGTACCAGTCGCTGGAATTCACCGGGGACGGCGTGAAGAGCCTGACCGTCTGCGACCGGCTGACCATCGCGAACATGGCGGTCGAAGCGGGTGCCAAAAACGGGATCTTTCCGGTGGACGGGGCGACCCGGGACTATGTGTCGGGGAGGGTGGACCGTCCCTGGACGGCCGTCGCGGCCGATCCGGATGCGGAGTACGAGCGGACGATCGACCTGGATCTGGGGACCGTCGACTGCACGGTCGCGTGGCCGCACCTGCCGGAGAACGCCCGCAGCGCCCGGGAGGGCGCGGACGTTGCGATCGACCAGGTGGTCATCGGCTCCTGCACCAACGGAAGGCTGCCGGATCTGGCCGCCGCCGCGGAGATCCTGAAGGGCCGTCACTTGGCGAAAGGGGTCCGCGGAATCGTGATCCCCGCGACGCAGTCGGTGTACCGGGAAAGCATGCACCGCGGCTTTACGGATATTTTTCTGGACGCGGGATGCGTCGTTTCTACGCCCACCTGCGGCCCCTGCCTCGGCGGCCACATGGGCTGCCTGGCCGCCGGGGAACGGGCGGTCTCCACCACCAACCGCAACTTCGTCGGCCGCATGGGCCACGTCGACAGCGAGGTCTATCTGGCGTCCCCGGCCGTTGCCGCCGCGTGCGGCGTGGCCGGGCATCTCTGCCATCCGGAGGAGGTCATGGGAAAATGAACGCACACGGAAAAGCGCACAAATACGGCGACCATGTCGACACCGACGTGATCATCCCGGCCCGCTATCTGGCGACCCAGGATCCGCAGGAGCTGGCCGCGCACTGCATGGAGGACATCGACAAAACCTTCCGGCGGAAAATCCGGCCCGGCGACATCCTGGTGGCCGGCCTGAACTTCGGCTGCGGCTCCTCCCGGGAGCACGCGCCGATCGCGATCAAGGCGAGCGGCATCTCCTGCGTGATCGCGAAGAGCTTCGCCCGCATCTTTTACCGCAATTCGATCAACATCGGCCTGCCCGTCCTGGAATGCCCCGCCGCCGGCGACGGAATCGACGACGGCGACGAAGTGGAAATGGACTATGACGCCGGCGTGATCACCGACGTGACCAAAGGGGAAACCTATCGGGCGGAGCCGTTCCCGCCGTTCATCCGCGACATGATCGCGAAGGGCGGCCTGATGGCGTCCCTTCGGGCAAAGGAGGCGCGGAATGGATGAGACGATCGCCGTGATCCGGGGCGACGGCATCGGCCCGGAGATCGTGGAGGCGGCCCTCGGCGTCCTGGACGCGGCGGCAAAAAAATTCGGCCATGCTTTTACCTATCGGGAAGCGCCGATGGGCGGGAACGCGGCCGACGCGTTCGGTGTGCCGCTGCCGGAGGAAAGCCTCCGGACCTGCCTTTCCTGCGACGGCGTCCTGCTGGGCGCGGTCGGAGGTCCGCAATGGGACGCCGTCCCGCCGGAAAAGCGGCCGGAGCGCGGCCTTTTGAAGCTGCGCGGTGAAATGGGCCTGTACGCCAATCTCCGGCCCGCCCGGATGTTTTCGGATCTCTCCGCCGCCTGCCCGCTCCGGGCGGACATCGCGGCGGGCGGCATCGATTTCGTGGTGGTCCGCGAGCTGATCGGCGGCGTTTACTTCGGCGACCATATCACCGGGGAGCGGGGCGGCGAGCGGACGGCGACGGACGTCATGCCTTACAGCGAGCACGAGATCCGCCGCATCGCGCATGCGGCGTTCCGGATTGCCCGGAAGCGCCGGAAGCGCGTGACCTCCGTTGACAAAGCCAACGTGCTGGCCACGTCCCGCCTGTGGCGCGGGACCGTCCGCGCGGTCGCGGAGGAGTACCCGGACGTGGAGCTGCGGCATCTGTATGTGGATAACGCCGCGATGCAGCTGATCCGGGATCCCGGCCAGTTCGACGTGATCGTGACCGAGAACCTGTTCGGCGACATCCTGTCCGACGAGGCCAGCCAGATCACCGGCTCCGTCGGCATGATCCCGTCCGCCAGCCTGGGGGACGGCAGCCGGGGGCTGTACGAGCCGATCCACGGATCCGCGCCTGATATCGCCGGGCAGGACAGAGCCAACCCGATCGGCACGATCCTTGCCGCGGCCATGATGCTGCGGTACAGCTTCGGCATGGAGGAGGAGGCCGCGGCGGTGGAGGCGGCGGTGGAGGCGGTCCTGCACGCCGGTTACCGCTGCGGCGACATCATGGAACGGGGCGGTACGCCGGTGGGATGCCGGGAGATGGGCCGTCTGGTTCGGGAGCGGCTTGCCTGAGGCCGGCGCGGAACCCGCCCGTCCAAACCACTGGCTCCGGGCTTTCAGTAATGGACGACCTCCCGCTCGTTCACAATGCGTGCGATCACCGGGGCGGCTTCCGAGCTGGTAAAATACCGGTAAGTGGCCGGCGGGACCATCTCCCTGATCCGCTCCAAATGCCCCTCGTGAATGGCGCTGCGGACGGTGGAAGCGCTGATGACCCGGCCGTTTTGCTTTTTGCGCGGGACGACGACGCAATCGATGCCGGCCTCCGGGAGTTCGGCCCGCATGATCCGGTTGTAGATCCCGGTGACCCGGCTGGTCGGTTCTTCCCCCACATAACGGCGTTTGATGTTCAGCGCATGGGCGATCCTGACAAAGACCGCCAAATCCAAACGGGCGTGGCCTTCGATCACGGCGGCCCGGTCTTTCAGGAAATAGCTCGGGAAAGTGGCGCTGCTGATGATATAAGGGCCGCTGTCATGGTAGCAGATGTTCGGCAGATGGGCCGTCCCCTCCATCACCAGCCGCTTGCGCACGGGAAATGGGACAAGGCTTGCCTCTTCGTCGAGAATGAAGACGTGCAGCACGTCGTTTTCCGCCGAAGCCTTTTCAATCAGGTATTGGTGCCCCAGCGTGAACGGGTTGGCGTTCATCACGACGGCCGCAACCTTTTTTCCCTCTTTTTTCTCACGCTCTAAATTTTTCAAGTAGTCCCGGAAACCCGTTCTGCGGTTTTCCATAAAGACCAGTCTGCCGTCCACCCGGGCGATCTCATAAAACCCCAGATCGCGGAAGAATTTTGCGGATTGGCATTTGGTATACACGAACAAATGCGCGTTTCCCCTTGCGCACTGCACTTCGACCAGATGGCTCACGATCTTATTCAAAAGCCCGCGGCCCTGGTAAGCGTGGCTTACGGCCAGGCAGCGCAGAGTGTTGCCGAAACAGCTTCCCGTTGCGGCGACACGGCCGTTTTCATCATAGAGCGCGCAGGTATAATCCAGGTTTGCGTCTCTCTGAATGCCCTCCTGTTCGAGCAGATCGTCGATCATCCGGTTGCTTTTCCGGTCGCCGGGACGGACTTCTTCAATGTGATATTCCAACATGTTTCCCCTCGATTTTCGAACGGACCGGCTCCCTTTGCCCCGCCGTCCGTTCCGCCGTTTTTCGTTTCGCGGTCAAATTGCGCCGGATTCCGGGCCTTTTGGCCCCGTTCGGCGCAAATTCGCCGCTTACATCTGATATTTCAAAAAATAAAGGCAGTAAGAGATTGCCAGCAGGTCCGCGCTGCCTCCGGGCGAAAGGTTTTTGCGGATGAATTCGTCGTCGATCGCCCGGATCGTTTCATGATCGGGAAACGGGTTCCCGTCCAGCAGCAGCCGGATCCGTTTTGCCGTTTCCAGCTGGGTTTCCCGGTCGCTGCGGGCGATCAGGTTCGTGTCCGTCGTCCGGGCGATCAAAGCGAGGAGGGCCGCGCATCCGGCGTCGTTGAGAGACATTCCCCGGGCGACCCCCTGCTCCAGCACGGGAAGTCCGATCTTCAGCACGGCGGGGAAGCCGGCCTCCGCCTGGCCGCGGATCCCGGTGATTCCATACTTCAGGTACAGCCTTTGGCCCACCGTCCATGCGTTTTTCTCGTTTAGCCCCGCAAAATCCCGATCGACCAGTCCTTTCGTCATGGCGGCGCACTCGTTCAGCACTCTGGCAGGATCGCGCCAGGACGCCCGGGGGAGGCGTCCCAGCGCCGCGCATACGATGCCCATGGAAAAAATGGCCCCCTTGTGGGTGTTGACGTTCCCGGTGGCTTCCATCATGGCGTCCTCGGCCTGCTTGCCCGGCCAGCGGAGCGCCCGGAACGTTTCGGCGGCATCCCCGGCCGTCGCGCCGCCGATTTCTCCGCACTCCATAAAATAGGGCCAGAGAGCGGAGACGCTGGACATAAATGAAAAAATGTCCATATCTTTATGACTCCCGTTGTTCGCGCGGTCCACAAGACCGGGCTTCGGCGTGGTGCAGATCTCATACAGCAGGCTTCTGGAGGCCAGCCGGGCTATGGACCGGGCGTCCTGCCGGCGGAAAGCCTCCCGCAGGATCCGGCGCGTCTTTTGCTGCAGCTCCTGAACGGAATGTCTGCGGCTCCGGGCGCATTCCTTGGCCGGACCGTTGCAGATCAGGCACCTCCGCGCTTTCAGCTTCAGCGTTTCCCGCTCGATCTTTGTCCCGCCGAGATCCAGCACGTCCATGTCGAACAACCGTCCCAGCTCCGAGCCGTCCTCGATCTCCGCCGTCAGTTCTTTGAGCGCAAGCGGGTCGGCGTCGACGATGTAAAAAGCCTCGTTTCCGGTCGCCTCGTTCCGCTCCTCGAAGTGGAGGACGGGAAGCCTCGCGCGCCTGAGCTGGTTTTTCAGCAGCTCGTTTCCCCATTCGAATCCACGGCGGATCAGCGGGCTGTTTTTGACGGGGCCGGCGATGTTCATGGTGAAGCAAATCATGGGGCGTTGATAACGGGAGATCAGTTCGCTTTGAACGGAGACGCGTTTTTCCCTGGCGTCCAGCATCATCTGGAGTGTTATTTCCATATCTTCTTTCAATTTCTTCCTTTCTTCGGACCGCCGGTATTCACATGCGATTTTTTTAAGATCGTACCCACAAATGCGGCCGCTTTCTATATATTATACGATTTTTTGCCTTTGTCCGAAAGGGTCCGTGAAAAATGTGCCGGCCGACGTCGCCTGAAAAGCGCCGGGGCCGGACATCGGCGGCTGTGTGTCCTCGGGACCGTGCCCCGGCAAGCAAATTGCCAGCGCCTCAACGGCGCTGGCAATTTCTCTTGTTAAAGCGCCATAAAAAAAAACCAGTACGCGATTGCGTATCGGGCTTTCCGGTTTTTGGTTCTCCTGCGATAAGGAACAGTGCGGCGCTTCTATTCCTTTCATCCGAAATAGCATCCGCTGTTTGTGGCACACTATAGTCGTCTGGAGGAGTCGAAAACGGATATGCGCTTCGATACAGTGTACTACGAGCCAAACGCGCTTGATTATGAGCTGGGGCAGATGCTCCGGAGCAAATACGCAAACTTACCTTGGGTGCGGATAGAGAATCATAACCGTATTCCGGAACTGACAGCGGCGGATAACCGGGATTTTCCAAAGCTAAAAAGACATCTTATCGTCGGCGTGAGAAAGACACACCGTTATGTGCCGAACCATAAGGTTTCCGACTGGCTGGTACCGTATACTTCTTCCGGCTGCCGGGCCATGTGCCTGTATTGCTATCTGGTGTGCAATTATAACAAATGCGCCTATCTCCGCCTGTTTGTAAACCGTGAACAAATGTTGGACAGGCTTCTTAAAAAAGATGCCGCGGCCGCTGTGCCGCAAACCTTTGAGATCGGCAGCAACAGCGATCTGTTGCTGGAAAATACGATAACGGATAACTTGCGCTTTACAATCGAACGTTTCGCGCGCGAGGGCCGCGGACATCTGACTTTTCCGACGAAATTCGAACTGGTAAATCCGCTGCTTGAGCTTGATCACAGGGGTAAGGTTATAGTTCGGATGAGCGTGAACCCTGAGGAGATCATACGCCGCATAGAACTGGGCACATCGACGCTGCGCGCACGAATCCGCGCGCTTAACGATGTAGCGGAAGCGGGATATCCGGTAGGACTGTTAATTGCGCCCGTGATCCTGCTTCCGGACTGGAAGCGGCTCTATCAGGAATTGATTGAGCAACTGGCAGACGAGCTGAGCGAAAAGGTTATGCACAATGGATTGATAGAGATCATACTGATGACTTACAGCTTTATCCAAAACGCCATTAACACGGATGCGTTTCCCAATGCCGTGCAGCTTTTCGATCGGGAAACGATGACCGGGCGCGGGCGCGGTAAATACTGCTACCGAAATAATGTACGGGCAGAGGCCGAGTCTTTTTTAAGGAAGGAACTATCGCGGCGACTGCCCGCTATGCCAATATTGTATATTTCCTGACTCTGTGAATCCAATCCGTACCGTCCCGGCCGCTTTATTTATTTTTACAGAATGAATCCTGCCGCTCAGCTTCGTTTTTGAGTGCGATGATAGGGCTTCTACCAAATCCAACGTCTGAGAACCCGCATAAAGGCAGACATAGCGAAAGGCCGCCGGCAAAAGCCGACGGCCTTTTCAGCGTGTCGTTTGCTCGATTTGGATGCAGGCTTCAAACACGAAATTTCAGCTTGAGAGTAAAAGAGAGTCTTGACACGCGATTCGCGTGTCAAGACTCTCGACTGGTCCGAGTGACAAGACTTGAACTTGCGGCCTCTAGACCCCCAGTCTAGCGCGCTACCAACTGCGCCACACCCGGAAATAACAGTAATTATCATATCACATCCGGGCTCAGAATGCAAGATCCGAAAACGGAAAAAGCGGGCGGCGGAAGGCCCCGCCGCCCGGCGTTCAATCGTCGTCCCGCCTCGCGCCGAAAAAGTGGTCGTGAATCACCGTAACGGCCCGGTCCGCGTCCGCGCGGTCGATTAAAACGGAAATCTTGATTTCGCTCGTCGAAATCATGTGGATGTTGATGTTCGCGCCGTACAGGGCCTCGAACATGCCGGCGGCCGTTCCGGGATGCGTCTCCATGCCGGCGCCGACGATGGAAACCTTCGCCACGTCCTCGTCGTATACGACCGAATTCGCGCTGATCAGCTCCACCATCGGGTTCAGAATCTCGATGGTCGGCCTCAGATCCGCGCGGTGGACGGTGAACGTGATGTCCTTCGTCCCGTTGCGGCCGACGGACTGAAGAATGATGTCGATATTGATGTTCTTCGCGCTGATTTTCGAAAAGATCTTGAATGCCAGACCGGGCCTGTCGGGAACGCCGATGATGGATACGCGGGCGACATCCTCGTCCTTGGCAACGCCGCTGATCAGCATTTTTTCCATTTTGGTTGCCTCCTTCACGATGGTGCCCGGCTTTTTCGTCATGCTCGAAAGCACCTCAAGCTCGATTCCGTACCGCTTTGCCATTTCGACGGATCGGTTGTTCAGCACCTGGGCGCCGAGGGACGCGAGTTCCAGCATCTCGTCGTAGGAGATCACGGGGAGCTTCCTCGCGTTTTTCACCTTGCGCGGATCCGCCGTATAAACGCCCTCCACGTCGGTGTAGATCTGGCACAGGTCCGCTTTCGTCGCGGCCGCGATCGCGACGGCGCTCGTGTCGGAACCGCCGCGCCCGAGCGTCGTCATGTCGTCGTAGCGGTTGATGCCCTGGAAGCCGGTGACGACCACGATGTTTTTCTTGTCGAGCTCCTTTTTGATCCTGCCCGGCGTGATGCGTTTGATCCTGGCGCTGCCGTAGGCGGCGCTCGTCAGGAACCCGGCCTGCCAGCCGAGAAGGGACACGACGGGATAACCGAGCTTTTCGATCGCCATGGCGAGAAGCGCCGCGGACATCTGTTCGCCCGCCGTCAGAAGCATATCCATTTCCCTGCGCGACGCGTCCGGATTGATCTCCTCGGCCTTCGCGATCAGGTCGTCGGTCGTGTCGCCCTGGGCGGAAACCACGGCAACGACGTCGTTGCCCTTCGCATAGGTTTTTGTGACGATATCCGCCACATTGAACACCCGCTCCGCGTTGGCGACGGAGCTGCCGCCGAATTTCTGGACAATCAGACTCATAAGGTTCCATCCTCCATACTGTCAAAGATATGCCGAGCCCCGGATTATTCGATGGAAATCTGCGCCCCGCGGGAATCGGTGCCCAAAACGAGCAGTTTCCACCCCTCGATTTCTTTTTCCGCAAGGCGCGCGGACGCGTATTTCGTAAAGGAATCCGCGTCCTCCGCATGGATCATGGAGATGATGGTCGGCCCCGCGCCGCTGATGTAAGTCCCGAGCGAGCCGAGCTCATAGCTCAGGCGGAACACGTCGTCCAGGTGGGCGATCAGGCCGGACCGGTAGGGCTGGTGGATCCGGTCCTGCACCGCGACGCGCAGGTTTTCGAGCCGGCCGGAAAACAGGGACGCCGTCATCAGGGCGGAGCGGGACAGATTGTAGACCGCGTCGCTCCTCGAATACTCCTTCGGCAGAACGGAACGCGCCTTTTCCGTTTTGAGCTCGAACGGGGGGATGAACAGCGCGAACCGGATCTTCTCGGAAACCGGGACGCTCACGCTGTAAACCCTTCCCGCCTCGATCGCGGACGCCGCGAGTCCCCCCTCGATCGCGGGGGTCGTGTTGTCCGGGTGCCCCTCGATTTCGGCGGCCAGGTTGATGAGGTCCTGCCCGCCGAGCGGACTGCCGAGCATCCGGTTCGCGCCGAGGATCCCCGCCACGATGCAGGCGGAGCTGCTGCCCAGGCCGCGGGCCATCGGGATGTTGTTGAGCTGGAGGATTTTCATCCCCGGCAGTTTGCGCCCGCACAGCTCGTACAGGCGGCGCGACGCCCAGAAGATCAGATTCGTTTCGTCGGTCGGGATCTCCACCGCGTCCTTGCTGGTGATCGTGAGCGTGTCGGACTCTTCCATCCAGACTTGGTTGTAAAGCGTCAGCGCAATGCCCAGGGCGTCGAAGCCAGAGCCGAGATTTGCGCTCGTCGCCGGGACCTGAATCCGTATCATATAACAATAACCTTCTTTTTTCAGCCTCTTTTTTACACGTCCCCGATCCGGATGGTGTTCCGCACCCGGATGCCGAGGTCGGAAAGTTCGTCCAGCTTTTTGCGGATCTCCCTTTCCCGCTCCGGCTGGGTCACGAACGCGATCTCCCCGTTCTCCGCGTTCCGGCGGGTCAGGCGCTCCGCCTGACCGAACCGGTCCCTGATGTTCCGAAACGCGAGCGTTTCGTCGTCCGTCGTCGCCCGGACGAACATCGCCACGCGGTTTTCGAGGTAATCCTCCACATAATCCGCGGAGCCTTCGCCCCAGTACAGGTATTTCCGCGCCTTGAAATGCTTGACGCAGTCGATCACATCCGCGACGACGGCGCTCGCGGTCGGGAACTTCCCGGCCCCCTTGCCGTAAAACACCACGTCTCCGGTCGAATCGCCGCGCACCAGGATCCCGTTGAACTCGTCGTCCACGTTGGCAAGCTGGCTTTCCCGCGGAAGAAACATCGGGCAGACGATGATCTGAACCTTTCCGCGGTCCGTCCGCCTGACCTGCCCGATCAGCTTGACGACGCCGCCCCACGCCGCCGCATACGCCACGTCCGAGAGGCGGATTCCGGAAATCCCTTCCGTATGTACCTGCTCCGGATAAACGTGCTTTCCGTAGGCGAGGGAGGCGAGGATGCAGATTTTGCGGCACGCGTCCATGCCCTCGACGTCCGACGACGGGTCCCGCTCCGCATAGCCGAGCTTCTGCGCGAGCGCGAGCGCTTCGGCAAACGGCATTTTTTCCCGGATCATCTTCGTCAGGATGAAATTCGTCGTTCCGTTCAGGATGCCGGCGATCTCCACCACCTCGTTCGCGGCAAGGCACTGGCTGATCGGCCGGATGATCGGGATGCCGCCGCCGACGCTCGCCTCGAACAGAAAGTTCAGATTGTTTTTCTGGGCGATTTTCAAAAGCTCCGCGCCCTTTGCGGCAACAAGCTCCTTGTTGGAGGTGACGACGCTTTTCCCGTTTTCCAGGCACCGCCTGACGTAATCGTACGCCGGATGAAGCCCCCCCATGGCCTCCACCACGATGCGCACGTCCGGATCGTTCAGGATCGTCTCAAAGGATCGGATGAACTTGGCCGCATCGGGGTTCCCGGAAGGGGGATCCCTGCGGCGGAGGATGTATTTGACGGAGATCCGCTCCTTTGCGCGCCCGGCGATGCTGTCCGCATGTTTCCGCAGAACATCGACAACGCCGGAACCGACGGTGCCGTATCCCATCACCGCTATTTCAACCATAGCCAGCACTCCCTTGTTTCCCTCGCCCCCGCCGTCGACGGAACGGGGGCGTTTTCTATCTCATATATACTTTATTAGTTTACCATGAATAAATCCCCGATTCAACCGGAACCGCCGACAAAATTGCGGTTTCGTTACGCCGCGGGGGGTTCCCCTTCCCGGGAGGAGGCGCCGCCCGGCCCGGTGGAATTTGTTCCCGGATCGGAGTCGAATCCCGGTTCGGATTCGGTTTCGGAGGAAAAGCCGGAGGACGTTTCGCCCGGGGATTCCGAAGATTCCGATTCCGCCTCCCGGTCTTCCGCGCCGGATTCGGGGGATTCCTCCCCGGGGCTCATGTTGCACACGCCCGGCAGACTGTCCTTCTTGTACCAGCCGACCCTGGTGCTGGCGGAAACGCCGGGGTTTGCCAGAAGGCCGCTTTGGGTGCAGAAAAGGGCGGAAACGACGCCGGGATCGTCCTGAAAATCCTTTTTCTGCTTTTCTTTCAGATATTTTGTCATGACCGCCTTCCAGACGTTTTTTGCGACCGGCGTTTCATATTTGTTCAGGGCCTTCGGGGTTTTGGAGTAGCCCGTCCAGATGCCGGCCACCGCGTACGGGGTCCCGCCGACGAACCAGCTGTCCTTGTTGTCGTTCGTGGTGCCCGTTTTGCCGAAAACGTCCCAGCCCCTGATGTTTGCGCTGGTGCCCGTGCCGCGCGCCATGACGTTGTTCATCAGTTTGCGGACGATCGTCGCGGAGGAGGACGAGAGCGCCTGCGTCGGCACCTCGTCCCGGTTGTCGAGGATCACGTTTCCGTCGTGGTCCTCCACATAATAAAATGTATAGGGCCGGTAGTATTTTCCGCCGTTGCCGAAAATCTGGAAGCCCGCGGCCATCTCCCGGACCGTCACGCCGTTCGTCAGGCCGCCGATCGCCATGGCGAGCGTGTTGTCCGTGGGTTCGAGCGAAGTGAAGCCGAGTTTTTCCCGCAGCAGGTTGAAGCTGACCTGCGGGGTGAGAAGTTTGTCGATCTGCACGGCGGCGGCGTTGTACGACTGCTCCAGAGCCTTCTCCACCGTGACCTTCCCGTGGTATCTCCTGTCCGCGTTGGCGGGGCCCGGTTTGCCGTTCTTCCAGTTCGGCAGGGGCTCGTCGTTCACGAGCGAGGAGTAGTTGATCAGGCCCAGGTTGACCGCGGGCCCGTAAACGGCAAGCGGCTTGATGGAGGACCCCGGCTGCCGTTTCGCATCCGTGGCCAGGTTGAACAGGCGGTTGCTTTCCTTCTTTCCCTTCCCGCCGACGACGGCCAGCACGCGCCCGCTGTAATCCATCGAAACGTAGCCGCCCTGCAGGTTCTGGTACCGGGCGGGAAAGGTCTTCCCGTCGTTGAAGACTTCCTCCGCGGCGGTCTGCATGTCCGAATCCATCGCGGAATAGATCTTCAGCCCGCCGTGGTAGATCATGTCGATCGCCTTGTCGGCCGAGCAGCTGTAAACTTCCATCAGACCTTCCTTCAGGTCCTCGAACATCGTTTCGGTGTACCAGTTCCACACGGAATTCTCGTCGACGACGTCCTCCGGCTTTTTGCCGACGAATTTCATGTGCTCGGATTCCTTCATGGCGGCCGCGTATTCCGCATCCGTGATCTTTTTCTGGTCGTGCATGGCCGTCAGGACCGTTTGCTGGCGGGCCTTGTTCTTGTCCGGGTGCGCCAGCGGGGAATAGGCCGTCGGGTTCCGCGTGATCCCCGCGATGGCCGCGCATTCCGCAAGGTCGCAGTCCTGGATGTTTTTGCCGAAGTACAGGTTGGCGGCCGTCTGCACGCCGTTGCAGCCGCTGCCGAAGTTGACGACGTTCAGGTAGGCGGAGAGGATCTCCTCCTTGGAATATTTCCGTTCCAGGTTCAGCGCCCGGAAGATCTCCTTGACCTTCCGCGTCAGGCTGACTTCGTTTTCGCCCGTGATGTTCTTGATCAGCTGCTGGGTGATCGTCGAACCACCGCCGCTGGCCTGGGCAAAGTTGAACAGGTTGGCGGTCGCTCCGAGCGTCCTCCACCAGTCCACGCCCCGGTGTTCCCAGTAACGCTTGTCCTCGATCGCGACGACCGCGTCCTTCATCGTCTGGGGAATCTGGTCGTAGTCCACCCAGATCCGGTTTTCGCTGCTGTAAAGGCTCTGGTATTTGACGGGATGGGCCGCGTCGTCGTTCGGGCCGTTCACATAAATAAAGCTGGTGTAATTGAGCTGCAGTTTGTGCAGATCGTAATCGACCGATTCGCCCTTCATGCCGAACACATAGAAAAGAACGGATAGAAGCACGATGGCACCGGACAGGAAAAAAACAGTCAGGACGGTCAGGAGGGCTTTCAGGAATATCTTGAAGACGGCCCGGGCGGCCGAAACGCTTTCCGGGCCCCCGGCGCCCGCATAGCTGCTGATGTCTGTTTTTCTCATCCCCGCCACCTCCCTTTCTTTCAGATAGAATGGGCAATTTTCTTCACAAAATGAATAAACTTCCAAATATTTCAAATAATACCCGCAGAGGTGATCCATTTTGAAAAAGGCATCCATGCTTTTGCTCTGCGTGATAACCCTGCTGGCCCTCGTGGTCATTGTGGGGCTTCCGCGCGCGCGGAAACCGGTGCGGCCGGAGGCGACTGCGGATTCGGCCATGTCAAGTCATTCTACCTCAATTGCGCCTTCAAGTCAAGAAAGCAGCATGGTGGTCGGCGCGGCCAGCGCCGCGGACGACAGCGTTTATATTGTTCGGGAATATAACGGGCACATCGGCGTCTTTCGCGAGGGTGAAACCGCCCCGTTCGAAGAGATCAACATCGAAGTTTCCATTTTTCCCGAAGCGGACCAGAAGCTGCTGCGTTCCGGCATCCGTGCGCGCGGGACGGCCGAACTGACCCGCGTGCTCGAAGACTACGAGGGATGACGCGCTCGCCCGGCACGGACAGGATTTTTCAGGAAATTTTAGCACTCTAATCAAAAGAGTGCTAAAATTCACAGATTTTCAATGATTATTTAAAAGTTTGTTCATATATGCCGGATATACTAATGTTGTCAAAAGGGAACGAAGAAAGATTCCCGAAAAAACATCAACCGAAACGGAGGTTTGAAAGTATGTTTGATCTGATTCCTTTTGAACGCAGGACGAACAGCTTGTTCAACGTTTTCGACCGTATGATGGGCGACAGCTTCTTCGGCGACTGGGACCGCGACACGGCGCCCTGCCGCACCGACATTCTCGATCAAGGCGACAAATACGTTCTGAAAGCCGACTTGCCGGGCTTTCAGAAACAGGACATCAACATTTCGATCGAAGGCGACCGCCTGAACCTGACCGCCGAACACAAAGAAGAGACCAAGGAAGACAAAAAGGATTATGTGCGCAGGGAGAGAAGGTACGGCGCTCTGAGCCGCAGCTTCGACATCCAGGGCATCGACGCGAACAAGATCAGCGCGAGCTACAACAACGGCGTTTTGGAGCTCAGCCTGCCGAAGGTGCCGGAAGCGAAGCCCGAATCCCATAAGATCGAAGTCAAGTAACAAACGGAAAGGCTGGCGTTCCGACGGGGCCCGGAGGCTCCGTCGGGGCGAAAACCAAACATACAGATCGACAAACGATATGTTTGAAGGGGGTTTACTTTATGTTTGATCTGATTCCTTTTGAAGACAGGGCGAGCGGCCTGTTCGATGCGTTCGACCATATGCTGCGCAACGACTTTTTCGGCGGGCCTGAAAAGGAGATCGTCCCGTGCCGCACCGATATTCTCGACAAGGGAGACCATTATGTGCTGCGCGCCGACATGCCGGGCTTTCAGAAAGAGGACATCAACATAGACATCGAGGGCGACCGCCTCAATCTGAGCGCCGAACATAAGGAAGAGAAGAAAGAGGACAAGGACAATTATCTGCGCCGCGAGAGAAGGTACGATGCCTTCAGCCGCAGTTTCGACATCCAGGGCATCGACACGGACAGGATCAGCGCAAGCTACAACGACGGCGTCCTCGAACTCAATCTGCCGAAGGTGCCGGAAAACAAACCGGAGACCCGGAAGATCGAAATCAAATCGTAAAAACGCCGGGAAGGACGCCGCGGAAGGGCGCTCCCGACGGAGGCCGCTGAAAAGCGATTCCGCAACGGCGGGTTGAACCGGGGAATCGGCTGAAAAGCAAAAAAGCGCGCCTTGATCGGCCTTTGAAAGCCGTTTCAAGGCGCGCTTTTTTGCGTTGCTTTTGTCAGGGCCGTTTTGCAACAGCCCCGCCTTTGGCAAACGATTTTTGCCTGCCCCGAAAAGCGTCCGGCGCCTCCGGCAGGCAGGTCTTTGGGGGCCGGATTCGCGGTTTTATACATGAATGTATATTTTTTAAATATGCTTGCATATCGTTGATCCGGACCGCGCGGGCCGACGTTTTGCCTGAATTTATTCCTTGACAACTCGCATCGGGTCTATTATACTTTGAGCAATTAAAGCTCAAACGCAGGCGTCGGTTTTTGAAAGGAAGGCGTCCGGATTCCTGCATCGCGCAAAACTTGCCGGCGGAAATGCCGCGAAATTTTCGGTCCGTTTTTGAAAATCAAAAAGCAGAAGTGGTCTGTATCGATATCTGATTCTGTCAGAGGAACGGCGGGCTGCCGCGGGAAAGGCGCCGGTCGGCGTTTGGAAAACGACCGGTTTCCGGCGGCGGCCCGGATGCCGTTTCCGCCCTGCAAAAATGTGATACGTCCGTTTGGGCGGTTCCCTGCGCCGCCTGCGTCCGCCCGCCGAAGATGCAAGTGCGGAAAGAAATGATTCGTACCTTTCCAATTTTTTAATCAATTTGTTTCTTGATTTTTTGTGAATATTTATTAATCGGCAGGCGCATTCAAAAAGGATGTACCTGCCGTTCGTCTGAAAAATCTGCAAAAAGAGGAGAAGAAAGAGGAGGAAATGATTTGGGCGCATATGCAGTTCGGAGATTCGGTTATGCCCTGCTGACGATTTTTTTCGTTTCGGTCATCACCTTTACGCTGATGAATCTGATTCCGGGCGGGCCGTTCCTGAGTGAAAAGAACATTCCGAAAGAAACCGTCGCAGCCATGAATGCAAAATACGGCCTCGACCAGCCAAAATGGAAACAGTACCTGACCTATATGGGCCGCCTGCTGCGGGGAGACCTGGGCGAATCCCTCAAGCAGAAAGGGCGCAGCGCCAACGACATCATCAACACGGCGTTCCCCGTTTCGGCAAGGCTCGGCGGGATCTCGATTCTGCTCGCGGTTGTGTTCGGCGTGCTGATGGGGTCCGTTTCCGCTTTGAACCGCGGCCGGTTTTCCGACCGGCTGCTGATGGTGATCTCCACGCTCGGCATCGCGGTCCCGAGCTTCGTGATGGCCACGTTCCTGATGATCGTGTTCGGCGTGAAGCTCAGGCTGCTGCCGACGTTCGGCCTTCGGTCCGCGGCGGCCTACATCATGCCGTGCTTTACCCTCGCGTTCTACCCGATGTCATACATCACGCGCCTGACGCGCTCCGGCATGCTGGATGCGCTGGACCAGGATTACATCAGGACCGCCAGGTCCAAGGGCGTGAGCCGGCTCGCGATCCTTTACAAGCACGCGCTCCGCAATGCGATCCTTCCGGTCATCACCTATCTGGGGCCGCTGATCGCTTATACCGTGACCGGCAGCTTCGTGGTCGAAACCATCTTCAATATTCCGGGACTCGGACGCGAATTCATCCAGTGCATCACCGCGCGGGATTATCCCCTGATGATGAGCACCACCATCTTTCTGGCCGTGCTGATCATTTTGATGAATCTGGCAGTCGACCTGTGCTACCGTTTGGTCGACCCGAGAATCAAACTGAAATAGGGGGAAAACACTGTTATGGAAGAAATCCGGTTGCCGAAAAACCCGCTGTCCCTCCAGCTTAAAGCAGAGGACTTCCTGCCCGCCGGCAGGGAAGAAAAGCGGCAGCTTACCGTGATGCGGGAAAGCACCACGTTCTGGAGGGACGCGATGAAGCGGCTGCTCTCCAATAAAATTGCAATGACCGCGTTCGCGGTGATCGTTCTCGTGATGATCTTCGCATTCGTAATGCCCAGCTTTTACCCGTACCAGTATGACCAGCAGATCCGCGGAAGCGAATATCTACACCCGATGCAGTATTCGGAAAAGGAAATGAAGACCGTCGGCGCGGGCGGAAGCGTGTTTCCGCACTTCCTTGGGACCGACATGCACGGGCGCGACATGGTGATCCGCCTGATGATGGGCTCGCGCGTTTCGCTGCTGGTCGGCCTGATCGCGAGCGTGCTCGTGCTGCTGATCGGAACGATCTACGGTTCGATCGCCGGATATTTCGGCGGCGCGGTGGACCTTGTGATGATGCGGATCGTGGACATCATCTACTCGGTCCCTGATATGCTGACCATTATCCTGCTTCAGGTCACCCTCAAGCAGCCGCTGAACAACCTGTTCGACGCAAACCCGTCGCTCGGCTGGATGCGCGCCCTCGGCGCCCCGATGGTCAGCATCTTCATCACGTTCAGTCTGCTCTACTGGGTCGGCATGGCGCGCATCGTGCGCGGGCAGATCATGTCGCTCAAGGAACAGGAATTCGTCACGGCGGCACGGGCGCTCGGCGCCTCGAGCAGCAGGATCATCGCAAGGCACCTGATCCCGAACTGCATCAGCGTGCTGATCGTGACCACCACGCTCCAGATCCCGGCAGCCATCTTCACGGAGGCGTTCCTGAGCTTTCTCGGGCTCGGGGTCATGTCTCCGATGGCGAGCCTCGGGTCCCTTGCCTCCGATGCGCTTGGCGCGATCAATTCCTATACATATCTTCTGCTGGCTCCTTCCATTATGATCAGTCTGATCATCCTCTCCTTCAATCTGTTCGGCGACGGACTGCGGGACGCTTTCGATCCCAAACTGAAGGAGAATAAAAAATGAGCGCGAAACATCTTCTTGAAATCAACGAACTGAAAGTTTCGTTCTTCACGCCCGCCGGGGAAGTAAAGGCGGTCAACGGCGTTTCCTATTTTATGGATCACGGGGAGGTGCTCGGGATCGTCGGGGAATCCGGCAGCGGCAAGAGCGTTTCCGCCTACACGCTGATGGGCCTGGTGGACCGGCCCGGCAGAATCGTCGGGGGTTCGGTCCTGTTCAACGGACACCGGATCGACAAAATGTCCGAAAACGAATTCCAGAAGATCCGCGGCAGCGAAATCAGCATTATTTTTCAGGACCCGATGACTTCGCTGAACCCGGTGTTCACGATCGGAAATCAGCTGACCGAGATGATCCGCCTGCACACGAACAAGAACCGCGAGGAACGCCGGCAGCGCGCCGCCGAGCTTCTCGGGCTTGTCGGCATGAACGAACCGGAAAAACGTCTGCGCCAGTATCCGCACGAATTTTCCGGCGGGATGCGCCAGCGCGTGATGATCGCCATGGCGCTCGCGTGCGAGCCGAAACTGCTGATCGCCGACGAGCCGACCACCGCGCTGGACGTGACGATCCAGGCGCAGATCCTCGAGCTGATGGTCGAGCTGAAACGGAAACTGAATATGTCCGTCATGCTGATCACGCACGACCTCGGCGTCGTTTCGGACGTCTGCGACCGCATCGCCGTGATGTATGCGGGCAAGATCGTGGAGATCGGGACGACCGACGAGATCTTTTATCATCCGAAGCACTGCTACACGAAGGGCCTCCTGCGTTCGATCCCGAAAATCAACAGCCCGAAACGCGAGCGCCTGGTCCCGATCGAGGGGACGCCGGTCGATCTGCTGAACCCGCCGGCCGGGTGTCCGTTTGCGCCGCGGTGCGAAAGCTGCATGAAGATCTGCCTGAGGGCGATGCCCGACTTCACGCGGATTTCCGAAACCCACAAGAGCGCATGCTGGCTGCTGCAGAAGGAGCGGATGCAAAAGCAGAGGGAAGGGGCGGGCATCAATGAGTGAACCGTTACTGGAGGTGCAGCACCTCAAGCAATATTTCCCGGTCAAGACGGGCGCGTTCCGCAAGGGCTTCGTGCGCGCTGTGGACGACGTCAGCTTTTCGATCGAGCGCGGCGAGACATTCGGTCTGGTCGGCGAGAGCGGCTGCGGCAAGACCACGACGGGCCGTACGATCCTGCGGCTGTACGAGCCGACTGCCGGAAAAATCATTTACGGCGGCGCGGACGTGACGGGCGTCGATTTCAAACCCTACCGCAAGAAGATGCAGATCGTGTTCCAGGACCCGTACGCGTCCCTCGATTCCCGGATGACGGTCGGCGACATCGTCGGCGAGGCGATCGACATCCACGGACTCGCCTCCTCGAAAGCCGAGCGGAAGGACAAAATCCTTTCGCTGCTCGAGCGGGTCGGGCTGAACTCGGAGCACGCCAACCGGTACCCGCACGAATTTTCCGGCGGGCAGCGGCAGAGGATCGGCATTGCGCGCGCGCTCGCGGTCGACCCGGAATTCATCGTCTGCGACGAGCCGATCTCCGCGCTCGACGTGTCGATCCAGGCGCAGGTCATCAACATGTTCGAGGATCTGCAGAAAGAGATGGGCCTGACCTATCTGTTCATCGCGCATGACCTTGCGGTCGTCAAACATATCAGCAACCGGATCGGCGTCATGTATCTCGGCCGTCTGGTCGAGGTTGCCGAAAGCGAAACGCTTTACGTCAACCCGCTGCATCCATACACCCGCAGCCTTCTTTCCGCCATCCCGATTCCGGACCCGGAGGAAAGCCGCCGCAAAAAGCGGATCGTGCTTCAGGGCGACGTGCCGAGTCCGCTGAACCCGCCTTCGGGCTGCCGGTTCCGCACGAGATGCCCGTACGCAAAGCCCGAGTGCGCCCAAAACGTCCCGGAGCTTTCGGAATATGAACCCGGGCATTTTGTCGCCTGCCACAGAATCGGGCAGATTTAGCGTCCTCTTGCTTTCATGCAAAAAAATAGATTTTGGAGGGATTGTGTCATGATGAAAAAACTAGTAGCCTCAGTGCTTGCCGCCGTTATGCTGGCGGGAACCTTCGCCGGATGCGGCGGGGGCGGCCAGCAGGCGTCTTCCGGCGCGTCCGGAAAGGCGGCGCAGCAGCAGCTCGACGAGCTGACGGTTCAGGTCGGGACGGAGCCGCAGTCGCTCGATCCGGCGCTCAACACCGCGGTCGACGGCGGCATCTATATCCAGCATGTGTTCGAGGGCCTGACCAAACTGGACAAAAACGGCAAGATCGTCAACGGCCAGGCGAAGGAGATCAAAAAGAGCGACGACGGCCTGACCTATACCGTCACGCTGCGCGACGACGTCAAATGGTCCGACGGCAAACCCGTCGTGGCCGGCGACTTCGTCTATGCGTGGCAGCGCCTCGCCGACCCCAAGACGGCCTCCGAATACGCCTACATGCTCGACCCGGTCGTCAACGCCACGGATATCTACACGGGCAAGAACAAGGATATCGCGTCCCTCGGCGTCACGGCGAAGGACGACAAGACGCTGGAGATCAAGCTGGGCGCGCCGTGCGCGTATTTCCTCGAGCTGCTTTCCCGCCCGATGTATTATCCGATCCGCAAGGACATCGTGGAGAAAAACAAGAACTGGACCCAGGACCCGAAAACTTATATCGGCAACGGCCCCTATAAGATGACGGCATGGAACCACAAGGAGAGCATCGAGGACGAAAAGAGCGACACCTATTACAACAAGGATGCCGTTACGGTCAAAAAGATCAAATTCCAGCTGATGGACGACGACACCGCGATCCAGGCGGCCTACCAGAACGGCGAGGTCCAGTTTGTGGATCAGTATCCGGTTGAGGAACAGCAAACCTGGGAATCGAAGCCGGATTACCACAACATCTCCCAGCTTGCCACTTATTTTATCTGCTTCAACACGACGAAGGCTCCGTTCAATGACCCGAAGGTCCGCAAGGCGCTCTCGCTTGTCATCGACCGCAACTATATCGTCAAGAACGTCACGAAGCAGGGGCAGATTCCGGCCGACGCCATGGTTTCGAAGGGCGTTACCGACGCGGATTCCGCCAAGCAGTTCCGCGACATCGGCGGCTCGTATTACTCCGTCAAGGACGACGACTATGACAAGAACGTTGCAGAAGCGAAGAAACTCCTGAGCGAGGCGGGCTACCCGAACGGCAAGGGATTCCCGACCTTTGAGTATATCTTCAATACGGATTCCGGCCATAAGGCGATCGCCGAGGCGCTGCAGAACATGTGGAAGGAAAAGCTCGGCATCAACTGCACGATTTCGGCGCAGGAATGGGCCGTGTTCATCGACACCCGTCAAAAGGGCAATTATCAGGTCGCCCGCCACGGCTGGATCGCCGACTACAACGACCCGATCTCCTATCTCGACATGTGGATGACCACCAGCGGCACCAACGACGCCAAATGGTCGAACAAACAGTTCGATTCGCTGATCACCAAGGCGAAGGCGACCGGCGATCAGCAGGTGCGCATGCAGGCGATGCACGACGCCGAGAAGATCCTGATGGACGAGTTGCCCGTATGCCCGATCTACTTCTACACGGACGTCTATCTGTTGAATCCGGATCTGAAAAACGTGGTTGTGACTCCGCTCGGTGATAAGATCTTCGCTTATACGACGAAGGGCTGAGTCCTGAAATTTTAAAACGCACCGCGCGGCCCCCGGACGGGAATTCCCGTCCGGGGGCCGTTTTCATTTTTCACCCGGCCCGCAAAACCGGAAACGGTTTTTTTCGTAGTCCAGAATCCCTTCCCGCCGCAGTTTGCCGAGTTCGGCCGACAGCGCGCTGCGGTCCACGCACAGATAGTCCGCGAGTTCCTGACGGTTGAACGGGATGCGGAATTCCGCACCGGTTTTTCCGGGGGCCCGGTCGGACAAAAACGACAGCAGCTTTTCCCGGATGCTCCGCTTGGAAAGATACCCGAGCTTGCGGCTCAGCAGGATGTTTTTGGAGGCGAGGATCGAAAGCATGTTTTCGGTCAGGCTGATATGATACGGGCACGCGTGGGAACACGGGGCGACGATGCGCCGGGAGCTGATCCACAGGATCTCGCTCTTCTCCGTGCTGACGGCCGTCACGGGCAGGCTTTCCGACCGCGCGCAGGCGAACGATTCCGCGAACAGACCGCGTTCCGGAATTTCGGCGACGATCATCCGGTTTCCGTCGTAATCCTCACGGACGATCCTCACGCGCCCCGAAAGCACGATCCCGATCTCCGAAACGGCCTGCCCCGCGATCAGCACGATCTCCTGCCTGCCGTACGCTCCGCGCCGCGCGCCCAGGCAGCGGAGCATCTTTCCCAGTTCTTCCGGGCGGACTCCCCGGAACAGCGGGATCCCGGCCAGTTTTTCGCAATCCAGTTCCAAACAGATCCCTCCGTCCTTTTTCTGCCGAAAACGTCAGTCGAGCCAAAGGTCCCCCATCTTTTTTTCGATCCGTTTGCGGCGCCTTTCGGTTTCCGCGCGGTCGATCTCCAGGGTCAGAACGAGGACGTCTCCTTCGCGGGCCCCGGCCGGAAGCATCCCTGCCGGAAGCGCCGCAGCGCCGCCGCCCTCCAGCTCCAGAACCGCTTTGCCGCCCTCCAGGCGGTCGATCACAGCCTTCATGTCCGCTCTCCTTTCCGCGGGGCCCGTCAGGCCGCCGGTTTCAGCGAGGAAGCGCTTGCCGCCGGAAAACCGACGTGCTTTTCGACGGAGATCGTATTCCCGTCCGAAACCATCCTGACGGTGCCGTCCTCATCCGTGCGGTAAATCCGGACGCCCGCCTTCCGGAGCTTTTGGAGCGTCGATGCAGCCGGAAGCCCGTAGGGATTATCTTTTCCGACCTCGATCACCGCATACGCCGGCGAAACGCGCCCGAGAAAATCGTCCGAGGTGGCGGTCGGGCTGCCGTGGTGCCCGACCTTGAGCACATCGGACCGAAGGGTACCCGTCATCTGCTTTTCGGATTCTTTTCCCGCGTCGCCCGTGAACAAAAACGAGGTTTTGCCGTAGGTCAGCCGCACGACGGCGGAATACTGGTTCAAATCGTCGTACCGGCTGCCAACCGGCGCCAGCATCACCGCGCTGAACCCGCCGCCGTCGTACAGTTTCACGCCCGCTTTCGCCGTGCGGATTCCAAGGCCCCTGTCCCGGATCGCATCCAGCAGATCCTCGAACGTCTTTGTGTTGGCGGAAACTTTCGGCATATACACGCCGCCGATTGTCACCGACCGGACGACCCGCGCCATGCCCCCGATGTGGTCCGCGTGCGGATGGGTCGCGATCAGCGTGTCGATCTTTTCGATCCCGAGCGATTGGAGCGCATCGACGATCTGCGGCCCGTTTTCCGGATTCCCGGCGTCGATCAGCATGGCCCGGCCGTCCGGCAGGCGGATCAGCTCCGAATCCCCCTGCCCGACGTCCAGAAAATAGACGGCCAGCCTCCCGGCCTCCGCCGGCGCGTCGCCTTCGGCCGTTCGATCCGGGGACAGCGCGCCGGACGCGGCGTAAAACGCTGCGAACAGGGCGGCCGCCAGGGTAAGGACGGCGGAAAGAATTTTTTTATTTTTAGAAGATCTTCTTCTCATCAATCGACGGTTTTCCTTTCCATGCGGATTTCCATCTCCCCTGCGTTGCTCTGGGAAAGACAAAGATCATCAGACGGCGGTACGGAGCCTTTCCCGTAACCGGAGACTTTGAATTTGATGCTGAGGCAAATCAGGACGGGATGAAACGGTGACGCCCCGTCAGAAAAAGCTGACCTGCTCGGATTCGGGCGCCCTTTTCCGCCCGAAAGCGGTCCCTTCCGAACAAAGGTCAGCGGGACCAGTTCGTCCCGCGCCCTTGTCATGCCGGCGTAGAGAAGCCTCCGCTCTTCGGCGGGATCGCGGCCGCCGCGGTTTTTCAGCGGGATCGTCCCGTCCCGGGGCGCCGGCGCGTCTTGATCCGCCGCCCGGAGGTCCTCCTTCTTCGGTTTCGCGGAAGGTTTCGCCGGCCGGATCTCCGTGGGTGCGGGAGCTTTCCGCTCCTTTCCGTCCCTTTTGTAAATCGAGCTGATTCCGCCGAAGACCAGGAAGCGGGGTCTGCGGCCGCTTCCCGCAATGCCGTCCTCCCGGCGGAAATCGTCTTTGAGCGTGTAGAGCCCCTCCTCGGCCGGGGCCGGCTTTTCCTCAAGCTCCGCGCGCCAGGCCAGATGGGTGAAGTCCCCCGCCCCGATCAGGTCGAGCCATTTGCGCCGCGCCCACAGCTCGAGCATTTCGGGAACGCATTCCCTGTTGGTCGCCCTCGAATAGTTTGAATGGATATGGAAATCGGCGGTGAACATGACGGACACCTGCGCTTTGTTGTCGGTTTCCGTTCTATTATAATGTGGTTGGGGCAAATCCGCAAGGCTTTGCGGCGGAAGGCCGGCGCGCCGGACCCGGAAGACGGGACGGATCGGGGGGCTGGGGCGCCGGCGGCGTCTTCAGGACGGACCTTTTTTAAAATGACGGACGGCCGATTCCGTCAGACGGCCGACCCCTTCTTGGGAAAGACGGCAGAGACACGCGACCGCGTCGTTCTCCGCCGCGGATTCTGAAAAGAGGAACCGTTCCCGGAAGTAACCGGTTAAAAACAGATATTCCGCATAGAGGGCGGCCGCGGTCCGGACCCCGCGTCCGGTGAACCGGACGGTGCCGTAGTATTCCTTTTCGATCATGCCGCTTTCCGCGAGGGACTGGAGCATCCGGCTGACGCTGGGGTGCTTTACGCCGAGAAATTCGGCAATGTCCCGGGACCGCACCCCGGCCCCGTCTTTTCCGAACGCGTAGGAGGCGATCAGATACCGCTTCTGGGACGGGGAAAGGGAAGGGGAAACCGCGTGTTCGTCCATCAAAACTCCCTCCTGCCGCTTGCCGAAGATCGGTTAGCGCTAGGTAACTCATGCCTATCACTTTACTCCCCGACGGGCGTTTTGTCAATGCGGATCCGCGGCGCGGCCCAAATGTTAGCGCCGCGCAACATGCGGCCAAACGGTTGACAGCGGGGGGCGAAGATGATAAGATAAACATACGGTTAGCAATTGCTAACCCAGAAAGGAGCAGCTTCATGTCCGGCTCTCAGTTTGACTATCTGCTGGCGTTTCACGCGGCCCCCGCGCTGGCGGGAATCAAGCCCGCCAATCTGTTTTCCGTCCGGGGCGAAACCGCCGCTGCGATCGAACCCCTGCTGCAAAGCTACAATCTGCGCCTGAACCGGAGGGGCATTGCGGTGCGGGTTCTGTGCGAGCGCGATTCCTATTTTCTGGTTTTCGTTTACCGGCCGTCCCGCCTGTGGCGGGAGCTGACGGAGGATCGGAGGCGCGGGTTTCTCGAAGGTTTCGGCTATTCGGACTGGAGCGGTCTGGAAGCCGCGCTGCGCCGGCTCGGCGAGCGGTGCCGGGAATGCAGGGCCCCGCACGAGATCGGCGTTTTTCTCGGCTATCCGCTGGAGGACGTCGTGGGCTTCATCGAAAACGCGGGGGAGCGCTGCAAGCTGTGCGGCTACTGGAAGGTGTATTCGGACGAAACGGCCGCGCGGAAAAGTTTCGAGCGCTTTACGCGGTGCCGGAACGATCTCTGCAGGCGGGTGCGCGGCGGGGAGTCCATCGTCAGGCTGTTCGGGGCGGCGTGAACGGCCTGCGGTTCCGATCAATTTTGCAGAAAGGGTGTTTTTGCATGAATAAAATTCTGATCGTCTATTGGAGCGGAACGGGCAACGCCAAACAGATGGCGGACCTGATCGCGGAAGGGGCGAAAAGCGCGGGCGCCGAGACGGAGGTCCGTTCCGTCTCCGAAATCGGCGCGGACGAGGTCGGCCGGTACGGGAAGATCGCGTTCGGCAAACGGTTTGCGGGCGCCGCCTGAGAAAAATCCATCGCTTACAACTTTTCTTGAATCCACATAGGTCAACTGTGAAGCAGCGCTTTGCCGGGAAACCGGCGGGGCGCTGTTTTGCCGACGCCTGATTTTCTCCGGGGGTTTGCGTTCGGCCAAAAATTGGAATATAATAAAAAAAAGACACCGGCACGGATCCCCGCCGTCTGCGGAGACAGGGCCGGGGCCCCGGCGCAAATTTTGCCCCGCGGCTTTCGGGGCGCATAGGATCGGGTTTCGGTACGCATGTTAAGGAAAAAAGGGAAGCGGGGTCCGATGCGGCGGGAAAACCGGCCGCCGGACGGAGCGGAACGGAACAAAGGACGCATGACGCATCGCGACGGAAAAATCAGGAGGGAATCATCGATGACGACGTTTGAAGAACTGTATCGAAGACTGACGAAGGCCTCGGTGGAAAACCGGCTGCCGGAGGAGCTCGGCCGGGTCCGCCGGGAGGACTACGACCCGCATCAGCTCGACTGCCTTTTGAACCCGGACAGGCACCCGCCGGTGATCCGGATCGGCGACTGCGCCTGTTCGGAAAGCGACCGCGCGGCCTGCAAGGGGAAATGCCTGTTCGACGCGCTTTACCGGGACGAAAAGGGAAACATGGTCGTCAACAGCGACCTGTGCGTCGGGTGCGAGGAGTGCGTCAAGGGCTGCAAGGCCAAAAAACTGACGGAGAGCAGGGACATCCTCCCGACGCTGGAGGACATCCACGACGCGAAGACGCCGGTGTTCGCGATGGTCGCGCCGGCGTTCATCAACCAGTTCAGCAGCGACGTCACGCCGGGCAAGCTGCGCACGGCCTTCAAGCGCATCGGCTTCGCCGGCATGGTGGAGGTCGCGTTGTTCGCGGACATCCTCACGCTCAAGGAAGCGCTGGAATTTGACAGGAACATCGTGGACGAAAAGGATTTCCAGCTCACAAGCTGCTGCTGCCCGATGTGGATCGCGATGATCCGCCGGGTGTACCAGAAGCTGATCCCCCACGTTCCGGGCGCCGTGTCCCCGATGGTTGCGTGCGGCCGGTCGATCAAGGCGCTGAACCCCGGGGCGCTGACCGTGTTCATCGGGCCGTGCATCGCCAAGAAAGCGGAGGCGCGCGAAAAGGACGTCGCGGATTCGACCGACCATGTGCTGACGTTTCAGGAAATGCGCGATATTTTCGAGTTCGCGGGCATCGACCCCGCCAAGATGCCGGAGGACGAGCGGGACCACTCCTCCCGCGCGGGCCGGATCTATGCGGGAACGGGCGGCGTGAGCGAGGCCGTCCAGAGCACGCTGGAGCGCCTGAACCCGAACCGGAAGATCACGGTGCACGCCGCGCAGGCCGACGGGGTCCGCGCCTGCAAGGAGATGCTCGGCGACGCGCTCACGGGAAAGGTCACGGCGAATTTCATCGAGGGGATGGGCTGCGTCGGCGGCTGCGTCGGCGGGCCGAAGGCGCTGATTCCCAAAGAGGAAGGGCGCAAGAACGTGTTCCGCTACGGCAATTCCGCAACGTACCGCACGCCGATCGACAATCCGTTCGTCATTGAGCTTCTGCATCGGCTCGGCTTCGACACGGTGGAGGATTTCCTCGAAAAGAGCGACCTTTTCACGCGCGACTTTTCGGCTCCGGCGGGCAAAAAATAGACCGGCCGGGCCCTTTTGGGCGCGCCGGAAAAGAAAGCCCGGAGCGGCGGCCGCTCCGGGCTTTCTTTATCTGATCGGGAAGGGAAGTCACTCGGTCAGGGCCCTTTCGAGCCACACGGCCGCCAGATCCATCGCGAGATAGAGCCCGCCCTTTTCGCTCGCCTTGACGATCTGCTTGCGGTTGCGCACGGTCTGGTCCGTGCGCATGAGCTGGATGGAAACGCGGTCGGCCACTTCCATATCCTTTATTTTTTTCTTGCTCTTGACTTCCAGTCTGACGACATAACGGTCCCTCATGCTGCCGTAATAGATCACGTCGCCGCAGCGGACAAGAGGCTTTCCCTTGTAGGTTGGGAACTGAGGTTCTTCGCTCTTCTTCTTTTCGTCTTTTTTTTCGTCTTTCTGTTTTTCCGTCATTCGCCGTCCCCCTTCTTCTGATTTGGCATCCGACTGGTGCCCGTGGCGCGGGTCCGGTTATTCGTCCAGATAGGATTTCAGGAGCACCTGGAGCAGTTCGTCCCGGTCGATTCTGCGGATCAGGCTCCGCGCGTTATTGTGCGTCGTAATGTAGGTGGGGTCCTCCGAAAGGATATAGCCGACGATCTGATTGATCGGGTTGTATCCCTTTTCTTTCAGGGCGTCGTACACGGTGGTGAGGATCTTTTTGATCCCCTCCTCGCGGTCGCTGCCAAGCGAAAAGGTCACCGTTTTATCCAACATGGGAACACCTCCAGTATTGTTCATCATACAACAACCGGCGGTCAATTGCAAGGAATAAATTGTAAATCACTGGGTGCGGAGGACCGCGCCGACCCGGTTCAGCTCCGCGACGGCCCGCTCCATCGCGGACGAGATCTGCGCTTCGGTCAGCGTGCCCTGCGCGGAGCGCAGAACGACGCTGAACGCGACGCTCTTTTGGCCCTCTTTGATCTGCTCGCCGCGGTAGACGTCGAACAGCTCGATCGTCTCGAGCAACGGACCGGCCCCGGCGCGGATCGCTTTTTCGAGCGTCTGCACCGGGATGTCGTCGCCGCAGGTCACCGCGAGGTCGCGCGTGACGGCCGGGAACTTCGGCAGCGGGCGATAGGTCTTTTCCAGTCTTGCGTTCCGGAACAGGAGGCCGAGGTCGAGCGAGAAGCAGAAGACGCGCGTTTCGATCCCGTAGGCCCCGGTCACCTTCGGGTGGATCTCGCCGACGACGCCGAGCCGTTCGCCGCCGGCCGAAAGCACGGCGCAGCGGCCGGGATGGTAGCTCGGCTCCTCCGCGGAAGCGGAAAATTCGCAGCCGGATATACAAAGTTTTTCCAGAAGATCCTCCGCCATACCCTTCGCGGTGAAGAAATCGGCGTTTCCGCCGTACATGCCGCAGACCAGCCGCACCTTTTCATCCGGCAGCGTGTCGGGCGCGGCGGACGGCAGGTACTCGGTCGCAAGCTCGAAGAGGCGGGCGGAAGGGTTGCGGTTGTTGAAGTTGCGCGCGAGCGCATCCAGAAGGGACGGCAGCGCGGTCGTCCGCATGATGCTGGTGTCCTCGCCGAGCGGGTTTGAGATGACGACCGACCGGCGCAGCGGCGAATCGGCCGGCATCCGGATCTTATCGTAGGCCTTCGGGCTCAGGAACGAGTACGTCATGATCTCGCTCGCGCCGAGCGCCAGCATCGTGTCGCCGACCAGGCGCTCGAATTTCTGGCGTTTCGTATACTGGCCGAGCGCCCCGCCGCGCAGCGAGGTCGGGACGATTTTGTCGTAGCCGTAAAAGCGCGCAATCTCCTCCGCGATGTCCGCCTTGCCGACGAGGTCGGCCCGGAACGAGGGGATCAAAATATCGTCGCCGTCGAAGGCGCAGCAGAGCTTTTCCAGGATTCGGCGCATGTCGCCCTCGCCGAGCGAAATGCCGAGGAATCGGTTCGTCCATTCGGGTTCCAGCCGGATGCGGCGCGGCTCCGCGGAAAAATGGCGGCACCCGACCGCGCCGTCCGTCACGTCGCCCGCGTCGAGAAGCTCGACCAGCTCGCACGCGCGGTCCAGTGCGGGCAGGCAGTTGTCCGGGTCGAGGCCCTTTTCGAAGAGCGAGGAGGCGTCCGTCCGCATCCCGAGGTCCCGCGCGGTTACGCGGACCGACGGGCCGTTGAAGCAGGCGGATTCGAACACGATGTCCGTCGTGCCGTCCGTGATTTCGCTGTTTTCTCCGCCCATCACGCCCGCGACGGCGACGGGCCGTTCGCCGTCCGCAATCACGAGGTTGCGCGGGCGGAGCGTGTGGGCGACGGCGTCCAGCGTCGTGATGGCTTCGCCCTCCGCCGCGCGCCGCACGGCGATGCGATGTCCCCTGAGGTATCGGTAGTCGAACGCGTGCATCGGCTGGCCGTATTCCAGCATCACATAGTTCGTGATGTCGACGATGTTGCTGATCGGGCGCACGCCCATCGCGCGCAGGCGCTCGCGCAGCCAGCGCGGGGAGGGCTTCACCCGCACGTTTTTGACGACCCGCGCGGCGTACATCGGGCACAGGTCGGGCGCTTCGACGGAAACGCTCAGCAGATCGGCCGCCGGACCGGCCCCGCCTCTGACGGCCGGCGCATGCAGCTTGAGTGGCTTGTGGAATGTGGCGGCCGCCTCGCGCGCGAGGCCGATGACCGACAGACAGTCCGGCCGGTTCGAGGTGATCTCAAACTCGACGACGGTGTCGTCGAGGCCGACGGCTTCCGCGATCGGCTGGCCCGGGCGGCAGTCCTCCTGCAAAACGAAGATGCCGTCCTCGACGGCATACGGGAAATCATGCCTGGTCAGGCCGAGCTCCGAAAGCGAGCACAGCATCCCGTTGCTCTCCAGCCCGCGCAGCGTGCTTTTCCGGATCCGTTTGCCGCCGGGCAGCGAGGAGCCGTCCAGCGCGACCGGAACCAGGTCCCCTTCCTTCAGATTCTGCGCGCCCGTGATGATCTGGAGCGGCGCGCCGTTGCCGACGTCCGTCCTTGTGACCCACAAATGGTCCGAATCCGGGTGCCGCTCGAGCGACAGCACGCGGCCGACCACGACGTTTTCGATCCCTTCGTCCTCCCGCCGCCAGCTTTCCACCTTGGAGCCGCTCATGGTCATCGCCTCCGTGAAGGCGCGGATCGGCATTTCGTCGAGTTCCACGAAATCCCTCAGCCATTTCATCGACAGATTCATTCCCCAACCCCCCTTAAAACTGCGACAGGAACCTGACGTCGTTTTCGTAAAACAGGCGCAGGTCGTCGATGCCGTATTTGCGCATGACCAGGCGCTCAAGTCCCATGCCGAACGCGAAGCCGCTGTATTCCTCCGGGTCGATCCCGCAGTTCGAAAGCACTTTCGGGTGCACCATGCCGCAGCCGAGCAGTTCGATCCAACCCTCGCCCTTGCACAGGCGGCAGCCCTTGCCGCGGCAGTTGAAGCACTGCACGTCCACCTCCGCCGACGGTTCCGTGAACGGAAAATGATGCGGGCGGAAGCGCAGGACGGAATCCTCGCCGTACATGCTCTTGATAATGGTTTCCAGCGTGCCCTTGAGGTCCGCCATCGTGATGCCGCGGTCGACGACGAGGCCCTCGATCTGGTGAAACAGCGGGGAGTGGGTGGCGTCCACGGCGTCGGAGCGGTAGACGCGCCCCGGGGAGATGATCCGGATCGGCGGCTTCTGCTTTTCCATCGTGCGCACCTGCACCGGCGAGGTCTGGGTGCGCAGCAGGATGTTGTCCGTGATGTAGAACGTGTCCTGCGTGTCGCGGGCGGGGTGGTCCTTCGGCAGGTTGAGCGCCTCGAAGTTGTAGTAGTCGTACTCCACCTCCGGGCCGCTCACGATGTTGAAGCCCAGACCGATGAACAGCTCCTCGATTTCCTCCAGCTCCAGGCTTAACGGGTGCTTGTGCCCGAGCGCGTGCCGTTTCCCGGGCAGCGTCACGTCGATCTTCTCCCGGCGCAGGCGCGCGGCCGTTTCCGCCGCGCGGAGCTGGGCGGCGCGGTCCGTCAGCTCCTGTTCGAGCAGCGCGCGCAGCTCGTTCGCGAACTGGCCGATCACGGGCCGCTCCTGCGCGGAAAGGCTGCGCATCTGCTTCAGAATGGCGGTCAGCTCGCCCTTCCTGCCCAGATATTTGACGCGCAGGGATTCCAGCCCCTGCCGGTCCTTCGCCGTCCGGAGCTCGTCCTCCGCCTTTTTGCGGAGAAGCTCCAGCTCTTCTTTCAACATGGAACGGGTCATTCCTTTCTTTGTTCACACCGCCGAAAAAGCCGCGCAACCGCAGAATCGCATTGCAATTCTGCTTTCCGTGTCAGGGGAATCACTTGCGCGATTTCCGGCGGCCCGCCTTTTTTTCGACAAGCCGTTTGTTCCCGTTTTCTCCGGATTTTCCGGACGGAGCGGCGCGCGGGCCGAATTGCAGACAAAAAAGCCTTCGTCCGCAAGGGACGAAGGCCTGTGCTCCGTGGTACCACCCTAATTGATCGCTTTGAGGGCCGGTAACGGGGCCGCCCGTCGCGGCCTACTAAAAAGTTCAGCCGCACCGCTCCAAAGGGAACTTCGCCGGCCCCGTCCGCGAACGTGCTTCCAGCCTGCGGCGCGTTCTCTCTGTGGCGGACTGCGGGAGCGGTTACTTCCTTTTTCCACGCGTTTTCGTATCTTTGCATTTCAATATAGCACGGATCCTGCCCGAATGCAAGGAAAAGATTCCGGAACGGCCGGAATTGTCAAGCGGCGTGCGGCGTGCTACAATGAATCCATGACGGCGGGCGGGCGCGGGGAAAAGCGCCGCGGAACGGCCCGTCCGTTCTGGAAAGGGAGGGGAATCAAAATGTTTTCGGTCGGGATCGATCTGGTGGAGATCGCGCGGATCGAGCGGTCGATGAAACATCCGCGTTTCTGCGCGCGGCTGTTCGGGGAGGAGGAAATCCGCCGGCTTTCTCCGCGCGGATTTCCGGCCCGGAGCGTGGCCGCCGGCTTCTGTGCGAAGGAGGCGTTCGCGAAGGCGGTCGGGACCGGCTTCGGCCCGATCCGGCCGCGGGAGATCGAGCTGCTGCGCGCGCCCTCCGGCCGCCCGGAGCTCCGCCTTTCCGGCAGGGCCGCCGCGTTCGCCGGCGGGCGGACTTTTTCCGTCAGCGTGACGCACACCGCCGGTTATGCGGCCGCGGCCGTCGTCGGCGAAGCGGACGGCGGGAAGCGGGGGCCGTTGCCCGGATTTACGGAAGAGGGCGGGAGTCGGCTTCGCTCGATCCTCCGGCCGCGCGCGGCGGAGAGCAACAAGGGCGATTACGGCAGGCTTCTGTCGGTCTGCGGCAGCGAGGGCATGGCCGGGGCCGCCGCGATGAGCGCGCTCGCCGCGCTGCGCTGCGGTGCCGGGATCGTGGAGGCCGCGCTGCCGCGCGCGATCTATCCGGTCGTTTCGCTCCTCGCGCCGGAGGCCGTGTTCACGCTGCTCGGGCTTTCCGGGGACGGGCGCCTGACGGACGCGGCGCGGGCGGCGCTCCTCGCGGCGCTTTCCCGGGCGGACGCGTGCCTGCTGGGCTGCGGCCTCGGCCGCGGCCCGGCGGCGCGGGAACTCGTGCCCCTGGTGCTGCGGGAGATCCGCGCGCCGCTGGTCCTCGACGCGGATGGCATAAATCTTGCCGCCGGGAATATAGATATACTGAAAACAGCCCGCGCGCCGCTGATCCTGACGCCGCATCCGGGAGAGATGGCCCGGCTGCTGCATTCGACGGTCAAAGAGGTCCAGGAGAACCGGGAGGAAACCGCGCGTTCGTTCGCGCGCGAACACGGCGCGGTCCTCGTTCTGAAAGGCGCCGGGACGCTGGTCGCTTCGCCCGACGGACGCCTGTACCGGAACCGCACCGGGAACCCCGGCATGGCGCGGGGCGGCAGCGGCGACGTGCTGGCCGGGATGATCGCCTCGTTCGCCGCGCAGGGGATCGAGCCGTTTTCCGCCGCGTGCGGCGCGGTGTACCTGCACGGGCTTGCGGGGGACCGCTGCGCCGCCCGGCTTTCCCAAAGCGCCATGCTGCCGCGGGACCTGATCGGCGCGCTGCCGGAGCTGTTTCTGGAACTGGGGCGGTAGCCGCTGGCGCCCGCCCGCGAAGGGGGGAAGGCCGGTGCGCCGGAGAATCGTTGCCGCAGTCCTTGCGCTGTGCCTGCTGCTCGGCGGCTGCGCCGGGCGGCGGATCCGGGCGGAAGACCTGGATTTTACGTTCGACTGCATCGTGGACGTCAGCGCCCCGGCGGGGAACCTGAAATGTTCGTTCCGGCGCACGGGGGCGCAGAACGCGACCGTCCGGGTTTTGGAAGGGGGGCCTCAGGGCCTTTCGTTCTGCTGGAGCGGCGGCGGTTTTTCCCAGACGTACCTGGGCCTTGCCGCAGAACACGAAACCTGCGTGCTGCCGCGGGATTCGTTTGCGGCCGTCCTGGTCGAAACGCTGGACGGCGCGGAGAAGCGGGGTGCGCTGACGGGGACGCGCGACAACGAATTTTCGGGGAAGGCGGTCTATGATTTTACGCTGACCGCGGATCCGGAAACCGGAAAGATCCTGACGCTCAGCGTGCCGGAATGCGGATTCCGGGCGGAGTTCCGCGCCGCCGCGCGGCAGACCGTCGAAACCGAAACGGCCGCGGATATCGGCACGGTCCCGGACTGAGGCCTCCGGGCCGCGGGGCAATGCGTTTTTGATTCAAATTTTTTTTGCCGCCGGATTTTTTCCGGCGGCTTTTGCGCGCTTCGGGCCGGAAAAGGATTGTCAACGACGAACGCTTCCTAATATTATGGAATAGATTCCGCAATGTGAATAAATCCATAAAAGAATGTCAACAATAACCGCGGAAGCCAAGATTCATCCATGATTCGGAGCGTGAAAGAGATTATGATGGTTCGCAGAGGCGATATTTATTACGCCGATCTCAGCCCGGTGGTCGGTTCCGAGCAGGGCGGGGTGCGGCCGGTCCTGATCATACAGAACGACATCGGCAACCGGTTCAGTCCGACCGTGATTGCCGCGGCCATAACAAGCCAGCGTTCGAAGGCGAATCTGCCGACGCATATCCTGATCGACGCGAGCACGACGGGCCTTTCGAAGGACTCGATCGTCCTGCTCGAACAGGTGCGCACAATCGACAAGCACAGGCTCAAGGAGCGCATGGGCCGCCTTGACAGACAGGCGATGTCGATGGTGGATCAGGCCCTGTCTATCAGCTTCGGTCTCCACGGAAAGGAGCGGGTGCGGGAGGCTACATAGGCTGCCCGACGCAAAAACCGATCACCCGGACGGGGCGGACATCGTTTTGTCCGCCTTTTCTTTTTCTTCAAAAGCAACCGGTTTCGCCGCGCTTCGACCGTTTTCGGAAAGAAAAAGTTGAATAAATGCCCCCGGAATGATAAAATAATCAATTATGGGGCAGGTGTGGCCGATTGAGTATCAAAAAATGGCGGATTCAGCCTTTCAATCAGAAAGCCGCTGCGTTGCTTGCGGAGGAACGGGGCCTTCCGCGCCCCGTCGCGGCGCTTTTGCTCGCGCGGGGCTTTTGCGGGGACGGGCGGGAATTTCCGCCCGCGCCCGTCCTTTCCGACCCGCTTCTGCTGCCGGACATGGGGCGGGCCGTCGAGCGGATCGGCCGCGCGCTGGACGGCTTTGAAAAGATCGCCGTCTACGGCGACTACGACGCGGACGGCGTCACCGCCACGGCCATGCTGTATTCTTATCTGGAATCCTGCGGTGGCAACGCGGTCTACTATATCCCGGAGCGCGAGGGGGAGGGCTACGGCCTGAACCGGGGCGCGGTCGACGCGCTGCACGGGCAGGGCGTCAAGCTGATCGTCACCGTGGACAACGGCGTTTCCTGCGCGGACGAAATCGCCTATGCGGCCGGCCTCGGGATCGACACGGTCGTCACGGACCACCACCGCCCGGGCCCGGTTCTGCCGCCGGCCTGCGCCGTCGTGGATCCCTGCCGGGCCGACTGTTCGGCCCCTTTTCGGGATTTTGCGGGCGTGGGCGTGGCGTTCAAGCTGATCCAGGCGATGGAAGGCCCGGAGTTCGGCGGGGAATCGCTTTTGGAAAACTACGGCGACCTCGCCGCGATCGGAACGATCGGGGACGTCGTCCCGCTGACCGGCGAAAACCGGACGCTCGTTTCGGCCGGCCTCAAATTTCTCCCGCGGACGGACCGCCCGGGTCTGCGGGCGCTGATCGAGCAGGCCGGGCTCGAAGGCCGGGAGCTTTCCGCCGAACAGGTCGCCTATGTCCTCGTCCCGCGCATCAACGCGGCCGGGCGCATGGAGTCGCCCGGAGCGGCGGTCCGGCTGCTGATTTCGGAAGCCCCGGACGAAGCGGGCTTCCTTGCCGGAAAGATCTGCGAGGACAACGACTACCGCAGGAAGATCGAAAACGAGATCCTCGAAAAGGCGGAGGAACGGCTGGCCGGAGAGCCGTCCCTGCTGTACGACCGGGTCCTGGTCGTCGACGGGGACGACTGGCACCACGGGGTGATCGGCATCGTCGCGGCGCGTCTCGTCGAGCGGTTCGGAAAGCCCTGCGTCATGATTTCCCGTTCCGGCGGCGAAGCCCGCGGCTCCGGAAGAAGCGTGGAGGGGTTTTCGCTGTTCGAGGCCGTCTTTTCCTGCCGGGACCTTCTGACCCGCTTCGGCGGCCACCCGATGGCGGCCGGCCTTTCGATGCCCGCCGAAAACATCGGGGCGTTCCGGAAACGGATCAACGCCTACGCCGCGTCTCTCGGCGGGCCGATGCCCGCACCGGCGCTGCGCATCGACTGCGTCCTGAAGCCGCGGGAGCTCTCGCTGGAGATCCCGCGGGCCATGCGCCTGCTCGAACCGTTCGGCACGGGGAACCCGGAGCCGCTGTTCGGCCTTGCGGATATGACGGTCGACGGCGTCACGCCCGTCGGCGGCGGAAAGCATCTGCGCGTCGCCGTGCACGGCGACGGCTGCGCGGTCCGCTGCATGAAATTCCGCACGACGCTGGAGAAGTTCGGGTACCGTCCGGGCGACCGGGTGGATCTGGCCGTTTCGCTCGAGGCGAGGGAGTACGCCGGGCGGGAGTCCCTCTCCGTCGTGATCCGGGAGATGAGGCTTTCCGAAACGGACACGGACGGACTGATCGAGGGCAGGGCGCTGTACGACCGCTTCCGCAGGGGGGAGAGCCTTTCGGCGGAACAGGCGGCCCGCATGGTCCCGGAGCGCGCGGATTTCGCCCGGATCTACCGGACCCTGCGGGACTCCGGCGGCTACCGGGGCGCGCCGGAGCTCCTGCTCCCGCGCATTCCCGCCCCCCGGCCGGGCCTCGAAAAGCTGCTGACGGCGCTGGACGTTTTCGCGGAGCGCGGACTGATCCGGCTCCGGAAAGCCCCGGATACATACGCCGCAAGGCTCGTTCCCCAAAACGGCAAGACGGATCTGCAGAAGTCGGAGACGATCCGCCGCCTGAAACAATTTGCAAAGGCTGGTGAGAAGGATGGCATGGCCGCTGAAAACGTTTGACGACCTGATCGCCCTGATCCGCGCGAGCGAACGGGACTACGATCTCGATGTCATCACCCGCGCCTACCGGCTTGCCGAAAGCTCCCACCACGACCAGAAGCGGCTTTCCGGTTCGCCCTACATCTCCCATCCCGTCGCGGTCGCGTGCATCCTCGTCGAGCTCGGCATGGACACCGAATCCGTCGCCGCCGGCCTTCTGCACGACGTCGTGGAGGACACGCCGATCAGCCTCGGGCAGGTCCGCAAGGAATTCGGGGAGGAGATCGCCTGCCTGACCGACGGCGTGACGAAGCTGGGCCGGATCCCGTACTCGTCCCGCGAGATGCAGCAGGCGGAAAACCTGCGCAAAATGCTGATCGCGATGAACGAGGACATCCGCGTCATCATCGTCAAGCTCGCGGATCGCCTGCACAACATGCGCACCATCGAATACATGCCGCCGCAGAAGCAGCGCGACAAGGCGCTGGAGAACATGGAGGTCTACGCGCCGATCGCCCACCGCCTCGGCATCCGGGCCGTCAAGGAGGAGCTCGAGGACCTTTCGCTGCGCATCCTCGACCCGGTCGCGTACCGCGAGATCGAGGACGGCCTGGAACTGCGCGCCGGCGAGCGGACAAAATTCATCGAGCTGACCAAAAAACAGATCTACGAGCGGGTTTCCGCCATCATCCCGAACGTGTTTCTCGAGGGGCGCGTCAAGAGCATCAACGGCATCTACCGCAAGATGTTCATCCAGGGCCGCACGATGGACGAAATCTACGACATTTACGCCGTGCGTGTCATCGTCGACACCGTCAACGACTGCTACAACGTGCTCGGGATCATCCACGACATGTTCCGCCCGATCCCGAACCGCTTCAAGGACTACATCTCCACGCCGAAGCCGAACATGTACCAGTCGCTCCACACGACCGTGATCGGGAAGGAGGGCATCCCGTTCGAGGTGCAGATCCGCACCTGGGAGATGCACCATACGGCGGAGTACGGCATCGCGGCGCACTGGAAATACAAGCTCGGCCTCTCCAGCAAGGAGCAGGACCAGTTCGAAAAGCGCCTTTCGTGGATCCGCCAGATGCTCGACAACGAAAAGGACAGCGAGGACGCGACCGACCTGGTTCGCATGATCAAAACCGACCTCGTGCCGGAGGAGGTCTTCGTGTTCACCCCGCGCGGCGACGTCGTCAGCCTGCCGGCCGGCTCCACCGTCATCGATTTCGCCTACGCGATCCACAGCGCCGTCGGCAACCGGATGGTCGGCGCGAAGGTCGACAAGCGCATCGTCCCGATCGACTACCATGTCAAGACCGGGGAGATCGTCGAGATCCTCACGTCCAAGGAGGCGCGGGGGCCGAGCCGCGACTGGCTGAACATCGTCAAGACGAGCGAGGCCCGCAACAAGATCCGCACCTGGTTCAAGCGAGAGAAGCGGGACGAAAACATCACCGAGGGCAGGACGATCCTGGAGCGGGAGCTGCGGCGCAACAGCCTTTCGCTTTCGGAGGAGGAGCTTTCCGCCGCGCTCGCGAAGATCGGGCCGCGGCACAACTGCAACACGCCGGAGGACCTGTTCGCCGCGATCGGCTACGGCGGCGTGCAGATCTGGAAGATCCTGCCGCAGATCCGGAATTTCTGCCAGAAGGAACGCCGTCCCCCGGTTCCGCCGCCGCAGGCGGAGCGGCCGCAGCCCGCGCCGAAGCGCCCGAGCACGGGCGTCGTCGTCGAGGGGATGGAAAACTGCCTGGTCAAGCTGTCCCGCTGCTGCAACCCGCTTCCGGGCGACGAGATCATCGGCTTCATCACGCGCGGCTTCGGCGTGTCGATCCACAAGCGCGGCTGCTCGAACGTTCCGCGCGACCTGTCGCAGGCGGCGGAGCCGGAACGGTGGGTCCGGGTCCATTGGGCCGGCGACGTGCAGGAAGAGTTCAAGTCGACGCTCGACATCGTCGCGGAGGACCGGTCCGGCCTCTTGGTCGACATCACCCAGCAGCTGTTCAATCTCCATCTGTTCATCCATTCGCTCAACTCGCGGGAAACGAAGGACGGCACGGCGTATATTTCGGCCACGATTTCGATCCGGGGCATCGACCAGCTCCGGAACGTCATCGACCGCCTGTCCAAAATCGCCGGGATCATTTCCGTGCGCCGCTCATAGGAGGGAATATTCTGTGAAAATCCAGAAGATCGTCGGGGGGCCCGTTCCGACCAACTGTTACATCCTGACCGACGGGAAAACGGGGCAGACCGCGGTGATCGACCCGGGCTTTGAAAGCCGGGAACTCGACGAGGCCGTCGCTGCGGCCGGCGCGGACCGGATCCGCGCCGTTTTGCTCACGCACGCGCATTTCGACCACATCACCGGAGTCGCGAGGATCCGGGAAAAAACCGGCGCGAAGGTCTATCTGCACGAAAGCGAGCTTACGTTCGTCACCGACGGGTCCCTCAACGGCTCCGACGTGTTCTTCGTCCCCCGGGTCGCGCCGTTCGGGGTGGACGTCCCGCTCGGCGACGGGGACGAGATCGGGCTCGGCAGCCTTTCGGTCCGCGTCATCCACACGCCGGGGCACACGCGGGGCGGATGCAGCTTCCTCGTCGGCGGCGCGCTGTTCACCGGGGACACGCTGATGAAGCTGAGCTGCGGCAGGACGGATCTCCCGACGGGAAGCTGGCCGGAGATGACCGCTTCGCTGCGGCGCCTTGCAAAACTGCCGGGAGATTATCACCTCTACCCCGGCCACGGCCCGGAAAGCACGCTCGGGTTCGAGCGGAAAAACAACCCGTTTCTTGGGGAGAACGCATGATCCTTCGGATTGACGGGCATGACCTGCACTATGAGATGGAAAACCTCTGCCGCCTGTTTTTTCCGGATCAGAAGATCACCGTGACGGAACGACCGGCGGAGGGGGAAAACGTCTACACCGGCGTTTCCCGCGCTCCGGACGGAACCCGGGTCCGCGTCCGGGCGGATTTTCCGGGCTTCGGGCGGGAGGCGACCGACCTTCTCACAAAGGAGGAGGCCGCCGATCCGCGCGAGACGGGGCGGCGCATGTCGGTGCTGCTGTTCGGCCTTCTGGCGGCCTACCGCGGCGTCCGGCCGCCGTGGGGAATCCTGACCGGCGTCCGCCCGGTCAAGCTGTTTGCCCGCCTTGCCGAATCGATGGGCGAGCGGGAGGCCGCGCGCTATTTTGAGGAAAAGCTGCTCGTTTCTCCCCAAAAGACCGAACTGTGCCGCCTGACAAGCCTGAACCAGCGCGGGATCCTCTCCGTTCCGGGACCGCGTTCGTTCAGCCTCTATCTTTCCGTCCCGTTCTGCCCGACGCGCTGCGCGTACTGTTCTTTTGTCTCCACCAGCGTGGAAAAATCGTTCCGCCTGGTGCCGGAGTACGTCGGGCTGCTGTGCGAGGAGCTGGAACGCACGGCCGGGCTTGCGGCGGAGCTCGGCCTTTCGCTCGATTCCGTCTATGTCGGCGGCGGAACGCCAACCACCCTTTCCGCCGAACAGCTCTCCAAAGTCCTCGGCGCGGTCGGCCGGTCCTTCGACCTGTCCCGCTGCCGGGAGTTCACGGTGGAGGCCGGCCGCCCGGACACCGTGACAAAGGAAAAGCTCGCCGCGCTGCGCGAGGGCGGCGTCACGCGCATCAGCATCAACCCGCAGACCCTCAGCGACGAGGTGCTCAGGGCGATCGGCCGGAACCACACGACGGAGCAGACGCTTTCCGCGTTCGCGCTCGCGCGCAGGGAGGGCTTCGGCAACATCAACATGGACCTGATCGCCGGGCTGCCGAAGGACACCCCGGAAGGTTTTCGGAAAACGCTCGAAGGCGTCGCGGCGCTCGGCCCGGAGAGCGTCACCGTGCACACGCTCGCGCTCAAGCGCGCGGCGCGGCTTTCGCGCGGTCCCGCCGGCCCGTATGCCGGGGACGCGGCGGCGGTGCAGCGGATGCTGGCCGACGCGGGCTCCGCGCTCGCCGGGCGCGGCTACCGCCCGTATTACCTGTACCGCCAGAGCCGCATGGTCGGAAACCTCGAAAACACCGGCTGGGCGAAGCCCGGATTCGAGAGCTGCTACAACGTGTTCATCATGGAGGAGCGCGAAACGATCCTCGCGTGCGGCGCCGGGGCCGTTTCCAAGCTGGTGGACCCCGCCGGCGGCAGGATCGAGCGAATCTTCAACTTCAAATACCCGTATGAATACAACGGCCGTTTTGAGGAAATGATGAGCAGGAAGGATCGGGTGAAGGAATTTTATGCCAGCCTTGCCGAGTGATTTTATCAGGTACCGGAACAGCGTGCGGCAGATCAACCGCGCGGCCCGGGAAGATCCGGCGTCCTTCGCCGCCTCCTGCGAGCGGGACTACGGGTTCAACATCCGGAGGATCGCGGAGCGTCTGCTTTCCGGAGAGCCCGCGTGCAGGCTCGTGATGCTCGCGGGCCCTTCGGCCAGCGGAAAGACGACCTCCGCGCACCTGCTGGCGGACGCGCTCCGCGAACTCGGAAACGGCGCCGAGATCATCTCGCTGGACGATTTTTACCGCGGCGAACACCAGGCGCCGCTGCTGCCGGACGGACGGCACGACTACGAGCATGTGGAGGCGCTGGACGTCGGGGAGGTCCGCGCGTGCCTTTCCGAACTCCTCGCGCGCGGGCGCTGCGACATGCCCGTGTTCGATTTTTCGATCCACCTGCCGTACCCGCACCGGCGCCATGTGGTGCTCGGCGAGGGCGAGGTCGCCGTCGTCGAAGGGATCCACGCGCTGAACCCGGTGCTGATCGGCACGCTGCCCCAGGAACGGATCCGGCGCGTCTACATCAGCGTCAAGCAGGGGATCCGGGACGAAGCGGGGGAGCTGTTCGGGCCGGACGACGTGCGCCTCGTGCGCCGCATCGTCCGGGACCGGAACTTCCGCAGCGCGCCGCCGGCGACGACGCTTTCCATGTGGCGGAACGTCATGGCCGGCGAGCAGAACTATATCAGGCCGTTCCAGAAGGACGCGGATTTCACGGTCAATTCGTTCCACGCCTACGAGCCCTGCGTGCTGAAGGATCAGGCGGCGGCCCTGCTGCGCGCCGTGCCGGAGCGTCACCCGGAGCGGGAGACCGCGCTCAGGCTGCTCGGCGTGCTGGAGCGGTTCGAGTCGATGGACACCGGCTTCGTTCCGAAAAATTCGATCCTGCGGGAATTCATCGGCGGCGGGATTTATTAAAATTGCCGAAATCTTGCAAATTCTTTCGGGCGGGTGATATAATAATACAAATGAAAGAAGGAGCGTGCTGTTATGGGACTGTTTGAAGATGTCGTTGTCAATGCCAGGACGGCGGTGAACGTCGTCGGGAAAAAGGCCAGCCAGATCGTCGATCTGTCCAAGCTCAGAATCAGCGCCACCGATTTGAACAATGAGATCTCGAAACGGTTCGAAGCGATGGGCCGCACGATGTACGAGTCGAAAAAAACCGGAAACGACGCGTCCGACCTGATCGCCGAAAGCGTCACCGCGGTCGACGAACTGTACGAGCAGCTCGACGCGGTCAACGACCAGCTCGCCGCGGCGCACGCGAAGCTCGTGTGCAAGGGCTGCGGGCAGGAAAATCCGCAGGGCGCAGTCTACTGCTGCAAATGCGGGCGGAAACTGACCGAAGAGGAATAAAACCGAAGACGAGGGTTTTTCAGAAAAGGCCGGCCCGGGACCCAGCCGCCCCGCGAAGCTGCCGCGGATGGATTCCGGGCCCGGCTTTTTTCCGGCTGTCCGGAGGGGGGCGAAAGTCCCCTTTTTTCATTTCATAGGCCCTTGCGCCCGGACGTATAATGTCCTATAGTAGGGTACATAGAAAAGCGGGCCGGTTTCCGGGCGGTCCGCGCGGCCCCAGGCCCCATATCTTTTGAAACGGATGTGTTGCAATGGAACAAAGGAAGACCGTTCCGGCCAGGCGGCAGAGCTTTCTTCACGGGGCGCTGATTCTGATGGTGGCCATCGCCATCGAAAAGGTCATCGGGGCGCTGTTCAAGATCCCGCTGGCCTGGATCCTGACCCCGACCGGGAACGGATATTTCCAGAACGCCTATTCCCTTTACGCGCCGCTGTTCAGCCTTGCCACGGCGGGCTTTCCGATCGCGATCTCCCGCATGGTTTCCGAAAGCACGGTGCGCAGGCGCTTCCGGGACGTCCGGCAGATCCACCGGGCTTCGGTGAGAATTTTTCTGGTCCTCGGGATCCTGTCGTTTTCGATCATGTTTTTCGGCGCGCGGCCCTACGCCGGCTATGTGCAGAGCGGCAACCCGCACAACGCGCTGCCGGCCATTTACGCGCTTTCGCCGGCCGTTTTCTTCGCGAGCATGATGTCCATTTACCGCGGATATTACGAGGGCCTGCGCAACATGGTCCCCACCGCCGTTTCCGAAGTGATCGAAGCGCTGTGCAGGCTGATCTTCGGCCTGTCGGCCGCCTATCTGATCGTCCGCGCCGCCCTCGCGGAGTACGCGGCTTCCGGCACGGTGTTCGGCGCCGCCGTCAAGTCGGAGGAGTACGCCAAGCTCGCGTCGCTGCCCTACGCGGCGGCCGGCGCGATCTTCGGGGTGACGCTCGGGGGATTGTTCGGCTTTCTGTTCCTGTTCCTGTACCACAGGCGCAACGGCGACGGGATCACGCGCGACATGCTGGCGCGTTCCCCCAGGCCGCTCACGCTTCGGGTGACCTCCGCAAGGCTGATCCTCACGGCGGTGCCGGTCGCGCTCGGATCGCTCGCCGTCAATCTTTCCACGCTGGTGGACAGCACCTTCCTCCAGATGCGGATCCGGGACATCATGGAGACCAGCCCGAAGGTCCTGCTGGGCCTGTACCGGGGGATCATCCCGCAGTCGGAGATCGACATGGGACTCGTTCCCTCGTACCTGTTCGGCTGCTTCGGCAACGCCACCACGCTGTTCATGTTCGTGCCGGCGCTCACGCAGGCGCTCGGCGTCAGCGCCCTGCCGAACGTGACGGCCGCGTGGACCGAGGGCGACCCCAAACGCCTGCGGCGCAGCATCGAGTCCGTCCTGCGCGTCGTCGCGATGATCGCCATTCCGGCCGGGCTGGGCCTTTCGGTGCTTTCGACGCCGATCGCTCAGCTCGTCTACCGCTCGGGGAACGCGCCGGGGATCGTCGGCAGGATTTTGACCGTCCTGGGCCTCGGAGCGATCTTCGCGGCGATCAGCACGCCGGTCAACAGCATGCTGCAGGCGGTCGGCAGGGTCGACCTGCCGGTAAAGCTGCTGGCGTTCGGCCTCGCCGTCAAAATCGTCCTGAACTATACGCTGGTCGGGATTCCGGAGATCAACGTCATGGGGGCTGGCACCGGGACCCTGGTCTGCTATTTCCTCATCACGTTCCTCGCCCTCTATTTCCTGATCCGGGAAACCGGCGTCATGCCGAACCTGGTCGCTATTTTTCTCAAACCCGTCCTCGCTTCGGCCATCGGCATCGGCGCGGCGTGGTTTGTGCAGAGATACGCGTCCCTCGTCGTTCCCGGCGACCTTGCGACCTGCATCGCGATCGTGGTCGCGGTCGTGCTTTACGCCGTCTGCATGCTTCGGTTCCGCGCGCTGGCACGGCAGGACATCATGATGCTGCCGAAGGGACAAAAAATTGTGAAAATACTTGAAAAACATCATTGGATAAGGTAGAATGAAAACGGTTTTACCGGGGTTTTCCAGGGCGGGCGCCCCGCAGGACTGCATTTTCAAAAGAAAGACACATATACTATGGACGATTTGCTGAAGATTAGAACGATTCTCCGTTCGCCGGCGGGCCGCCCGCGGGACAGGGCGCCGAACGGGGGCTCTGCGGGGGGTTGGGCCTGCGGGCGGCGCAGGCGCCGTCCGAAGCGCGCGGCCGTTTTTTGTTTCGCGGGTTGCAGAAGAAGAGCGCCGGTCCTCGGAGGGCCGCTGTGGGACCGGCCGGACCGGGATCGGGGATATTCGTAATTCTCAGCTGATGCTGTTGAATAATAAAAAACGGAGGTCAATACGATGAATAAAACAGAATTAATCGCTGCTGTCGCCGAAAAAGCCGGGCTGCCGAAGAAAGATGCCGATAATGCCGTAAACGCAATGCTCAACACGATTGTCGAGACCGTCGCGAAGGACGAAAAGGTACAGATCGTGGGCTTCGGCACGTTTGAGCTCCGCAGCCGCAACGAGCGTCAGGGCCGCGACCCCAGAACGAATTCCCCGATCACCATTCCCGCTTCCAGAGTCCCCGCCTTCAAAGCCGGCAAGGCTTTTAAGGATTCCACCGCGTTATAAAAAAAGACAGGAATCGCGTTTCCGGGGACTGTAGCATGGGTTTGTTACAGCCCCGTTTGGTTTTATGGAAGGAAATCGAATGAGACTGGACAAATATTTGAAGGTTTCGCGCCTGATCAAAAGGCGCACGATCGCGAACGAAGCCTGCGACGCGGGCCGCGTGCTGGTCAACTCCCGGCCCGCCCGCGCTTCCTGCGAGGTCAGGCCCGGGGATGTCCTCGAGATCGGGCTCGGTTCCCGCAGAATCCGGGCGAAAGTGCTCGCCGTCAGCGAAACCGCCGGCAAGGACCGCGCCGGCGAACTGTATGAGATCCTTTCGGAAAGCCCGGGGGAGCTTTGAGTGATATGCCCCGCCGCTTCTGCATACAAATGGAGCAGTAGAAAGCGGGAGGGGGATCACCTTGGCCGAACAGAAACCGGTAAAAACGCCGCACAGCCTGATCCTGAAAGACAGGAAACTTCTGACCGCCACGGGAGTTTCCAACGTGGACAGTTTCGACGAGCAGACGGTCGTCGCCTATACGGACCTGGGGGAGCTTGTCATCCACGGCTCCAAACTGCACATCAACAAGCTGAACGTCGATTCCGGGGAGCTGACGCTCGACGGGGAGATCACGTCGATGGCGTATTCGGAAAACCGGGAGTCGGGCGGCTTTTTTGCCCGCCTGTTCAAATAGGGGCGTGAGGCTTTTTGTTTTCCGCCCTTTCTTTTCAGCTTTTCGGATTTGCGTTCTCCATCGCGGCGGGATTTGTGCTCGGCGCGGCGTACGATGTGCTCCGCATCTGGCGCGATTTTCTGCATTCGCCGAAACGCGCGGTGTTTTTTCAGGATTTTTTCTATATGGTTCTCTGCGCTTTCTTTTCGTTTCTGCTCGCCCTGCCGCTGGGGGAGGGAGCCGTGCGGGTCTACCTTCTGGCCGGAGAGGCCGTGGGCTGGTTCGTGTATTACTTCACCGTCGGGCAGGTGACGGCGCGCGTGTCCCGGCTGCTTTCCGGGTTTCTGTACCGGCATGTTTTCAACCCCGCCGGGCGCCTGCTGCGGCGTGCGGGTTCCTCCCTTCTCCGAAAATGGAAGAGCTTCTTAAAATTCCTCAAAAAAAAGACGCCGAAGCGGAAAAAACGCTTGAAACCCCACCGCGCGATAGTGTATAATCATGGTGGCAGATTCTTTTGCGGCAGACGAAAGCGTAAGGTCGTGCGAAAAGATGGAAGTGCTCGAAAAGCGAAAACCTAAAAAGAGCGTTCTGCTCCGTGCGGCGGTATTTATTTTTGCGGCATATATGCTTGCGGCACTGGTCAACCAGCAGATCGCCATCCGCGAGAAGCGCCGGGAGCTCGAAACGGCGAAACAGCAGATCCAGATCCAGGAAATCAAAAACGAAGATTTAAAACATGCTTTCAGCTCGGGGGCGGAAAACTCAAGCGGCTATATTGAGCGCAAGGCGCGGGAAGAGCTCAATTATGCAAAGCCGGGCGAACGTGTTTTTATCAATATAGCGGGAAAATAAACAGCTCTGTGTCTTAAGGGGGATAACGCTTACATATGCAGCTTGAGGTTGGAATGGTTCTGGAAGGGAAAGTCACGGGTATCACCAAGTTCGGCGCTTTCGTGGAACTTCCGGGCGGCAAAACGGGAATGGTCCACATTTCGGAGGTGGCGCCCACTTTTGTGCGGGAGATCCGCGACTTCGTGTCGGAAAATCAGGTCGTGAAGGTCAAAATCCTGAACATCACCCCGGAGGGGAGGATCAGCCTTTCGATGAAGCGGGTGGCGGAGCCTTCCCGCGGCGCGGGAGGCGCTCCCGCGGCAAGGCGGCCCGCTCAGCGGTCGTCCCGGACCTGCCGGCCGGGCAACTACGAGTGGCAGCCCAGCAGACGGAGCGAACCTTCCAATTTTGAGGATATGATGACGAGATTCAAGCAGACGAGCGATGAGAAAATGCTGGACCTGAAGCGGTGCATGGAATCGAAGCGCGGGGGATTTTCCAAGCACGGCGGATCCGGCCCGGCGAAATAGGAACGGAGAAACCTGCGGAGTGCGCGCACTCCGCTTTTTTTGTTGGAAAAATCTCCGCGGGAGGCGGCCGCGCCGCCGTCCTCCGGCGGGATCGATTTGGGGGATGATATGATGCTGCTTTGCAATGCTGAAATCCATACGATGACCGGGCCGGCGGTCCCGTCGGGATCCGTGAGGATCCGGGCGGGGAAAATCGAAGCGGTGGGCGCGGGGAATTTTCCGCCGCTCCCCGGGGAGCGGGTCGTCGACCTGCGCGGGGCCGGGCTTTATCCGGGCTTCGTGGACGCCCACACGCATCTCGGCATGTGGGAGGACGCGCTGACGTTCGAGGGGGACGACGGCAACGAGGAAACGGACCCCGTGGCTCCGCAGCTGCGGGCGGTGGATGCCGTCAACCCGATGGACCGCTGCTTTTCCGAAGCGCTGGCCGCGGGCGTCACGACGGTGGTGACCGGCCCCGGCAGCGCGGACCCGATCGGCGGGCAGCTCGCGGCGATCAAGACCTACGGGAAGCGCATCGACGACATGATCGTCAAGGCACCGCTCGCCGTCAAGATGGCGCTCGGGGAAAACCCGAAGACCGTGTACCACGGCAAAAACGAGGCGCCGTCCACGCGGATGGCGACGGCCTCGCTGATCCGCGCGGAACTGTTCAAGGCGAAGCGCTACCTTCAGGATCTGGCGCGCGCGAAAACGGACGAGGAGGCGGATCCGCCGGATTTCGATATGAAATGCGAGGCGCTGCTGCCGGCGCTGCGCGGAGAGATCGAAGTCCATTTCCACGCGCACCGGGCCGACGACATCTTCACCGCGATCCGGATCGCGAAGGAATTCCGGCTCAATTATGTGATCGTCCACGGCACGGAGGGCCATCTGATCGCCGGCAGCCTGAAAAAAGAGGGGACGCGGGTGCTGTCCGGGCCGCTCCTGTGCGACCGCTCGAAGCCGGAGCTGCGGAACCTGACGCCCGCCTCGCCCGGCATCCTCGCGAAAAACGGGGTCCCAACGGCGATCGTGACGGACCATCCGGTCGTTCCGATCCAGTATCTGCCGCTCTGCGCCGCGCTCGCCGTGCGGGAGGGGATGGACCATGAGGCCGCGCTGCGCGCCATCACCGTCAACCCGGCGAGGATCTGCGGCATCGACGGGCGCGTCGGCAGCATCGAAGCGGGAAAGGACGCGGACCTGGCGGCGTTTGCGGGGGACCCGCTCCGCCTCGAAGCGAAGCCGCTCGCCGTGATCGCGGGCGGGACGTTGGTGCGGGGAGGGGAGCAACCGTGAGGGAAGTGGACGTCGGACGCGTCGCGGAGACGGTCGCGCGCCTGTGCGTACAGGCGAACCGGGAGCTGCCCGGGGATCTGGAAGCCTGCATCGGCTGCGCGGCGAAAGAGGAGACGTCCCGGATCGGCAGGCCGATCCTTGAGGACCTGCGCGCAAATCTGGGAGCCGCGCGGGAACTCGGCCTCCCGATCTGCCAGGATACCGGCGTCGCCGTCGTGTTCGCCGAGATCGGGCAGGAGGTCCACCTGACCGGCGGACCGTTCGAGGACGCGGTCAACGAAGGGGTGCGCCGCGGCTATGTGGACGGGCTCCTGCGCTGTTCGATGGTCGCCGATCCGCTGCGGCGGGTCAACACCGGGGACAATACGCCGGCCGTGCTGCACACGCGCGTCGTCCCGGGGGACAGGCTTCGCCTGCTCGTCGCGCCGAAGGGGTTCGGAAGCGAGAACATGAGCCGGATCCGCATGTTCACCCCTTCGGCGGCGCCGGAGGACATCGTCGCGTTCGTCGCCGAAACGGCGAAGATCGCCGGCAGCAATCCGTGCCCGCCGATGGTCCTCGGCGTGGGGATCGGCGGGGACTTCGAGCTCTGCGCGCTGCTGGCCAAAAAGGCGCTCTGCCGCCCGGTTTCGCAGCCGAATCCGGATCCGTTCTACGCGGACCTGGAGAAAAAGATGCTCGAACGTGTCAACAAGCTGGACATCGGCCCGCAGGGCTTCGGCGGAAAGGCCACTGCGCTCGCGGTCGCCGTCGAATGGTACCCGACGCATATCGCCGGGCTGCCGGCCGCCGTCAACGTCGGCTGCCATGTGACGCGGCACGCCTGTGCAGTCCTTTAAAACGCCTATTTTCTTTTGGGCCGGGGTATGCTATCATAAAGGCGGTGGAGATTTCCTCCCAAGTACGCAAAAGGAGATGTTGGCATGAAGATCACGATGATCGGACGGAAAGTCAATCTGCGGGATCATTTCAAGGCGCTCGTGCGCAAAAAGCTCTCGCGCTTCGATCGGATCTTTGACGAGGACGCCGAAGCCAAGGTCGTCGTCACGCTGGCGAAGAACCGCCAGACGGTGGAGATCACGATCCGGTCCCGCGGCGTCTATTACCGCGCGGAATCGACCGCCGCCGAAATGAACACGGCGCTGGACGAAGTGGTCGCCGCGCTTTCCAGCCAGATCCGCCGCAACAAGAAGAAACTTTCCCACAAGCTCCATTCCGCCGCCCTGGAGGAAGATATCCGGGAATTCCCGGCCGAAGGTCCGGCGTCGGCGGAGGAGTACAGGGTTGTGCGGGTTAAACATTTCCCGGTCAAACCGATGAGCGTCGAGGAGGCTGTGCTCCAGATGAATCTTCTGGATCATCAGTTTTTCATGTTCCGCAATCAGGAGGACAGCCAAATCAACGTCGTCTATAAACGCAGGGACGGGAATTACGGACTTTTGACGCCGGATGCGGACTGATCGTCCGGCGGACCGGAATCGCATCGGCATGGGGAAGGGGCCGCGTTCGGCGGCCCTTTCTTTCTGAGGAGAGAAAACATGGAGGATTTTAAACTGGCGTGCCCTTGCCTGCTCGGCGTGGAAGGGCTTTTGGCGGACGAGCTCCGGCGTATGGACGCCGCGAACGTGCGGGCGCAGAACGGCCGGGTCGTATTCGACGGCTCGGCGGAAATGCTCGTCCGGGCGAATCTGTGGTCCCGCATCGGGGAACGGGTTCTGATCCTGATGGGGGAGTTCCCGGCGCGGAGCTTCGAGGAACTGTTCCAGGGCGTGAAGGCCCTGCCGTGGGAGCGGTGGATCGGCCGGAAGGACGCGTTCCCCGTCAAAGGGGCGAGCCTTTCGTCGCAGCTTTTCAGCGTGCCGGACTGCCAGTCGATCGTCAAGAAGGCGGTGGTGGAGCGGCTGAAACAGAAGTACCGCGTGCAGTGGTTCGAGGAGACCGGCGCAAAGGTGCAGATCCGGTTCCTGATTCTGAAAGACCGGGTCAGCATGGCGATCGACACGTCCGGCGAGGGTCTGCACAAGCGCGGCTACCGGGCGAATGCGGCGGCGGCGCCGATCAAGGAGACGCTCGCCGCGGCGATGGTTTCGCTTTCCCGCGTGCGGCGCGACGCGCGGCTGATCGATCCGTTCTGCGGTTCCGGCACCATCCTGATCGAAGGCGCGATGCACGCGATGAATCTTGCGCCGGGCCTCGGCCGGCGCTTTGCGGCGGAGGCGTTCTCCCGCATCGGGCCCGGGGTCTGGAAAGGGGAGCGGGAGCGCGCCCGGGAACTCGGACGCCGGGACGTCCCGTTCGAGGCGTTCGGGTACGACACCGACCCGTCCGCGGTCGCGCTGACGCTCGACAACGCGCGGAAGGCCGGCGTCGGGGACCGCGTGAAGGCCGAGGTCCGGGATCTTTCGGCGTTCCGGGCGGACGGGGATTCCGGCTGCGTGATCTGCAACCCGCCGTACGGCGAGCGCCTTTTGGATGTGGAGCAGGCGCGGGCGCTTTACCGCACGATGGGGCGCGTGTTCGAGCGCAGGCATTTCTGGAGCTACGGCGTCATCAGCCCGGACGAAACGTTCGAAAGCTGCTTCGGCCGCAGGGCGGACAGGCGCAGGAAGCTCTACAACGGCATGATCCGCTGCCAGTACTACCTGTATTATAAATAAGGCCGCCGTTTCCCCGCCGGACCCGTTCCCGTCCCGAAAGGGAGGCCGTTCCGTATTTTTCCCGCGGTTCCGGGAACGACTATCTCAAAACGTCCGGGCCGCGGAAAAATTTTCTCTCCTCCGACAGGCGCGGCCGCGCGGACGGAGAAAATTTGTAAATAATTTGTGAAATCCTGCTTTTTCTAAAAAAACCTCTTGATTTTTAGAAGGGAAGCAGATAAAATAATCTTAGCACTCAAGTTAAAAGAGTGCTAACAAATAATAAACACTTTAAGGAGGACATATTATGACGGTAAAGCCTTTGTTGGACAGGGTACTCATCCAGATGGAAAAAGCGGAGGAAACCACCAAAAGCGGGATCATCCTGGCGGGCTCCGCGAAGGAAAAGCCCCAGATCGCCGACGTGGTCGAAGTAGGGCCGGGCGGCCTTGTGGACGGCAAGGAAGTCAAGATGTATGTGAAAAAGGGCGACCGGGTCATCACCAGCAAATATGCGGGAACGGAAGTCAAGCTGGACGACAAGGAATACACCATCGTGCGCCAGAGCGACATTCTCGCAGTTGTGGAATAAGGTCCCGCCCGCTTCAATTAAATTTTGAAAATTTGGAGGAATCAGATTTATGGCGAAACAGATTAATTACGGCGAAGACGCCAGGAAAGCTCTTTTAAGAGGCGTAAATCAGCTTGCCGATACGGTGAAGATCACGCTTGGACCGAAAGGCCGCAACGTCGTCCTCGATAAAAAATACGGCGCCCCGCTCATCACGAACGATGGCGTGACGATCGCGAAGGAGATCGAGCTTGACGACGCGTTCGAAAACATGGGCGCGCAGCTGGTCAAGGAAGTCGCGACGAAGACGAACGACGTCGCCGGCGACGGCACCACGACCGCGACCCTGCTGGCGCAGGCGCTGATCCGCGAGGGAATGAAGAACGTGACCGCGGGCGCGAACCCGATGGCGGTGCGCACCGGAATCCAGGATGCCGCCAACGTTGCGGTCGAGGCACTCAAGAAGAACTCGAAGAAAGTGTCCGGCCCGGACGACATCGCGCGCGTCGCGTCCATTTCCGCTTCGAACGAGTTCGTCGGCAAACTGATTTCCGAAGCAATGCAGAAGGTGACTTCCGACGGCGTCATCACCGTCGAGGAATCCAAGACGGCGGAAACCTACTCCGAGGTCGTGGAAGGCATGATGTTTGACCGCGGCTATGTGACCCCCTATATGGTGACGGATACCGAAAAGATGGAGGCCGTCATCGACGACGCCTACCTGCTCATCACGGACAAGAAGATCTCGAACGTGCAGGAGATCCTTCCGCTGCTCGAGAAGATCGTGCAGTCCGGCAAGAAGCTGGTCATCATCGCGGAGGACGTCGAGGGCGAGGCCCTCTCCACCCTGATCCTCAACAAACTGCGCGGCACGTTCACCTGCGTCGCCGTCAAGGCCCCGGGCTTCGGCGACAGAAGGAAGGAAATGCTGCAGGACATCGCCGTCCTGACCGGCGGGCAGGTTATTTCCTCTGACCTCGGCCTGGAGCTCAAGGACGCGACGATGGATCAACTCGGCCGCGCGCGCCAGGTAAAGGTGGACAAGGAAAACACCATCATCGTCGACGGCTCCGGCGACAAGAAGAAGATCTCCGACCGCGTCGGCCAGATCCGCGCGCAGATCGAAAAGACGACCTCCGATTACGACAAGGAGAAGCTGCAGGAGCGCCTCGCGAAGCTGTCCGGCGGCGTGGCGGTCATCAAGGTCGGCGCCGCGACCGAAGTTGAGATGAAGGAAAAGAAGATGCGCGTCGAAGACGCCCTTGCCGCGACGAAGGCCGCCGTGGAAGAGGGCATCGTCGCGGGCGGCGGCGTGGCCCTGCTCAACACGATCCCGGAAGTCCAGAAATTCGTTGAAAAATCCGAAGGCGACGAGAAGACCGGCGCGAAGATTGTCCTCCGCGCGCTGGAAGAACCCGTGCGTCAGATCGCTTCCAACGCGGGGCTCGAAGGCTCCGTCATCATCAACAATATCCAGAAGTCCGGCAAGGTCGGCTACGGCTACAACTTTGAAAACAACCAGTACGGCGACATGATTTCGTTCGGTGTCGTGGACCCGACGAAGGTGACCCGTTCCGCGCTGCAGAACGCGGCCTCCATTTCCTCGATGGTCCTGACCACCGAATCGCTCGTCGCGGACAAGAAGGAACCGACTCCTCCGCCGGCGGCCCCCAATCCGGAGGCAATGAACGGCGGCATGTATTAATCCGCCCTGAACGTCAAAGACTCGGGGCCGTCGCGGGACGGCCTCTGAAAAAGATCCGGGCGGCGGCACCGAAAGGTGC
>ENA-UOOI01000280-UOOI01000280.1-fermentation-metagenome-genome-assembly--contig:-NODE-280-length-65578-cov-4.546007_pt1 | contig 65578 bp, 63 predicted proteins | sample MGYA00245779_ERZ724027 | MGnify/ENA primary metagenome ERZ724027 (study PRJEB28704, sample SAMN03018318) | fermentation metagenome | biome: anthropogenic terrestrial biome; feature: soil; material...
CACGGCCTCTTGACCCCCAGTCAAGCGCGCTACCAACTGCGCCACACCCGGAAACAACTTAGCTATTATAACATGTTTTCAGACACGATGCAACAAAGAAAGGTGAAAAATCCCGATGCAGCAGGTTTCAGTCCGCCGCATCCGCAGGGACGGTCAATCGTCGATCTCATGATCAAAAAACTTGTTGTGAATCGCCGAGACCGCTTTATCCGCATCCGCGCGGTCGATCAGAACCGAAATCTTGATTTCGCTGGTCGAGATCATATGGATGTTGATGTTGGCGTCAAACAGAGCTTCAAACATCTTGGCCGCCGTGCCCGCATGGGATTCCATCCCGGCCCCTACGATGGAGACCTTCGCGATATTCTCGTCATATACCACGGTATTGGCTCCGATCAGCTCCGCATAGGGATTCAGGAGCGCGATCGTCTCTTTCAGATTCGGGCGGTTCACGGTGAAACTGATGTCTTTCGTACCGTTCCTGCCCACCGATTGCAGAATCACGTCCACATTGATGTTTTTGGAAGCCAGCTTTGAAAATATTTTAAAAGCGAGACCCGGCCGGTCCGGAACCCCGAGAATGGAGACTCTGGCGACATTCTCGTCTTTGGCCACCCCGCTGATCAGCATTTCTTCCATTTTTGCAGCCTCCTTTACAATGGTGCCGGGCTTTCGTGTAAGACTGGAGAGGACCTCGAGCTCTATGCCGTATTTCTTGGCCATTTCGACCGAGCGGTTGTTCAGCACCTGCGCCCCGAGGGACGCGAGCTCCAGCATCTCGTCGTACGAAATGACCGCAAGTTTTCTGGCGTCCTTCACTTTTCGGGGATCCGCCGTAAAGACCCCCTCGACGTCCGTGTAAATCTGGCACAGATCCGCATTCATCGTGGCTGCAATCGCAACGGCGCTGGTATCCGAGCCTCCCCTGCCGAGCGTTGTCACATCGTTGTAGAGGTTGATCCCCTGAAAGCCGGTAACAACGACGATATTTTTTTTGTCCAGCTCTTTTTTGATCCTTTCGGGCTCAACCCGCTTGATCCGCGCGCTGCTGTACGCCGTGTTGGTGATGAACCCGGCCTGCCACCCCAGAAGAGAAACGACCGGATAGCCGAGCTTTTCGATCGCCATCGCCAACAGGGCGGCGGACATCTGCTCCCCCGCCGTGAGCAGCATATCCATCTCACGCTTGGAGGCGCTCTCGTTGATTTCCTTCGCCCTGGCGACGAGATCGTCCGTGGTGTCGCCCTGGGCGGAAACGACGACGACAACGCTGTTCCCTTTCGCGTACGTCTTTGTCACGATGTCCGCCACATTGAACACCCGTTCCTTATTGGCTACGGAGCTCCCCCCAAACTTCTGAACGATCAGGCTCATAGGTTCATTCCTCCATCTGTTATGTATCGTTGCGGCCGTGTCTTTTTACTCGATCAGGATTTTGGCGCCCTCCGGGTCCGTCGCAAGCGTTTCGATTTTCCAGCCGGAAATCCCCTTCTGTTTCAGATGGGCCGCGGCCCGGCCGGAAAAGGACTCCGCTTCGTCCGCGGCGACAAAAGAAATGATGGTGGGCCCCGCGCCGCTTACATAGGTGCCCAGCGAGCCGAGCTCATAGCTCATGCGAAAAACATCGTCCAGATGTTCGATAAGGTGCGAACGGTAAGGCTGATGGATCCGGTCCTGCACGGCGACACGAAGATTTTCAAGCTTTCCGGAAAAAAGCGAAGCGGTCATCAACGCGGAACGGGAGAGGTTGTAGACCGCGTCGGCCCGGGAATACTGCTGCGGAAGGACGGAACGCGCCATCTCCGTCTTCAGTTCAAAAGGGGGAATGAACAGGACGAACCGGATTTTGTCCGACACGGGGACGCTGACATTGTAAACTTTTCCGGCCTCTATCGCGGAGGCGACCAGGCCCCCTTCCAGCGCGGGCGTGGTATTGTCCGGGTGCCCTTCGATCTCGGCGGCGAGATCGACCAGTTCATGGAGGCCGAGCGGGCTGCCCAGCAGCCGGTTGGCACCGAGGATGCCCGCCACGATGCAGGCGGAGCTGCTGCCGAGCCCGCGCGCGATGGGAATGTTGTTGAGCTGAACGATTTTTAAACCCGGCAGTTCCACGCCGCACGCTTCGTACAGGCGCTTGGCCGCCCAATAGATCAGGTTGGTCTCGTCGGTCGGAACGGAAACGTCGTCCTTGCAGGAGATGTCGACGGTATCCGCCTCCTCCATCCAGATCTGGTTGTATAAGGTCAGCGCGATGCCGAGGGAATCGAAACCGGAGCCAAGATTTGCACTTGTCGCCGGGACCTGAATTCTAATCATTTTCAACATCCTTATGTATATTACGATTATAGATCCCCGATTCGGATCGTATTCAAAATTTCGAGCGGCTTTGAAGAGATCAGGCCGAGTTTTCCGCGCAGCTCCTCTTCCCTCATTTTCGGCGTGACGAACGCGATTTCATCTTTTCCCGCATTCCGCCTGGTCAGGTAGTGGACAGACCCGAACTGAAGCGCGACGGCGTTTTCCGCGGCCGCTTCGTCCGGCGTTCTGGCGCGGACATACAGGGCGGTGTCGTTCTGCAGGTAGTCTTCCACATAATCGGCGGAGCCCTCGTCCCAGAAAAGGTATTTCCTGGCCTTAAAGTGCTTGACGCAGTCGATGACATCGGCGACGACGGCGCTGGCGGTCGGAAATTTCCCCGCGCCCTTCCCGTAGAAGACCACGTCTCCCGTGGAATCGCCCCGGACCAGAATGCCGTTGAAGACATCGTCGACGTTCGCAAGCTGGCTTTCGCGCGATAAAAACATGGGGCATACAATCGCGAAAACCTTGCCGTTTTCCAATTTTTTCACCAAGCCGATCAGCTTGATCACCCCGCCCCACGAGGCGGCGTATTCGACATCGGCCAGCGAAATTTGCGAGATGCCCTCGGTATGCACCTGCTCCGGATAAATATGCCTGCCATAGGCCAGCGAGCCCAGGATGCAGATCTTCCGGCAGGCGTCGAGCCCCCCGATGTCGGCGGACGGGTCGCGTTCGGCGTAACCCAGTTTCTGCGCGAGAGAAAGCGCCTCCTCGAAGCCCATCTGCTCGCGGATCATTTTGGTCAGGATAAAATTGGTTGTCCCGTTCAGGATGCCGGCGATCCCCACCACTTCGTTGGCGGCCAGACACTGGCTGATGGGGCGAATAATGGGAATGCCCCCGCCCACGCTCGCTTCAAACAGAAAATTCAGATTGTTTTTCTGTGCGATCTTCAGGAGTTCGGCCCCTTTTGCGGCCACCAGCTCTTTGTTGGAAGTCACGACGCTTTTCCCGTTTTCCAGGCACTTTTTCACATAATCGAAAGCCGGATGCAGGCCCCCCATCACCTCCACCACGATGCGGATCTCCGGGTCGCCGATGATGGTGTCGAAGGATTTTGTAAACCGGTCTGCATAGGGACTGTCGGGAAATTCACGCAGATCGAGAATATACTTAATATCTATCTGCTCTTTCGCCCTGTCGGCGATACTGTCGAAATGCTTGGAAAGTACCTCAACGACACCGGAGCCGACGGTGCCGTATCCCATTACTGCAATCTCAACCATGTTCAGCACTCCTTGTAATGGACTTGTTCCCCTCTATCCCGGAATTGTAGGCCTTTATAGTGTAACATTTTTTCTAACGGGATTCAACTGGGAGAATGCAAGAAATGGCTCTTTGAGCTTTATCTTGCGGCGGCCTGATTCCGGCTTTCGGAAGTGTGGCCCCCTCCGCGATCCCACGGCAAACCGCCCTGCGAAGAGGAGGAGTCGGAAGAAGCGGAGGGGTTGCTTTCCAGGTCGGTACTCTGGGAGGATTCCGTCTGAGATTCCGGCCCCCACGCGGAGGAGGCGCTTCCCTCCGAATCGGGGTTCGCGCCGTCCTCCGGATTGACGGAGGAGGCGTCGAATGTCCGATTGTGGGCAAGGTTGCAGGTCGCGGGCAGATGGTCCTTTTCGTACCATCCCACGCCGGTATCCGGGCAGACGCCCGGGTTTGCCAGCAGTCCGCTTTCCCGGCAAAAAACGGCCGAGACGACGTTGGGGTCGAACGTATAGCTTTTCTTCTGCTTGTTTTGCAGATACTGAGACATGATCGTCTTCCAGACTTTTTTGGCGACGGGCGTCTCGGCCGAATGCAGGGCCTTGGGGGTCTTATAGCCGGTCCAGACCCCGGCGACGGCGTAGGGGCTTCCGCCCACAAACCAGCTGTCCTTATTGTCGTTCGTGGTGCCGGTTTTGCCGAAGATGTTCCAGCCGCTGATGTTCGCCCCGCTGCCCAGGCCGTTCGTGACCACATGGGTCAGCAGCTTGTTCATGATGGTCGCCGTCGGGGAAGAGATTGCCTGTGTCGCGATCTCTTCCCGGTTGTCGAGCCCGCTGATCACATTGCCGTCGTGGTCGGTCACATAGTAAAAGGTATACGGCTTATAATACTTGCCGCCGTTCCCGAACATCTGGAACCCGGCCGTCATCTCGCGGACCGTCGCGCCCTGCGTCAGGCCGCCGATCGACATCGCGAGGGTGTTGTCCGAAGGCTCGAGGCTCGTAAAATTCAGCTTCTGCTTCAGAAAGTTGAAAGAAGTGTCCGGCGTGATCGTCTTGCAGAGCTGGACGGCGGCGGCGTTGTAGGACTGGTCCAGCGCGAGCTCCACGGTGATGCTGCCGTGGTATCTGTAGTCCCAGTTGGCCGGGCCCGGCTTGCCGTTCTTCCAGTTTTCCTGCGGTTCGTCGTCGACGAGGGAAGAATAGTTTGCTTTCCCAATATTGATGGCCGGCGCATAGACTGCAAGTGGCTTGATGGAGGAGCCCGGCTGCCGCTTTTCGTCGGTCGCAAGGTTCCAGAGCCGGTTGCTGGTTTTTTTGCCGCGCGATCCCACGACGGCCAGCACCCTGCCGGAATAATCCATGGCGACGTAGCCGCCCTGCAGGTTCGGGTACCCCTTCGGGAACGTTTTGCCGTCGTTGAAAACGCTTTCCGCAATGCCCTGCATGCTCGTATCCATGGCCGAGTAGATGTTCAGCCCGTCGTGATAGATCATGTCGACCGCCTTGTCGCTCGAGATGCCGTATGTCTGCATCAGGCCGACCCTGACATCTTCAAACATGGTGTCGGTGTACCAGTTCCACACGCTGTTTTCGTCCACGACATCCTCCGCCTTTTTGCCGACGAAGGTCATATGCGCGGATTCCTGCATGGCGGAGTTGAACTGGTCCTCGGTGATCTTCCCCTGGTTAACCATCGCCTTCAGGACCGTCTGCTGACGCTGCTTGTTGGCCTCGGGGTGCGACAGGGGGTTGTACGCGGTCGGGTTTTGAGTGATGCCGGCGATCGCCGCGCACTGCGCAATGTCGCAGTTCTGAATGTTTTTCCCGAAATACAGGTTTGCGGCCGCCTGGACGCCGTTGCAGCCGCTGCCGAAATTCACGACGTTCAGATACGCCGTCAGGATCTCTTCTTTGGAATATTTTTTTTCAAGATTCATCGCGCGGAGGATCTCTTTGACCTTTCGGGTCAGGCTGACCTCGTTTTCCCCCGTGATGTTCTTGATCAGCTGCTGGGTGATGGTCGAACCGCCGTAGCCGCTGCTGTCACTCTGAAAGAAATGGAACAGATTGGCGGTCGCGCCGATTGTCCTCTGCCAGTCCACCCCGTCGTGTTCCCAGAATCGCTTGTCCTCGATGGAGACGATGGCGTTTTTCATCGCATCGGGGATCTGGTTGTAATCCACCCAGATCCGGTTTTCGCTGCCGGAAAGGGTGGAATATTTGACGGGGTGCGCGCTGTCGTCGTTCGGGCCGTTCACGTAGATGAACGAGGTGTAATCCAGTTGCAGCTTATGAAGATCGTAGTCGACGGACGAATCCCTGAGGCTGTAAATGAATGCGACGACGGACAAAAGAACGATAGAACCCGTCACGATCAGAATGAAAAACAGCGTGAACAGACCCTTCAGCAGCATATGCAGTACGGAACGGAAGGTCGAGATCCTGTCCGCCGCCCTCTGCTGTGTCCCCGCAAATTGATTAATATCCGTTTTCCGCATGGTTACCGCCTTCCCGGCCTGAAGCGCCTCGATCGGACTTATTTTATGTATAATTTTCCAATTTTTTCAAACCATAATCACGAGGTGATCGCCATGAAAAAAATAATGATGATGCTGCTGTGTACCGCGGCACTGATTTGTACCATATTGGTCTTTCAGGTTCCACAAAAAAAGCCGCTGAAAACGCAGCCGTCGCCTGTGAGCAACAGCGCGTCGCTTTATTCTAGCTCAAAAGCGGCAGTAAGTCAAGAAAGCAGCAGCGCGGTCCAGACCGATACCAAGCAGAGCGAAACCTATACGGTGAAAGCGTACCGGGGGCATCTGGCCGTCTTCCGGAATCAGGAAACCGTCCCGTTCCTGGAATATGAGACGGACGTGGATCTGCTGCCCGAACAGGACAGGGATACGCTGAAAACGGGAAAAACAGTTCACACGATGGCGGAGGTCGAAAAAATCGTGGAGGATTACGACAGTTAAAGTCCGGAACGCCAAGGCGCCAGTACATTTTCGTGTACTGGCGCCTTTTTCCGTGAGAAAGGGATCAACGCTTTTTCTTGGAGGACCTGGATTTCTTGGAAGATTTTGAACGCCTCGGGGCTGGCTTCGGGGCCGCCGCAGACGGCTTGTTGGCAGTCTTCTGCGCGGCAGGTTCCGAAGGGGCCGCATTCGACGGCTTCGGCGCCGGCGAAGGTGCGGGAGCTTTCGGAAGCTCTTCCTTCGCTTTTGCGGAATGGGCGGCGACGGCGACCTTCAGCTTATGATTCTCCCACATGACGTACAGCGGGCCGGCGATGCAGATGGAAGAATAGCACCCTGTCACGATACCGACCATCATGGGCAGCGCGAACGTGGTGACGCTGGAGAGATTGTAAACGCTTCCCACAATGAAGACGACGGCAATGGAGGCGAAGGTGCAGCCCGCCGTATACAACGACCGGGTCAGCGTCACGTTGATGCTGTTGTCGACCAGCGTGCCGTACTCGACCTTTGCGCCGAGCAGCCTGCGGTTTTCACGGATACGGTCGTAGATCACGATGGTATCGTTCAGCGAATAGCCGAGGATGGTGAGCACGACCGCGATGAAGTTGTCGTTCAGCGGGATGCGGAAAATGATGAACGTGAAATACACCATGGCGACATCGTGCAGCAGCGCGACGATCGCAAAAAGGCCCGCCGCCGTGCCGCCGATCTTGCGGAAGCGGAATGCGATATAAATGTCGAGGAGCAGGAACGCGATCAAAACCGCGACCAGGCATTTTGCAAAGAAGCTCTGCCCCATGGAGGGATTGACCGAGTCGGAACTCACGAGGCTGAATTTCGCGTTGGGATATGAGGTACTCAAAGCCTTCTGCACGGCTTTCTGATTGGCGAGGGAAAGGGAATCGGTGCCTGCAAAAGAAAGCGTCACGTTGTTCTTCGTACCGCTCGTGCTTGCTGATTTGACGTCCGAATTGATCACGACGGAAACATTCCGTTTGACCGCGCTTTCAACGGTCTGCTCGACGACGGCGGCTTTTATTTCTCCGGTATAGGCGTATTTGATCACCGCGCCGCCCTTGAACTGGATGTCGAGCTGGGTGCCGAAGATCATATTGAAGATCAGTCCGATCAGCATGATCCCGATCGAAATGGAAAAATAAATTTTCCTGTTCTCGTAAAAGCGGATATGAAACGTTCTCATTCTGCAGCACCCCCGTACAGCCATTTGTTACGCGCAAAACGGAACCCGGAAACCGCTTTCGTCATCAGGCGGGTCGTCACCACGCCGAACAGGAAGTTGCCGATGATGCCGATCAGCAGCGTATAGCCGAAAGAGTAGATGGAGCCGGTTGTCGAGGCTCCGAAAATCATGGAGAGGATGTTGGTCGGCCCGAATACGAGCATCAGGATCAATGCGACGATGATCACGGTGATGTTGCCGTCGAAAATCGCGGAGAAACTGTTTTCGTCGCCTTTCGAGATCGCCATGTCGAGCGTTTTGCCCGCCCACAGCTCTTCTTTGATTCTCGTCGCCGTGATGATGTTGGCGTCGACGCCCATGCCGATGGAAAGGATGATGCCGGCGATGCCCGGCAGGGTCAGCGTGAAACTGTTGATGAACGGGAAGAACCCCGAAACCGCCGCAAACGAGAGCGCCATCTGGCCGAGCAGGGAAATGATGGCGATCAGCCCCGGCAGGCGGAAGACAATCAGCATGAAGAGGCCGACGAGGACGAACGCGATGATCCCGGCGAGCGCCATCGCGTTCAGCGAGGATTTCCCGAGCGTCGGGCTGATGGTGTTGGAATCGGTGATCGTCAGTTTGAACGGCAGGGCGCCCGCATTGATCTTGTTGGCGAGCGAAGACGCCTCCGCGGCGGTGAAGCCGGTGGAACCGCCGTCGATCTGGCATTTCCCGTCCGTGATCACGTCCTGTACCTGAGGCGCCGAAATCATCACGTCGTCCATCCAGATGGAGATGTACTGGTTTTGCAGGCGCTGCGTGGCATCCGCGAATTTTTTGGTGCCGTTCTCGCTGAGCTGCAGCGAAACGACATAGGTGGATTTTCCGGTCGTCTGGTCCGTCGTCATCTGGGGGCCCGCGCTTTGAATGTCGCTGCCCTGCAGGACAATTTTGCTGGCCGTGGTCCCCTTCGGCGTCTTGTAGACCGGATTTCCGTCGGAACCGGTCGTCTCCGTGGTGTATTCCTTCCCTTCGCGGAAAGTGACCTGGGCCGTGGCGGCAAGCTCTTCGATGGCCGACTGCGGGTCGAAGTTCTTTTCGTCGTTTTTCCACGGAAAGCGGACGATGATCCTGTCATGGTTATAATCGGTATAAACTTCATAATCGGTGATATTTTCCCCGATTAACCTCTGCTTTATGATTGATTCCGCGGAATCCATCTGTTTATTCGTCGCTTTGGCCGACGTGACAGGTGTAAACGTGGCTTCCACGCCGCCGTTGATGTCGATTCCCCATCTGATATCATTGAGACCCTTGATATAGGTGACAGTGTTATCGCCATTTTTTGCCTTGATGCCGAACGTGGCGGCATAGGTAAAAAGAAGGATGAGGAGGGCAACGATGAAAAACACAGGTTTCGGTACTCGCTTCATTCGTGAATCCTCCAATTTATTGGTTTTCCGCGAAAGTTCGCAGACGTACAAGATTCATTATATTGTGATAGTGTCAAAAAGTCAATCACATTCCATGCATATTCGGTCAATATGAAGAATAAAAATGAGGGCGGGGATTTGCTTCCCCAGCCCCTCGGACAAAGGCGCTCTCCGGCGCCCGAAAATCTGGAAAAACTAAGCGCGCAACAGCTTTTCGGCGGCGGCAAGCTGTACGCAGACACAGAACAGTGCGACGGCCTGCTCCAGTTCGCTCACCGGCGGAAAAGTGGGGGCGATGCGGATATTGCTGTCGTTCGGGTCCTTCCCGTAGGGGAAAGTCGCGCCGGCGCCCGTGAGCTTCACCCCGGCCTCGGCGCAAAGCGAAACGACACGTTTCGCACAGCCCGGCAGAACGTCGATGCTGATGAAATAGCCCCCGTTCGGGCGGCTCCACGCGGCGATCCGTTTCCCGGCCAGATTCTTTTCAAATCCATTCAGCACCGTCTGGAATTTCGGGGCGATGATTGCCCGATGCCTCGCCATCTGCGCCTTGACGCCGTCGAGATTTTTCAGAAATTTCAGGTGGCGCAGTTGGTTCAGCTTGTCGGGGCCGATCGTCTGGAACGAGTAGCGTTCCCGCAGGATCTTTTTATTTTCATCCCCGGCCGCCATCGCGGCCACCCCGGAACCGGGGAACGTGATCTTGCTGGTGGACGCGAAGAAAAAAACGTTTTCCAGCGTGCCAGCCTTTTTGCACTCGTCCCAGAGGTTGAGCAGGCGGTCGGGCGTCCCGGTCAGATCGTGGACGCAGTACGCGTTGTCCCAGAAGATGCGGAAATCCGCGGCGGCCGGCTTCAGGTTTGCGAAGCGGCGGACCGTTTCGTCGGAAAACGTGATTCCGGTGGGATTCTGATACTTCGGGACGCACCAGATCCCCTTCACGGAGGAGTCGCTTTCTGCATATCGTTCGACCACGTCCATGTCCGGCCCGGTCGCGGCCATCGGCACGGTGACAAGCTCGAAGCCGAAATACTGCGTCACGGCGAAATGGCGGTCATAGCCGGGCGACGGGCACAGGAATTTGAGATGCCGCTGCCTCCCCCACGGTTCGCAGCCGGAAAAGCCGTGCGTCATGCCGCAGCAGACGGTATCGAACATCATATTCAGGCTCGAGTTTCCGCCGATGATGACATGGTCGGCGGGAACGCCCATCATGGCGGCAAAAATTTCGCGCAGCTCCGGCAGGCCTTCCGGCATGCCGTAATTGCGGCAGTCTTCCCCGCTCGAGGCGTGAAAGTCGGCGGAAGACCCCAGTTCGTCCAACATGGGCATCGAAAGGGCAAGCTGCGGGTCGCTCGGTTTCCCGCGGGCCATATTCAGGTTCAGCTTTTTCTCCCTGAACTCCTGATAGCTTTTTTCGAGATCAGATTTCACTTTTTCCAATTCCGCTTTCGGCATGGATGTAAAATCCAACGGCGAGCATCCCCTTTTCATTTAAATTGCAAAAATACGGTTCCATACAGCTCTATAGTAATGGATTCTCCTTATAATTGCAAGTCAAATTTTTGTATCCTGCATTTTTGAAAAACGGGATTTGCATGCACGGGACGGGGGCTTCCCCGTGGGAGAGGAAGCTAATGGATGTAATTTTTCAATTCCGAATCCATTTTCTGAATATGATTCAGCAGCCAGTTCATCAGGAAATAATTCGTCTTTGAAATGGTCGCGACCGTGACCCCGTTGTTTTGAACGTCGTTTCTCAATTTCGCGATCTCGGACTTGAAATACTCGTGCATGGCTTTGTGCTCGGCAATCTTCGGGTAGGTGCTTTTGCGCTGAAGCGCCTCCTCATCCCCGAAGTGCTTGATTGTGTACTGTTCGAGGAATCCGATCGTCTTCATGATCTCTTCCTTCCCCTTGCCCTTGCCGCAGGCGTCGAACAGGCGGTCGATCCTGTCGCAAAGCTCGCGGTGCTCCGCGTCGATCAGGGGGATCCCGATCTTCAGGTTGTCATTCCACATCATAATCGATTTCATCCCTTTCCTCGAATTGTTAAAACTCGGCCGACCCGGTCGTCCTCGGGAACGGCAGGACATCGCGGATATTGGAAATCCCCGTCAGGTACATGACCATCCGCTCGAAGCCGAGCCCGAATCCGGCGTGCCTGGTTCCCCCGTAGCGGCGCAGGTCCAAATACCACTGATAGGCGTCGAGATTCATGCCGAGTTCCGTCATCCTGGCGGTGAGAACGTCGAGCCGCTCTTCGCGCTGGCTTCCGCCGATGATCTCGCCGATCCCGGGCACCAGGAGGTCTACCGCCGCCACGGTCTTTCCGTCGTCGTTCCGGCGCATATAAAACGCCTTGATGTCCTTCGGGTAATCCGTGACGAAAACGGGGCTGCCGAAAATCCGTTCCGTCAGGTATTTTTCATGCTCCGTCTGAAGGTCGATCCCCCAGGAGACGGGGTATTCAAATTTCGCCCCGCTCTTTTCCAGCATACGGATGGCTTCCGTGTAGGTAACGCGGGCAAAATCGGAAGAAACGACGTGGTTCAGGCGGTCGAGCAGCCCTTTGTCCAGAAAGCGGTTGCAGAACGCCAGGTCGTCCGGGCACCGTTCCAGGACGGACCGGATCACGAACTTGATCATAGCCTCCATCAGCGAGATGTCGTCGTCCAGATCGGCGAACGCAATCTCGGGCTCCACCATCCAGAACTCGGCGGCGTGGCGCTGCGTGTAGGATTTTTCCGCGCGGAAAGTCGGCCCGAACGTGTAGACCCGGCCGAAAGCCATCGCAAGACTCTCCGCCTCCAACTGGCCGGAAACCGTCAGCAGGGTGTGCCTGCCGAAGAAGTCCTGCGAATAGTCCGTTTTCTGGTCCGGCGTCTTCGGGACGTGGTCCAGATCGAACGAAGTGACGGTGAACATCTCCCCCGCCCCCTCGCAGTCGTTTCCCGTGATCAGCGGGGTATGCACGTAAATGAAATTCCTCTCCTGAAAAAAGCGGTGGATGGCATACGCTGCGGCGGAGCGGATGCGGAAGGCCGCGCTGCCCAGGTTCGTCCGCCCGCGCAGATGGGCGATGGAACGCAGATATTCGGGGGAATGGCGCTTCTTCTGGAGCGGATAGTCCGGCGTCGACGCGCCTTCCACAACGATTTCGGAGGCGTGGATTTCAAAAGGCTGTTTGGCCTGAGGGGTCGCCGTAAGACGGCCGGTGACGGACGCCGCCGCGCCGACATTGAGCTTTGTGATCTCTTTGAAATTCCCGACGCGGCCGTCCTCGAAAACGATCTGAATTCCACGAAAGCAGCTCCCGTCGTTCAAATCCATAAATCCAAACGTTTTGGAATCGCGGATCGAACGCACCCAGCCGCACACCGTGACCTCCGTCTGAAAGAACTGCTGCGGCTCCGCATACAGGGTCGAGATCATCTGTTTCGACAAAGAAATTCCTCCTCAACAAAAATCAAGAATTAATCTTATTTTGTTATTCAATTTTACAACATACCCGACCGTTTTTCAAGTAAAAAGGAGATTTTCGTTCGGCTGCAAAATTTGACGCCGGGGCTTGATTTTTCTGGATATGTTCGGTATAATATAAAAGCTGTCTGAAAAGAAGATTGTCATTGCCAGTTGGAGAGGTATTCTAATTGGTAAGGAGCCACATTGGAAATGTGGTGCACCGCAAGGTGTTGCGTGTTCGAGTCACGTCCTCTCCGCCATAACGCAAAATCCCGGAAGCTAGCATGGATGCGGCTTCCGGGATTTTGCGTTTGTCTTGAAAAGGCGCTTCGTTTCTTAATTTACTTCTTACGTAAATTTTTGCCCTTACATTATATTATTAAGTAATTCTCTTTTCTTCGGCATCTCGCCGCCCTCCCCTATTTTTCCTTCTCCCTGTCTCCTATTTCCCTTTCCATCTGTTTCAGTTCCTCGAAAATCATCGCCTGATTTAATACAATAGCATTCAAATTTGCATTCATCCATTCGAGCTGCTGTTTTAGTTCTTTGTCCATCTTCCTATGCCTCCAAAAATATTTGCCAAAAAGTGGCATAGTGAAAAGTATAACAAGAATAAGGCCCACCGGGCAACGAGTCCCGATGAGTCGGCTAGAGTATTTAGCTATGCTTTTGCATCGAGTAAATTAGCCGTCGGTGCCGATTGTTCGGTATGTGCTGAACCCTCCGTTGTTGAAGAAAAATTACTCCCTGCTTGCTGGATCTGCTGTTCAATGCGAGAAATTCTTTGTTCCAAAGACCTCTCCTCGGTCTTCGTTACCTGAGTTGCTGTCCGCACCGCTTTCTTCTAGCTTTTCCAGTTGTTCCTCAAGCTTTTTTTCTTCCACTTTTAACTGGGAAATCTCCGAAGAACTACCTGTACTGCTATAGGCGTTTGAATTTGAAATCGCTGAAATACTCATACTATTCCTTCCTTTTTTATTCGTTGTTAATATATCGGCACATCCATAAGCTGTCTTATGAACGGCAGATGATAATTGCATGAAAAAAAATCTCCCGGCCGCCGTAAGGCAGCCAAGAGGACAAAGGGTGCACCGGAACATCGCCAAGCACATGACCGGCTGAAAGTAAACGGATTTTCCCGGCCCCGGAAGAACAGATTCTTTTCCCCCGCGAACGGCACGGCGGACCGCTCTGAATGAGAAAGCCGATCTGCCGGATTCGGCCCGTTTTTTACAAGATCCAAACAGAAATTTAATGTAATTGTGCTATAGTACGGCTGAATAGGAAGAGAAAACATATGGAATCAATAATCTGCCAGGAAACGGGGCATAAAAAATGCACATTTCGGCCGGGAAAAAAGGAAGACAGAGCATCCAGATAAAGCTCGTATGTGCCGTGACGCTCCTGATGGTCGCGCTGGTATTCATCCAGTCCGTACTGTCCTACAGGAGCCTCGACAGCGCCTACAACACGGCCATCGACGTACAGCGCAGCACGTTCGACACCGTGGCAAAATCCGAGGTGGAGAGCGTGCTTTCCGCGCTCTCCGCAAACTATCAGCGGTTCAAGAACGGCGAGATCACGGAGGTCGAATCGTGGAACACGGCCAAATCCATCGTGCGCGACACGCGCTACGACGGCGGCAAAGGCTATCTGTGGGCCGACAAGGCGGACGGCACCTGCGCGGTGGATTACCGCGACGAAATGCCCGGTACACAGCGCGTCAACGAGAAGGACGGCCACGGGACTTATTACATCCGGAACCTGCTGGCGCAGGGGGCGAAAAAGGGCGGCGGCTTTTCCAGCTACTACTACCCGAAACCGAACGGAAAGACGCCGGTGCTCAAGCGCACCTTCACGGAAAAAAGCCCGGAGTACGGCTGGTTCATCAGCACGGGGATCTATCAGGACGAGGTCACGGCGGCTCTGACAGGGTATCAGAGAGCCAAAAATACGGCGATGGCCTGGATGATCGTCTCGGGCGTGCTGCTCCTGCTGTTCGGCTGCGCGCTGATGCTGTGGATCGCCGCGGGCGTGACCGGGCCGCTGAAACAGATCATCTCCCGCATGGAGCAGCTCGCAGGCGGAGACCTGCATTCCCCGGTGCCGAAAATCCGCACGCGCGACGAAACGCAGGCGCTGGCCGGCGCTGCGGAAACCATGATCGTGACGCTGCGCGGCGCCGTCGGGGGCGTGACCCGGCTCCTCACGGCGATGGCTCAGGGCGATTTTACCGACCAGACGGAACTTTCCTTCAAAGGCGATCTGGAACCGCTCGGCGCGGCCGTCCGGCAGATCTCAGATTCCCTGCGGGAATCGCTCACGGGCATTGAACGTGCCTGCGGGCAGGTGACGGCCGGTTCCGGGCAGGTGTCCGGGGTGGCGCAGGCGGTTGCGGACGGAACCGTGAAACAGGAGCAGGCCCTGCGCGAGCTGACGAATCTGGTGGAGCAGCTTTCGGACGGCGTCACCGACGCCGCGGGAAAGGCCGACGAGGCAAGCCGGACTTCCTCCGAGACCGCCCGCAGAGCGCAGGACGGCATCGACCGTATGGAGGAAATGATGAAAGCGGTCGAGCAGATCCGCTCTTCTTCCCTCGAGATCGGCAAGATCGTAAAAGTCATCGACGGCATCTCGTCCCAGACGAACCTGCTCGCGCTGAACGCCTCCGTGGAAGCCGCGCGCGCGGGCAACGCGGGCTTGGGGTTCGCCGTGGTCGCCCAGGAGGTCCGCACCCTTGCGGACCGGAGCGCACAGGCGGCCAAGGCCACGGCCCGGCTCACCGAAGACTGCCTGCACGCCGTCGAAAACGGCAGGGGCATCGCGGAGCAGACGCAGGAAGCCCTTACCGGGATCGCCAAAAGCGCGCAGCATTCCGCCACGCAGGTCCAGACGATTTCCAAGGGGGCGCTTCAGCAGAACGGAATGCTGCGGGTAATTTCGACGGACGTGGGCAGCATCTCGACGGTCGTGCGCACCAACTCCACCGTCGCCCAGCAGACCGCGGCGGCCAGCGAGGAGCTGGAGGAACAGGCCGTGGCCATGAAGAAAATGATCGGATGTTTCCGGCTGAGAAAGGAAGGCTGGTCCGACGATGTCGTTCTAAAGCTTCCGGTGCGCGCGGAGTGACGCGATTCCCGCGCCCGAAGACCGCACGGATGATTCCGCGTCTAGTCTAAATATTTGCGTTTTCCGACTTCATGTGCTATTCTTATCCTACATCCCGCGTTATGCCAAAAATCGGGAAGGGTCGGAATGGCAGATCGCACGGACGGCAAGCTCCCTCTCCGACGGGCTCGGCGGCTGGTTCCTGCCCGTTTTTCTGGCGGCGCTGTTCGGCGGACTGGGTCTGAGCATTTATAAAATGGCCAGATCCAGATAAAGGTCCGGAGCCCGGAACCTCCGCATCAAAAGATCCTCCGCGGCCCGATCTGCCGGCGGAGGATCTTTCTCATGACATCGCTTTGATCCGTGCGAAACCGATCATTTCTCGTCTGATTGAGGCGGGACGACGCTGCTGAAAGCCTTCATGAACTCCATCGGCAAGGGGAAGACGATGGTCGAATTCTTTTCGACGGCGATTTCCGTCAGCGTCTGCAGATAGCGCAGTTGGAGCGCGGAAGGCGACTTCCGGATGACCTCGGACGCCTCGTAAAGCTTTGTGGCCGCCTGCGCCTCCCCTTCGGCGGCAGTCACCTTCGCCCGGCGTTCTCTCTCGGCCTCAGCCTGCTTGGCCATGGCGCGCTTCATGGAATCCGGGATCTCGATGCTGCGCAGCTCGACCGCGGTGATGATGATGCCCCAGGAGGACATCGTCTCCGTCAGCATCTGTTTCAAAATGGCATTGATGTTGTCCTTGCTCGTGAGGATTTCGTCCAGTTCGTGCTGACCCAGGACGGAACGCAGAGTCGTCTGCCCGAGCATCGTCGTGCTGCTGTTGAAATTGACCACTTTGGTGATGACAAGGACGGGATCCTGAATGTGATAATAGACGACCGCGTCCACTTTAATCGAAATGTTGTCCTTCGTGATGATCTCCTGCTGCGGCACGTCGATCGTGCGCGTGCGCAGATCCACTTTGCGCACGATGTCGACGCCGAAGGGGATGCGGAATCTCAAACCCGGCCCCAGCACACCAATCACGTGCCCGAAACGGAAAACCACCCCGCGCTCGTATTCATTGATCACGACCAAAGAAAGACATCCGACGATCAGAATCAGGGCAACAATGCTAAAAAGCACAACCGTACCGTTACTCATTCTTAACATCTCCATTCTCTACAGAAGGAATACGAAACATGCGCCGGAAAAGGCCACAAATATTATATTCCAATCCCGGAAGCAATACAATCATTCCCCGGAAAGTACAAAAAAGTTCTCCCGCTGCCTGTCAGACGGGAGAACTTGCTCGGAACGCTAATTTTTTGCCGGCCCGCTCCTGCTGCCGGAACCGCCCAGGATCATCACCGACGACAACGCGCCGTCCTTCCCTTTCGAGACTCTCAGAATGGTGCCGACCTGAATCTCGGAGAGCGAAGCGGAAAGGCCGCCGGAAGAGGAGGCGTTTCCGCCGGATTGTCCCTGCTGCCCGGGCCTTCCGAATTTTTTGATCACGCCCGCATCCGAAATGGTGATCGTCTCGGTTTTCCCGGATAACGTCAGCATGTCCGCACCCTGACCGGCCGGCCGGGAGCCCGAGGCGGCCCGGCTTCCGGCGGGCGGAATCCTCTCCGGACGCCCGCTGCCGGACGCGGCGCCCGACGGCCTGCTGTTTTTCAGCGTCCCGAGGGCCAGCGTGATTTTCGACCCGTCGACCGCGGTGACTTTCCCGAAGACCGCCGTCTGGTCGGCAGACCCGCTCGCCGCGCCGCCCGACGCTTCGCCGGCCCCCGCGGAAGCACCCGACGCGGAAGTACCCGACGCGACAGCCGCAGAGGAAGCAGTTTGCTGCGAACACGCCGTCATGCCGATCAGGCAGAAAGCCGCCAGAAGAGAAACCGCCATGCGAATTCTGAACTTTTCCATTTTTTATCTCCTTTTTGGTTATTTTACCCAGCCTACTGTAGACCGAATTTCTAAATACCAAATGAACCGGAAATAAAAAAAGGATGAGAACGACATCAGTCGAGTTTCATCTGCTCGTTGTGTTTGGCCTGATATTCCTTCGCCGCCGCGACGAGGCCGCGGAACAGCGGGTGCGGGCGGTTCGGGCGGGACTTGAATTCCGGGTGGAACTGGGACCCCAGGAACCACGGACTGGAGGGAAGCTCCATCATCTCGATGATGCGGTTGTCCGGCGACCTGCCGCTGAACACGACACCGGCTTTTTCAAACTGCTCCCGGTACTCGTTGTTCACCTCAAAGCGATGGCGGTGGCGCTCATAGATGAGCGGAACGTTGCCGTACAGCTTGGCCGCCTGCGAGCCGGCCAGCAGCTTGCACGGATATTTCCCGAGGCGCATCGTCCCGCCGAGCTGGACGACATCCTTCTGCTCCGGCATCAGGTCGATCACAGGATGCGTGCTCTGCGGGTCGAATTCCACGGAGTTCGCGTCCTTGAAGCCCAGGACGTTGCGGGCGAATTCCACCAGCGCAAGCTGCATGCCGAGGCAGATGCCGAGGAACGGAACGCCGTTGACCCGCGCGTAATGGATGGCGGCGATCTTCCCCTCGATGCCCCGCTGGCCGAACCCGCCCGGGACAACCACGCCGTCGACATCCGAAAGCACTTCTTCCACGCTCTGCTCTTCCAGCAGCTCGGAGTCCACCCATTTGATATTGACCTTCACCTTATTGCCGAAGCCGCCGTGCGTGAGGGCTTCCGCAACGCTGAGATAAGCGTCATGCAGCTCGATGTATTTTCCCACGAGGGCGATCGTCACGCTGTCGGTCAGAGACATCGCCGTGTTGACCATGGTGATCCAGTCGCTGAGGTCCGGGCCGTGCGTGTCGAACCCGAAGTGCTTGCACACAATGTCATCCAGGCGCTCGTCGCGCAGAGCGAGCGGGACCGCATACAGAAGCGGCAGGTCGAGGTTCTCGATCACGCAGTTCTCCGCGACATTGCAGAACAGGGCGATCTTCTTCTTGATGTCCTCCCCGACTTCCTTTTCGGAGCGCAGGACGATGATGTCCGGCTGAATCCCGATGGAAAGCAGCTCTTTCACGCTGTGCTGCGTGGGCTTCGACTTATGCTCGTGGGAACAGGCGAGGTACGGGACCAGCGTGACGTGGATGAACAGGCAGTTGGAGCGCCCGACCTCCGTCGCGAACTGACGGATCGCCTCGAGAAACGGCTGGCTCTCGATGTCGCCCACCGTGCCGCCGACCTCGATGATGGCGACATCGACGTTTTCTTTGCCCTCGTAGATGCGGGCCTTGATCTCATTCGTGATGTGCGGGATCACCTGGACGGTCCCTCCGCCGTAGTCGCCGTTGCGCTCCTTCTGGATCACGTTCCAGTACACGCGCCCGGATGTCACGTTGCTGTTCTGGGTCAGGTTCTCGTCGATAAAACGCTCGTAGTGTCCCAGGTCCAGATCGGTTTCGGCGCCGTCGTCGGTGACAAACACTTCCCCATGCTGAAACGGGTTCATGGTGCCGGGGTCGACGTTCAGGTACGGGTCGAACTTCTGCATCGTGATGCGCAGGCCCCGGGCCTTCAGCAGACGGCCGAGGGACGCCGCAGTGATCCCCTTGCCCAGTCCGGAAACCACGCCCCCGGTTACAAAAACATATTTAGCTGGCATAACGTCCTCCATCTTCAGTTATATTGAGTTCAGCACGACATTTTAAAACAATCAAAATTAATTTTACAGCAACCGGCATGGGGATGTCAAGGAAAAATCACAACGGCAGGCGCAAATCAAGGCAGATATGCCGTGATCTCCGCCCTTTTGATCGTGACCGGGCTCAGAGGTTTGTCGCTGTCGTTCACGGCGACGGACGCGATCTCGTCGACGACATTCATCCCCTTGAAGACCTGGCCGAACACGGTATGGCCCCTCTCCGCAAGGTTGTAGGCGCCGTCGAGATACGGATTGCCGCCGTATTTCTCATAGAGCGCGCGGTACGCCGGCGTCGTCTTGTCCATATCGATCCAGCTTGTCCCGTACTGGGCCGTAAAATCGTCTACGCTGATTTTCGACTGTTTGAAAGCGGCATACGCCTTTTCAAAATTCGCCCAGCCGGCGAAAGAATCCGCACCGGCCTGGTCGATGAAGAACTGGCTGCCGTTGGTATCCGGACCGGAATTGGCCATGGCCACGGCACCCCGGACATTCAGAAGGTTTTTGTTGAATTCATCGGCGAACGGCCGGTTCCACAGACTGCTTCCGCCGGTGCCGTCCCCCTTGGGGTCGCCGGTCTGCACCATGAAATCCTTGATGACCCTGTGAAACGTGAGCCCGTTGTAATAGCCCTTCTTCATAAGGCCCTTGAAGTTTTCGACCGCTTTCGGCGCGGCGTCCGGGAACAGACGGATTTTCACCGTACCCAGGCTCGTCTCCAGCACGGCGATCTCTTCGCCCTTCGCCGGCGGGTCGAGCTGGTAGCCGATCTTTTTGCCGTCGTCCGGCCGGACCCGCGCGTCCCCGGCCGCGCCGGAAGACCCGGTCGACAAAGCGCCCGACGCGGCGCCGGACGGCGAACCGTCCGAAGAAGAAGGCGGCCCGGCGCAGGATGCCAGCGAGGCGGCCGCGGCAAGGGCCAACACGGCGGAAATCACTCTTTTGATGCGGTTGCTCATGAAAACGACAGTTCCCCTTTTCGCATGTATTTTGATGCGGCACACAATGAGACTATTTTATCCTAGAATCCCGGCGGAATCAAGCGCAAAAAGTCACGCGGAATTTGAATAATTCCGTCCCGAAGTATTACCTTGCGGCTCAATGCATATAGATAAACTGAAAATAAGGAGGGAAGAAAATGTCCGAATACGATCCGGAAGGATGGAATATCGACACCCAGGAAAACCGTGCGGCCACGCAGAATTTTTCGTCGGTGAACGATGCCTGCCGGGATGCCAGGATTCTGGAGGGACGCGCCGTCGTCTGCGACAGCGCGCACAATCTCATGGTGGACCTCGGCTGCATGAAGGGGATGATCCCGCGTGAGGAAGGGGCCATCGGCATCCGCGAAGGCACCGTGCGGGACATTGCGATCATTTCCCGGGTCAACCACCCGGTCTGTTTTCTCGTGACGGGATTTGAAAAAAAAACGGACGGCAGCATCGTCGCCCTGCTTTCGCGCAGAGCCGCGCAGGAAAAATTTATCAAGGAGGCCGTATCCAGAATGCGGCCCGGAGATGTCATAAACGCTCGCGTCACCCACCTTGAAAATTTCGGAGCCTTCGCGGACATCGGGTGCGGCGTGGTCGCCCTGTTGCCGATCGACTCGATCTCCGTTTCCCGCATCGACCATCCGCGGGAACGCTTCTCGGTGGGGATGGACATCCGGGCCGTCGTGAAATCCATCGCCAACGGACGCGTGACACTGAGCCACAAGGAGCTTTTGGGGACATGGGAAGAAAACGTCGCCATGTTTTCCGCCGGAGAGACGGTAGCCGGGATCATCCGCTCCGTCGAACCCTACGGCATCTTCGTCGAGCTTTCCCCCAACCTGGCCGGTCTGGCGGAAACGAAGGACGACGTATACCCGGCTCAGCAGGCAAGCGTTTACATAAAGAGCATCCTTCCTTCGCGCATGAAAGTGAAACTCGTCATCATCGACACGTTCGACTGCGCGTACCGCCCTTCGCCGCCGAAGTACTTCTTCACAGGCAGCCATATGGACCGTTTCGTCTACTCGCCGCCGAACAGCGAAAAAAAAATCGTCACGGAATTCGCGGCAAATCCCCCCTAAACCGGACATGACAGCAGCGGACCCGCCCCCGACAGGGCGGGTCCGCTGCTTTAAAGATTCCCCTTTTCCAGCTTTGCAAGCGCCAGGTCGATCGTGATGCGAAAATCGTCGTTCCTCTTTTTCGCGCCGGAAAAATCCCGGTAGGCGGCGGGGCGATAGTAAAAACCTTTTTTCTGATTCAAAAGAAAGTCGAGCGCCTCGCCGTCCCTTCCGAGGCGGACGAGCATGGCCGCGGCGGACGCCGCGTACGCCGCATGGTAGGGCTCGAGCCGAAAGGCCTGCCGGTAGCGGGACTCCGCCTCTTCATACCGACGCTCCGCGCCGAGCGCGCCCGCGAGCTCGGCCAGGATCTTGGCCCGGATCCGGTCCGCCTGGTCGATGCGCAGTCCCCTTTCCTCCAGGGCGCCGGCCGGAAGGGCGTCCCAGCCGGCGGAATCCAGATACGCCTCCGCGTATCGGATCAGCCGCCGCCTGTAGTCTTCGCCCAGCCAGCTGCAGGCTTTTTCACACAGGTAGGTTTCCCGAGGCGTGGCCGGTTCCCCGCAGAGGTCCAGCACCAGGCGCAGCGCCTCTTCGTCGGACCCGGCGCGCTTCCGGCAGACCGCCGCCTCGGCCTCCCGCCGCGGGTTGTGGGGCACCGGCTCCCCGAGCAGGGAAAAGAGGGCGGCGGCCAGATCGGCGTCGTGCTTCTTCACCGGTCAGCCCTCCCCTTCCGCCGTCAGGGAAGCGAGCCGCTCCCGGACGGCGGACGCGCGTGCGGCGGCGTTTTTCTCCGGCGACGGATCTCCTCCGCAGCGCATCGACAGCGTCGCGGGCCGGACCTGCAGGATCAGACGGTCCACCGCGTCGAATCCGGCGCCGGAGATGAGACGCGCGGCGATCCCGAGACGGACGAGGGAAACGAGGCCGAGAAATTCCTCATAGGTCAGGCGTTCCGCCGTCCGAAGGCCGCGGGCGGCGTCCTTGACGGCCCGGACGGAAGCGGGATCGCTCAGGTACTCTTTGCGCGCCGCGCGCTCCTGAGAAACGACCTGCTGCGCAATGCCGCCCAGATTTTCGACCGCGTCCCGCTCGGACAGGCCCATCGTCATCCGGTTGACGAGGAAATAGAGCTCCCCGCCGGTCTCCGGGGCCGGCTCCCACAGGTTCTGCAGGGACATGCCGATGCGCATCAGATTGGCGGAAAGCCTCGCGACCGCGCCGGAATCGGCGAGCGCCGGAAGATGGAGCAGGAACGAAACGATCATCCCCGTCCCGAGATGCGCCGGGTTCCGGGTCAAATATCCAAGCTGCGGATCGAAGGCGAAATGGAGGGATTTGTCCAGCACCGTCTCCACAAGGTCCGCCTTTTCAAACGCTTCCGAAAGGCTGAACCCGCAGGAGGCCGCGCGGATGGCGACGTGGTCCTCACCGTTCACCAGGATGCTGCAGGATTCGTCCCGGGAGACGAAGAGCCCGCGCCCTTCCCGCTCCGCGATAAAGTTCGCGTCCGCCAGCCCGCGTTCCACAAGGGAAACCGCCTTCGTCTCATCCAGACCGTCCAGCACGAAAAAGCGGAATCCTTCGCCCTGCAGGAGATTCCGGTCGAAAACGGCGGCATGGACCTCTTTGAGCACGTCCCGCCGCTCTTCGGCGTCCATCCTCGCGGGGAACGGGGTTCCCCCAAGGTTGCGGAGCAGACACACCCTTCCGCATAAGACCACATCCCGGTCCCGCCCGACCGGAAAGCGGCTAGCCATCGGAACGGCCCCCCGGCTTCCCCGGCTTCCGGACGGGAGGCCGCATGTCAAGCCTTTCCACCGCGCGGACCTGCGGCAGATCGGCCCCGGGGGCCTTGCCGCTGTGAACGGCGCTGCCGTGGAGCTGGCGGATAACCGGCGTCAGTTTCTGCTGAAATATATGGTAACACTCTGCACATCCGACCCGGCCGCTGCGTACAATGTCGTTGAAAGACATTCCGCAGCATTTGCAGCGCAAAGTGTCGGCAGCTCCGTTTTTATTTTTAAAAAATTCATGGGAAATCTCCCCAAACCCGTACCATAAACCGGCAAAGGGGTTTCCGCAGCCCAACTGCTGGGCGCATTCGGCACAAAGGGCATATTCCGTCAATTTGCCGTCTGCAACTGTTCTGACATAAGTCGAGGCGGGGTTCTTTTTGCACCTTTGACACAGCATCTTCGTCAGCCTCCCACACCGATTTTGCTGTTACGCTGATATTCTGCCACAAACGCGGAGCGACTGTGGTAGAATCGGCCATCGCCGCGAACGCCCGAAAGGGCGAGCCGGCGGGCCATAAAAATCGGTATCATAACTGCCCTGCGGTTATTATACCATGATTTCAGCGGAAAACAAAACACGGATCGCCGCACTGAAGTTTCCAGTCCAAAACCTGTAACACGTTTTGTTCGATCGCAATATTATATACTGAAAACCGAAAGGAGGAAATCACTTATGTGCAATTGCAATAACAACTGTTTTGGCGGTGGCGGCTGCTCCTGGATCATCATCCTTCTTATCATCTGGCTGGTATGCTGTGGCTGCGGCAATAGCTGCGGCAGCGGCTGCGGCACTGGCTGCGGCGACGGCTGCAACAACAATTGTGGCTGCTGAGCAAAAAAGGGCTGCGATCCGTTTCGCAGCCCCGTTTTTTTATTTTCCGGCGGCCTGAAGCGCCATGGCCTGAAGCAGCGCCTTCGCCAGCTGGTCCGGGCAGGACGTGGGTTTCGTCCCGCACCGGATCCCCTTCAGCCGGCGGACAACCTCCGCCGCTTTCATCCCCCGCACCAGCGAGCCGACGCCCTGCAGGTTCCCGTTGCAGCCCCCCGTGAACTGCACCGAGCGGATCGTATCCCCGTCCAGATCGATGAGGATTTCGCTGGAACAGGTCCCCTGGGTTCGATAGCGATACTGCATAAAAAAGTCCTTCTTTTCCATCATTTTGAAAAGGTCCCGCTTATTGCCGAAGCAGCTTTTCCGCGGTAAAAGAACGCGCGGAAAGCAGCCAGAGCGGAATATCGACCAGGATCACCGCGAGCGAAACGATCAGGAACGCCCTGGCGTTCAGGGAGAAAAGCCCCACAAACTGCCCGACGAACAACAGCACGATCGGCAGAACCAAAAATCCGGAGGTCTGGATGGATTCGTTATAGCTTTTGCTCCTGGCGGAAACCAGGACCATGAAGACCACGCCGAACACCGTGATCGCCGGCGCGAACAGAAAAACGAGCACCAGCCAGTCCCAGTTCAGAAAGAACGGCAGGCCGAGCAGAATGTCCCCGACCGAGATGGAGACGGAGAGCGCGACGAAGGAGACGGCCGTGATCACCGCCGAGAGGAAAATGCATCCGAGGACCTTCGCCTTGAAAATGCCCCGGACGCCGAGCGGGGTCAGCAGAAGCGTGACCAGCGTGCCGCGCTCCTTTTCCCCCACGAAGCTGCTCACCGCGGAAACGCAGGAGGACATCAGGGGGATCATCAGGAACAGCATGGGGCCGAGCAGATTCGTCAGCATGTAGAAAGAGCTCTGACGGGAATTGTAGTGCTGTGCCTCCGGCGGAAGGAGCTTTGCGACCCGGTCCATGCCGTGGAACGCATTCGCCGGCGCCGCCCAGACGATCACCAGAAACAGGACCGGAAGGCCAACCGCCAGCAGCAGCGCAACGATCAGCAGGGTGTTGCGGACGATGGGCACGTCCCACATTTCCCGGAAATCCTTCTGCACGACCGCCTTCTGTGCGTCCGAGAGAAGTTTCATGTCTCCTTTTCCCCCCTTGCAAGCCTGACATATTTGAAATATACATTCTCAAGCGTGGGGCTGACGATCCTCGCTTCGTAGACATCGTGCCCCGCACCGACGATCTTTTTGAGCAGCGCGGGCATCTCTTCCTCGCTCGACAGGTCCGCGCGCCACCAGCCGTCCGAGCCGCGGTCGAACCCCTCCAGCTCGTCGCCGTCTTTCAGCCGCAGGACCGCGCGCCGGTGCATCGACGCGTTCCTCCCGAGTGTCTCGAGGTCCCCCACGCCCAGCAGGGTCCCCCTTTCGAGGATCCCGTAGTGCCGGCAAATATCCTGCGCGTACCGAAGCTGATGGGTGCACAGGAACACCGTGACGCCCTCCGAACGGGCAAGGTCGGCGATCATGCCGTTTACGCCCCGGGCCGCCTCCGGGTCGAGCCCGCTGGTGGGCTCGTCCAGCAGCAGAATCTTCGGGCGGTGGATCAGCGCCCTCGCGAGCGAGAGGCGCTGCGCCATGCCCGTCGAGTATTCCCGCAGCCTTTTGTCGCGCGCATCCCAGAGATCCATGCGCTTCAGAAGCTCTTCGGAGCGCGAGTGGGCTTCGTCGGAGGGTAACTCCGCCGTTCTGGCGAAAAAGAGCAGATTTTCCCTGCCGGTCATCTGCCCGTACATTCTGGCGCCGTCCGTCACCACGCCGCAGACGCGGTGGACCTCCCGGAATTTTTTGACGGGGGAAAAGCCGCCCACCGTACAGGACCCGCCCGTCGGGGCGAGGAGCCCCGTCAGCAGCCTGACGGTCGTCGTCTTTCCCGCCCCGTTCGGCCCGAGAAAGCCGAAGACATCGCCGGCCGGCACGTCCAGGGTCAGGTCCTGCAGGGCGGCGACGGACCCGCCGTAAATCTTCGTCAGCCCCTCGGCGTGGATCGCCGTCTCAGCCATGGAAAAACCACCTCGGCCCTTATCATATCACATTTGGGGACGGAAAACCATCTCCGCAGGAGTTTCCCGAAATTCTCGCGGGCATAAAAGCCTCACGCGCCTACGGCGGGTCACAACTTGCCCCGGGGACGCTCTCGACCGGCTATATGCAAAACCGCACGCAGGCTCAGCCTGCCGGGAGTTTTGCAAGACTCTCCCGCCAAACAAAACCCGGACTTTTTGCCGAGTTGCCCGGCGGGGCCTGGCCGCGGCGACACGCCGCCGCTACTCGAGGTTCAGCTTCCGGCTCAGAATCCAGTCGGTGAAGAAGTAAAACAGTGCGCCGAAAACCAGCGTATAGGCAATCTGAACCCCAAGAAAGCCCGCAAGGACCGGGGCCGACGCATCCCAACCATACCTCATGCTGCCGAAACCGACAAAAAAGTCGGAAAAAATCGACGCGCGAACGCCGGCATTCATCAGCAGCGACGTCACGACCTGCTCCACGACGCTGACGCCGAGGAACACCCCGAAAGCCGCCAGCAACTTATGCCTGCTGCTGAAATTGCCGACGGCGATGGAAAGGTAGATATGGAGCGTCACCTCGGCGATCGAAAACAGGGCGAGGATAATTACCTCTGCCAGAACGCCGTAAAACGAAGCGCCGAACGGCTCGTACGCGCGCAGGAAAGAAGGCCATCCCTCGCGCATCTGCTGCAGCGTATTGGCATCGACCGCGAGCAGGAAGATGGAGAGCGCCGCGACGATCAGGCTCAGGACCGTCCACATGACCGTGACGATGGTTTTCGCGTCCAGGTGCATATGCGTTTTGACCGGCAGCGTAAAGGAAAGGTACCCTTCGTCGCCGAGCAGGTTCTTCTGGAAGCGCTGGATCAGCACGACGAGCGTCATGACGAAAAGGGCCGCGATCAGAAGGACATAGATCGTCATCGCGACGGTGAACGGGACAGAGCCCCCGAATTCATCGTAATTGGCACTGATAAAAATCTTATTCACGAGGGCGAAGACGAGGATGAGCCCGTAAAGCGGCAGAAAGATGCGCCGCGTGGCCCGGATCTCGTATTTGATCAAATTGCCTAACATTTGAATACCTCCCGGAAGAGCGCGTCCACGCTTTTTTTCTCTTTTTCCCGAATGTCGTCCACCGTCGAGGTCAGCACGATATTGCCCATATTGATAAAAATGACGTCGTCCAGAATCTTTTCCACATCCGTGATCAGATGCGTCGAGATGACCAGCGTGGCGTTTTCGCTGTAGTTGCCGAGAATGGTGTCGAGGATATAGTCACGCGCCGCCGGGTCGACGCCGCCGATGGGTTCGTCGAGCACATAGAGCTCGGCCTCGCGGCTCATGACCAGGATGAGCTGCACCTTCTCTTTCGTGCCCTTCGACATGGTCTTCAGCCGGTCCCTGGGGTTGATGTGGAGCCGCCCCAGCATGTCGTACGCCTTTTCCTTCCTGAAATCCGCGTAGAAATCGCCGAAGAAGTCGATGATCCCCTGTACGCTCATCCAGTCGTTCAGATACGTCCTCTCCGGCAGGTACGACACGATCTTCTTGGTCTCGACGCCCGGCTTCCTGCCCTCTATCAAAACCTCTCCGCCGTTGGGGGTCAGCAGGCCGTTCGCCAGCTTGATCAGCGTCGTTTTTCCGCTTCCGTTCGGGCCGAGCAGCCCGACGATCCTTCCCCTGGGGATGGAAAGGTTCACCGAATTCAGCGCCAGGCACCCCGGGAAATATTTCGTGAGATTTCTGCACTCCAAGATGCTATCCATTCCGTTCTTCCTCCTTAATCGTCTGCTCGAGAAGGGCGATGCTCCGCCGGTTTTCATAACCCAGCCTGTTCATTTTGTCTATAAAATCGTGGATCAATCCGACCGCAAGATTTTCTTTGAGTTGTGCGATCCGGTCCACGTTTTCCGTCACGAACCGCCCGCTCGTCCTCTGGGCATACAGCAGCCCCTCCGTTTCCAGCTGCGACAGGGCGCGCTGCATGGTATTCGGATTGACCGCCGCTTCGGCGGCCATGTCGCGCACGGAAGGGAGCCTCGAACCCGGCGGATAAATTCCGGAGACGATCATCAACTGAATCTGCTCCACCAACTGCGCGTAAATCGGCCTGTCGGATTTAAGATCCCACGGCATAAAATTACCTCCGGCCTTATGTATTAATTTACTAATACAATTATACATATTTCCCTTTTTCTGTCAAGGGGTTCAGCTCACATCCCGCTTTTTAAACACGAACAGCCCGCAGGCGGTAAAGACGATGAGCGTGAACAGGACGACCAGCAGCGGCGTCCGCATCTGCGCGAGGGAATCCGCGGCCGCGATGACGGGAAACTGCCAGGAAAAGCTCACCGTCGCCTTCCCTCACGGATTTGCCATCATCACGTTCAGAAGGATGCAGATGCCGTCGAACACCAACCAGCGCGTAGATGTCGCCTTTTTTCACCTGGAAATCCAAGTCGGAAACCGCGGCAAATTTTCCGTAGCTTTTGCAGGCGCGGTCTGTTTTCAGTATGACTTCGGACAAATTTAACACCTCTTCTGTACTATTGTACTAATTTACTAATACAATAGTACATTTAATCCCGTCTGTCAAGCCTTTTTTATGCGGAGTCGAAGCGGCGTGCCGCCGCTGCCGAGCCCTGCCGTTCAGGCCGGTGAAAAAGCTCCCGGGGCCAAAAAATGTCCTCGGGAGAAATATCCAGACCGTCCAGGGCGCAAAGCGTCTTTCGCGCCTACGGCGGGCACGGCGTCGGCTTTGTGAAAACTGCGTCTTGCCTTCTCATCCCGGGAACGCACCCGATCGGTCTTCCGCCCCGGGACGCACCCGATCGCCGGGTGTAAACTTGTGTGCAGGCCTCAGCTCGCCCCGGCCGTAACAGCATCGGCGCGCTCGGCACTATTTCTGGTTTCTGCGGACCTCGGAGGTTCCTTTTTCCCGCAGATAAGTGCTCTCAAGGTCGGAGAGATGGAGCTTCACCGCCAGCGGATACCGGTCGAACGCCTGGCTGATGGAAAAATTGCCGCCCTTGACCGCGTCGTCGAATCCCCCCATATGCCAGCGGATCGCGATCGCTTCCGCGGGTTTCAGGCGCATGAACCGCTCGATCAGAAAGACGGACTTCTCGCCGTGCCCATACGGAAAACTGTCGCGGATGGAATAATAAGGGCGCTTTTCCCACGCGCCCGTCTCCTCGTTTTTCACATTGCGCGTTCCCCTGACATAAAACTGCGTTTTGCAGATGTCGTGGAGCAGGGCGCAGATGGCGAAGCTCTCTTCGCTGTCTTTTTCCGGGTCGAAATGCTTTTCGCGCATGACATGATAGACGCTCACGCTGTGCTGCGCGAGCCCGCCGAGACAGGCACAGTGGAACTTTGTGCTGGCCGGGGCGACAAAAAAATCCGTGGTGCGCAGCCAGTCGAGCAGTCCTTTGGAACCCGCCCTGAAGATTTCTTTTTGATAAATATCTTCAAATTCTTCTCTGGCACCCATGGAAAATTGCCTCCAATCGTTTATAATAGGATTATAACATAAAACGGAGTTGTTTCATTGCAAATTGGCATGAAATGAACAATTGAAATCGGGAGGATCAAACTATGGTTGACAACCGCTATCTGAAGCTTCTGGCGAAGCAATACCCGAACGCGCAGGCGGCCGCATGTGAAATCATCAACCTGAAAGCCATCACCTGCCTGCCGAAGGGAACAGAGTTCTTTTTCAGCGACCTGCACGGCGAGTACGGCGCCTTTCTGTTTCAGCTGCACAGTGCTTCCGGCGTCGTACGCAAAAAAATAGACGAGCTGTTCGAGCAGTCCATTTCGGAAAAAGAACGCTCCGCTCTCGCCAGCCTGATCTATTACCCGGAAACAGAGATCGCACAGGCGAAAAAAAAGGCCGAAAATTTCGAGGACTGGTGCCGCGTCTCCATCTACCGGCTGGTGGAGCTCTGCCGGGAGGCCGCCTCGAAATACACGCGGTCCAAGGTGAGGAAAAAGCTGCCGCCCGCTTTCGCCTACATAATCGATGAGCTCCTCCATGCGGACGGCGGAAAAAACAAAGCGCAGTATTCCAACGGGATCATCCGGGCCATCGTCGAAACGGGGATGGGCACCCAGTTCATCGTCGCGCTCTGCCGCCTGATCCGCCAGCTGCTCGTCGACCGGCTGCACATCATCGGCGACATCTTCGACCGCGGGCCGCACGCCGACAAGATTATGGATCTGCTGCGCGGCTACGACGTGGATATTCAGTGGGGGAACCATGACATCGCCTGGATGGGGGCGGCCGCCGGCAACCTCGCCTGCATCGCCAACGTGCTCCGCATCGGCATCAGCTACAACAATTTCGACCAGCTCGAGGACGGCTACGGCATCAACCTGCGCCCGCTTTCCGTGTTTGCGGAAAAAGCCTATCGCGACGACCCCTGCAGTTGTTTTCAGCCGCATCTGCTGGATAAAAACCAGTTCGACGCGGTCGATATTCAACTGACCGCCAAAATGCATAAGGCGATCGCCATCATCCAGTTCAAGCTCGAGGGCCAGTTGATCCAGAAGCACCCGGAATATCAGATGGACGACAGGGTCCTGCTGAACAAGGTCGATTACAAAAACGGCACCGTTCTGCTGAACGGAAAGTCCTATCCGCTCCGCGACCGGTCGTTTCCCACCGTGAACCCGGACAATCCGCTGGAGCTTACCAAAGAAGAAGAGAACCTGATGAAGACCCTCGTCTCTTCTTTCCGGCACAGCGAACGGCTGCAGAAGCACATCGGCTATCTGTATTCCCACGGGGGCATGTATCTGTGCGTCAACTCCAACCTGCTGTACCACGGCTGCCTCCCCATGACGGAAGAGGGCACTTTCGTTCAGGTGCCGATCGGCGGAAAAACGCTTTCGGGCAAAAAGTATATGGAATACCTCGACTCCGTCGCGCGCAGCGCCTATTTTGCGCCGGAAGGCTCCGCCGAACGGGAACAGGCCTGCGACATGATGTGGTATCTGTGGTGCGGGCGCTATTCGCCTCTGTTCGGGAAGAGCAGGATCTCCACGTTTGAACGGTATTTCATCGAAGACAAGGAGACCCATACGGAAATCATGAATCCGTATTATACCTTCATAGAAAGCCGCGAGACCTGCGAGATGATCCTTCGGGAATTCGGGCTCGACCCCTCCTGCTCCCATATCATAAACGGCCACGTGCCGGTCCGGCTGAAAGAAGGGGAAAAGCCCGTGAAGGGAGGGGGCCTCCTGTTCATGATAGACGGCGGCATCTCAAAATCCTATCAAAAGCAGACCGGCATCGGGGGGTTCACGTTCATCGCCAATTCCCGTTACCTCGCCCTGGCGGAGCATAAGCCGCTGAAACCCGGCTGCCTGGTGGAAGAGGGGTCCCCGAAAGTGGAGATCGTCGAGTCCATCACCGAACGGATCACGGTCGGCGACACCGACACGGGAAACGAACTGAAGCGGCGCATCCGGGAGCTGACCGCCTTGCTGGAATCCTACCGGAGCGGGGTTCTGCAGGAAACCACCTGACGTTCTCGCGATTTTCCGGGCGGTCCTGTCGCGGAGCGTCCGGCTCCCTATGCCAAAAACGGGCAGGCGGATTTTTCCGCCTGCCCGTTTTATAAGAAAGACCGGCCGTCCGGATGAACGGCCGAAACGAATCAGGGAGGAGACACGAGCGGCAGCCGGACCGTAAAGGTGCTGCCCTGCCCTACCTCGCTGTCGACCTCGACATCCCCGCCGTACAGGGCGACGAGATGCTTGACGATGGAAAGCCCGAGGCCCGTGCCGCCCACCGCTCTCGAGCGGCTCGCATCCACCCGGTAAAAACGCTCGAAAAGCCTCCCGAAATGCTCTTTCGCGATGCCGATGCCCGTATCCTGCACACGGACGACGGCCATTTTTTTCTGCCGGAGCGACGTGACGGTCACTCTGCCGTTCGGGACATTGTATTTGACCGCATTTTCGATCAGGTTGCCCAAAAGCTGTTCCAGCCGCGTCGGCGAGCAGGAAACATAAATATCCTCGTCCAGGTTCAGGGAGATGGAGACCTGATTTTTTTTGGCGACGGCGCTCATCCGGCCGACGCAGTTCCGCGCCGCGTCCGCGACGCTGCACGGCTGAGCCGCCGGATCGTCCTTCGCGTTCTCAATCCTCGAGAGCACCAGCATGTCGTCGATCAGGTGTTGCAGCCTTTCCGCCTCGATGTCGAGGACATCGTAAAAATACCGGCGGGTCTTTTCGTCCCGGTCGGCGCTCTTCAAAAGCTCGATGCTGCCGCGGATGGAAGTCAGCGGCGTCTTCAGTTCATGCGTGACGTTCGCGACGAATTCGCTGCGCATCTCTTCGAGGTTGCGCATACGGGTGACATCGGTGATCACGGCGAGAGAGGCGGCCGTCTTCTGCCCGGAAATGGGCGCGGTATACACGCTGTACTGCCTTTCGCCCTCCGCGATGACGGTGCGGGTGGGCGTGCTGCCGTTTTGGGCGGCGGCCCGCATCAGCTCGGCGATCTGGTTGACAAGAAGACTCCCCGAGAGGGGGACCCCCACCTTGAGATCCATCTTCTGGAGAAGATTGCGCGCACTCTGGTTGAGGAACAGGATAAGGTTGTCTCCCCCCGCAGCCAGGACCCCGTCATCCATGCCCTGCAGAACCCCGTTCAGGCGGTTCTGCTGTTCCGTAAGCTGGAACACGGCATTCTCCGTGTTCTGCGCCATACTGTTGAACGAATCCGCGAGAACGCCCACCTCGTCGCGGAACGTGCCCGTCACACGGCAGGAGTAATCCCCCTGGGAGATGCGCCTCGCCGCGGCCGTCAGCTTGCCGAGCGGGCCCGTCATCCGGCGGACCAGCCAGGCGGTGAGGCCGCACGCGATCAGGATCCCGAGCAGCATGCTACAGGCCGCGATGAGCCAAAGCCGGCTGACGGCGGCGTCCAGCTCATAGGTCGGAAGGGCCGCACGGATAAAATATTTTCCCGGGAGATACTCGGCTTTATAATAATAGCGCCGGCCTGTGCTGGCGCTGATACGCATATCGGTTCCGCTGCCGGTTTTCAGCGCCTGCTGAATCTCCGGGCGATTCAGGTGGTTCTGGCTGATTTCGTCTTTCTCGCTGTCGCCCGTCACTTTGCCGGAAAGGTCGATGATGCTGATGCGCATCTCTTCGCCGGAAGCGGAAAGCCGCGCGCCCACTGTGTCCGCCGCGGCATGGGGGTCCTCCCGGATTTCCCGGTCCTCCGTGGAAAGAATGGCAAGGGCCGTGTCCAGTCTGCCCTCAAATTCCTGCCGGTACTGATGCTGAATCTGAAGGGCGGCACAAAAAAAAGCCGCCAAAAAACCGATGATCACGATGGTGGCATTCAACAGGGTCAATCTCTTTTTCAAAATCCAGCCACCCCCCGCAGAAACACGTCACTCTACAAATTTATAGCCGACGCCCCGCACCGTCTGAATCAGCTTGGGGTTGTCGGGATCGGTTTCGATTTTCTGGCGCAGATAGCGCACGTGGACATCCACCGTTCTGGTGTCCCCGTAATACTCCACGCCCCAGACTTTGTCGAGGAGCGTGTCCCGGGTCAGGACCCTGCCCCGGTTGCGCATCAGCATCACAAGCAGGTCGAACTCTTTCGCAGTCAGTTCGACGGACTGGGAATTCTTGGTGACAAGATGTCTCGTGACATCCACGGTCAGCGTTCCGTGGCGCAGCGGCGCCTCTTCCAGCACTTCGCGGCGCTCCGTGCGGCGCAGGACGGCTTTGACGCGCGCGCACAGCTCTTTTACGCTGAACGGTTTGACGATGTAGTCGTCGGCGCCCAGTTCCAGCCCGAGCACCCGGTCCAGCTCTTCCCCGCGGGCGGTGAGCATCAGCACGGGGATGTTGTGCGTCTCGCGGTTTTCACGCAGCATGCGGCAGACGGTCAGCCCGTCGGGCTGCGGCATCATCCAGTCCAGGATCACGGCGTCCGGCCGGCGCACCTGCACCGCGCTCAAAAGGGAAGCTCCATCCGCAAATTCCTCCGTTTCGTACCCGCTGTCCTTCAGCCCGATTGCGACGATTCTGCGGATGCTCTCCTCATCGTCGGCAATATAAACAAGTGCCATTCACGGTCTCCCATTCCATTTACTGCGTATTCAGATCCGGATGCTGCCCGGTCTCCATATAGATCACCCATTCGGCGATATTCGTCGCGTGGTCGCCCAGCCGTTCCACATATTTCGTGATGAACAGCAGGTCGATTTCGGACATCACGCTGGCCGGATTCTCAGAGATATAGTTGCAGACCTCAAGAATAATCTTGGAAAACATCGCATCGACTTCGTCGTCGCTGTCGCAGATTTTCCGTGCCTCTTCCACGTCCCGGCTGATAAGGACGTTCATGGCCCCGCGGAACATGGCGCGGGCGGACTCCAGCATCCGGACCACGTGGGTGACGGCCAGGCTGTTGCCCTTGAGCTCGCCGGTGCTCAGGATCTCGCAGATGTCGGCGCACTGGTCGGCCTCGCGTTCCACGTCGGTCAGGATCTTGAGAAAAGCCGCGATGGTGCGCAAATCTTTGGCAATGGGCTGCTGCAGCGTAATGAGGTCGATACAGTCCTTTTCGGTGTTGCGGACCATACGGTCGATGTCGTTGTCCCCTTTTGCGACTTCATCAGCCACGGAAAGGTCCATGGTGCGCAGGGCGTAAATCGTCCGCTGCACTCTGGAATCGACCTCGCTTCCCATTTCAGCCATGCGCTGGTTCAGGTTCGCCAGCTCTCGGTCAAAAATCTTTCTAGGCATCTCGTGTTTTCCTCTCCTTATTATACTGGAAAAATCCAGCCAAAGCAATGGGTTCAGCCGAAGCGGCCCGTAATATAACGCTCCGTCCTCTCGTCGTGCGGCTGATTGAACATCTCGATCGTCTCGCTGTACTCGACCAGCTCGCCCAGAAGGAAAAACGCGGTTTTATCCGCGATGCGGGCCGCCTGCTGCATATTGTGCGTCACGATGACGACCGTGTATTTTTTTCTCAGGTCGTCCATCAGGTCCTCGATCTTCGAGGTGGAAATCGGGTCCAGAGCACTGGTCGGCTCATCCATCAGGATGATCTCCGGCTCCACCGCCAGGGCCCTCGCGATGCAGAGGCGCTGCTGCTGCCCGCCGGACAGACCGAGCGCCGATTTTTTCAGCCTGTCTTTCACCTCGTCCCACAGCGCCGCGTTGACCAGGGAGGATTCGACGATCTCGTCGAGCTGCTTTCTGTCTTTGACCCCGTGGATCCTGGGGCCGAAGGCCACGTTGTCATAAAGGGACATGGGAAACGGATTCGGGCTCTGGAACACCATGCCGACGCGCTTGCGCAACAGGGTGACATCGGTTTCCGGCTTGTAAATATCCTCACCGCCGATCGTGACCTTTCCCTGGATGCGGCAGTTCGGAATGAGGTCGTTCATCCGGTTGATCGTCTTGAGGCATGTGGATTTTCCGCATCCGGAGGGGCCGATAAAAGCCGTCACTTTATTTTTGGGAATCGCCATGTTGATGTTTCTCAGCGCCTGAAAATCCCCGTAAAACAGATTTAAGCCGGCAAACTCAATTTTCGTTTCGGCCTGGGCGCTGCCCTCCCGTACCAGTTCCATTTGCGACGGCTGCAAGGCTGCAGTCCTGATCCCAGCTATTTCCATTGTGTGAAAATTTCCTTTCGCATCTCCGACGTTGGAGCATTTTGACCCGAATCTTCAATTTCCATTCTTGCACATTCTCAATATAAGCTGTGGATGTTAAATCTATGTTAAATCAATATTAGAAGGATTTTAATTAAGGTCGAAAAAAGCGCTCCCCCGCAGGGAAGCGCCGACGGCCGGCCTCAGCCGGGCACGCCGAATTTGCGGAATCTGTCGTAACGCCTCCGCAGAAGCTCCTCCGTGCCGAAGGCCTGAAGGTCCACGAGCTTATGATAAATCCCGGTCTTCAGGTTCTCATACAGGTTTTCGAAATCCGCCGGCTCGGGGACGACGCGCTCGACGATTTTCAACTGGAGCAGGTCCTTCGCCGTCATTTTCAAGCACTGGGCGGCCCGGCTGACCTGCGAGGAGTCCTTCCACAGGATGCTGGCGCAGCCCTCCGGCGAAATCACCGAGTAGCAGGCGTTTTCCAGCATCCAGACCTCGTCCGCGACGGCCAGCGCGAGCGCCCCGCCGCTGCCCCCCTCTCCGATAAAGATGGAAAGGATGGGCGTTTTGAGCGCGGACATCTCCATCAGGTTCTCGGCGATGGCCTGCCCTTCTCCCCGCTCTTCCGCCGAGACGCCGCAGAACGCGCCGGCGGTGTCGACGAAGCAGACGACCGGGCGCCCGAATTTTTCGGCCAGCTTCATCTGCCGAAGCGCCTTCCGGTAGCCCTCCGGATGCGGAGAGCCGAAATTCCGCCGCACGCGCTCCTTGGTGCCGCTCCCCTTTTCCTGCGCCACCACGGTGACGGGCATGCCGCAGAGGCGCGCGATCCCGGTCACGATCGCCTGGTCGTCGCCGAAGCGGCGATCCCCGTGCATCTCGACAAAATCGGTGAAGATACCGCGGATGTAGCAGAGGCCGGTCGGCCTGTCTTTGGCGCGGGCCGCGGCGAGATGTTCAAACGCTTCCAAATCTCAGGCCTCCTTCCGATGCAGAGAGAGAAGATTGGCGAGGTACGCTTTCTGCCTGCCCCGCGGGACCACGTCGTCGAGGAATCCCTTTTCCAGCAGGAACTCCGCGCGCTGAAAGCCCGGCGGCAGCTTCTGTCTCATGGTCTGTTCGATCACGCGGGGGCCGGCGAAACCGATCAGCGCGCCCGGCTCCGCCAGGATGATGTCGGCCTCCATGGCAAAGCTCGCGGTCACGCCTCCCGTCGTGGGGTCGGTCAGCACTGCGACGTACAGGTTGCCCGCGTCGCTGTGGCGCTTGACGGCGGCGCTGGTTTTGGCCATCTGCATCAGCGAAAGCGTCCCCTCCTGCATCCTCGCCCCGCCGGAGAGCGTAAAGCCGACGACCGGGAGCGAATGCTCCGTCGCGTACTCGAACAGCCTCGTGATCTTTTCCCCGACGACGGTGCCCATGCTGCCCATCATGAAATCCGCCTCCATCACAAAAAGCGCGCAGGGGAACCCCTCCACGCAGGCCGTCCCGCAGACGACGGCCTCGTTTTCCCCGCTCTTGAGGCGGGCATGCCACAGTTTTTTGTCATAGTTCGGAAAGTCGATCAGATTGGTGGAGCGGAGCTCTCCGTCGTGCTCCGTAAAAGAATCCGCGTCCGTCAGCAGGCCGATGCGCTGCCTCGAGTTCAGGCGGAAATGGTGGCCGCATTTGGGGCACACGCCCGCGTTTTCGTTCAGGTCGCCCGTGAGGATGATCGCCCTGCACTTCGGGCAGGAGATGCACATCTCGTCCGGAACGTCGGGGATGGAATCCTTCGTGCGGCTGTCGTACCATTCCAGCGGATTGTTCGGTTTTTTAAACAGGTTTTTGGTCAGTTTCATGAGCGGTGTTCCCCTCGAATCTCTCCATGAAGTCGGTATGATACCCGCCGGAGCGGAACTCCGGGTCGTTCAGGATGCGGCGGTGCATATCGGCGTTGTGATCCACGCCGCCGATGACAAGCTCGCACAGCGCCGCCTGCATCTTGCGGACGGCCTCTTCCCTGGTCTGCGCATGGACGATCAGCTTGCCGATCAGGGAATCGTAAAACGGCGGAACCGTATAATCCGGAAACAGCGCGGTGTCGAACCGGACCCACGGGCCGCCGGGGATGTGCAGCAGGGTGATCTTCCCGCTGCTCGGGCGGAAGTTCCGGTTCGGGTCCTCCGCATTGATGCGGCACTCGATGGCGCAGCCCGCCGGCGCGACATCCTTCTGGCTGAAATTCAGCGGAAGGCCCGCCGCGATGCGGATCTGCCATTTGACCAGATCGATCCCCGTGACCATTTCCGTCACGGCATGTTCCACCTGCAGGCGGGTGTTCATCTCCATAAAATAGAAATTCTTCCGGTCATCCAGCAGAAATTCCACCGTTCCGGCGTTCACGTAGCCGACGGCCTTCGCGGCGCGAACGGCGCACTCCTCCATCCGGGTGCGGGTCTTCGGGTCGAGGTGCGGGGCGGGGCTCTCTTCCAGAAGTTTCTGGTGCTTCCGCTGGATGGAACAGTCGCGCTCCCCCAGTGTCACGATGTTCCCGGCCGAGTCGCACAGAAGCTGGACTTCGACATGCTTGGCCGGGTCCAGGTATTTTTCCAGATAGACGGCGCCGTCGCCGAATGCCATGCGCGCCTCCGCCGAGGCGATGGAAAAGGTCTTCTCCAGCTCTTTTTCGGAGCGGACCAGACGGATGCCGTTCCCCCCGCCGCCGCTGCGGGCCTTGATCAGCAGGGGATAGCCGATCTTTTCCGCGGCCCGCTTGGCTTCTTCCGTATTCACGACCATGCCGCTCCCCGGCACGACCGGCAGGCCGGCTTCCTGCATGGCGCGGCGGGCCATATCCTTGTCGCCCATCTTCGCGATCACGCCGGAGGGCGGGCCGATGAAGGTGATCTTGCACTGTTCGCAGAGCGCGGCGAATTTTGCGTTTTCAGAAAGCAGGCCGTACCCCGGGTGGATGGCGCCCGCCCCCGTCGCGACCGCGGCGGACATGATCGACCCCATGTTCAGGTAGCTGTCCCGGACCGAAGCGGGTCCGATGCAGATGCTCTCGTCCGCGAGGCTGACATGAAGCGCGTCGCGGTCCGCTTCGGAAAAGACCGCGACCGTGGAAATCCCCATCTCTTTGCAGGCCCGAATGATGCGGACGGCGATCTCGCCGCGGTTCGCAATCAGGATCTTGGAAAACAAGGCCGTCACTCCTTCTGTGGGGGAACCAGCGCGAAAGAAAGCTCCGCGCTGACGGCCAGTTCGCCGCCTACGCTGCCCCTTCCCTTTGCAAAATAAAACGGCGGCCTGCTTTTTATAAGGCTGCATTCGATCTCAAGCGTCTCGCCCGGCTTGACCTGACGCTTGAAGCGCACGCGGTCCAGGCCGGCGAACAGGGGAATTTTTCCCCTGACCTGATCCGCCAGAAGCACGCAGCACGTCTGAGCGAGCATTTCGCACTGGATGACGCCGGGAACGATGGGCATCCCGGGAAAATGCCCCTGCAGGAACCACTCGTCGCCTTTGATGAAGCACCGGCCGGCCGCGAGGTTCTCCCCGCGCAGCTCCGCCTCGTCGATCAGCAGCATCGGCTCCCTGTGGGGCAGTATTTTTTTCAGTTCGTCTCTGTTCATTCTGTCGCTCCTTTAGAGGTTAGATGTTGGATATTGGATGTTAGAGGCCAGAAAAGGCAGGACCTTGGGGGTTCTCTTGATCTTCCAACCTCCGGCCTCTAACCTCTAAGTCGGAAAAGCACCTGGCCGTATTCGACGATCGACCCGTCGCCGGCGCAGATCTCGACGACCTCGCCGTCCTGGTCGGAGCTGATCTCGTTTAAGAGCTTCATCGCCTCGATCACGCAGATGACGTCGCCCTTCTTAACCTTGCTGCCGACCTTGACGTAAGGCTCCTGCTCCGGAGAGGGCGAAACGTGAAACACGCCCACCATCGGACTTTTGATCTCGCGGAGGCCCTCCGCCGGATCCGGCGGGACCGCGCATTTTTCATCCGCTCCCGGCGCGCAGGACGCAGGCGGCGCGTCGGAAGGGGCGGCCGGGCGCTTTTCGAGGCGGATCTTCCGGGTCCCGTCCGCAACTTCGATCTTTGTCAGCCCCGCATCTTTCATGATCTGCGCAAGCGCCTGGATTTCATCAAGATTCATCGAACTTCCTCCCTTTCAGCGATCTCTATTCCGCTTTTCGGAACACAAGGCAGGCATTGTGCCCGCCGAACCCCAGGTTGGTGGAAAGCGCAAAGTCGAGCTCCGCTTTCCGCGCCGTGTTGGGGACATAGTCGAGGTCGCATTCCGGGTCCGGCACCCGGTACCCGATGGTGGGCGGGATCATGCCGTTGGTCAGCGCCAGCACGCAGACGATCGCCTCGGCGGCGCCGGTCGCGCCGAGCATGTGGCCGGTCATGGATTTGGTGGAGCTGATCTGCGTCGAATACACCTGTTTTCCCAGCGCCTTTTTGAACGCCTTCGTCTCGATTTTGTCGTTCAGAACGGTTCCGGTCCCGTGCGCGTTGATATACAGCCGGTCGTCCGGGCCGACGCCCGCTTCTTTCACGGCTTTGCGGATCGCTTCCGCCGCGCCGATCCCCTCCGGCTGAGGGGCCGTCATGTGGTAGGCGTCGTTCGTGTTGCCGTATCCGCAGATCTCCGCATAGACCTTCGCCCCGCGCGACACGGCGTGCCCGTATTCCTCCAGAATCAGGATCGCTCCCCCCTCGCCCATGACGAAGCCGCTCCGTTCGCGGTCGAACGGGATGGACGCCCTCGCGGGGTCCTTCGAGGTGGAAAGCGCCATGCAGTTGGAAAAGCCGGCGACGGCGAGCCCGTTGATGGTCGCTTCGGAACCCCCGGCGATCACGGCATCCGCCTCGCCGCGCTGGATCACCCGGTAGGCTTCGCCGATGGAATGGGCCGACGTGGCGCATGCGGTGACGATGCACATCGAAGGCCCTCTCGCGTTCTCCGCGACGGCGATGTTGCCCGAGGCGATGTTGGCGATCAGCTTCGGGATGAAAAACGGAGAGATCCGCCTCGGGCCGGACTTGTTCAGTTTGGTGCATTCGTCGATGAAAGTCTGCATGCCGCCGATGCCGGAACCGACGAAAACGCCGAGGCGCTCCGGCTCGACCTTTCCCCGCAGACCGCTGTCGTCCATCGCCTCCCGGGCGGCGGCCATGGCATACTGGCAGAAAAGATCGGTCTTGCGCAGCATGGCGTGTTCGATGGAATCCTCCGGGTGGAAATCCTTCACTTCCGCCGCCAGCCCGACTTTATAATCCGTGGTGTCGAACCGGGTGATGGGCCCGACGCCGCAGGTCCCGGCAAGCAGGGCCCGCCAGAACGACGGCGCGCTGTTGCCGACCGGCGTGACAGCGCCCATCCCCGTAATCACAACTCGTTTGTTCATATGAATCCTCCCGATGGGTCAGATGCAAAGGCCGCCGTCCACGCGGATGACTTCGCCCGTCAGATACGACGCGCCCTCCCCCGCGAGAAAAACCGCAAGGCTGGCCACGTCTTCCGGCTTTCCCGCGCGTTTCATGGGGATGGAGGACACGATGGCGTCCCGCGCCTTGTCGCCGAGCTTCCGCGTCATGTCCGTGTCGATAAAACCCGGCGCGATGGCGTTGCAGGTCACACCGCGCCCGGCCAGCTCCCGCGCCACGGTCTTGGTCAGGCCGATCAGCCCCGCCTTGGCCGAAGCGTAATTCGCCTGCCCCGCGTTCCCCGTCAGCGCCGCGACGGAGCTGATATTGATGATCCTGCCCGTGCGGCGGTGCAGGAAATGGTGGTAACAGTGCCGGATCATATGAAAAGCGCCCTTGAGGTTCGTGTCGATCACCGCGTCGAAATCCTCTTCCTTCATCGTGGCGGTGAGGCCGTCGCGCGTGATGCCGGCGTTGTTGACGAGGATGTCGATCTTGCCGAAGTCCCTGAGGATCTCCTCCACCACCGCCTTCGTCGCCTCAAAATCCGACACGTCGCATCGGTACGCCCGGCAGCGGACGGAAGATTCCGAAGCCAGCGCGCACGTCTCTTCGGCGGCCTTTTCGTTCCCGGCGAAAATCACGGCGACATCCGCGCCGCTTTCCGCCATCTTCAGGGAAATCGCCCGGCCGATCCCGCGCGACCCGCCCGTGACGACCGCCACCTGACCGGTCAGTCCGCTCATATCCGTTCCTCCTTTTCGCGTAAAGCGGAAACCGCTTCCCGCAGCGTTTCCGCATCCTCCACATGACGGATGCGCACGCCCGGCAGCGTTTTTTTCACAAGCCCGCTCAAAACCTTGCCGGGGCCGACCTCCACGAAGGTGTCGATCCCCATGGAACGCAGGTTCTCCAGAACTTTCCTCCAAAGCACGGGGTGGTTGATCTGACGGACGATATGGTCCCGGATGTTCTCCGCATCCGCATCATACCGCCCCGCCGTGCAGTCGGAGAAGACGGGGATGCCGGGCGCCCGGACGGGAACGGCCGCCAGCACGTCGCGCAGCTTTTCCGCGGCGGGGTCCATGAACGGCGAATGGAACGCCCCGCTGACGGCGAGCTGGACCGTTCTCCCGCCTGCCGCCGCGGCATCGGCGCAGAACGCTTTCAGTTCTTCCAAGTCGCCGGCGACGGCCACCTGCCCCGGGCAGTTATAGTTGACCGGGTACACGCGCCGATACCGTCGGCAGAGCTCTTCCACCGTCTCGTCCGTGAGTTTCAGGACCGCCGCCATCCCGCCGCCGTCCCGCTGCGCGGCCTCGTTCATGAAAAAACCGCGCCTGCAGACAAAGGAAAAACCGTCCTCCGGCGAGAAGACGCCGGAAAAGGTCAGCGCCGCAATCTCGCCGAGCGAAAAGCCGGCGACGGCGTCCGGTCGCATGCCGGCTTCACGCAGAGCTTCCGCGGCGGCAAGATCGACGCAGTACACGCACGGCTGCGTGTTGACCGTAAGGGAAAGCTCCTCTTTCGGCGCCGTGAAGCATTGACGCGAGGTGCCGGGGCGGATCCCGTCCGCGAGACGAAAGACCTCCGCGGCGGCGCGGGAACAGTCGGCGAGGCTTTTACCCATCCCGGTATTCTGGGTCCCCTGTCCGCTGAAAAGGAACGCTACTTTACCCATTTTTTCGCACCGTCCAAAAGGGATTCGGCCTCCGCGAAGATTTCCTCTATGATCTCGGCCGCGGTCTGCTCCTTCTTGACCAGGCCGGCGATCTCGCCCGCGAGGAAGCAGCCGTGCTCGGCGTCCCCTTCCCGCGCGGCGCGGCGGAGGGCGCCGGCGCCGAGTTTCTCTAATTCCTGGACGGAGACGCCCGCGTCCCGCTCTTTCTTTTCAAACTCTCTGGAAAAAGGCGTTTTGAGCGACCGCACGGGATCGCCGGTCCGTTCCCCCGTCACAACGGTGTCGAGCTCGTTCGCCTTCAGAATCTTGTCTTTGTAGACCTGGCTGATGGTGCATTCTTTCGCCACGAGGAACCGCGTGCCAAGCTGGACCCCCGACGCGCCGAGCATCAGCGCCGCGGCGACCCCCCGGCCGTCGCCGATGCCGCCCGCGGCGAGCACCGGGATGCTGACGGAATCGCAGACCTGCGGCAGGAGCGCCATGGTATGCAGCCTGCCGATATGCCCGCCGCTCTCGGCTCCCTCAGCGACAACGGCGCAGGCCCCGCGCTTTTCCGCAAGCCGCGCAAAGCCGGTCGAGGCGACGACCGGGACCACCTTGATACCGGCGGCGAGCCAATCCGGCATATATTTCGCCGGGTTCCCCGCGCCCGTGGTCACGACGGGGACCTTCTCCTCCGCGACGACCTGCGCCACTTCCGCCACAAAGGGGCTCATCAGCATGACGTTGACGCCGAAAGGCTTCGAGGTCATCTGCCGACATCTGCGGATCTCCGCGCGGAGCTGTTCGCCGTTGGAGTTCATGCCCGCGATGATGCCCAGCCCGCCGGCATTGGAAACCGCGGAGGCGAGGGACGCGTCCGCCACCCACGCCATGCCGCCCTGAAAGATCGGGTATTGAATCTGCAGCAGGTCGCAGATCTCAGTTTTTATCATCCTTTTCTCTCCTTTTCAACGATTCCGTCATCCCCACCGGATGACGCAGGCCCCGGAGGTCAGTCCGCCGCCGAACGCGACCAGCGCCAGAAGGTCGCCGCTGTGAAAGGTCTGCTTCCGGTTGAACTCGTCCATCAGAATCGGAATGGCCGCCGAAGATATGTTTCCGTAATGCTCTATGTTGCAGCAGTATTTCTCCGCCGGGATCCTCAGCCTTTTTCTGGCCGACTCGATGATGCGCAGGTTTGCCTGATGCGGCAGGACCCACGTGATGTCCTCCTGCGAAAGGCCCGCGTCCCGGATCGCGGCCTCGAGCTGAGAGGCCATTTCGCCGACGGCGAATTTGTAGACGTCGTGCCCGCGCCACGTAAGGACCGGCGCGGGTTTCGGCGCGCGGTTGAACGGCGAATTCCCACTCACGTTCGGGATGAACATGATCTCCCGGTTGCCCTGGGCGGAAATGCGGATGGAGAGCAGGTTGTCGCCCTCCCCGAGCACCACGGCCCCCGCGCCGTCACCGAACAGCACACAGGTGGAGCGGTCTTTCCAGTCCAGCAGCTTCGACATGTTCTCACAGGAGACGATCAGCACCCTCCTGACGCATCCCCGCTCGAAAAATCCGTCCGCGATGTCGAGCGCATAGAGAAAACCCGTGCAGGCGGCGTTGATGTCGAACGCGGGGCAATGGGCGCCCAGCCGCTCCTGCAGCACGCAGGCGAGCGAGGGGGTGAAATAATCGCCCCGGATCGTGGAGCAGATGATCAGATCGAGCTCCGACGCCTTGACGCCCGCCTGCTCGAGCGCGGACCGGCCGGCGGCCTCGGCGACATCGCTGATGGTTTCGTCCGTGCAGACATAGCGGCTCTTGATTCCGGTCCTCGAATAAATCCATTCGTCCGAAGTTTCCACGATCTCTGCAAGATCGTCATTCGTTCGGGCGCACTTGGGATGTGCGCTTCCCGTACCCAGTATTTTAAAATTCATGTCTCCTCCACTGCCGTTTCCGCAGCCGTCATCCGGGCGAAAACCGGCAGCAATTGTTTTATCATTTCCCCAATTGTACCAATTTTTCCATATATTATTTTTCTTTTCAGAAATATTTTTTCATTTTGCATAGACCTGAGGGACGGCTTCGGGCCGTTTTTTCCCGGATCTCGGAACGGGACCGGTCTTTCCGATCGGGGCTTTTCCCGACCTCCCGCCGTCCGGGATTCCCGACCCGTTTCGCGACAATCTCGCGGAGGCGGTATTTCTGGATCTTCCCGCTCGCCGTGACCGGAAACTCCTTCATGAAACAGACGTACTTCGGCACCTTGTGCCGGGCGAGCTGCGCGGCGACATAGTCGCGGATCTCGTCGCCCGTGGCGGACATCCCCGGCTTCAGGATGATGCAGGCCGCGATCTCTTCCCCGTATTCCTCGCTGGGCACGCCGACCACCTGAACGTCCCGGACGGCCGGGTGGGAATACAGGAATTCCTCGATCTCTTTCGGATAGATATTCTCCCCCCCGCGGATGATCATATCCTTGATGCGGCCCGTAATGCGGTAATATCCGTTCTTGTCGACGCAGGCGAGGTCCCCCGTGTGAAGCCAGCCCTCCGGGTCGATGACCCGCGCGGTCTCTTCCGGCATCTTATAGTACCCTTTCATCGTATTGTAGCCGCGGGAGCAGAACTCCCCCGGCACCCCCACCGGCTGCTCCCGGCCGGTCTTCGGGTCCACGATCCTGGTCTCGACGCCCGGCATCGCCTTTCCCACCGTGCGGACGCGGAGCTCCAGCGGGTCGCCGGTGGTCGTCATCGTGCTGGCGGGGGAAGACTCCGTCTCGCCGTAGGTGATGGTGATCTCCCTCATGTGCATTTCGTCGACCACCTTGCGCATGATTTTTTCCGGGCACGGGGAGCCGGCCATGATCCCCGTGCGCAGCTTCGCGAAGCGATGGTTCCGGAACTCCGAATGCTCCAGCATCGCGATGAACATGGTGGGGACGCCGTGGACCGCCGTGCAGCCTTCGCGGTCGATCGCATCCATCACGACGGTCGGCCTGAAGTGCTCCACCGGCACCATGGAGGTGCTGTGGGTCAGGCACGCCATCACGCCCAGCACCAGCCCGAAACAGTGGAAAAAGGGAACGGGGATGCACAGTTTGTCCTTTTCGGTCAGTTTCATGCAGTCCCCGATCCCTTTGCCGTTGTTGAGGATATTGTAGTGAGTCAGCATCACGCCTTTCGGGAATCCCGTGGTCCCCGACGTGTACTGCATGTCGATCACGTCCTGTGCGTCCAGCGACGACTCCACGCGGCGGTACTCCTCCTCGCTGAATCCGCCGCCGAGGCGGAACAGGTCCTCGAAGCGATAAGTCCCCGGCACGGGGCGCCCGCCGACATGGATCACGCTTTTGAGGAACGGAAGCGACGGTTCGTGCAGATGCCCCGGCGCGCTGTTTTTCAGGCTCGGGCAGACCGCGTTCAAGGTCTCGAAATAATCGTTTCCCTTGAAGCCGTCGATCAGCACGAGGGCTTTCGCGTCGGACTGTTCCAGCAGGTACTCCAGCTCATATTTTTTGTAATTGGTGTTGACGGTGACCAGCACCGCTCCGATCTTCGCGGTCGCAAACAGCGTGATGAGCCATTCCGGGACATTGGTCGCCCAGATCGCCACATGGTCGCCCTTGCCGATGCCGATGGCCAGAAGCCCCCTTGCGGCAAGGTCGCATTCTTCCCGGAATTCCCGCCACGTCCTGCGGTAGGGGCGGTCGACATAGGCCACGGCCTCCCGGTCCGGATAGTGCGCCGCAACCCGGTCGAGCTGTTGCCCGATCGTAAGGTTCAACATGTTCTGCATCATCAAAAGTCCCTTCCCTTTCTGTCAAGACCATATCCGCGTTTCATGACCCTTTCCCTTCAATTTCTGCCGCTTTCTCCGCAATTTTTAACAGATTATCTATCATATTCGTATGAATGATATTATCTAGTAACAATAACGGTATTATAGCACGATTCCTTTATGGCGATCAAGAAAAAAATGGATTTCGGCAATAATCCATAATTCGTCTATAATTTTTCCATATCCTTCCCGTTATTCATGCATACTAGATAAAAAGCGGAGCGGCCGGCGGGTTTTGGTTTCGCTTATTTCGGGCGCAGGTCATATTTTTTGAATTTTCCGGGATAAAATGTGGCAAAGCTGAATAAGAATACATCGGCTTCCTTCGGAGAAAAAGCGGGAAACGGATTGACAGATTCCCATTCCTGCTCTATGATAATGATCACTGTAATATTTTTCATTTTCTGGTAAAATTCTTCGGGTTCAGACAGAAATCCCCCGGATCCTGTCCTTCGTAAGTCGGTCGGATTTGTTAAATTAAAATAAATATTGTTTTTTTTTATTTTATTTTTTGTTTTATATTGAAAGATTACATCAGAGAGAATACAATAGGGGTGGAGAAAATCCTTTCTTTCGCTTACACGACAGTCCTCATTTCGGTGGACTTTTACCATCTTTTCACAAACGGAAAACGCCTTCAGCATGTGCTGAAGGCGTTTTCCGTTGTCGCCGAAGATACTTTCCCGCGGAAAAGGAATGTTTTCACCATTCGGATCCATACTATTTTAGCGGTATATGCCCCCGAAAAACGTTTTATTTTTTCCGCGCGAAGGGGGATTCGCGACCGGATGGAAAATAAGTTGACATAACTTAGTTGACATAATTTTTAATTCGATATAAAATAGAAGTATGCTTAGCACTCATAATAGCTGAGTGCCAGAGCTTCATGGCTGCCTGCAAATCCAATGGAAAGGGACTGATCAGCATGCAATCTTCTTTTAAAACGCGGTTGAGAAATACCGACAACACCTACAAGGAGCTGTTCGTCCGGTATCCCAATAACCCGATTCTAACCGCCAAAGATTGGCCTTATGCAGCCAACACCGTGTTCAATCCCGCGGCGACGATTTTTAACGGCAAGACGCTTCTGCTGGCCCGTGTGGAGGACCGGCGGGGATTTTCCCATTTTACAAAAGCCATCAGCGACGACGGCATCACGAACTGGCAGATCGACAAATGGCCGACCCTCGAAGCGAACCCCAATTACCCGGAAGAGGCCTGGGGCATCGAGGACCCGCGCATCACCCGCATTGACGAGCTCGACTGCTGGGCCGTGGTCTACACCTCGTTCTCCTACTCCGGCCCCACCGTCTCGCTCGCCCTGACGAAGGATTTCGCCTCGTTCGAGAAAAAAGGCTCCATCATGCCGCCGGAAGACAAGGACGCGGCCATTTTCCCGAAAAAGTTCAAGAACAAATGGCTTCTGATCCACCGGCCGATCGGTGCCCATCTCGGCAGCACGGTGCCGGTCGGCCCCGGAGCACATATGTGGGCGTCTTTTTCGACGGACCTGAAATACTGGGGCGACCACAGCATCCTGATCAACGCCCGGAACGGCGGCTGGTGGGACGCGAACAAGGTCGGCCTCTGCGCGCAGCCGCTGGAGACTCCGGAGGGCTGGCTCATCCTGTACCACGGCGTAAGGCAGACGGCGTCCGGCTCCCTGTACCGGCTGGGGCTCGCTCTGCTGGATCTGGAAAACCCGCTGAAGGTGTTGCGCCGGAGCGATGAATGGATTTTCGGGCCGGAGGAATCCTATGAACGGGAGGGTGACGTCCGCGACGTCGTTTTTCCCTGCGGATGGGTGCTCAACAAAGAGGCGGGAACCGTTCGGATGTACTACGGAGCGGCCGACACCTGTATCTGTCTTGCCACCGCATCGCTGAACGATCTTTTGGAATATATCAAAAGCTGTCCCGAACAATAATTTTTTTAATTTTTTTTCAATTCCTGAATAATCGATTTTTTCCGCCGGCAGAAAACCGGCGGAAAGAAATTCTGCGATAAATCGACCATGTCAGAAATGATATGATGAAGTTACAGAAAATTAGGAGGATAAACCTTGAAAGCGTTATTTCTCGCTGGAGGCATGGGCACACGGCTCAGGCCCCTGACCGACCATCTGCCGAAGCCAATGGTCCCGATCATGGGGGTTCCGCTTCTGGACAGAATCATCGAAGAGTTGAAAAGCTGCGGCGTGGACGAGATCGTGCTCAGCACCTGTTACCGCGCCGACTGCATAGAAAGCCACTTCGCCCCGGAGGGAAAGCACGGCATGAAAATACACTGTGTCTGCGAGGAATCCCCTCTCGGGACCGGCGGAGCCATTCGGAACTGCCGGAAATATTTCGACGAAACGTTTTTCGTCTTCAATTCCGACATTCTAAGCAATATCGACCTGAAAAAGCTGATCGCCTTCCACCGGGCCAAGAAGCCCTGTGCGACGATCGCCGTCACCCGGGTCGACGACCCCTCCGCCTACGGGGTCATCGAATACGATGCGGAGGATATGGCCGTTTCTTTCACGGAAAAGCCGGAGCCGGGAAAGGAGAAGTCGAACTTTATCAACGCCGGCATCTATGTGTTTGAACCCGAGGTGCTGGATCTCATCCCCGACGGGAAGCCCGTCTCGATCGAAAAGGACACGTTTCCGCTGCTGCTGAAAAAAAAGAAGCGCATCGCCGTCTACCGGGGAAACAAATACTGGATCGACATCGGAACGCCGAAAAAATATATGCAGGCGCACAAGGATATTTTCGACGGGCGCTGCAGCGTAAAAGAAAACAATTTCGGCAGCAGGAAAATCTACGGGGCGGTCGGCGCCGATATTCACCCTTCGGCCAAAATCACCGGTCCCGTCTGGTTCGGAAAAGACGTTCATATCGGCGCCAACGCGGCCATCGGCCCGAACGTCGTGGTCGGCGACGGCTTTCACGGCGGGCGGGGCTGCGTAGTCCGGAACAGCGTGATCTGGGACGGGGTCTCCACCGGCAGCGGCGTCGAGATCGACCATTCGGTCGTGACCTCCGGCTGCCGTCTGGAAAGCGGCGTACAGTGCACGGGAACCGTCTATTCGCAGGAAAGCAAACTGCCCTTTGAAGACTAGAGGTTGGAAATCGGAGGTTGAAGGTTGGAAGGTCAAGAGAAACCCTCGAGTCTTGCCCTTCCTAACCTCTAACATCCAAATATCTAACATCTAAATTACGAAAGGAATGCAAACATTGGAACGACTGAAAAAGCGTATCGTATTTCTGAGCACGTATCCCCCGCGGGCCTGCGGGATCGCCACTTTCACGCAGGACCTGGCGGGCGCTCTGGCACAGACCGGCAAGGCCGAATGCCATATCGCCGCCATCAGCGACGACCAATACGACTACCCGGACGAAGTGCTGTTTTCTATGAACCAGCAGGACCCGGACGCCTACCCGGAAGCCGCCGGGCGGATCAACCAATTCGGGGCGGACGCCCTGATGATCGAGCATGAATACGGGATCTACGGGGGCAGGTCGGGGGAATATCTGCTGAAGCTGACCGGCATGCTGCAGGTCCCGTACTTCGTCACGCTCCACACCGTTCTGCCGAGGCCGAACAAAAAACAGCGTGAGATCATCCAAAGCCTGGCGGCGGGCTGCAAAAAGCTCGTCACCATGTCGTTTTTTTCCGTCAGGGTGCTGGAAGACGTCTACGGCGTCGATCCGCACAAAATCGTCGTGATTCCCCACGGGGTCCCGCGGCGCGCCGTAAGCAGCCGCGAGGTCCTCAAAAAGCAGGAAGGGCTCGCCGGCCGGTTCATCGTCAGCACGTTCGGCCTGCTGAGCCCCAGCAAGGGGCTGGAATACGGCATCGACGCGGTCGCGCGGGTCGCCAGGAAGCACCCGGAGCTGCTGTATCTGATCCTGGGGCAGACGCATCCGGTCATCAAGAGCCGGGATGGGGAACAATACCGGGAAAAGCTGGAGAACGCCGTCCAGGACTACGGAATTTCCGAAAATGTCCGGTTCGTCAACCGCTACCTGACAAAAGAAGAGATCATCCGCTACCTCTCCCTTTCTGACATCTATATGACTCCCTACCTGGGGCGCGAACAGGCCGTGAGCGGAACGCTCGCCTACGCGGTCGGGTACGGCCGCGTCATCGTCTCGACGCCGTATCCCTACGCGACCGAGATGCTGGCCGAAGGGCAGGGGCTGCTGGCGAAATTCCACAGTTCCGCTTCGCTTGCGAAGTGCATCCTCCAAGTGATCCGCCACCCGGAGATGCAGGCGCAGATGGAGAAAAAAACCGCAGAGCTGGGCAAAAGCATGATGTGGGACCGGGTGGCGGAAAACTATCTGGACCTGTTCGAGACCGTAATTTCAGAGCAAAAAGGAGAAACCGCATAATGGACCCGATCGACACACGCTACCTTTTCCGGATGACGGACGACACCGCGATGTTCCAGCACGCCGTTCTCGGTGTGCCGGACCCGTCGGAGGGCTACACCGCGGACGACAACGCCCGGGCGCTGATCCTCGCGGACATGCTCTACAGCCGCTCCGAAGAGGAACAGTATGAGGCGCTCATGGTACGGTACCTGAGCTTTTTGGTTTACGCGGAGCGCGACCGATGGTTCCGGAATTTTATGGGATACCACCGCCGGTTTCTCGAAAAGCGCGGCTCCGAGGATTCCTTCGGGCGCTGCCTGCTCGCCCTGGGATACACCGCGTCGCAACCCCAGCTTCCCGCGTCGGTCCGCGGCGCTTCGGAAAGGCTGCTGCACCGCACGGTCTCGAGCTGCTCGATCCTGACTCATCTGAAAGGCAAGGCCTACGCGCTGGCCGGGCTGCTCCAGTGGAAAGATCCGGCCGCGCTGCCCTATGTCAAAATGCTGATCGACTCTCTCGTTGATACATACGCGCAGTATCGACGAGAAGACTGGCGCTGGTTCGACGATTCCGTCACGTACTGCAGCGCCATTCTGCCGGGCGTGATGATGTGCGCCTCGGAGCGCGACAAACGCTGCAGGCAGCTCGGGCTGGAAAGTCTCGATTTTCTGCTGGAAACGACGGAAAAAAACGGCGTTTTCAAGCCCGTCGGCTGCAAGGGCTGGTTCAAACGCGGGGGTCAGCCGGCCGAGTTCGACGAGCAGCCCGTGGAAGCCTGCGGCATGGTCCTGGCGTGCCTCAAAGCCTACGAAATGACCGGCGAGGGAAAATACCTTGCGAGCGCCAAGCGGTGCTTTCTCTGGTATCTCGGCGAAAACAGCCAGAGGATCTCTCTGATCGACACGGCGACCGGCGGTTGCTGCGACGGACTCACCCGGCACGGCCTGAACGGAAACGAGGGCGCCGAAAGCATCGTCTGCTGGCTGATCTCCGCGCTGGCGGCGGAACAGGAGCACTGGCTGCTGAAAGAGCCGTGATCTCCGTTTCGACAGCCTACTGCGAAGACAGGGATTCCGGCGCGGAAGAAGACGCGGAATCCGGCCCGTTGCTGACGACGAGGATCACCTGAGAGCCGTAGGTCATCTGGTCGCCGGCTTTCGCGTTGTCCTGGTAGCCGACGACCCTTCCCTTCGGAACGGTGTCGCTGGGCTCTCCCTCCTTCGCGGGGACGGGAACCAGGCCGGCGGAAGTCACCGCGCTCGAAGCCTCCGAAAGCGTCTTGCCCGCGATGTCCGGCAGCGTGCGGAGGCGGGCGCCTTCGCTGACCACGACGACGATCGCCGTGCCTTTCGTCATGTTCGTCCCCGGCTTCGGGTCCTGAGAAATGATGCATCCTTCCGACACGGTGTCGCTGAACTGCTGAGAGGAAAGCAGAATCTGGTAGTCCTGGTTCTCTTCGTCCTGGGAGGACTGCTGGGAGACGAGTTGGGAATAATTCTGCCCGACAAGGTTGGGGACGGCGATCTGGTCGGCCTGCGCGGAAGCCTGCGCCGAGGCTCCGACCTCCCCCGCCGCGGAAGACGGCCCGGAGGCTGCGGTCAGCTCCGCCATATTCTGGGAAGACGCGCCGTTGTGGTTCATCCAAAGGACGCCGATCCCCATCAGGATGGCCAGCATGACCAGGCAGGAGGACCCGATCCACACAAAATCCGGGACCTTCTTCTTCGTTTTTTTCTGCGGGGCGGGGCCGGCCGGAGCCTCGGCGACTCGGTCGAATTTCTGGCTCGTCTCGATCGCGGCGGTGACGGTGGGGGCCGCGGAAAGCTCGGCCCTCAGCCGCTCGAAGGAGGGGGTCCTCTTTTCGGGCGAAACCTGCAGGGCGTTTGCCAGCGCGGACACGACATAGGGCGGAAGGCTGCGCATCAGGGCGTTGGAGATCATCAGCCTCGCGTCCGCCCGGCGCTTCGGCGCCTCCGGCGGCAGGGAGCCCGTCAGCGCGAAAAACAAAGACGCGGCAAAGCCGTAGATGTCGGTCTTTTCGTCGAGGGTGTCCCCGAAAATATACTGCTCGATCGCCGCGCAGCCCGGCACCAGGTCGGGCGGAAGGTCGGTGTCCATCTGCCGGACCTCGCGGATGGAAAAACCGCACAGCTTCATTTTCCCGTCTTTCATGATCTGCAGGGTCTCGGGGGAAATGCCCAGGTGGCAGACGGAATGCGCATGCAGCGAGCTGAGGGACGACAAGACCGGCATAAAGAGCTGCCGCGCGGTGTTCCACCCCAGATTTCCGCCGCTGCGCTCCACAAAATAGCGCAGCGGGATGCTGTCGTCCCATTCGGAGACCGTGTAGGCCGTGCCGTTCTCTTCAAAAATGTCGTAGATATGCTGGATAAAGGACAGTTCGCGCATATGGGCGATCTCGCGCGCGTAAGAGAGAAAATGCGACCTGCATTCCTCGAACACCGGCTCGCTTCCCCCCAGAACGCTGACCTTTTTCCCCTCCGCATCCCTTTCCGACAGGGAGCGGGGAAAGAATTCATGCAGCTCGACCGGGATATTCAGCACGGTGTCGTAGCCGATGTAGACCATGCCTTCGCCGTTGACGCTCTTCATGCATCCGGTCAGATACCGGTCCTGCAGGGGAGTCTGATACGCCAGAGCGCCGCTCTGCTGCGGATCCTCCCGGCGATGGCCGCAGACAGGGCATGTCTCTTTGCCTTCCATGTCGGACATGCAGTTCATACACAGATTGTCGATGTCAGTCATGCTGCCGCCTCCGAACGCAAGATAGACTGAGGATTCTTCCTTTATTCTGATCATCCGCAACCGGATTATCCAATCCTTTGCAGAACATTTCCATAAAAACAGGGAAAAACACAAAAGCCTCTCCCATGAAACGCGCGCACACGATGGAAGAGGCCTCTTTCAACCCTTATTATCCCTATGAAAAGAAGCCGCAGCAATCCGGAGTTCCCCGCCGGCCCCCGCTGCCGTTCCCGGAAAATTCTAAAGCAGGCTGCCTTGTATCAGCCGCTTTCCCCCTAAACATTCAGTTCATTATAACATAACTTTTCAGCCCGCACAAGCAAATTCTGTCGGACGGGCGATGGCCGGGCAGGCAAAAAAATGTGGAAACCGAAGTCTCGGGGGACGGCGTCTTCAGTCCGCCCCCGGCATTCCGGTTTCCACTCCGGGCTCTTCCGGTCAGGATTCCTCTTCCTCCGGATTCTCCCAGTTGTGCCAGATGTTCTGCACGTCGTCGTTGTCTTCCAGCGCGTCGAGAAGGTGCTGCATCCGGGACGCGGCGCCCTCCTCCGTCAGCGACGTGTAGCTGTTCGGGACCATCTCGATCTCCGCGGACACGAACTCGTAACCCTTTTTCTCAAGCTCCGACAGGACGCCGCTGAAATCCTCCGGTTCCGTGTAGATCTCGAACACGTCCTCGTCCGCCTGAAAATCGGAAGCACCGACCTCGAGGGCGTCCTCCATGACCTTATCCTCGTCCCGGCCTTCGCGCTCGACGACCAGCACGCCTTTTTTGGAAAAGAGGAACGAAACGCATCCGCTGGTTCCGAGGTTCCCGCCGTACTTGTCGAAATAATGGCGCAGGTCGCCCGCCGTGCGGTTGCGGTTGTCGGTCAGCGTCTCGACGATCACGGCGATCCCGTTCGGCCCGTAGCCCTCGTAGGTGATGTTTTCATATTTGGTGTCATCGCCGTCGCCGGCGGCCCGTTTGATGATGCGCTCGATATTGTCGTTCGGGACGTTCGCCGCTTTCGCCTTGGCGATGCAGTCCTTCAGGCGGGAATTCGCGTTCGGGTCAGGCCCGCCCCCCTCTTTCACCGCCACGGAGATCTCACGGCCGATCTTGGTAAAAACCTTGGCTCTGGCGCCGTCGGTCTTTTCTTTCTTGCGCTTGATATTGTTCCACTTTGAATGGCCTGACATAAATCGTCCTCCCAGTTCCTTCGCGTTTTGCGCTGTTTTTCAGTATAGCACCGTTTCAGAATATTGGCAAGCTAAATCAGCCTGCGGCCGTCGCAGTAGAAACAGGTCAGCATGTCCCCCGCCTCGCTGAACAGATTCGGCAGGTACGGTTCGGTCTGCGTGATGCAGGCGGGGTTCGTGCACCGGATCGGATGCGTGGAAGCCGGGATCTTCGGCTTCGGCCGGATCTTCGAGTTCTGAAGGATGGTCAGGATCAGCGCCATGCGCGCATACATCCCGTAGACGGTCTGCCTGAAATAGGTGGCGCGGGGGTCGCGGTCGACGCCTTCGGCGATCTCGTCCACGCGCGGCAGCGGATGAAGGATCCGCAGGTCCGGCTTTGCGAACCGGAGCTTGTGCTCGTCGAGGATGTAGACGCCCTTCTGGCTCTCGTATTCCTCACGGCTTTTGAACCTCTCCCGCTGGATGCGGGTCATGTAGAGCACGTCGAGCTGCGGCAGCGCCTCTTCGAGCGACGCGACCTCGTCCCAGTGGCAGCCGGCGGCGTCCATCACGTCCTTGACGTACTGCGGGAGCGCGAGCTCCGGCGTGGAGATCAGCACGAACCGGTTTCCGGGAAAACGCGTCATCGTCTTGATCAGCGAATGCACGGTGCGGCCGTAGATCAGGTCCCCGCACAGGCCGATGCACAGATGGTCGAGCCGCCCCTTTTCATTATAGAGCGTCACAAGGTCGGTCAAAGTCTGCGTGGGGTGCAGATGGCCGCCGTCGCCGGCGTTGATGATGGGCACCCTGGAATAGAGAGTGGCGGCCGCGGCGGCGCCCTCCCGCGGGTTGCGCATCACGATCAGGTCCGTGTAGCCGCTGACGACGGTGATGGTGTCTTTCAGGCTCTCGCCTTTCGAGACGGAGCTGTTCTGAGGGTTGTCAAACCCGATCACCTCGCCCCCGAGGCGGTACATGGCGGCCTGGAACGACATCTTCGTGCGGGTGGACGGTTCATAAAACAACGTCGCCATGATCTTGCCGCGGCAGGATTCCCGGTAGGCCCACGGATTGCTGCGGATGCTGTCGGCAAGGCCGATCAGTTCCCGAAGGCTTTCCACGCTTAACTGGTCGAGATCAATCATATGGTTGAGCTGCACGTTCCCATCGCCTCAAATTCAATTTTTTGTATTTTATTGTATCATTCTTCGGCAAAAACCACAAGATGTTCCTGCGAATTTTAAACCGAAATACTTGACAAGAAAGGTCCAACCGAACTACAATAAGCTGTTAAGAGATCTTTCACAACGACTGGATTGGCAGGTTATGAATGAAGATAGGACTGGACATTGGCTCGACCACCATTAAATGTGCCGTTACAGATGAAAAGGGGAAAATTCTATATCGTTCCTACGGGCGCCATTATTCCAAGATCACAGAAAAGATGTCGGAACTGCTGCAGAAGGTCCGGCGGGACATCATTCCCGGTGAAAAGGCGTCTCTGACCGTTTCCGGCTCCGCGGGAATGGGCATCTCGCAGACCTGCAAACTGCCGTTCGTACAGGAAGTCTACGCCACGCGCATTGCCGTTGGAAAGCTGATTCCGGATGCCGATGTCGTAATAGAACTTGGCGGCGAAGACGCCAAGATTCTTTTTTTAACCGGCGGAATGGAGGTCCGCATGAACGGCTCCTGCGCCGGCGGCACGGGCGCCTTCATCGACCAGATGGCGACTTTGCTGAACGTCCCGCTGGACGAGATGAACGACCTGGCGGGGCGGTACGAGAAGATCTACACCATTGCCTCGCGGTGCGGCGTTTTCGCGAAGTCCGACATCCAGCCGCTGCTGAACCAGGGCGCGCGGAAAACGGACGTTTCGGCGAGCATCTTCGCCGCCGTCGCCAACCAGACCATCGCCGGGCTGGCGCAGGGCCGGCCGATCGGGGGCAAGGTGCTGTACCTCGGCGGACCGCTCACGTTCCTCTCGGAGCTTCGCGCCAGCTTCGACCGCGCGCTGAAGATCGAGGGCGTGTGCCCCGAAAACTCGCTGTATTTCGTCGCGCTCGGGGCGGCCTACTGCAGCGCCGACGAGATCGACCTCGACCGGGCGCTCGAGAGCATCCAAAAATACGGCTCAACCGGAAAATTTCTGTTCATCCCTCCCCTGTTCCGGAGCCGGGAAGAATACGACGAATTCTGCAGACGGCACGAGGCGTGCAAAGCGCCGCGCGGCGACATCGGGACCTACGAGGGCGGCGCGTTCCTCGGCGTGGACGCCGGCTCCACCACGGTGAAGGCCGTCGTCCTCGGCAAACAAGGGGAAATTTTAAGCTCCGTCTACAAGGGTAACTCCGGCAACCCCGTGCCGATCATCAAAGACTACCTGCTCGATCTCTACAAAAAATATCCCAGAGTCAAAATAGAGGGAAGCGCCGTCACCGGATACGGCGAGGAGCTGCTGAAAAATGCCTTCGGCATCGACTTCGGCATCGTCGAGACCGTGGCGCATTTCACTGCGGCGAAACGTTTCCGGCCGAATGTCGATTTCGTGATCGACATCGGCGGGCAGGACATGAAATGCTTCAAGATCCGGAACGGCGCCATCGACAACATCTTCCTCAACGAGGCGTGCTCCTCCGGCTGCGGGTCGTTCCTGCAGACCTTTGCGAACACGCTGGGCTACTCGATCGCGGACTTCGCCAAGCTCGGCCTCTTCGCCGAGCATCCGGTGGACCTCGGGTCGCGCTGCACGGTGTTCATGAACTCCCAGGTCAAGCAGGCGCAGAAAGACGGCGCCACGACCGAGGACATCAGCGCGGGGCTTTCCGTCAGCGTGGTGAAAAACGCGATCTACAAGGTCATCCGCGTGCCGAACGCCGCGGAGCTCGGCCGCAATATCGTCGTGCAGGGCGGGACGTTCCTGAACGACGCCGTGCTGCGCGTCTTTGAAAAGGAGCTCGGGGTCGAGGTGACGCGGCCCGACATCTCCGGCCTGATGGGCGCCTACGGCGCGGCCCTTTACGCGATGAACCGCTCCTCCGGAAAGACTTGCCTGATCGGCCCCGAAGAGCTGGAAAACTTCAAGCACGAGGTAAGGGTGACCAACTGCGGCATGTGCAGCAACCACTGCCGCCTGACCGTCAATATTTTCGGAGGGAACCGCCGCTTCATCGGCGGAAACCGCTGCGAAAAGCCGGTGACCAAACGCTCTTCCCGCGAAGAGCTGGACATGTACGCCTACAAGCTGAACCTGCTTCGCTCCTACCGGCCGCAGAAGGGCCCGCGCGGAAAGCTCGGCATCCCGATGGGCCTGAACATGTACGAGCTGCTGCCGTTCTGGCACGCCTTTTTCACGCGCCTCGGCTTCGAGGTGGTGACTTCTCCCCTTTCGAGCCGCGAGCTGTACCTCGAGGGCCAGAGTACCATCCCCTCGGACACGGTCTGCTTCCCGGCGAAGCTGATGCACGGCCACGTACAGGCGCTGGTGGACCAGGGGATCAAAAACATCTTCTACCCCTGTATGTCTTACAACTTCGACGAAAAGCTCGGCGACAACCATTACAACTGCCCGGTCGTCGCCTATTACCCGGAGGTCATCAGCGCGAATATGCGCTGTCTCGACAAGTGCCATTTCATCCACGACTACGTCGGCATCCACCGAAAACACGATTTTCCGAAGAAGATGGCGGGGATTCTGCGCAAGTATGTGCCCGACATTTCGGATCGGGAGGTCCGCGCCGCCGCGAGGCTGGCTTACCGGGAATATGACGCCTACCTTGCGAAGGTCCGCGCGGAGGGCGACCGGATGATCGCCGAAGCACGGAAGCGAAACATGCAGATCATCATTCTGAGCGGACGCCCCTATCATCTGGACTCGGAGATCAACCACGGCATCGACAAACTGATCACGTCCCTCGGGGCCGCGGTGATCAGCGAGGACGTGGTGAGCTGCAAGGTCAGGCGCTTTTCCACCAAAGTGCTCAACCAGTGGACCTACCATGCGAGGCTGTACGCCGCCGCGAAATACGTCGGCGACAAGCCGGACATGAACCTCGTGCAGTTGGTTTCGTTCGGATGCGGCGTGGACGCGATCACGACGGACGAAGTGCGCCGCATCCTGGAGGAAAACGGCAAAATCTACACGCAGGTGAAAATCGACGAGATCACCAACCTCGGCGCGGTGAAAATCAGGCTGCGCAGCCTGTTCGCCGCTTTGGAGAAATGAGGCGCAACTTATGGCAAAGCTGAAATACAACAAGCACGGCCGCCTGCTGTTCACCCGGGAAATGAAGAGGGAATACACCATCCTCGCCCCCATGATGGCGCCGATCCATTTCCGGCTGATGATCAACGTGCTGAAAAACTGCGGCTATCATTTTGAACTGCTTGACACCAACAACCCGAACATCGTGCAGGAGGGGCTGAAATACGTCCACAACGACACCTGCTACCCGGCGCTGCTCGTGATCGGGCAGTTCATCGACGCACTCCACTCCGGCAAATACGACGTGAACAAGACCGCCCTCGTCATTTCGCAGACGGGCGGCGGGTGCCGCGCCTCCAACTACATCCATCTGCTGCGCAAGGCCCTGAAAAAGGCGGGCCTTGCGCAGGTGCCCGTCCTGTCGCTCAACCTGTCTTTCCTCGAGAGCAACCCGGGCTTTCACCTGACCCTTCCCATGCTGCGGAAATTCATCGCGGCCATGGTGTACGGCGACGCCCTGATGCTGCTGCGCAACCAGACGGAAGCCTACGAGGTGGAGAAGGGCGAGAGCGACGCCAAGGTGAAAAAGTGGAGCGATTTCCTCACGGACAAATTCAACCACGGGAAGGCGCTCTCCCGCAAGGAGCAAAGGCGCTATCTCTTTGAGATCGTAAAGGATTTCGCCGCTGTGCCCATTCATAAGGTCCCGAAAATAAAAGTGGGGATCGTCGGTGAAATCTACGTGAAATACGCCGCGCTCGGCAACAACAATCTGGAGGATTTTCTGCGGGAGCAGGACTGCGAGGTCAATCTGCCCGGCCTGATGAATTTCGCCCTGTTCAAGGTGGACAACCGGCTCGAGGACATCAAACTGTACGGCGGCAGCAGGATCAAATACGCCGTCGTGAGTATCCTGATGAATTACCTGCTGGGGATGCAGGACACGCTGATCGAGGCGGTCAAAAGCGAACCACGCTTTCAGCCGCCGGAGCCCTACGCGCACACCAAGAGCCTTGTCAAAGGGGTGATCGGCTACGGCGACAAAATGGGAGAGGGGTGGCTGCTGACCGCGGAAATGCTGGAGCTGACCGAACAGGGATACGAAAACATCGTCTGCGCCCAGCCGTTCGGGTGCCTGCCGAACCACATCTGCGGCAAAGGGATGATCCACCGCATCAAGGCGATCAATGAAAAATCGAACATCGTCCCGATCGACTACGACCCGAGCGCGACCCGCGTCAACCAGGAGAACCGCATCAAGCTGATGCTCGCCGTCGCGCGGGAAAAGCTGGCGGCGGGTTGCCGCGGCCAAGCCGCGCCATAAGATGGGGTTAAATTCCGGGCTGCGACTGGCGCGAGAGTCTAAGGAATTGCTCCCGCAGGCGGGAGAGGCGCTGCGCGGCCCCAACCAAACTATTTTTTTCCGCCGTGTCGAATGGCCGGTCTGGCGGCGGGGGGCACCCCGCGGCGGAGCCTGGGGAGCGGACTATGTCCGCTCCCATTTGTCGCACAGGGCGTTGATCTGGTCGGTGAATTTGGCGAGGTCCTTGTTGGCTCCCCCCTCGTTGTGCTGGATCACGCGCAGAAGCCGCTGGCCGGCGGAAAGCAGTCGGGAAAAGACGGAGGAGGCGCGCTTCGCCTCTTTTTTCGCAAACCGCACCTCCGGGGCGATGCCATCGTCCACGACGAGATTTTTCGTCAGATCGGCGACGGCGCGGTAGTTGGGGACGCAGGCGGAAAAGCCCCTTCCGGTCAGCTCCTCCGCAAAACTCTCGGCCGCCGTGACTTCCCCGTGGACGACAAACACGCGCCGCGGCTTTTGCCGGAACGCCTCCGCCCAGCGGAGCAGGCCGGAGCGGTCCGCGTGGCCGGAGAGAGCCTTGAAATTATAGATCCGGGCCTGCACCGCGATCTCCTCGCCGAACAGTCTGACCTGCTTGACGCCGTCGGTCAGCATGCGGCCGAGGGTCCCCTCCGCCTGGTAGCCGACGAACACGACCGAACACTCCGGACGCCAGAGATTATATTTCAGGTGGTGGCGGATCCGACCCGCCTCGCACATCCCGCTGGAAGAAATGATGACCTTCGGGGACGCATCCTCGTTGAGCGCCTTCGACTCCTCCACGCTGTCGCAGGTGTGCAGATTGGAAAAGGAGATCGGCTGAAAGCCGCCGTCGAGCAGCCGGAGCGTATCTTCGTCGGCGTATCCCCGCAGGTCGCCGCTGTAGATTCTGGTCGCCTCCGCCGCGAGGGGACTGTCGACGTAGACCGGAAAATCCGGGACGCTTTTGACCAGCTTCTGCTCTTTCATCTCCCGGATGAAATACAGCAGCTCCTGCGTGCGGCCGATCGCGAAGCTCGGGATGACCACGTTGCCGCCGAGGCTCAGCGTTCTGTCGAAAACTTCGGCCAGCTCCGGGATATAGTTGGCGATGGGTTCGTGCTCCCGGTCGCCATAGGTCGACTCCATCACCACGTAATCGGCCTCTCCGATGTACTGCGGGTCCCGGATGATGGGCTGGTTCACGTTGCCGATGTCGCCGGAAAAAACGATCTTGACCGTCTTGCCGTTTTCCTCCGCCCAAAGCTCGATGGACGCGGAACCGAGCAGATGGCCGGCGTCGATCATGCGGTAGCGGATGCCGTCGCAGAGCTGCCGGACCTCCCCGTAGCCGCACGGCTCGAAACGCTCCACGGTCCTCTCGGCGTCCTCGACCGTGTAGATCGGCTCTTCCGGCTCTTTGCCCGCGCGCCTGCCCCTGCGGTTGCTGTTCACCGCATCCACCTGCTGGATATGCGCGCTGTCGCGCAGCATGATGGAAAGCAGGTCGCAGGTCGCGCGGGTCGCATGGATTTTTCCGGCGTAGCCGTTTTTGACGAGCATGGGTAGACGGCCGCTGTGGTCGATATGTGCGTGCGTGACCAGGACATAGTCGATCTGGGACGCATAAAACGGGAACTCCCGGTTTTCCTCTTCGCCGAGGCCCTGATACAGGCCGCAGTCCACCAGAATTTTTTTGCCGCAGGCTTCAAGGCAGTGGCAGCTCCCCGTCACTTCTTTGTCCGCGCCGTAAAAAACAAGGTTCACTCCATTTCCCTCCGCATGGCGGAAGACGGAATCTTCAAAGCCGGATTCCGGCCCCGCCGTTTTTTTCATTATACCATACCGAGCCGGCGGACGAAAGCGTACACAGCCCGTTTCGGCCCCCCGATCGAGGACGTCCCCGGGGCGGGCCCTTGAGACGATATTTTCCGTATAACCACAGCCATGCAAGCCGTAGGCTCGAAAGGTACCGTGTACCCTTGTGAAATCGCCGCCGCAAGGTTATAATATTACCTGTATCCTGAAAAAACGGAGGGTTGAAAATGACAGATCCGCTTGTAACGATCCAGACGGAAAACGGAAAAATCGAAATCGAACTGTACCCGGACATCGCCCCCAACACCGTGAACAACTTCCTCTCGCTGATTCGGAAAAAGTTTTACGACGGGACGACGTTCCACCGCATCATTCCCAATTTCATGATCCAGGGGGGCGACCCGCACGGGAACGGCACGGGCGGACCCGGCTACTGCATCAAGGGCGAGTTCACCTCGAATCGCTTTCAAAACGATCTGAAACACACCCGCGGGGTCGTGTCGATGGCGCGCTCCATGAATCCGAACAGCGCCGGGTCGCAGTTCTTTATCATGGTCGACGACGCCCCTTATCTGGACGGGGAATACGCGGCCTTCGGAAAAGTCGTCAACGGCATGGAGGAGGTGGACCGCATCGTGTCCACGCCGCGCGATTACGACGACAAGCCTCTGACGGAGCAGAAAATCGTTTCCGTAACGGCGGACACGTTCGGGGAGACCTACCATGAACCGAACAAGGTCTGACAGGGGGCCCGTGTCGCTGCTGCGCAGATTTCTCGGGTATTACCGCCCCTATCTCGGCATCTTCTATTTCGACATGTTCTGCGCGCTGGTCCTCTCCGCGATCGACATCTCGTTTCCGCAGATCCTGCGCGTTCTGACGGGCGGCCTTTTCACGCAGAGCGCCCAGACGATCATCGGCCGCCTCGGCGTCCTGGCCGGCGCGCTGCTGCTGATGTATCTGACCCGCTACGGCTGCCAGTACTACATCACCTCCTGGGGACACATCATGGGGGCCAGGATGGAAAGCAACATGCGCCAGGACCTTTTCGACCAGTACCAGCGGATGTCGTTTTCCTACTACGACCGCAACAACACGGGCGACCTGATGAGCCGCCTGGTTTCGGACCTGTTCGATATTTCCGAACTCGCGCACCACGGCCCGGAGAATATCTTCATCTCCCTGCTGAAAATCTTCGGCTCTTTCGTGATGATGCTGTTCCTCAATATCCCGATGACGCTGGTGCTGCTCGTCGTCACCGTTGTGATGCTCGTCTTCAGCGTCCATGAAAACAAGCGGATGCAGGCTATATTTTTGGACAACCGCAGAAAGATCTCCGGCGTAAACTCGCAGGTGCAGGACAGCCTCGCCGGCATCCGCGTGGTGAAATCCTTCGGGAACGAGGAACTCGAGCGCGAAAAATTTGAATCCAGCAACGTGCGGTTCCTCGATTCCAAAGTCAGCAACTACCGCATGATGGGAATCTACCGGGCGGGCAACGCTTTCTTCGAAGGGCTGCTCTATCTCGTCGTTCTGGTGTACGGCGGATTCCTGATTGCGAAGGGCAGCCTGCACGTCGCCGATCTTGCGGTCTATGCGCTCTACATCGGCATTTTCATCAACCCCATCGACGTGTTGGTGGAATTCACGGAGCAGTTCCAGAAAGGGTATTCCGGCTTCCGGAGGTTCGTGGAGGTCATCGAGACCGCCCCGCAGATCACGGACAGGCCCGGCGCGGCGGAACTGAAAAACGTAAAGGGCGCGATCGACTTCCGCGACGTCTCGTTCCGGTACAACCGGGAAGAACGGGTGCTGGAGCATGTCAGCCTCCACATCGAGGCGGGCAGGAACGTGGCGCTCGTAGGGCCCTCCGGCAGCGGGAAAACGACGCTCTGCTCCCTTCTCCCCCGCTTTTACGACGTGACGGGCGGCAGCGTCTGCATCGACGGAAAAGACGTCCGCGACGTGACCCTCCATTCCCTCCGCCAGACCATCGGGATCGTTCAGCAGGATGTCTACATGTTTTCCGGCAGCATACGCGAAAACATCTCCTACGGTAAGCCGGACGCGACGGACGAAGAGATCCTCGCAGCCGCGCGCAGCGCCGGCATCCACGACTTCATCAGCGGGCTGCCGGACGGCTACGACACCAGAAACAGCGGATCGCCATCGCCCGGGTCTTTCTGAAAACCCCGCCGATCCTGATCCTCGACGAGGCGACCAGCGCCCTCGACAACGAAAGCGAACGCTATATCCAGGAATCCCTCGACCGCCTGGCCAAAGACCGCACCACCCTCGTGATTGCCCACCGGCTTTCCACCATCCGCAACGCCGACGAAATCGTCGTGATCGCGGACAACGGCATCGCCGAGCAGGGCACGCACGACGAGCTGATGGCGCACGACGGCATCTACGCCAAGTACTACAACATGCAGTTCGACTCTTCCACCCTGCCGACGGAAACGGAAGCACCCTGACTTCGCTCCCGATCATGAGAATCGGGGATTGTACGCATGAAAAGCCGATCGTCCCCGTATACTACCTATGAGGTGGTAAAAATGGACTATTCGGGCTTTTCGGAATTTCCTTTCCCTTCCAGGCTCTCGTCCGAGGGAGAAAAAATCCGCGACTATTTTCTGGACCTTCCAGACAGCGAACAGCTTGAGCTTCTCAACCGCTCCCGTTCCTACGAGACCTTTTACCGCAATGTGGTGACCCGCATGGGCGGGGCGGAAACCGCCGTGGCAAAATAGTCACCCCCCGGCATAGCCGTGGGTTCTTCATATGCGGGCAAAGCCCTGTTTTACTGGCAACGCCTCAAGGCGCTCGGGGCTTTCTTCCGCTTGCAACAGTCCCTCTCACCCCCTGCCCCCTCCCGCACACAAAGCAGAACAAAATATCGAAAGCAATTCGGTGCGGAAGGGGGATCGATACGGGAGGGGGCTGCGCCCCCTCCCTGCCAAAGCCCTTCTCGTTTCATGGAAGCTGCCTATTTTTGCTTTGAAAGCGAAACGGAAGAATTATGGTAAGGTTTAGCTTGCATTTTTGTTCAACGCTAAAGCTCTTCTGAACACCCCGGCATAGCCGGGGAGGTTCACGGGACACAAAAAAGGCGGCGTGGTACATTCGGAAATTCTTCTTCCAGCCTGTGCCCCGTCGGAGTTTTCTGACCGCTCCAC